>Ga0164294_10001408_pt1 | contig 22404 bp, 13 predicted proteins | sample GEODES005metaG_FD_111479 | JGI IMG/M metagenome (GOLD analysis project Ga0164294, IMG submission 111479) | Oligotrophic lake water microbial communities from Sparkling Lake, Wisconsin, USA - GEODES005 metaG | ecosystem: Environmental > Aquatic > Freshwater > Lake | place: USA: Sparkling Lake...
CAGCCAACGCAACATCGTCGAGCGATTCCAGATCGGCGCTGCGATTCACGAAGGGGGTGGCAGCCGAGTGTTCAGCAGCGATCCGGTAGACGCGGCCCGTCTCAGGATGCACCACCTTGGTTCCGCAGATTTCGGCGTCGTGCCAATCGAGGGCATAGACCGAACCATCCGGGCCGATGTCGACGCTGAAGCCGACCCAATGTTCATTGTTGGCGAGGAGAAAATCGTCACCGTGCCGGCCCACATAGCCGCTCCCCTTGCGCTCAAGGATGTCGGTGAGGATGGAGTGCTGGTGGATATTGGCCATGAAGATGCGCCCCCGATAGGACTCGGGAAAGGCATCCGACTGGTAGATCCGGGCGCCACCGTGCGCTGATGGGTGGGCATGGTCGGCGATGGTGCGGATATCGGAGTAGACGTGCGGGTTGATGTGGCTGCCGCCCTGACGGTGGTAGATGCCGCCCGGAATGACGTGCCAGAGATGCGGAATCACGCACGCCGTAATGAACAGTTGACCTTTGGCATTGAAATCGATGCCCCACGGATTGCTGAAGCCGTGGGCCACCACCTCGAAGCGGTCTTTCACGGGGTGGTAACGCCAGACGCCGCCATCGATTTTCACCGGGCTTTCGGTAGGCTCGTGCTGCTCTGGAAACGGCTCGGCATGTTTGTACATGCGGCCTTTTCCCACGGGCCGACCGACGTTTGACGGCGTAGCGAAGCCCTGAAGTCCGTAGAGCCAGCCGTCGGGGCCCCAGATAAAACTGTTGAGTGTCTCATGACGGTCGGCGATGCCCCAGCCCGTCAGGCGGACCTCGATGGCCTCCATATCGGCCCGATCATCGCCGTCGCGATCAGGCACAAAGAGGAGATGTGGGGGGGCACCGAGCCACAAGCCGCCGAAGCCGACGGCGATCGCCGCCGGAAACGGAATCCCCTCGAGGAACACCTTCCGGCTGTCAGCGATGCCGTCGCGATCGGTGTCCTCCAGAATGAGGATTCTGCTTTTTCCACTGTTGGAAAAACCGCTGCCCCGGGTTTCGTAGTCCCGGTTTTCTGCAATCCACATCCGGCCCTTGGCGTCAAAGCAGAACGCAAACGGCTGGCTGATCATCGGCTCGGCGGCGAACAGGTTCACTTTGAATCCCGGCTGCACCGTCATCGCCTCGAGAGCCGCTGCAGGCGTGAGAAATTGCGCTGATCGCGCCAGTTCCTGAGCCTGCTGCCAGGCTGGCGGTCCTGGCACGCTCACTTCGTCCGCAGTTGCCCCGCCACAGCCAGCCAGGGCAATGACTGCGGCCCAGGCAGCAATCATGACGCTCAGGTGGTTTCTTGGCCGCCGTCTCATCGATGCATCATTCCGGCTGTGTAGATTTCGAATTCTGTCGGCATGAGGCGGATCCCCGGTTGATGAAAAGAGTGCCGATGAAAAGAGTGCCAGAGGGGGGCAATCCCAATCGAGCCCCCCTCGGGAATGATTGGGGAAGACGATCCCCCGTCGAGCATATCGACTTGCGTCCCTCCCCTCAACGAAGGGTCAATTCGCTGCTCGGGCAGTCGATAGCAGGGTGTGGATACAGCGCAGCAGCGCCGGATGCGATTCCGGGGAAAAAGGCCTATGGGTGGCCTTTTTCGTAGCCAGTGAGGGCAGGGAAAGCAGCGGAGTCCTGGTTGCTCTCCCCGCAGCGGAGCGAGTGGGAACGGTTGTGAACGAGGTTGGGTTGATCTCGCGACGGGGCTATACTACTGATGCCGGGGGCAATCAGTCTTCCCTCTGTGTTGAGTTGCGATCCAACTGCCATTGAGGCTGGGAGGGGTTCTCGTCCGGCTCAGCTGCCCGCAATCCGGACGCAATCGACGTGGGCCGGTGCAGACAGGGATCGGGCAAGGGGGCATGAACGTGAACGGCCACTCCGCGCGTAAAGTTCGTTCCAATAACCGCCCCTCCCGGCGCACGCTACTCGCGGCCGGAGCCGCTCTCGCGACGGCAGGCTGGGGGCGGTATGGCCGTGCGGCTGCCACTGACGACCTGCTGGTGGGGCATGCCTCCGTCGACACCACGCCGCCGAACGGGTGCGAACTCGCCGGATTCCACCGCCCGCCCGGCAATCCACGGCTTGTCACGGGCTCCAGGCAACCGGCAGCCGCACGCGTTATCGTCCTCGAAAAAGGGCCGGTCAGGGCCGCGATCGTAGTCCTCGACATCATCATCGTGTCGGCTGACTTCGCCCGCCGATTCGCCCGTGCCGTCGAGGATCGGATCGGTATTCCAGCCGATCACGTCCGGGTGTGCGCCACCCATACCCACTCCATGCCGACGTTTCTCTCTCTGCGCCAGTGGGGTGCTCTGCCGGAGGCCTATCAAAGCCAGGTCATGCAGCAGGGCGTCGAGGCGGTCGAGCGGGCTTGGCACGACCGAGCGATGGCGAGGCTGCTCGTGGGGTCGAGTCGCGTCGAGGGGGGCAATTCCAATCGCACCGTCAAGCCGGGAGAGTGGCGCACCGACGCCGAATTCGGCCCCGCGGCGGACGACTCGCAGCGCTGGCTCGACACCATGCTGCACGCGCTCGTCTTCGAGCGGGGGGGAGCGAGGCCCCCAATCATCGCCTATCACTTCTCAGCGCACCCGGTCTGCTTCCACGACACGCTCTCCGGTCCCGATTGGGCAGGCGTTGTGGCCGCACACTGCCGGGCAGCCAGGGGCGTCGATCCGGTGTTCCTCCAAGGGCATATCGGCGACGTCAATCCTGGCGACGGCACCAAGTGGGTCGGCGAGATCGAGCCGACCGCCCGGGCGATCGCGAAGGGGCTCGATGCGGCGATCGACGCGGCTCGCGAAACGGTGGTCGACCGTCTGGAGTCGATCCGTCGGCCGGTTGACCTGCCGCTCGATCTCGACCGCTACCGCAGTTGGCTGGCGGCCTACCGCACCGATCCGTCCGCCTGCGCCTCCGGGCCATGGGTTGATGCCGCGTTCGCCGCGGATTGGTTTCAGGCAGCCGCGGCGGTTGAGGAACCGCCGAGGGTGCGTCGGACGACGCTGTCGAGCCTCTGGCTCGGCCCGGTGGCGATGCTGTTTCATCCCGCCGAACTCTACAGCTGTTATGGTCTGGCTATTCGCCGCGACTCGGGGGCCGCCACAACGCTCTGCGTGGGCTACGCCGACGACTTCGTCGGCTATGTCACCGACGCGGCAGCTTATACCAATGGCGAGTATGCCGCTGTGACCGTGCCGAAGCTCCTCGACCTGCCCCCCTTTACGACCGAGACTGGCCGCCTTCTCGCTGCCGCGGCGACGGCTTTGCTGGCGGTGCGGTCGTGAATCAGTCGACTTCGCTCCCTGCAGATTCGGTGGTTGTGAACAACGCGTTACGTCGGCCGCGACGTCTGGAAAGCACACGCAGTCGGCTGTTGATGCCGATCCCCGACACCTTTCTCTGGAAAACCCCCATGAAGATTCACCCCATGGCTTGGGCAGCCGTCCTGCTGTTGGCCCTCCCCACAGGCTCGGTTGCCGAGCCTGATCTGCCGCCATTGGCGCAGGCCGAAGCGGGGGTGTGGCGGGTCGATCTCGATGGCGACGGCCACGAGGATCTCGTTGTTTCGCACGACCAAGGCTACGGCGTCTACCTGTTTGTGCCCCCGGATCAGGCGAAGGCGGGCCTGGAATGGGCGGCCGGCTGGACGCGGGTCATGCGCGAGGGACAGGCTGGCGATGAGGGGGCATTGCCATTGCTCACCGGCCCGAACGTTTCGTTCTCTGCTGGCGCGATGCAGGCAGGCAGCGTACGGATGACCTACGAAGAACTGTTGCGCGTGCCCGGTCCAAAGCCGCGCAGCCCGGAGGAATCCGGCCGTGCGATGCGGCTGCCGGAGGGATTCACCGCGACGCTGGTGGCGGCTGAACCGCTGGTGATGGATCCTGTCTTCATCGACTGGGACGAACGCGGCCGCATGTGGGTGGCGGAGATGGGCGACTATCCGTTCGCCGAGGGAGAGGCCACGTCCGACGGCAAGGTGACGTGGCGGGACGGCGTGCCCGGTGAAGGCGCCGGAGAGGGGCTCCAGTCCGGCCGGGTACGGATCCTCGAGGATTGCGACGGCGATGGCCGCTACGAAAAGAGCACGCTCTTTCTCGATGGCCTCACGCATGTCACCGGCCTCGCCTGCTGGAAGGGGGGCGTGTTCGTGGCCAGCGTGCCCGACATCTTCCACGCCCGCGACGATGATGGTGACGGCCGCTGCGACACCCGCGAGCCCTGGTTCACCGGCTTCAAGGCGGGCAATCCGCAGCACCTCGTCAACGGATTCTGTTGGGGCCTCGACGGCTGGCTGCACGGGGCCAATGGCGACAGCGGCGGCGATGTCGACTGCGTGAAGACCGGCGCGAAGATACCCCTCCGCGGCAACGATTTCCGGTTTGATCCACGCACCGGGGAATTCCGTCTCGAAACCGGCACCACGCAGTGCGGAAAGTGGCGGGACGATTTCGGCAACTGGTTCGGCAACAACAACGCCACGCCCGGTTGGCACTATTGGCTGCCGATGAGCCACCTCGAGAAACACCCGGATCTCTTCGCCCGCTCGCTCCGCGCCGATCTCACCGACGACCACAGGGTTTTTTCTGTTGGCACCCTTCAGCGGCGGCTCAATCAGGCCACCACCGCCAACAGAGTCACGTCGGGCTGCAACCCGCTGCCCTATCGCGATACGGCCTTTGGCGATGCCGGCATCGGCTGCCTGTTTTTCTGTGAGCCGGCCCATCATGCCGTGCTGCGGCAGATGCTCGACTATTCCGGTGCCACCATCACCTCGCGGAGGCATCCAGACGACTCTGGTCGGGAGTTTCTCGCCAGTGAGGATCATTGGTTTCGTCCGGTGATGGCCCGCACCGGACCGGACGGAGCGCTCTACGTCGTCGACATGTACCGGCTTGTGCTCGAGCATCCCGAATGGGTGCCGGCCGAAATGGCTCTTCGCATGCAGTTGCGGGGTGGCGAGACTATGGGCCGAATCTGGCGAATCGCCCCTGACGGCCTGCCTGCCAGGTTGCCGGTGATCGATCTGGCATCGGCCAACGGCTGGGCCCGCGACACGGCGCAGCGTCTGGCCTTTGAGCGGGGTGGGGTGGAGAACGAAGCCGTCCTGCGGTCCCTGGCGGCCTCTCCTTCGCAGCAAGTGAGGGTGCAGGCTCTCTTCACCTTGCGGGGGCTCGGCCTGCTCTCGGCCGACGAACTCGTGGTGACACTCCGCCAGGAATGGCCCCATGTCCGCGGCGCCGCGCTCGCCGCCGCTGGCGCCGACGAACTGACGCTCGCGGAGGCGGCGTTGTTGCTCGATCAGCAGCAGCCCACCGGAGAATCCCAGCCGACTGTCGCTGAAGTGCCCGTCATTGCCTCATACGAACCTGACCGTCAAGCGATAGTGGCCCGCTATCTGCCGGCCGCCACGCTGCCGGGCGACGCCTCTCGTGGACGTGCGGCCTTGATAAAAGGGGGCTGCATTGCCTGCCACAGGCATGAGGGGCTGGGCACTGAGGTCGGCCCCAATCTGGCGACCGTTGGCAGCAAGCCCTCCGCGCAGTTGATTGAGGCGATCTTCGATCCCAACCGCGCCGTGGAACAGCGATACACCGTCACAACGTTTGTCCTGGAGGACGGTACCGTGGCCAGCGGTCTCGTCGTGGCCGATACCCCCGGCAGCGTGACGATCCGCATGGCCGGCGGTGCGGAGCGGGTGATCAATCGCGGGGAGATCGAAGAGTCGCAGCAACTCTCCACCTCGATCATGCCGGTTGGCTTGGAGGGGGTGATCACACTGCAGGACTGCGCTGATCTGCTCGCCGCCCTGCGGGGGCCCTGACGGCCACTGACGGTTGCCACGGCCCGGACCCAATCCTTGAGTGCTGCAGCACTGTGTCGACAGCCTGCCCATGCGCCGCCGCTGTCGGCAGAATTTCCTGTGTGCATGCGGTGGCGTTCGTGCGATCATGGCAGGGGTGGTTGGGAGTCGCCTGAGACTCCGGAATTCAGCTGCAGCAAAAGGTGAGGAACCATGACGAGAGTCCGCCAGAGCCGACGCAGTTTTTTAAGCGGGGCGGCGACAGGATCGCTCCTGCTGCTCGGCACAAGGGCATCGGGCGCCGTGAAGGGCGCCAACGATCGGGTGCGGATCGCCGTCGTGGGCTGCAACGGCCGTGGTCAGGCGCATCTGCGGGGTTGGATGGGCATTCCGAATGTGGAAGTCGCCTCCATAGTCGATCCCGACCGTAACGTGCTGGCCAGTAGTCTGGCCGGGCTCGAAAAAAAGCGTTCGGAAAAGTCGATGCCTGTGGGGGTGGCTGACTTCCGCCACGTCCTTGATGACGCGTCTATCGACGCGATTTCGATTGCCGCTCCGAATCACTGGCATTCCCTGATGACGATCCGGGCTGCTCAGGCCGGCAAGCATGTCTACGTGGAGAAGCCGCTCAGCCACGATGTGGCGGAGGGTCGGGTGGCCGTCGAGGCCCAGAAAAAATATGGCGTGGTGATCCAGCACGGTACGCAGAAGCGAAGCGATGCCGGCATCGCTGGTCTGCACGAGGCGCTCAAGTCGGGCAAGCTGCCGCGGCTCAAAGTAGCCCACGGCTACTGCTGCAAGTTTCGCGACAGCATTGGCATGATGCCGCCGGCGGAGCCGCCGGCGAACCTCGATTGGAACCTCTGGAAGGGGCCGGCCGTGATTGAGCAGTATCATGCCAACCTTGTTCACTACAACTGGCACTGGTTTTGGGAGACGGGCAACGGCGATCTGAACAATCAGGGGACACACCAGCTCGATGTCGCCCGTTGGGCTATCGACGACGACCAAACCCACCCGATCCGGGCCATGGCGATCGGGGGACGCTTTCAGTGGAATGACCAAGGCACGACGCCCAACACGATGTTTGGGATGGCCGAGTACCCCAACGGCCAGATGGTGCTGTTCACCGTGCGCAATGTGAACTACACCGACTACAAGAGGCAGGTCTGCAATGAGTATTACCTCGAGGATGGCAGCGTGATCACGGGTGACGGGCGGTATAAAATCCGTCGTCCCGGCAGCGACACCTTTGAAAAGCTGGATCTCGATCCGGGGAAGGTGACCCCCGGCGGCAATTGGCAAAGCTTTGTCTCGGCGGTGCGGGCGCATGATCCCTCAATGGCCAACGGCAACGTCTTGGACGCCCACCAGGGATGTGTGCTCGGCCACCTGATGAACAACTCTTACCGTCTCGGTACGAAAGTGCCCTTTAGCGCCAAGGCGGCGACCTTTGGCGGCCACAGCGACGTTGCGGAGCACTTCGAGAAAATGCACGCCGTTATGCGCGACGGCGTGGGCATTCCTGAGGACGGCGCGACGTATCAACTCGGGCCGACGCTCACGTTTGATCCGGCAGCCGAGCGGCACACCGGCGACCATGCCGATGCTGCCAATGCGTTGCTCAAGGATCGCAACAACAAGGGGTTTGAAATCCCCGCAGTGGCGGAGGTGTGAATGTCAAAAAAATCATCCCTGACCCACTGGATTGAGAGTGATCATCGGCGGGCGAGTATCGCTCATGGAGGCAACCAATGCCGCGCGGTAAGCAGGAACAGTCAGAGCAGGGGGGGGCTGAAAAAAAAGAGGGGGAGAGGAAGAATCAGCCGCTGGCGATCCTCGTCAATGGCCCGAGTTCTTCCGGAAAGACAACGTTCTGTCGCGCCTTGCAGGAACGACTCACGCACCTGTCCAAAGGCCTTTCCAACACGGACTTCGCCCGCGTCGCGTTCGACGACGTTGTCCTCCTGATGGCAGAACCGCTCTATCCGATCAGTTTTATGAAACTCAAGGGGGGAGATCTTTCGCGGCTGATGTCTCGTGCACCGCACGACGGGCTGGCTGGCTGGGACTACATCGACGAGAGCGACGCCGTGGGCAAGCATGGGGGGAGTCCGCGTCTGCGTCTGGTGCTCAACCCTTACGGGCAGCGGCTGCTCGCGGGCGTTCACAGGGGGTGGGGCGCGCATCTCGCCCTCGGCACAAACCTGATCATCGACCACTTCCTGCAGGATGCGGCCTGGTGCGATGATCTGCTTGGCGTTTTGCGCAGCGCCGGCGCGACAGTCTTCTGCGTTGGCGTCGTGTGTTCTTTGGAGGAATTGGAGCGGCGGGAATCGTCGCGGGGCGATAGCGGTTTCGAGGGCAGACCGCTCGGATTGGCCCGCAGAAGCGACGAGCTCTGCCACTCCCACCAGCTCAACTACCACTCGACCATTTCGACCGACCGACAGTCGACGGCGGAGTCGGTTGAGAGCGTGGTGGCGGCACTCAAACACGCGGGATTGTTCAGCGCCGACCGCCCGGACGGCTGCTCCGACGCCTCATGACGACTCGCGTTCGCCGCCGGCGCATACCACCACCGACCCCAGCTGTTCCAGATATTCCCAGCGCACAGACGCACCGCCGGTCGGTGGGAGTGTCCACCGTGTCGTCGGTCCCTTTCGTGGCAGCTGCGGGTTATGCCGGTAGGAACCGGCCACGTCGACAATCGGCAGGGGATGGGCGGAATAATCAAGCTCTGCGGTCGCGCGGGGGCACCCCTCGCTGACGAGATCGCTACAATCTCGACTATGACACGTTATGATTCGTGGGCTCGGGTTTTCTGCTCGAAGGATCATGTCATGTCCCGACGATGGTTGCTCACAGGTGTGGTGTTCCTGCTGTCGATGTGTGGGCCTGCTGGGGGGCTCCGGGGCGCTGGGGCTCAAGAGGGTGGCACCGCCGCTACCATGCCCGCTTCCGCCACGCAAGCAGAAGCCTTTCGGCCGGCCGTTGCTGTCCCGCAACCGGCGGCCAATCATCCACTCGCTCCGGTGTTGAAATTCGCCCACGAAGAGCGAGCCTACCTGCAGCAGACCGTGCGCGACTTCACGTGCCGGGTCACCAAGCGTGAACGCATCGACGGCGAGTTGCAGGACCACCACTCCATCGATCTGCGCGTCCGTGAACAGATCGCTGCCGGCACGCAGGTGGCGCAGCCGCTGAGCGTGCTGCTTGAGTTTCTCGGCCCCTCCGACATCGAAGGTAGAAAGGCCCTCTTTGTCGCGGGTCAGAACGACAACAAACTGCTGGTTCGCAAGGGGGGAAAGCGTTTCGGCTACGTCGTCATGGCTATCGATCCGTTTGGCCCCAGCGTCAGGCGGGAGAGCCTTGTGCCGATCACCGAGATTGGGTTTCCCCATCTGCTCGACAGAACGATCCGCGCCTTGCAGCAGGATCTCGCAGCCGACCCATCAGGCGACAATACGATCGTTGAGCAGATCACCACAGCGAAGATCAATGGTCGCCCCTGCCAGATGCTGAGGATCACCCACCCGCGGCGCCGCGACGGGCTGCAGTTTTTCAGCGCCAGCATGTCGATCGACTCCGAGTTGCACGTGCCGGTCCGCTTTGACGTCTACGACTGGCCGGAAATGCCCGGCCAGCAGGCGCCTTTGACTGCAGAATTCACTTATACAAACGTGACGCTCAACGTGGGGCTCGACGATGCGGTCTTCGCGCCTGCGATTCTGCGCGGCCCCTGAGGGATTGGGTGCAGTGGAATCCGGGCCAGGGGAATCGGTCGCGGGAGCGATTCTTCTGAGGTGTCCGTGCCGGATTGGGTAGGCGCGGGCAGTGCCGGTATCCCCGATTTGGTGATCCACTTCAAATCTTGCCCTCCCGTGGGCTTGCGTTGTGCGGGTTCAGAATCCCCGGCTGGCTGCGGGTGGTGCCGATGGCATTGGAGACGACGCACCGATACCGACTGCCGATGTCCCAGAGCGTCGTCGCCGGTGTGGTGTAGGTTGGAGAAGTTGCCCCGGGAATATCGACACGGTTCTTTTGCCACTGGTAACGCAGGTCGTTGCCGGTGGCCGTCATGGTGAAGGTTGCTGGGCCGGGGAGCACGACCGTCATTGAGGCGGGGTGCAGTGTGACGATCGGTACGCCGGCCGGTGCTTTCATGCACTCGGAAGGGGCTATCTCATAGGTGACTGCGGCCGCCGTATCGAACGTGAACGTCTCCTCGTTCTGTTCGGTCGCCACCTGCTCTCCAGTGTCTGCACGGGTCACGCGGATACACTCCCCTGCGAACGGGTTCTGCAGCACACAGGTTTTGCCCCTCTCGCTGAAGATCCGCACGGCATCGACCGTTTGCTCTTTGGCGCGATATCGCGCCTCAACCAGAAACGCCCCTACGGCTCGCAAACGCTTGAACTGGGCATCGATTGTTGTGTCCCAGTTGGGAAAGATCCGAATCACGCCGTCGTGGCTCTGCAGGACCATGTTGTTGATGGCTTCGATGATTCCTGCCGTCTCGATGCCCCCCCCTTCGTTCTGTGAAACGATGCCATTCGGCTCCGGTTTCCAGCCTTTGATGGCCCGAATCACCCGATCCGGGCGGTAGCCTGCCCGGACGGCCATCACGAACATCATCCCGAAGTCATTGCCGTTCTGCCAGCCGCACCACCGCTGTGGATGGAACATGTCGCCCTTGTCCAGAGTTCGGCAGGTGGCAATCCGATAGGCCGGCAGGGTGTCATGGCTGATGTTGTCGAATGTTGTGGTGAACATCACACCGGTGTTGCGAGCGCCTCCGGAATAGTGCAGGGCCTCCATACAATCGTGGACCGAATCGGGCCGGAACGTCACCGTGTTTTCCCATTCCTGGAGTGGGTAATCGCTCATCCTGTCGAGAATGTCCTGCCAATGGGAGCGGCGGTCGGAATCGGCTTGGAGTTCGACGCTCGCGGCGAGGATTTCCCGGTACAGGAAGCGGATCGCCCCCAGGCTGAACATATCGTTCTTCGTAAACCAGTCGGCTCCCTCGTGCACGGATCCGTACACCTCGTATCGCCCGTCCACCGGCGGCCCGATGTAATCGTCGTAGAAGTCGGCGACGGCCCGCATGAGCGGGTAGCAGGTGTGTCGCAAAAAATCCCTGTCCTGGCCGTATTTCCACTTCCAGACAATCGGCAGGATGCCGAACACAGCGTTGGTCGCCATGCAGCAATCCTCCTCCCCATACACGCCGCCCCCACATGAGGTGCCGTGCGCGGTGAAGGAGCCTTCGTTCTCCACACCCCGACAATGCTCGGGCATGTGCTCTGCGATCTGTGGCGAAACCCAACGGTTCATCACCCGCTTCCGGCCCGTATTCTCAGTGTAATATCTGACAGTTTCGATGTAGGGATCGACGAGGTCGACGTGGTTGGCAGAGAAGGTGCCGTAGTAGGGGTTTTGGGCGTTGTAGTTCATGCCGAGGTTGCTGAACCACATCATGTCGTCGGCCCGATTCCACGGGCCCCAATGCCCTGGTGCCTTGCCGGGGCCGCTCTCGCCGCCGCTTCGCGCACACGACCCAATCATGTAGAGGTGGTGGTACCAGGAGTGCTGCAGGTCGTCTCCGAGCTTCAGGTACGAACGCAGCCAGAAAGCCTTCCACCACGCCCTGTTGAGTCTGTCGATCTGTTCGATGCCTGCGTCATCCATCTTTCTCACCAGCGCGACAACGGTGTCGAGCGGTGAGCCTGTGTTTTTGGTGTGTTCGGCCTGCAGGAAGAGCCTCACCGTCGCGCCGCTGGCGGGCAGCGTGAAAGCCAGTCGGGAGCAGGTGGCGCTGTCGCTGGTTGGGACAGACGGGACGCCCAGCACTGTGGCGGCCACCGCCCCCTTGACGTAGAAGGGCGCACCCTCGGGGTTCGGCTCCTTGGTGACCCACACCGTGGACCCGGCCACGCCCGCGGCCCTGCTCACAAAAGAATTCCCGATGACCGCCAGCGTCGCCTGCAGTTGCACGTCCTGGCCGCCGTTTGTGAACATCTCCACCACCAGCGCATTGGCCGTGGGCGACAGGTAGGCGCGGGTGCGAACCGCCGCGCCCGCCAGAGTGCACTCGGTCCTGATCTCGGCGTTGCGGATGTCTTGGCTTACGCTGTAGAGGTGGGCCGATTCCACCGCCGATTCCACTCCCGCGGCGGCCTCGATCGAAAGGATCGCCAGATTGAGGATGTGTTGGTTGTAGCGGCCTGCGGCCACGTCGTTCCCGGCATGAAACCCGTTTTTTCCCAGGTAGTATTTGAGGCCATGAACAGTGCCTCCCAGATGCGTCCCGAAATCGCCGTTGCCGAGATAGGCGCCCTTCATCAGGGTACGGCACGTGTCATCATCCCACGGGTGCGTATAAGTGGTCGATGCGCTCTCCAGCAATCCCGAAACCGTCTCCCAATCAGGTTCGTATCGGTTGGGCTCCGGCACCCCGGCAGCAGTCGGAGGTTGCAGACTTTGGGCGCGGGCCGTCCGGAGAACAATAGAGAGGGCGGCATACGCCTCCCCGAGTATCTTGATGAAGGTCCGTCTTTGCATCGTGTGATCGCCAGTGAAATGGATCCCATTCGGGTGGATGGGGTCATGATAGAGGAGGTCGGGGCGAGGATCTGCTGCTCGATGGAAGGGAAGGCGACCGCCGAGCAGCGGGGCATTCCATACAATGCCACCGCGACGGTCGGTTGCCTTGTCATGGCAGGGCAGCCCGTGGGGGCCGGTGCCGATCTGGGGAGCGAAATTGTCGAGATTCTCTTCCGGCACAGCGCGGCGAAGCAGGTGTGTGCTCCGAGGACGTGGCAGCGTTTTCAGCCGGTGCGGGCCTCCGATTATTTCCGCGCAGGCCGTGTCGGGGCGGAGTCAGGCAGGTGTTCTCCTGCCCGCGCTCGACTCCCTTCTCAGGCGAGGTCTGGGGGGCAGCTGATCTGCGGGCTCGCAGGCCCCGGCTGGTTTGCCCGGATCCGGAGCCGTCGGCCACCACCCACCTGAACGCCAGGGCAACCTTGTCCGTGCCGGTGTCGATGAGGGGCCTAACAAGCAGTCAGAAAATTATTTTGACGCTGACTAAACGATTGTTTATAACGATCGATTGAAACGTTTGTTAGGTTCTTCGAGGAGACTCCATGGCAGAAGATCTCAAGCACCGTCTGCTCGAGGTTGCCGGTGCCGCTTTCGCCAGACGCGGTTTCGATGGGGCCAGCATCCGCGACATCTGCCGGGAGGCGGGGGCGAGCGTCGCCGCCATCCACTACCACTTTCGCGACAAGCGATCGCTCTACATCACCTGCCTGGAGGCGGCCCAGGCTGAAAAAACCCACCTCGCGTTGCTGGCCGCCCATGCGGATGTGCCCGCTCGCGAGCGGCTGCGGCTCTTCATCCATGGCATGCTCGCCAGCCAAAACGCTCCGCACAAGCCGGCATGGCACATGGAACTGATCCTGCAGGAGATGGTCCGGCCGACGGATGCCACCGGCGTGCTTGTCGAACGGTTCATCCGCCCGATGGCCTCAGCTCTCAAGGAGATCGTCGAAGATCTCTGTCCGGGGATCTCCGAGTCGGAACATGGCGGCTGGCCGACAGGGTTCAGCATTGTTTCGCAAGTGCTCTTCTACGGCACCTACTCGCCCATCGTGCGGCTGCTCATGGGCGAAGATGCTTTTCAGCGACTTTCCGTCGATGCGATCGCTGATCACATCACGCAGTTCACCCTGGCCGCGCTCGGGAAGAGCCAGCCGCTCACCGTGTCGACGGCAGAGTTGGCCGCGGAGCTGGCCGCGGAGAAAGCATCATGATCTGGGTTGCTTGGAGGATGCTCACCGGCGACACCGCCAAGTATCTGGGGGCTGTGTTCGGAGTCGCGTTTGGCGTGTTGCTCATCACCCAGCAGGCTTCCGTATTCGTCGGCATCATCGCCCGGACCGCCAACCCGCTCAGCGATGTTCGTGAGGCGAGCATCTGGGTGTGCGACGAATATCTCCAGAATGCCGACGAGATCGAGCCCATGTCCGACAATGCCGTCTATCGGGTGCGGGGCGTCGAGGGGATCGAGTGGGCCGTGCGGCTGTACAAGGGCATGGCGCGGGCCCGTAAGCCCAATGGTTTGTTCAGGCAGGTGATCCTGCTGGGAATCGACGACCAGAGTTTGGTTGGGGCGCCACGCAAGATCCTCATGGGTGATCTCGCCAGCCTGCGGCGGCCATCGGCGGTGTTTATCGACAAGTCGGGCTATGAGTCGCTCTGGCCGGGCGAGCCGCTGACGATCGGTCGTGAGATCGAGATGAACGACCGCCGTGCCGTGATCGTGGGCATCTGCGAGACATCGGCACCGTTTCAGTCGTTTCCGGTGATCATCGCCTGCTATTCGCAGGCGACCGGATTCGTCGCCCGGGAGCGAAACCAGCTGTCGTTCGTTGTCGGGGCGCCGGTGTCGGGCGTTTCTCCTGCCGAGGCCTGCCGGCGGATCACGGCGCAAACGGGACTGATGGCGACGACCTATCGGGAATTCGTCTGGCTGACGATCAAATACTACATGGAGAACACCGGGATCCCGGTGAACTTTGGCATCACGATCGTGCTCGGTTTTGTGGTTGGAACGGCGATCGCCGGACAGACCTTCTACCTGTTCACGCTGGAAAACCTCCGTCATTTCGGGGCCCTGAAGGCCATGGGAGTCAACAACCGGCGGATCACCGGCATGGTGCTGCTCCAGTCGCTGGTGATCGGTCTGATCGGTTACTCGCTCGGCATCGGCATGGCCGTGGCCTTCTTCGAAGGCACGAAGCAGAGTCTGCCCCAACTCCGTGGCATCAATATTCCCTGGCAGATCGCCGTTGGCTCAGGTCTCGTGATGATCGTGATCATGACGCTGACAAGCCTGCTGAGTCTGCGCAAGGTGTTGACGCTGGAACCGGCCGTCGTCTTTCGGGGCTGAGGGAGTCTTTTATGGTGTTTGCAACCGTCTCCGAACCGTCCGCAAAGGAAGAATTTCCTGCCGTGGCTGGCGTCGCCTGCCACGGACTCGTCAAGGATTTTGGCAGTGGTGAAAACCGCCTCAGGGCGTTGCACGGCATCGATATCGATGTGCGCTGTGGCGAGATGACGCTGCTGGTAGGCCCCAGCGGCTGCGGCAAGACCACGTTGATTTCGATCATCGCCGGCCTGCTCACGCCGACGGCGGGCAGCGTTACGCTCTTCGGCACGCCGCAGTCGGCGCTGCGTGGCGACCGACTCGTAGACTTTCGGGCGCAGAATGTGGGTTTTGTCTTCCAGCAATACAATCTGCTACCGTCCCTCTCTGCGGTGGAGAATGTCTCGATCCCGCTGCTGGTGGTCGGCTGGCGGCGGGCGGCAGCACTGGAGCGGGCGGCTGCCGTTCTCAGGGAGGTTGGCCTCGGGGAGCGTCTGCACTCGTCTCCCACAAAACTCTCCGGCGGACAGCAGCAACGGGTGGCGATCGCACGGGCCCTTGTCCACGAACCGCGGTTGCTGGTTTGCGACGAGCCGACGGCGGCGCTCGATGCCCAGTCGGGGCAGACTGTGATGGGGCTGCTCAAGCAGGTCGCCGTCAGATCTGATCGCACGGTCATCGTGGTCACGCACGATTCGCGCGTGTTTCAGTTCGGTGACCGCGTTCTGGAAATGGCCGACGGCCGGATCGTCCAAGACTCGGTGACACCCCGTGGCTCCCAGGAAGTGGTCGGCTCTGAGAATTCATCATCATGATCCGTACCTACCTTCTGCCGCTTCTGGCCGGTCTGGCACTCATGTCGATGGTCTGGCACGTGGCCAGCACCCACGAGCCGCCCACCGATGTGCCGCCACCGATCGCTCCGGCGCGGGCCATTTTCTCCGGAGGGGTGGCCGCATCGGGGGTCGTCGAACCGGCGAGTGAAAACGTGCACCTCAGCACGGAGGTTCCGGGCGTCGTCGCCGAGGTGCTGGTGACCGAGGGGCAGGTTGTCGCGCAGGGGGATATTGTGTTGCGGCTCGACGATCGCTGGAAGCAGTCTGAGCTGGCGGTGCAGCGGGCGGTTCTGGCCTCGTCGGAGCAGGAATTGGAGCGGCTCCGGTCGCTGCCGAGGCCCGAGGACATCCCGCCGAGTGAGGCCAGAGTACGGCGGGAACAGGCTGCCGTCGACGCCCACCGTGACCAGTTCAACCGCGCCGAGGAACTCTTTAAACGGCAGGTGGTTACGGATCAGGAGATCGTGCAGAAACGAATGGCGCTGGCGGTCTCGCAGGCTGAACTTGATCAGGCGTTGACCGAAGATCGTAAGCTCAAGATGGGATCGTGGGTCAAGGAGATAGCGGTCGCCGCGGCGGCCGTCGAGGAGGCGCGGCAGCGGGTGGCCCAGGGGCAGGTCGAGATCGATCGGCTCGCGGTGCGGGCTCCGCTTTCAGGCACGATCCTCCGGGTCGACGTGCGGGCCGGCGAATATGTCGGAACGCCGCCGGGCAAGTCGCTCGTCGTGCTGGGCGACACGACCAGGGCACACGTCCGCGTCAGCATCGACGAGCACGACATCGGCAGGTTTCGGCCGGGCATGCCGGCGACCGCCCACGCCCGCGGTGATACCAGCCGTCCGTTGGTGCTTCAGTTCGTGCGTGTTGTGCCGTTCGTGGAGCCGAAGCGGATGCTGACGGGGCAGGGAGATGAGCGGGTCGACACCCGCGTACTCCAGGTGATTTTCAGTGTCGAGCCCACAGCAACCGAGCCACGTGAAGCACAACTCTACATGGGCCAGCAGGTGGACGTGCGGATCGAACCGCCGCCGCAGGTCGATCGGCCCACAGACCCGGCTGAAGGTTTGTGAGGGAAGACGGTGTCAGCCACTCGATCTGGGTGAACCATGCCTATCAAAATCCCCAGCGGAACCGGCCCCTCAGCCGAGCCTGCCAAATGGATCCTGCACGGTACGCTGGAGATCCGCACAAGGGATACAGGTATTCACCCAAACTGATCTTGGCCGGGCGGTTCACAGGTACTCTCGATGGTCGCCCGGTCGTGATCAGTGCGGATGGCGCCGGGATGACGCTCGAGTTGTCGTCGCTCCGCTGAGCGTTGACACTGCGGAAGTGTGGCAGTGTTGTTCGGCCCTTCGCTCAATTCCCGAACGCTGTGCAAATCCCGCTGACGCTGCGGCTGTTGGGAGGTGTGTCAGTTGCCGTGCTGCCCAAGCCCGGTTGGCTCGTTCGACTTTTTATTCCAGAGCTGGGCCGGGCATGAAGATCCGTAGGACACCTCTGAGCAAACGATGAAGCGGTGGTTTCGAATTTTTTTTTGCAGCTATTTCGCGAGATTTCCGCGTCCGAGGAGGGCTCAGTCGATCGGCAGAAAGGCCCATAGTGATGGCCGGCCGCAATTGCAGTGAACCGCCCGGCCCAAAAGACCGAGGCCGGCAACGCTCAGATACACTGCGGAACGGGCGGCGTCCCAGCAGCCCTTCACTCCTGTGGCACGGGGGCCGCGGAGCCGCGACTGAACGCTCGGGACAGGATGGAAGATCACCTCGACAAGGGATCCCCGTTGTCGCTCGCGATCTTGGAGGTCGTCGAGCATCGCGATTGTCCGCGCCATGACTTCAGGCGGGCAGCCGGCCGCCAGGAGGTTCTGGTCTACCTCGGCCACGCCGCGGCGGCTCGGAGTAGGAAGCGTGAGCAGGCCCAGAAACGACCAGAGCGTGAATACCAGGCTGTAGCTCACGATCCCCTCGGCCGTGGCCAGCCGACGATCCCCAATGACAACCGCTGCGAGGGCGATTCCGAGGAGCGTGAAGCCGATGGCCAGCATCCTTCCCCTCCACCATTCCCCGGTCTGCACTGCCTTCTGGCGCCGCTGCACCGCCACGGTGAAGGCCTCGGGGTCGAGAGCCTCACGCCACCGCATAGGCAGCAGTTGCAGTCGGGGCCGAATCACGCCGACGACTGCACCAGTAAAACCCTCGTCGTCCGACTCGGCCATGTAGGTAGATAGTTCCGTCCGGTCTGGCTTGTCGGCGGAAAGTGGCAGGCTCGGCGTGAGTTCGAGCCGAGCCATGGCGGTCGCCAGAAAAATCCGCCCCCAGAGCAAGGCGAATACGATCGCCGCACCTGCCGCGATCACGCCCACCGAACCTCCCGTTCTGCCGGCGAAGAGCAGCGCAAGCGAAGTGCCCAGCAGCAGAGCGGAGTGAACGCTTACCCCACGGGCGAGCTTGCCGACGAATTGCCACAGCGGTGGATGGCGCCGCCCATACCGCCGCTGCAGAAGAAAGCCGCCAAAGAGATCGAAGGGAATGTGTGCCACCGCGTAGGCAATTACGAAACCTGCCAGCCCCCCTACCTCGCCTGCGAGCGGCCCTCCCGGAGCGGGCAGAAGCCGGGCCGGAAGTCCGAACACCAGCCCTATGGTCGCCAATACGACGAACGTGCCAACGCCGCTCATGCCGAGCCAAAGGCGGGCACGACCATAGCCTGGTGCAGACTCCTGCGGCTCGCTGCTGCCTGTCACTGTCGAGCGATGCATCGCCTCGGCTGTTTTTTGGATTCCGCGGAGCATGCCGCCGAAGACAATTTCGTGGAGCGGCACGACCGCATACCAGTAGAGAAGCCCGAGCAGGCCGCTGGGCCGAAAGCGGGCCAACATGACCAGTCGGGTCAGGGGGGCCTCCGGCCTGGTGTCGATCTCCTCGATCGTGAAGTCGAGTTGGGCCTCACCTGGCAACTTCATCTCCGCCCTGAGGGAAAGCGACCGGTCGCGGTCTATGCCCACCACCCGCCAGAAGTCGAGTGCCTCACCAAACTCCACCATCTCCGGATGTCGTCGGCCTCGACGCAACCCTGGCCCGCCCACGAGCTTGTCCATCCAGCCGCGCAATTGCCAGAGCACGTCACCGGCATACCAGCCATTTCCTCCACCGATCCTGCAGACTGCTGCGTAGACACTCGCTGGATCGGCTTCGATGTCCACCACCCGCTTGTCGGTGAAGACAGTGCCCCCTGCCCAGGCGGGATCTCCGGGCATGGGTCCCGCCACGCTCCAGTGAGTCTCCACTGCGTGCTGGTCGATTTTGACTTTCGAGCGATGGATTGCCTCGCGAACGCCCAGGGCCTCGTGCGGCATCAATCGCTGGGCGGCATCGTTGGTGACGACCACCCGGTTCTTGAGCCCCTCGGCCAGCGGCCGGGCGATTCGGTAGGAGACTGGGGTAACGAAGTTGATCCAGAGCGAACTCAGTCGCGGCGTCAGCACTGGCACCGGAAGGATGATTCTCCTGCTGAGGCCGAGCTCCTCGGCCATCACCCGCATCAGCTCCCGATAGGGGATCACGTCGGGTCCGCCGATCTCGAGCGTCCTGCCAGCTGTCTCGGGAACATCGAGGCAGCGGACGAGCCAGTGCAGCACGTCGGAGATGGCCACCGGCTGGCAATCGGTGGTGACCCATTTGGGAGTCACCATGATCGGGAGCCGCTCGACGAGATAGCGCAGTATTTCGTATGACGCCGAGCCCGCGCCGATGATCATCGCTGCCCGGAAGGTGGTCACCGGTACGCCACACGAGGCAAGTTCTTGCTCGACCTGCCGCCGGGAACGCAGATGTTCGCTGAGGTCCGGTCCCATCTCGCCGAGGCCGCCGAGGTAGATGATCCGCGAGAGTCCGGCATCCCGGGCCGAAGCGGCGAAGCCGGCGGCGAGTTCCCGGTCACGATCGGCATAGGTGCCTCCGGAGGCCACCATCGAGTGCACGAGGTAGTAGGCTGCCCTGCAGCCCCGCAGTGCCGCGGTGACCGCCACCATTTCGGCGATATCAATCCCAATGACCTCGACGTTCGGATGGTGCCGCCAAGGTCGGGCGTCGAGCTTCCGCGGCTCTCGAACCAGGCAGCGCACCCGATGCCCCGCGTCGAGGAGAGCGGGCACGAGCCGGCCACCGACGTAGCCAGTCGCCCCTGTAACGGCGATCGTGTCGCTGGCTTGAAATGGCGGCATTCCGGAGTCTTTCATGGATGCGGAAAAGAGAGAAAACGGTGGGAACCGCTGTCTCGAGCGAGACACGTGATCATAGGTGGTCGCAACCGTCTTGACTGTGCGATTTGTCAGCCAGCCTTGGCGGCGACAACCGCATCCGTCGGGAAAGCCGGGGCAGGGACGCGGCCCAGATGGCCGTCCAGAGGGGGGATAAAAAAGAGTAGCCGTGCAGAATCGATTCGCTCACTCTCCCAGCGACCGGTCCGATCGCTGGATGAACGGCGGCATCGGTCTACTATACAGGTTGGAACGACGCTGTTGCGCTGGAGCCGATCGTATGGCCGTGGTCCACTGGCACCTTGTCCGCTGTGGTTATACCCAGTTGATCGGCTCTCAGAGGCAAAAAACGGGTGATCCGTTTCAGTTTCTACCGCTGTTTCGCACCCACCGTGAGGCCGATTTTTACTGCCGACATTCGGGGCTATGGAACCAGGGCATTCGGCCTCGGCAGAACTCTCTGACGATGCTGCACAACAGCACCTCTTCGGTAGCTTTCTCCAATCTTGTCGGGCATGCGCTGGCCGAAGGCGTTCATACGATCGGGGTTTTCGTTGGCTTCAACCATTTTCAGGAGTCGTGCTGGGAGTATTACCGAGTTTCGGGCACGGGTGTCGATGGCTGTCCGAAGATCGAAACGCTCCCTGAGAACGAGCGCCCCGTCTGAGGCGTCGGCCATTTGGCATCGCCCATCACCCCGGCAGCCCCAAGCGCCGAAGGAACGAGTGCCAGATTCAATCTGGATGTGGTGTCGCAAATCTACTCGTTCGATGAGATTGCACGAGCGAAGGGCGGATTCGCTGGCAGCACGATCGCAGCGCGACGCGAGTGCATGAAATGAGAATGGGCTCAGAGATCTTCCTCGATCAGTGCCTCGACCCGCCCAGCTTCGACCGCTGCCACCAGCGCCGCATGGTCACGCTCGTTCTGGTCGGCATACGCTTCCGCAAACGCGCCGATGGCCCGGTCGAACTGATCCGATTTCCCCAGATAACCACTGATCATGGCCGCATCGCCCGATTTGGCATGGGCACGTGCCAGAACCCAGCCACATACCTTGGCGTAGTGCTTGAGTTCACTGGCACCATAGCCATCGACCGGGAGGGAAAATTTCATGTCCCGCAATTGACGCCCAAAGTAATCGCGGCCCAGCCGGCTCCGCGTCCAGCCGAGAAACACATCGCTGCTTGCCTGCATGAGGCGTTGCCCCGTGACGACACGCTGTCCATGATTTTCATACACACTCTTGCCAGCGTAAGGCTCGAGCACCGAGGGCCGGGCTTCCTTGAACTGGAGAAGGAGCGGATGATTGTCGCGGGAGAAAAACAGGCCGATGTAGGTGCGGGTGCCCACGCTGCCGATGCCAACCACCTTGATGGCGGTGTCCTCCAGGCGATAGCGGTCCAGTAGCCCGTGCAGTTCGTCCGGCAGAGAGAGGCGATACGCTTCGAGCGCCATGGCCACGTCGGCGTCATGCATGGCTTCAGTGGCATGGTAAATCAGCGGTGGCTGATCGATCAGGCGATGGCGTCCGCCTACGATATCGGTGATCCTCGGCACGATTTGCTCACCCATCCGCTGCCGTGCCTTGTCGACGTATTTGGTATGGCGTTTCCTGCCCTTGGCATCCGTGGCCATGGTGATCAGCGCGTGTCCATCCAGCCGCGTGTACAACGTCTCCAGCGGGCTCTTTTTCGAAAAGTCACGCAGCCCTTCCCGGTAGGCTCGCACGCAACGGATGGCTGCAGCTTTCGTGTCGGAATGATCGTTCTCGCGGGCGGCCACCGCGAAGCTCACGGCGAGTCGCTTGATGTCCCACTCCCAGGGCGCCGGCAGAGTCTCGTCGAAGTCGTTGATGTCGAAGACCAGATTCCGCTCGGGTGAGCCAAAGAAGCCGAAGTTGAGCAGATGGCAATCCCCGCAGGCCTGAACCGGTATCCCGGTGGCCGGGGTCGTCGCCAAGTCGGCCGCCATCAGTCCGGCCGACCCCCGCAGAAACGTGAACGGATTCCGCAGCATACGCCCATACCGGATGGGAATAAGTTCGGCGACGCGGTTTTGATTGGAGTTCTCGAGAATGCTGACAGGATCACGTGGCTGAGCTGGTGGATGCCACTCGGCATGGACTTCGTGTGGGAGCTTGATTTGCAGCGCCTTGCCGGCGTTGACGGCCTCACCCCGCGAGAGAAATCCCGAGCGCGGATCAGGAAGGGGAGGGGGCATCACAATCGATTCATCGAGGGTGCTCATTGGAAAATAGTCTCGATCTTTCTCCGTGGAATGCTCCACGATGCGGGCGAACCTGTTGGGGAAGCGCCGCCGCCACAGGGAATCCTCAAGTCTATTCGCAGGTGGTTGAAGGTGCCAGCATGCGGACGCACGCCTCGGGACGCGCTGCGAACCCGGGCGACGTTTCTGTAGGTGGCGTTTCTGGTGTCGAAGATGAGCCTGCTGGCTGAGAGAAGATCGCTGTCGGCCTGAAATGCCCTGGCGGCCGTCGTGCGTTGTTCCGGGGCGATGGTCTTTCTGACGCC
>Ga0164294_10001409_pt1 | contig 22399 bp, 14 predicted proteins | sample GEODES005metaG_FD_111479 | JGI IMG/M metagenome (GOLD analysis project Ga0164294, IMG submission 111479) | Oligotrophic lake water microbial communities from Sparkling Lake, Wisconsin, USA - GEODES005 metaG | ecosystem: Environmental > Aquatic > Freshwater > Lake | place: USA: Sparkling Lake...
GACTATGCGACCGCCCGCCACCTGATCTCGATCGCCCGCGAGCTGGTGAGCAACATCGCCCGCCACGCCCAGGCCTCGCGCGTGTCGGTGGAGGTGCTGCTCGACGGCGACCGGCTCACCCTGCGCATCCGCGACGACGGGATCGGCGTCGATGTCGGCAGCGGCTGGGGGAACGGGCTCGCCAACAGCGCCCGCCGCGCCGCGCTGCTCGACGGGATCTTCCACATCCGCGGCGTGGAGGGCGGCACGCTGGCGTCGCTGGAGGTCGGCCTCGGCGGGGGCGCCGCCCAATGATTGCGCCGGATTGCTTTGGCACGCGGAACCTTTGCGGGATAGAAATGCTCTAGGTAATTGCGGCGCCGCAACGAGATGGTGCGTGTTGGCTGGAGTGGGCGTGGAGCTGAGCGAGGAAGAGGCAGGGGCGGGAGGTGAGCAGGTCGTTGCCCCGCGTCCGGCCCGGCGCTGGCGCCGGGTGCTGGCTGTCCTGCTCCTCGTCCTGATCGTCGCGCTGGCGGCGGTGTGGCTGCAGCGGCGCACGATCGCGCGCGGTTTCGTCGATCGCGAGCTGGCCAGGCGCGGCGTGCCCGCCCGCTACGAGATCGAGCAGCTCTCGCCCTGGCGCCAGCGCCTCACCAACGTGTCGATCGGCGACCCGCGCGACCCGGACCTGACCGCGGACTGGATCGAGCTGCGCACCGCGCTCAGCCCCTGGCGCGCCGAGGTGCTGGTGGTGAAGGCGGGGACGATCCGGGCGAAGGGGCGGATCGTCAACGGCGCGCTTTCGCTCGGTGCGCTCGACCGGCTGATGCCGCCGCCCTCGGGCAAGCCCTTCTCGCTCCCCCGGCTGATCGGCGACGTCACCGACGCCCGGCTCAGGCTCGACAGCGGCGCCGGGCTGGTCGAGCTGAGCCTGAGCGGCAAGGGCATGCTGACCGACGGTTTCGCCGGCACGCTGCGCGCCGATGCGCCCCGGCTGCTTGTTGCGGGCTGCACGCTGGACGGCACCGCCGCCCGGATGCAGCTGCGGATCGACAACGGCGCGCCCAGCCTCGAAGGGCCGGCCCAGGCCGCGCGTATCGCCTGCGCCGATACCTGGCTGGACCAGCCGCGCATCGAGCTGAAGGCAGCGCTCGAAGCCTCGCTGGCACGCTGGAAAGGCAGCGCCGGCCTGGGGGTTGCCCAAATCCACTCCACGCTGGGCCGGCTCGACAAGCTCAGCGGCACGATCGACTTCGCCGGCGACCGCACCCGTACCCAGGGCCAGGTCGCGCTGCGCTCGGGGCCGCTTGCGGCGCCGGAGATCCACGCCGGCGCGGCGGCGCTGTCCGGCCGCTATACACTGGGTGACACGACCGGCTTCCAGGGGCAGCTGCGCGTCGAGCAGGCGGCGCTGCCGGCGCCGATGCTCGCCCGGGTGGCGGGCTATGCCAATACCGGGCAGGGCACGCCGGTCGCGCCGCTGGTACGGCGTCTGGCCGCTGCCATGCGCGAGGCTGGCCGCAGCTTCGGCGGCTCGGCGAGCATCGACTTCACCCAAAAAGGCGACAAGCGCGCATTCCGGCTCGGCAATCTGGCGCTGGCGGCGCGGTCGGGCGCGCAGCTGCATTTCGGCCAGGGGCCGGGGCTCAGCCTGGCGCTGCCCGAAACCACGCTCGACATTGCCGGCCAGCTCTCGCTGGGCGGCGGCGGCATGCCCGATGCCGTGCTGCGCCTGTCTCGCCGGCCGGGCAGCGACGAACTGCGCGGCACCGGCTTCGTCCGACCCTATGCGGCGGGTGACGCCCGGCTCGCGCTGTCGAGCCTCGACTTCACGCTCAGGGGCACCACCGGCTCGGTGCGGACCAACATGACGCTGTCGGGCCCGGTGAGCGGCGGGCGGGTCGATGGCCTGACGATGCCGCTGCTGGCGCGCTGGGATGCGCGCATGCTCGAAGTGAACCCGCAGTGCAGCTGGGTCAGCTTCGCGCGCGTCGCGGTGGCCGGCGCGGTGCTCGACCCCAATCGCCTCCAGCTCTGCCCGCTCGGGCCCGCCATGGTCCGGTGGAGCGGGCAGGGACTTGCCGGCGGCATCCGCACCGCAAAGCCGGTGCTGCAAGGGCGGATCGGCGAGAACCCGCTCTATCTTTCGGCCGAGAGGGCGCAACTCGACCTCGCCGCCAGCCGCTTCGCGCTTGGCGGGGCCGCGGTGCGCCTCGGCGCCGAGCGGCCGACGCGCCTCGATATCGGCGAGCTGAACGGCAGCTTCCGCGCGGGGCTGGGCGGCGAGTTCGCCGCGCTGGGCGGCCAGATCGGCGCCGTGCCGTTGGTGCTTTCCGAGGGCAAGGGCAGCTGGCAGGTCGAGCAGGGCGATTTCCTGATGCGCGGCGCCTTCATGCTCGCCGATACGGAGAAACCGGCGCGCTTCGAGCCGCTCGCGGCGCCGAACGGCACGCTGCGCCTGCATGACGGCCGGATCACTGCCCAGGCCGATCTCACCAGCCCGCAGCGCCAGCTGTCCGTCGGCACGGTGAAGATCGCGCACGACCTGGCGAAGGGCGAGGGTGAAGCGCTGCTCGACGTGCCCGGCATCCGTTTCCAGGTGGGAGGGCTGCAGCCCTCCCACCTGACCTCGCTCACCTATGGCGTGATCGCCGATGTGAACGGGCTGGTTTCCGGCTCCGGGCGCTTCGCCTGGTCGGGCGACACCGTCACCAGCACGGGCAGCTTCACCGCAAGCAATGTCGATTTAGCCGCCGCCTTCGGCCCGGTACAGGGCATCACGACCCGGCTCGACTTCGTCGATCTGCTCAACATGCGCACCGCGCCCGGCCAGTCGGCCAGGGTGGTCGAGATCAATCCCGGCGTACCGGTTCGCGATGGCGCGCTGCGCTACCAGCTGCTCGACAGCCGCCGGGTCCAGGTCGAGGGCGCGCGCTGGCCGTTTGCGGGCGGCGAGCTCATCCTCGATCCGACCGTTCTCGACTTCAGCGAAGCCGGCGAGCGGCGGCTCACCTTCCATGTGAAGGGTGCCGATGCGGCGTTGTTCCTCAAGGAAATGGCCTTCGACAATCTCGACGCCACCGGGACGTTCGACGGCACCCTCCCGATGATCTTCGACGCCAGCGGCGGCCGGATCGAAGGCGGCGAGCTTCGCGCCCGGGCAGGCGGGCACCTGGCCTATATCGGCGAGGTCTCGCAGCGGGATGTCGGCCTGTGGGGCAACATGGCGTTCCAGGCGCTCAAGTCGCTGAACTACAAGAACCTCGCCATCCGGATGAACGGCCCGCTCGCCGGCGAGATGATCACCGACATCAATTTCTCTGGCGTGAGCCAGGGGGCCGGCACCAAATCGAACTTCCTGATCCGTCGGCTGGCGAAGCTGCCCTTCGTGTTCAACGTGCGGATCAGCGCGCCCTTCCGCCAGCTGCTGGACTCGGTTCAGTCTTGGTACGATCCCCGCCGCCTCATCGAGCGCAACCTGCCCGCATTGATCGAGGAGCAGAAACGTGCAGAGGAAGCGAAGAAGTCCGCCGTTCAGCCCCGTGAAAGCGCCCCTGTTCCATGAAAGGCAAGTATATGCAGCTCCGAAGCATGAAACAGGCGATGCCGCGATGGCTTGGATATCTGGGACTGGCACCGGCGGCGTTCCTCGGCGGTTGCGTCAACGTGACCGCGCCCGACAAGCCGATCGTCATCAACCTCAACATTTCGATTACCCAGGAAGTGGTCTATCGCCTCGACAACAAGGCGAAGGAACTCATCCAGGACAATCCGGGAATATTCTGATGCGCAATCTTCTCTCGACCTTCGGCCTCTCGGCGGCGCTCGCCGCAACCCTGGTCGCTCCCGCCTTCGCCCAGCGCGATCCTGCCTATCAGGCGGCGCGCGAAGCCGGGCTCGTGGGTGAGCAGCCGGACGGCTATCTCGGCATCGTCGGCACGCCCACGGCCGAGCTGCAGGCGATGATCAACAACATCAATATCCAGCGGAAGCGCCAGTACACCCAGCAGGCTGCGGCGAGCTCGACGGTGGAGCAGATGGCCTTCGTCACCGGCTGCAATCTGATCTCGCGCACCGTCGCCGGGGAGAAGTACAAGGCGCCGGACGGCCGCTGGCTGACGCGTGGCGGCGATGCGCCGGTGCGCGACCCGCGCTGCCTGTGATCGGCTAGCGGTTCTGGTCGCAGCGCTGCAGCGACTGGAGCACCGGCACGATGTCGCCGAGCTCGACCGCTTCGATCTTCTGGTCCTTGTAGGCCAGGCCGAAGGCGGTCGAGCGCGATAGCGCCTCGAACAGCCTGCGCGCATCGACGCTGCCTACCGCGCCGACGAAGTCGGGCTTGTTGATGACGGTGAAGTCCACCAGGCCCATGCCATAGTCGGACTTGCCGTTCTGGAGCAGGATCAGCGCGAAGGGATAGGTCTGCTCGTCGTCGTAGCGTGCGAGCGCCTGGGACCGCAGGTGGATGACCGCCAGGTCCTTGCGCGAGTCATAGGCGATCGTCAGCGTCGATGTCTGATACTGCGCAATTGCCCGGCAATAGTCGGAATAGCGGTACACCCCCCAGTTCCCGAATTCCTTGTACAGCGCCGGCTCCTCCTGAGCCTGCGCCGCCGGTGCGATCAGCAGCGCGGCCAGCGCCGCCGCGAAGATCTTGATCATGACCGCTGTCCTGTCCGTTCCTGGGTTTGGGCAGGGGATAGCCGCGTTCAGGCCGGCCGCGTGATCCCCCGAACGGGGGAGGGTTGCACGCAAAGATAGATAATGAGAATCGTTTGCATTAGTAATTGGCGCTGCTATGGCGCGGCCCACAACAAAAAGGGCTCGCAATGCACATTCGTTTCTCCTGTTCCGTCGCCGCCATCGCCTTCGCACTGTTCACCGCCGGGGCTGCGCATGCGCAGCAGGCTGAGACGCTGCCGGAAGCCGTGGCCGAAGGGGAGAAGACGAGCCCGAGCTACGAATTGCAGACGGGCAACGACACCGGCACCACGGTGATCGGCGAGAAGGAGATCAAGGCGCGCGCGCCCGGATCCGGCGACGTGAACCAGCTGCTCAAGGCGCTGCCGACCGTCCAGTTCGACCGGGCCGAGGGCCGGGCATCGCGCGAGGAACTTCAGGACATCCGGCCCGCCGACGTCTCGATCTCGGGCGGCCGGATCTATGACAATCTGATCACGATCGACGGTATCGACGCCAATAGCCGCCTCGACATCACCCAGGACAATCCCCAGCATTTCGCCGAGCCTGCGGGCAATTCGGCGCAGAACCTCTGGATCGATTCCAACCTGGTCGGCGAGATCGTGGTCCGCGATTCCAACGTGTCGGCGGAATATGGCCGCTTCACCGGCGGCGCGCTCGATATCCGCACCCGCGATCCCCGGCGACAGTTCGGCGGGAGCGCAACCGTCAGCTACACTGGCGACGAACTGGTCGACTATCGCGTCTCCGATGCGTCGCGCGCCGCGCTGAATGGGGCCGCGCTGCCCGACCGTCCCAGCTTCCGCAAATGGCGGTTCGGCGCCAGCGTCGACGTGCCGGTCTCGGAGGACGTCGCCTTCCTGATCGCCGCCAATCGCTCGCGCGCCGACGTCACTTATTATCGCGGTGCGGCCTATGGCTCCAAACCCTATGGCCAGAGCAGTGTCAGCGACAATCTGATGCTGCGCGGCGTCGCCGATCTCTCGGCGACGATGAAGCTCACGGCGCAGTTCACCTACTCGCCCTATGAAAGCGAGTCCTCGGACGACAATGGCGTCGACAATCTCATCACGTCCAAGGGCGGCGGTCTGGCCGGGCAGCTGCAGCTGGAGAACAGCGGCGCCACGCGCTGGACGCTGAAGGCGCGGTTCAGCCACAATGATTCCGGCCGCACCGCGTCGCCGAACAATTATTCGATCCCCTCGACCAGCACCAACGGCGCGGTGTGCAGCAACGCCAACTGCACGATCGGCGGCTTCGGTTCCGTCGACCAGTGGCAGAACAATTTCGGGCTCAGCTTCACCGCGGCGCACGACATCGGTCCGGGCGAGTTGCGCGGCGGCCTCGACTATCAGCGGATCGACGCGATGCGCAGCCGGCCGGAGACCAACTACGCCTATTCGCGCCCGACCAGCGGCACCAACATCGTCTGCGCCAGCGGCGAGAGCCTGCTCTGCGCGACGGGCCAATATGCGCTCGGCCAGTACAGCGAATATCGCGCCTATCGCGCGCAGGTGGGCTTGGACAGCATTGCCGGCTGGGCGGAATATTCGGTGAAGGCCGGGCCGGTCGATCTGCGCGGCGGCGTGCGCTACGATTATGAGAGCTTCCTCGGAAACCACAATTTCGCGCCGCGCCTGTCGGCTACCATGGACCTGCCCTGGGAGGGCTGGTCGGCCACCGCCGGCGCCAATCGCTATTATGGCCGCTCGATGCTCGCCTATGCCCTGCGCGAGCAATATCCCGACAATTTCATCTATCGCCGCAGCGGGGTCAGCTCGGGCGGGCGGCTGACCTATTCGGACAGCGGCTGGACGCTCTACAGCACCTCGCATTCGACCAGCTATGCCAATGCCGATCTCAGGACACCTTATTCGGACGAGCTGACCGGGGCGGTGACCGGCAAGGTGCTGCGCGGCACGGTGCGCCTGAAGGGCGTGTTCCGCTGGGCGAAGGATGAGTTCTCGCGCTCGGTGGCGACGCGCGTGACCGGCACGCTCGAGACCGGGGCGACCACGACCTACACGCTCTACACGCCCAGCAATGACGGTCGCAGCCGCTATAGTGGCGGTTCGCTCGAATGGACCCGCGCCTTCGGCAAGCACAGCATCGCGGCGAACGTGAACTATTCGAAGGCCTATACCAGCAACACCAACTATCTGCTGACCAGCGACAATGTCGAGGATGCGGACGTGATGTACGTCTATAACGGCGAGCTGGTCTCGGCACTGTCGATCCTCGATCAGAACCAGCGGCTGGAATTCGCCTCGCCGTTCATCGTCAACATGACCTGGACCGGGCGCTGGCTCGACGATCGCCTCACTACCAACGTCAATGCGCGCTTCCGCAACGGCTTCGACCGGATCGAGGATTCGGGCGTCAACCAGACGGTCAACGGCGTCAGCTACGATGTGGTCGCGCTCAAGCACTATCGGGCAAGCCTCGACATGAACCTGAACGCGCAGCTGGAGGTGATCCGCAGCAAGCTGGGCACGCTCACGCTCGATGCACGCGTTTCCAACCTGCTCAACCGCGTGCCGATGCAGGACTCCGCCCTGATTTCGAATCCCTACCAAACCGGCCGCTCGGTCTGGTTCGGCCTGTCGTACAAGTTCTGATCGGCATGGAGCGCTTCTCCCGCTTCGCCCTGCTGGGATCGACGCTGCTGTTCCTGACAGCGGCGGGGTTCCGGCAGGGCCTGGATCCCGCCGACCTGCGCCAGGCCTATGCGGGGCCGGTCGCGAGCTGGCCCAGGGCCGAGGTCGATGACGGGGTGGCATTCGTCGAGTTCGGCCCGCTGCCCGCTGTCGTCCGCCCGACTGGGGTGGATGCGCAGCGGGTCGCGCTGGGCGCGCGGCTGTTCGAGGAGCCGCGTCTCTCGGCATCGGGACAGTTCGCCTGCGCCTCCTGCCATGCGCGCGAGCTAGGCTTTGGCGACGGGCTGAAGACGTCGTTCGGGCACGATCGCCAGCGCGGCCAGCGCAACGCGATCAGCCTGTTCACCGCGGGATATATGCGCGAGCTGTTCTGGGACGGGCGCAGCCCGACGCTCGAGCACCAGGCGATGCAGCCCATCCCGAACCTGGTCGAGATGGCGGCAAAGCCTGCCCGGATCGAGCGCTGGATCAACGGCGAACGCGACTATCGCGATGCGTTCAAGCAGGCGTTCGGTGTCGACCGGATCCGGCTGACCGATATCGCCAAAGCCATCGCCAGCTTCGAGCGGACCCTGCGGCCGCCGGCCAGCCCCTGGGACCGCGCTCTCAACCGCGGCACTGCGTTCATGACCGACCAGCAGCTGCTCGGGCTGCACCTGTTCCGCACCAAGGCGCGCTGCGCCAATTGCCACAACGGCCCGCTGCTGACCGACCAGAAGTACCACAATCTCGGGATCAGCTTTTACGGCCGCAAGCTGGAGGATGTCGGGCGCTACGGCGTGACGCACGACCCGGCGGATGTCGGGCGGTTCCGCACGCCTTCGCTGCGCGCGCTGCGCCGCACCGGCCCCTATATGCACAACGGTGTCTTCCCGACCCTTGCCGGGGTAGTGAACCTCTATGCAGCGGGCGGCGGTGTCGACCGCAAGGTGCAGAGTGCCACCACCGACGCGCCGCCGCCCCAGGCCGATCCGCAGCTGAAGAAGGTGCCGCTTACCGCCGAGGAGCGCGCCGCGCTGGTCGCTTTCCTCGAGATGCTCTGAGCGTCAGCGGGTGCGGTAGGTCATAGGGATTCGAAAGCTGCGCGGTTCCCCACGCGGCGGCGGGGGGAGCGGCGTCGACTGCACCTGCCGCAGCGCGATCTGATCGAGCTGCTTGATCTCGGACGAGACCGCCACGGCAACCGCGAAGATCCTGCCGCGCGACGAGATCCATAGCTGCACCACCACGGTGCCGGTCAGGCCCGCGCGCGCCAGTTCGGCGGGGTAGCTCTGGCGGGCGCGGATCTCGCGGAACACGGTGCGGCCATAGGGATCGACTTCGTTGCGCCGTTCGACGGCCTTGCTCTCCGGGGGTGCGGCGCGCGGGACGGCGCTGGTCGGCTCGGCGCGGGGCGTGCCGCTTGCCGCCCCTGCCGGCGGGCCGGCAGGGGCGCTTTCCCCAATGGGGATCGGCGATACCGTCGGCAGGATGTCGGCGACCCGCGCCGGCTCTGGCGCGAGCTCGGGGGTCGGCAGGGCGGGGGAGGGCGTCGAAGCGGCCTGCCGCGCCACTTCCTGGACAGCGGGTTCGGGAAGCGGCGCCGGGGCCGGCGCGTCGGGCGCCTCGGCGGGCACGTCGAACACCTGTATCGGGCTCTCGCCGGGCGGAAGCGAGGCGACGCCGCTGGACACAATGACGACAGCGCCAAGCAACCCAGCCGTCAGCACCGTGGATAGAGTAGCCGTGCCGGAACGTTCCGAAAGCGAGCGCTGGGAGATATACACCGGCGACCCGTTATCGCGAACGCGACGCAATAACAACATTGCGTGAGGGCTCATGTCGTATCTGCCGACGATTGGTGGCGATATTTCGGAGGGTGCGACGCCTGTCCATAACCAGTGGCTATGCTGCAACACAGCCTTCCATGCTATCAACGCGCGTGCATTCGGCAATCATGGCCCCCGGAGCGACAACCGGAGCTTTCGATGATCGCCAGTCCCTATCTTCTCTATCTTGGTCATTCGAATGACGAGGTCGGCATCAAGACCTCGCGCGGCCTGGCGGTGTTCCGGCCGGACGATTGCGTGGGTGAGTTTCGCTACGATGATTGCCCGCTGACGCTCGGCCTGCCCCGCATGGGCTTTGCCGAAGCGGTGGCCGCCGGCGCGCGGACGCTGGTGCTCGGCATCGCCAATGCCGGTGGCCGGATGGGCGCCGACCTGGTGGCCGATGCGATTGCGGCGATCGAGGCAGGGCTCGATGTCGCCTCGGGCCTGCACCACCGGCTGCGCGACGAGCCCGCGATCGTCGCCGCGGCACAGCGCCACGGCCGCGCGCTGCACGATGTTCGCGATCCCCAGCCGGGCATCCCGGTCGGCAATGGCAAGCGGCGCGCCGGCAAGCGGCTGCTCACCGTCGGCACCGATTGCTCGGTGGGCAAGATGTACGCCACGCTCTGCCTGGAAAAGGGCATGCGCGAGCGCGGCATGGCCGCCGATTTCCGTGCGACCGGCCAGACCGGCATCCTGGTCGCCGGCAGCGGGGTCCCGCTCGACGCCGTGATCGCGGACTTCATTTCCGGCGCGATCGAGATGATCTCGCCGGCGCGTGATGATGGCGGCTGGGACCTGATCGAAGGGCAGGGCTCGCTGTTCCACCCCTCGTTCGCGGGCGTCTCGACCGGCCTGCTGCACGGCGCCCAGCCGGCGGCGCTGGTGCTCTGCCACGATCCGGTGCGCCCCCACATGCGCGGCCTGCCGCATTATCCGCTGCCCGGTCTCGCCGAGACGCTGGCGGCCAATCTTGCGGTCGCCCGGCTCACCAGCCCCGATGTGCAGGCGGTAGGCGTGGCGCTCAACACGTCGAAATTGTCGCGTGCGGAGGCGGAGCGGCTGTGCGCCGAGACTGCCGACGCGCTCGGCCTGCCCTGTACCGACCCGTTCGCCATGGGTGTAAACCCCATCCTAGACAGGATCGACACATGCTTCGAAACCTCGCCGCGCGTAGCGACGCTTTCGCTCTAGCTTCCCCGTTCCGCATCTCGCGCGGGGTGAAGACGGTTGCCGATGTGGTGACCGTCTCGATCACCGCCGGGGGCGTGACCGGGCGTGGCGAGGGCGTTCCCTATCCGCGCTACGGGGAATCGATCGACGGCGCACTGGCCGAGATCGAGGCTGTGCGCGATGCGATCGAAGGCGGGATTTCCCGCGAGGATTTGCTCGACCGGATGGAGCCGGGCGCCGCGCGCAACGCCGTCGATTGCGCGCTGTGGGATCTTGAGGCCAGGCTCGCTGGCCGCAGCGTGACCGAGATGCTCGGCATGCCGCCGGTCGGCCCCACCGCGACTGCGATGACCGTCAGCCTCGATACGCCGGACGCGATGGCGGTGGCGGCGCTTGCCCTGGCGGACGTGCCGCTGATCAAGATCAAGGTCGATCGCAGCGATCCCGAAGCGCAGATCCGCCGGGTGCGCGAGGCAGCGCCGAAGCCGCGCGTGATCGTCGATCCCAATGAGAGCTGGACGATCGCCGAGGTCGAGCGCCTCCAGCCGATGCTGGCGGAACTGCGGATCGACCTGCTCGAGCAGCCGCTGCCTTCGGAGGAAGACGAGGCGCTGGATGGCTTCACCTCGCTGATCCCGATCGCCGCCGATGAATCGGCGCATGTCGCTGGCGATGTCGCTGCGCTCGCCCGCAAATACCAGGTCGTGAACATCAAGCTCGACAAGACCGGCGGGCTCACCGCCGCGCTCGTGCTGGCCGATGCGGCGCGGGCCGCGGGCATGGGCGTGATGACCGGCAGCATGATCTCGACCTCGCTGTCGATCGCGCCGGCGCTGCTGATCGCGGCGCGCTCGGGCTTTGTCGATCTCGATGGTCCGCTCTGGCTGAAGGACGATCGCGCCGGCGGCGTGCGCGGCGCAGGTGGCGTTCTGTCGCCGCCCGAGGCCGGCTTCTGGGGAACGCCATAACCGAGAGTAATAAGCAAAAGGGGAGTCGCGTCAGCCGGTGGTGGAGCAGCCGGCTGCGGACGCCCTAGCTCGTCTTGCGCACGATCAGGCGGGGCGGCAGCAGGCGGATCTCCGCGCTGTGGTTGCCGATCTCGCCGATCAGCGTGTCGACCAGTGCCTCGCCCGCGGCATTATAGTCCTGGGCGATGGTAGTGAGCGGCGGGTGGGTGAGGCTGGCGGCAGGAATGTCGTCGAAGCCGATCACCGAGATATCCTCGGGCACTCGCTTGCCGGCCTCCTGGAGCGCCCGCAGCGCGCCCATTGCGATCAGGTCCGATGCGGCGAAGATCGCGTCGAACGGCACGCGGTTGCGCAGCAGCTGCTGCGCGGCCGCATAGCCCGACTCCTCGATCGACAGCGCGCCGATCTGGAGGCGGGGGTCGGGCTCGATCCCCGCTTCGAGCTGGGTGTCGCAAAAGCCGTGATAGCGGTCGCGGAACTCGGGATAATGGCTGGTCGCTTCGCCGATAAAGGCGAGCCGCCGCCGGCGCTGGCCCAGCAGATGCTCCGCGGCCAGCCGCCCGCCCAGCATGTTGTCACAGCCGATCGTGGTGCCCAGCCCGTCGAGCTCGACCGATCCCCAGCGCACGAAATGCGTGCCCTGTCGCACCAGGTCCTTCAGTCGCGCCCGGTAGAGCTCATAGTCGCCATAGCCGAGCAGGATCAGCCCGTCGGCCTTGCGCGCGTCCTCATAGTCCTTGTGCCAGTTGGACGAGAGCTGCTGGAACGACGTCAGCAGGTCGTAGCCGCGCTTGGCGCAGGTCCGCAGGATCGAGCCCAGCATGGCGAGGAAAAAGGGATTGATCGCCGTGCCGTCGGGCAACGGATCCTCGAAGAAGAGCAGGGCGAGCGTGCTGCTCTGGCCACGGCGCAGCGACGATGCGTTCTTGTCGACCTTGTAGCCGATCTGCGTGGCGATCGCCTCGATCCGCTTGCGCGTGCCTTCATTGACGGTGGGGTCGCCGCGCAGGGCGCGGCTCACCGTCGGCTGCGAGACTCCCGCCAGTGCCGCAATGTCGAACGATGTCGGCTTGTCCGGCGAGGCCATGCCGTTTCCCATCTCCCGTCTCGCGCAATCGCTGCGCGTTCCCCTGAACTACCCTGCCTGTCTCCAAATCGGAAGTCGCGCCTGAATACGTATGCGCTTGCCTTTCCTTATCGGCCGCATGCGCCGAATTGAGAGCAGCTTAGAAAAACCGCTGCCAGCAAGGCCGCGATGACATTGGGGAGGAATGAAGATGGCTTTGTCCAATCACGCCGCGATTCTGCGCACGCTTTCGATGGGTACCAGCACCCGCACGCTCGGCGCTGCCCTGCTGCTGCTCGGCGCGACACCGGCTTTCGCCCAGGACACGACGCCGGCCCCGGCCGACCAGGCAGTGACCGATGACGGCGCGCCGCTGGTCGTTACCGGCATCCGCGCCTCGCTGACGTCGTCGGCGAACATCAAGCGCAACAACGTCACGATCGTCGACTCGGTCTCGTCGGAAGACATCGGCAAGCTGCCGGACGTCTCGATCGTCGACTCGCTCGCCCGCATCCCCGGCGTCACCGCGCAGCGCCTCGAGGGCCGCGACCAGCGCCTGTCGATCCGCGGCCTCGGCCCCGATTTCTCGACCACGCTGCTCAACGGCCGCGAGCAGGTCACCGTCGGTGACAATCGCGGTGTCGAATATGACCAGTATCCGTCGGAATTCTTCAAGAACGTCAACGTCTACAAGTCGGCCGACGCCTCGCTGATCGCCGCCGGCATCGCCGGCACCGTCGATCTGCGCATGCTGCGCCCGCTCGACCAGAAGCAGAACACCTTCGTCGTCTCGGCCCGCGGCCAGATGAACGAGAAGGACAAACTCAATCCGGACGGCACGCGCTACGGCTACAAGGCCTCGGCCACCTATGTCGGCAAGTTCGCCGACGACACGCTGGGCATCGCCCTCGGCATCTCGGCGCAGAGCACGCCCACCCAGATCGAGCGCTATGCCGCCTGGGGCTTCCCGAGCGAGCCGGCGGCCGGCGGCAACCTGTTCCTCGGCGGCGCCAAGCCCTATGTCCAGTCGAACCTGCTGAAGCGCTATGGCGGTGTCGCCACGGTGGAATGGGCGCCGAGCGAGAACTTCCACTCGACCCTCGACGTGCTCTATTCGAACTTCAAGGAAACCCAGCGCCTGCGCGGCATCGAGTTCGGTACCGCGCCGACCTGGGGTTCGAACGGGGTGATCGCGCCGGGCTACAAGGTCGAGAACGGCCTCGTCACCGACGCGACGATCAGCAACCTCGTCAACGTCCAGCGCAACGATCTCAACGAGCGCAAGGCCGAGAACATCTCGATCGGCTGGAACAACGACTTCAAGCTCAGCGAGACGATCCACTTCAACGTCGACGCCAGCTGGAGCCGCGCGACCCGCACCGACTTCCTGCTCGAGACCTATTCGGGGACCGGCTATAATTCGAGCGGCGTCAAGGACACGGTCCATATCAGCCAGAACAGCGACGGCACCTATGACATCGTGCCGACGCTCGACTATACGAACACCAGCACCATCCGCCTGACCGATCCGCGTGGCTGGGGCTATAACGGCACTACCGCCGTGGTGCAGGCCGGCTTCCTCAACCGCCCCGACTTCACCGACGACCTCAAGTCGCTGCGCGCCAGCTTCAAGGGCGAGATCACCGGCAGCGTGCTGAGCGGCTGGGAAGTGGGCGGCAACTATAGTCGTCGCGAGAAGCAGAGCCGCTACACCAGCTACTTCCTCTGCCCGAAGGGCGGCGGCACCAACTGCACCGTCGCCAGCGGCACGCCGACCAGCGTCGCGGTGCCGGCGGATGCGGTGCTCGAGCCGGTGAGCCTCGCCTATCTTGGCGTGCCCAAGATGCTGACGCTCGATCCGATGAAGATCTACGGCCTGCTCAACTCGGTGTTCGACAACCGTCCGGACTCGCTGGTCCGCGACAACACCGTCACCGAGGACGTGCTGACCGGCTATGCCAAGCTGACCGTCGACGGCACGGTGGGCGGCAAGGCGCTCAAGGGCTCGCTCGGCGTGCAGGTGGTCCACACCAAGCAGGGCGGTGACGGCCAGATCGCCAGCCTGCTCAACGGCGTGGTGACGATCTCGCCGGTCAACGCCGCGACCAGCTACACCAATTTCCTGCCCTCGGCCTCGTTCAGCCTCGAGCTGGAGCCCAGCTTCTACCTCAAGCTCGGTGCCGCGCAGACCATGGTGCGCCCGCGCCTCGACCAGGAGCGCGTGACCCAGGCGGTGTCGATCGACATCTCGAAGATCGGCATGGGCAACCTGCCGCAGAACAGCCCGTTCAGCTCGAACGGCGGCAACGCCAATCTGCGCCCGTACAAGTCGACCAACATCGACATCTCGTTCGAAAAGTATCTCGGCAACAGCGGCGGCTATCTGGCGGTGACGGGCTTCTTCAAGCACCTGACCGACTTCGTCGACCCGAACAATTCGGTGCTGTACGACTTCTCGGCGCTGCTCCCGGCACTGACGCCGGCGCAGCAGGCGACGGTGCGGGCACAGAACGCGCAGTTCGGCCTGGTCAGCGCGCCGGCCAACACCGGCCGGGGCGACATCCTCGGCGTCGAAGCCACCGCCTCGCTGCCCTTCACCGTGTTCAGCCAGGCGCTCGACGGGTTCGGCGTGTTCGCCAGCGGCACCTATGTCGACAGCAAGATCCGCTATGCCGCCAGCGCGACGCCGATCACGCTGCCGGGCCAATCCAAGTGGGTCGCCACCGCTACCGCTTACTACGAAAAGGGCGGCTTCCAGGCGCGTGCCACCTATCGCTGGCGTGACAGCTTCCTGGCCGAGCTGGCCGGCCTCTCGGCCAAGCCCGAATTCCGCGAGGGCCGGGCGGAAGGCGTGCTCGACGCGCAGATCGGTTACGAGTTCAAGAGCGGGCCGCTCGCCGGACTCTCGATCCTCGCCCAGGGCAAGAACCTGACCGACCAGCCCTTCGTCACCACAGAAGCGGGCGACACCCGCCTGGTGCGCGAATATCAGCGCTACGGCCGCGACTATTATCTCGGCATCTCGTACAAGTTCTGATCCCCCCGAGCTGTGGCCCGGCTTCCCGGCCGGGCCACCTGTTTTTGTCGAGGCGCCGACGTGCAGACTGAGCAGCCGATCCGGATCGTGATCGCCGGCGGCGGCACCGCGGGCTGGATGGCCGCGGCGGCCTTCGCCCGGTTCCTGGACAAGCGTTTCCGGATCACCCTGGTCGAATCCGAGGCGATCGGCACCGTGGGGGTAGGGGAGGCGACGATCCCGCAGATCCGGCTGTTCAACGCCAGCCTGGGGATCGACGAGAACCAGTTCATCGCTGCCACCCAGGCCAGCTTCAAGCTCGCGATCGAGTTTGTCGGCTGGACGAAGGGCGGGCGCTACATGCACGCCTTTGGCGATGTCGGCCGCGAGAACGGGCTGCTCGCGTTCCAGCATAGCTGGTTGCGTGGACTTGCCGAAGGGGTCGCCAAACCGCTTGCCGCCTATTCGCTCAACAATCAGGCGGCGCTGGCGAACCGGATGCAGCGCGGCCCGGCACGGACGGCGCGGCTGCTGCCGGAAATGCCCTATGCCTTCCATTTCGACGCGGGGCTCTACGCCCGCTTCCTGCGCGGTCTTGCCGAGAGCGGTGGTGTCGAGCGCGTCGAGGGCAAGATCGTCTCGGTAGATCGCGACGGCGAGAGCGGCGACGTCACCGCTCTGAAGCTCGACGGTGAACGCGCGCTTGCCGGCGACCTGTTCCTCGACTGCACCGGCTTCCGCGCGCTGCTGCTGGGCGAGACCCTTGGCGTCGGGTTCGAGGCGTGGAACGAGCTGCTCCCCTGCGACCGCGCGATGGCCGTGCCGTCCGAGCGCGCCCGCGACTTCACCCCCTATACCCGCGCCACCGCGCACGGCGCCGGCTGGCAGTGGCGCATTCCGCTGCAGCACCGCACCGGCAACGGCATCGTCTATTCGAGCGCGCATCTCTCCGATGATGAGGCCGCTTCGCGCCTGCTCGCCGGTCTCGACGAGAAGCCGCTCGACGATCCACGCCCGTTGCGCTTCACCGCGGGCAAGCGGACCAGCTTCTGGAAGCACAATGTCATCGCGCTCGGCCTCGCCAGCGGCTTCCTCGAGCCGCTGGAATCGACCAGCATCCACATGATCCAGTCGGGCATCGAACGAATCCTCAAGCTGTTGCCCGGGCGGCATGTCAGTCAGGTCCATCGCGATGAATATGACCGCCAGACGCATCTCGAGTATGACCGCATCCGCGACTTCCTCGTGCTGCACTATTGGGCGAACGATCGCGACGAGCCGTTCTGGGCAGAGCGCCGCGCCGCGGCCTTGCCCGACAGCCTGCGGCATAAGATCGAACTGTGGTGTGCCTCGGGCCAGATCGTGCGTGGCGAGGCCGACCTGTTCAGCGAAGTCGCCTGGCTGCAGGTGCTGGCGGGGCAGGGGATCGCCGCGACCGGCTACCATCCGCTTGCCGACGCGCCTTCGGGCGAGGAGATCGCGGAGTATCTCGAGCTGATCGAGCTGCTCAATGCGCGAGAGGTTGGCCAGATGGCCGATCACGCCGCCTTCGTGGCGCAGCATTGCGCGGGAGATGCGGTATGAAGTGGGCGTTCGCCTTCCTCGCGGCACTCGCCGCAACCCCCGCCGCGGCGCAGGACTATCGCGCCCGCCGGCCGCAGGACGAGGTGATCTACTTCGTCCTTCCCGATCGCTTCGCCAATGGCGATCCGGCGAACGACCGCGGCGGCCTCAAAGGCGACCGCGGCAAGACCGGCTTCGATCCTTCGGACGCCCGCTATTATCATGGCGGCGACCTCAAGGGACTGACGAGCAAGCTCCCCTATCTCCAGAAGCTGGGCATCACCGCGATCTGGGTCGCGCCGATCTTCGTGAACAAGCCCGTCCAGGGTGGCCCGGGCCAGCAGAGCGCCGGCTATCACGGCTACTGGATCACCGATTTCACCCATGTCGATCCGCATTTCGGCACCGATGCGGATTTCTCCACCCTGGTCGCGGCCGCCCATGCGCGGGGCATGAAGGTCTATATGGACATCGTCGTGAACCACACGGCGGACGTCATCCAGTATCGCGAATGCGGCGCCTGCGCCTATCGCAGCCGCGCCGACTATCCGTACCAGCGCCGGGGCGGGGTGAACGGTGCCCCGATCAACCCGGGCTTTGCCGGCGACGACGTCGCGACGGCCGAGAATTTCGCCCGGCTCGCCGATCCGAGCTACGCCTACACGCCCTTCGTCCCCGAGGGCGAAAAGGCGATCAAGCACCCGGCCTGGCTCAACGATCCGATCTACTACCACAACCGGGGGGACTCGACCTTCGCCGGCGAGAACTCGCTGATGGGCGATTTCATCGGCCTGGACGATCTGATGACCGAGCATCCGCGCGTGCTTGCGGGCATGATCGAGATCTATGCCGGCTGGATCGACCGGTTCGGGATCGACGGCTTCCGCATCGACACCGCCCGGCATGTGAACCCGGAATTCTGGGCGGCCTTCGTCCCGCCGATCCTCGAGCGTGCCCGGGCCAAAGGCATCCCGAATTTCCACATCTTCGGCGAAGTCGCCGACCCCGCCGCACAGGCCGCGCATACGATCACCGCGAAACTGCCCTCGGTGCTCGACTTCGCCTTCCGCCAGGCGCTGCTCGACAGCATCGCCGGGACCAGGGGCACCGACGTGTTCGAGAAGCTCTTCGATGGTGACGTGCTCTACGCGCAGGGCGCCGGGACTGCCGCGATCCTGCCGACCTTCAGCGGCAATCACGACAATGGCCGCTTCGCCTTCTTCGTCCGCAAGGCCTTCCCGCAGGCGAGCGAGGCCGAGGTGCTCCAGCGCGTCCTGCTCTCCAACGCCCTGCTGCTCACGCTGCGCGGCGTGCCGACCATCTATGCCGGCGACGAGCAGGGCTTTGCCGGCGGTTCGAACGATGTCGATGCGCGCGAGGACCAGTTCGGCAGCAAGGTGGCGCAATATACCGAGCGCAAGCTGGTCGGTACCGACGCCAGCGTCGCGACGCCGCGCTTCGATGAGGATCATCCGATCTTCCGCGAGATCGCCGCGCTTGCCCGGTTGCGCATTGCCACGCCGGCGCTCACCCGTGGCCGCCAGCTGCTGCGTACCCGCGAGGACAAGCCGGGCCTGCTCGCCTTTTCCCGCTTCGATCCCGTCACCGGCGCCGAAGTGCTGCTCGCCTTCAACACCTCGACCGAGCCGCTGACCCGCCAGGTGCAGGTCGAGGCCCGCTCCACTAATTTCCATTCCCTTGCCGGAAGCTGCGCCGCCACGGCCAGCGCTCCCGGCTCCCTGACCATCACCCTGCCACCGCTCGGATATGCGGTGTGCGCGGCGGAGACCCAGCAGTGACCCAGCTTGCCGCGAAGGCGGAAATCCAGAATGCCCAGCCCTGGTGGAAGGGGGCTTCGATCTACCAGATCTACCCGCGCAGCTTCTTCGATTCGAATGGCGACGGCATCGGCGACCTGCCCGGCATCACCGCGCGGCTCGACTATGTCGCGAGCCTGGGTGTCGACGCGATCTGGCTCTCGCCCTTCTTCAAGTCGCCGATGGCGGACTTCGGCTATGACGTGGCCGACTATCGCGACGTCGATCCGATCTTCGGCACGCTCGCCGATTTCGACGCGCTGATCGCCCGTGCGCATGCCCTCGGGCTGCGTGTGCTGATCGATCAGGTCTGGGCGCACACCTCGGACGAACATGCCTGGTTCGTCGAGAGCCGGGCGAGCCGCGACAACCCCAAGGCAGACTGGTATGTCTGGCACGACGCCAAGCCCGACGGCTCGCCGCCGACCAACTGGCAGTCGGTGTTCGGTGGCCCGGCCTGGACCTGGGACGCGCGGCGCGGCCAATATTACATGCACAATTTCCTGAAGGAGCAGCCCCAGCTCAACTGCCACCTGCCGCAAGTGCAGGAAGAGCTGCTCGCGATCACGCGCTTCTGGCTCGATCGCGGCGTCGATGGCTTCCGCATCGATGCAATCAACTTCTCGATGCACGATCCGGAATTCCGCGACAATCCGCCGGCCCCCGATTCGAACACGCCGCGCACCCGCCCGTTTGACTTCCAGCTCCACATCTACAACCAGAGCCACGCCGACATCCCGCCGTTCCTCGAGCGGCTGCGCGGGGTGTTCGACGAATATCCCGATCGCTTCACCGTCGCCGAAGTCGGCGGTGCGGACGCGGACCGCGAGATGAAGCTGTTCACTGCGGGCAACAACCGGCTGAACACCGCCTATGGCTTCGACTTCCTCTATGCGTCGCAACTGACCGCATCGGCAGTACGCGAGGCGCTGGAGAACTGGCAGTCGGGCAGCAGCTGGCCGAGCTGGGCGTTCGAGAACCATGACGCGCCGCGCGCCGTATCGCGCTGGGCCGCGCCGGAGCAGGCGGATGCATTCGCCCGGATGAAGATGCTGCTGCTCGCGGCGCTGCGTGGCAACATCTTCCTCTATTACGGCGAGGAGCTCGGGCTCGACCAGGTCGAGATTGCGTTCGAGGAGCTGCAGGATCCGGAGGCGATCGCCAACTGGCCGCGCACCCTGTCGCGCGACGGCGCCCGCACGCCGATGCCGTGGGAAGCGCAGGCAGCCCAGCTCGGCTTCACCAGCGGCAAACCCTGGCTGCCGGTCGGCCCCAACCATGCGAAGCTCGCGATCGACGTCCAGAATGCCGATCCGCATTCGTTGCTCGCCTGGACGCGGCAGGTGCTGGCGCTGCGCAACAGCGCCCCTGCGCTGCGCACCGGCGACATAATTTTCCGCGATGCCCCAGGCGAGCTGATCGCATTCGAGCGCGAAGCCGATGGCGAGCGCTTGCTCTGCGTGTTCAACCTGGGCGATGCTGCGCAGCATTGGACGCCCGCAGAGGCGCAGCACTGGCATCCCCTGCTCGCCACCGGCGACACGGACGCCTGGAACTTTGCCCCCCATTCCGGGCTGATCGCCCGTTACGAAGCCTGAGGAGTATTCATGAAGTTCGCCCCCCTGACCCTCGCGCTTGCCGCCGTCACCTTCGCTCCGCCCGCGCTCGCGCAGGATGATCTGTCGCACAAGGAGAACGGCAATGTCGTCGCGAAGGCGGCCTCGCCTGACGGCAAGCTCACCGTCACCGTCAGCATCGATGGCGAGGGCAGGGCGAGCTATGCCGTCCAGCGCGGGGGCAAGCCGCTGCTGACCGACAGCCGGCTGGGTTTCCTGTTCACCGATGCGCCCAAGATGGACCGCAACATGGCGCTGGTGGAGACCACCCGCGACAAGTCCGACAGCAGCTGGAACCAGCCCTTCGGCGAGTGGAGCACCATTCGCGACAACCACAATGAGATGACCGTCCGCCTGCGCGAGAAGAAGGATCTCAAGCGCGAGATGGACGTCACGTTCCGCCTCTTCGATGACGGCATCGGCTTCCGCTACACGCTGCCGGCCCAGCCCAACATGAAGCGCGTCAACATTGCCGACGAGCTGACCGAGTTCGCCTTTGCCGAGCCCGGCACGGCCTGGTGGAAGCCGGCCTATCTGTGGAACCGCGAAGAGTATCTCTACAACAAGACCTCGCTCGATGCCGTCGGCACCGCGCAGACGGTGATGACGATCAAGCTCGCCAGCGGCACGCATGTGGCGGTGCACGAGGCTGCGCTGATCGACTATGCCGCGATGAATCTCCGTCGCGAGCAGGGCAATGTCTTCATCGCCTCGCTCACCCCTGGCTCGGCCGCACCCAAGGTCTCGCGCGACGCCGGCTTCTCCACGCCGTGGCGCACCCTGGCGATCGCCGATGACGCAGCCGGGCTCTACAATGCCAGCCGGATGACGCTCAATCTCAACGAGTCGAACAAGCTTGGCGACGTTTCCTGGATCAAGCCGGGCAAGTTCGTCGGTGTCTGGTGGAACATGATCACCGGCAAATGGACCTGGTCGCGCGGCCCCAAGCACGGCGCCACCACCGAGAATGTGAAGCGCTATATCGACTTCGCCGCCGCCAACGGCATCCCCGGCGTGCTGGTCGAAGGCTGGAACGTCGGCTGGGACGGCGACTGGTTCGGCAACGGCAAGGACATGAACTTCGATCAGCCGACCGAGGATTTCGACGCTGCCGAGCTGCAGCGCTATTCCAAGGCCAAGGGCGTCTATCTGATCGGCCATAACGAGACCGGCGGATCGGCGAGCCATTATGATGGCCAACTCGATCGCGCGTTCAAATATGCGCAGGATCACGGCATTCCGGTGGTCAAGACCGGCTATGTCACCGACGCCGGCGAGATCGAGCGCACCGACGCCGACGGCAGCCAGCATCGCGAGTGGCATGAGGGGCAGTGGATGGTGAACCACTATCTCCGCGTCGTGCAGACCGCCGCGAAGTACCATGTCTCGATCGACAGCCACGAGCCGGTGAAGGACACGGGCCTGCGCCGCACCTATCCGAACTGGGTGGCGCGCGAGGGCGGGCGCGGCCAGGAATATAACAGCTGGGACGGCAAGAACCCGCCCGAGCATGAAGCGAACCTGGTCTTCACCCAGCTGATGGGCGGGCCGATGGACTTCACCCCGGGCGTGCTCAGCCTCAAGGGCTCGAACGATTCCGACATCCAGTCGACGATCGCCAAGCAGCTCGCACTCTATGTCGTGCTCTATTCGCCGGTGGTGATGGTCGCCGACACGCCCGAGCAATACGCCAAGTATCCGGGCCCGATGAAGTTCATCCGCGACGTGCCGACCGACTGGAGCGACACCCGCGTGCTGAACGGCGAAGTCGGCGACTATGCGACGATCGCGCGCAAGGCCAAGGGCAGCGACGACTGGTATCTCGGTGCCGTCGGCGACGAGCAGCCGCGCAACTCGGTCGTCACGCTCGACTTCCTCGATGCGGGCAAGACCTATACCGCCGAGATCTATCGCGATGGCCCGGGCGCGGACTATCGCACCGACGCCCGCCATTCGATCACGATCGAAAGCCGCACCGTGAAGAAGGGCGATACGATCACCATCGCGCTGGCGCCGGGCGGCGGTGAAGCGA
>Ga0164294_10001410_pt1 | contig 22388 bp, 26 predicted proteins | sample GEODES005metaG_FD_111479 | JGI IMG/M metagenome (GOLD analysis project Ga0164294, IMG submission 111479) | Oligotrophic lake water microbial communities from Sparkling Lake, Wisconsin, USA - GEODES005 metaG | ecosystem: Environmental > Aquatic > Freshwater > Lake | place: USA: Sparkling Lake...
AGGCGAAACCTCTGTATCAAAGGGGAGCGAGCGGTCAGCGCTTGAAATTGCAAGTAACTTTGCTGCAATAAGAAAGCCTGCTGCATTGGCCGCATCAACTGCAGCATCGCCGCCGCCTAAGGCCTTAACTGCAGCAGGCGGCGATGGGAGAGCATCAACGGCCGCAGAAGGCGTTGGTGGGAGGCCACCAGTAGGCGGTGGTGGGAGATCATCAACGGCCGCAGCAGGCGGTGGTGGGAGATCATCAACGGCCGCAGCAGGCGGTGGTGGAGTGCCACTAAAGTCTGCAGAAGAGCCAATAAAGTCTGCAGAAGAGCTAGCAAAAAATCTTAGACAAGCAGTTGCCCCCCTTGCAAATGCAGCCAAGAAAGCTAAAGAGTTCGCACAATCCCGCGAACATCTATTAATTAAAAAATCCAAACGCAAGACTAGGAAGAACCGCAAATGAACTTGCTTCTTCAAATAAAATACAGTTTTTACACCACCTTGGTGTTTTTCCTGCTCGCCGCTCCTGAAACATATCAGACAATCCAACATGTACTCGGCCCCCACTTGGGTACTCTTTCTGTCAATGGCTGTCCGGGCAAGGTAGGCATCGCCGTCCAAACCGGTCTCTTCTTTGTCGTCATGTTGGCACTGCTAAGTATTCCCCGGCAATAGCGGGCGGCTTTAGGCCCAACAGCACCTAAAGCCTGCGGCCGGCTGGCTGGCTTAAACTCCCCACGAATTTCTTGGTCTATAACACACCAGCGCTGCAGCCCGTACGGTTATTAACGTCCAAGTCCACTCATCCAGCCTTGCGTCACGTCCTCCCGACCATTCTCCCACATATCGCCGCCTATCGTAACACCGCATACACTCTCCAAGACTTTGACGCCGAATCCAAACATCCGGCGACCCGCTACAGCTGGATGTTGGATCCAGCCAACACCGTTCTAGCCTTTTGTAAATTGGAAGAAACCGCACACCAGAATCTATACCTCTCCTCCTTTCTTATACATCCAGAGCACAGAAGCAAAGGTGTAGGAGGTCTCTTTCTGTCAGCGCTGTTGAAACAGCAAGCACATAGTAAACTCCTTCTGAAAGTCCATGAAGAGAATATGGCGGCACAACGATTGTACGCAGCGCATGGGTTTCAAACCAAGCAAAAATGGAACAAACGGTATGAAATGGAACGACTTGCGTAACAAGTCCTAAAATTCCCTATACGCGTCTCCTTTTACTAATTCATCACACCAAATGTGTAAGATATCCATTTGGTGTATAATAAAGGCCGAGCCCAGTTTTTGGAGCGACTCTATGTCTCCTGCGATACAGCGACCTGCTTGAAGGGTCACGGCCAGATTCATGCCAAAGAAGTAAATGCGGTCTAATAGCTCTTCTACAAGCAGTTCTGCGCCAAAGACCTCCGTGAACACGTCCTTGTACAATTCGCCGAAATCCGTGATGGCCTCTCCTTCAGACAGCCATTCATCCAAGTCCGTACTATGATCCTCTAGAACATCTGTCATACATTCTACGAGTTGCAAGATAACTTGGGCGCATTTGGCATCGTAGGACATGGTGTGGCCCTTCTCCACGGGTCCACACGAATTCAACTTTTGTCTCCACGTTTGCATTTGCGAGTCCTATTTCGCAAAAACTTTCCATACACCTTCATCGCCGCGCGCATATCCGCTGTTTGATGCGCATGATGTTTGGCTCGGTAATACATGGCCGTCGCCGCCTGTGCCTGGTACGCACAGGGAAAACGACGCAACGCTCGCACTGATGCGCGGGCTTTTTTCGCACTCCCGTATCCAAGCGTTCGGAGTTGTGGCGCCCCTCGTGGATTGTCATTGAAAAGCTGGCCCATCTACAGTTCAAGGATGTTTTTGAATCGTGGATTCCGCTGATTGGGCTTCATTCAGTTTTATAATGCCTGGCACAATCGCATACACATTCCATTCATTGAATTTACGGTCGTATTGTTGGTCTACGGCATCATTCATATAGGCCAACCAAGGAAGAAGTTTGGAACGAATTGCACCGTGGCGGACCAAATATGCATGAGTTCCCCAGTTACCCATAGTCACACCCGATTCGTGTTGGAGTTTCATAATGCCAGGTGCGACAAGGAACCCCTTAGGTTCACTGATGTCAAAATACACCATATCCCAATCCATTGGTACCGTCTTGTGAATAGCGTGCCAACGGTCGCCTGGCGCCAGAAAATCGTTTGGTACTTGCACGTCATCTTCCAGAATGAGATGTCCGTAGTAATCGGGAACATTTCGGGTGGCCAAATGCTCCAAGAGAGTGCGATGAGATAAATAACACCCTACAGTGCCCAAATTACGTCTATTTTTTCGTTGTTCGCTGTACGTTCCTTGGCCCGAATACACCATGGCATAGCCAATTCCCAGTTTCACCATATCATCTATTGGAATGTCCTTTCCGTATACAGCCGGCCATCGTTCCACCATACCTAAACGACGTGTGTGTTCCTCCATGTGTTTGCGACGGTCTGCATCCTTGTCCAAATTAATGTAATGAATGGAATGCACACTTGGATGAAATCGTTGCGCATAGACGTACACTCCATACACAATGAATGCGCATACTAAAACAGCAGCAGCGATAATATATGTAGGGACAGCCTTTGCCATTCTACTTTCTGTTTGAAATAAAAAAATTGAAGAAACACGACACGGAGTGGACGCGGTGCTCTGATGAACATATTCTTCCTACATTCCAATCCACGCAAAGCCGCACGTTATGCGTGTGATAAACACGTGGTCAAAATGATTCTTGAAACATGTCAACTCCTATATACTTGCCACTGGGTACTCGCTCTTCCTGGACCTCCTGATTTATTGACTGCTCCCTGTAAGGACGGGAGTACGGCTCCCGGCTATAAACCGGTGAGTCGTAATCATCCCTGCGGAAAATGGGTGCGCGCCTCCGTCCTTCATTATTTGTGGCTATCGGAATACGGCCTGGAACTGCTTCGTGAATATCGCCACCGATTTGGAGCCAAAAAGGTCCATAGTTGCCAGGTGCACATGGAATGGTTACGAGCGCATGTCCCGGTGCAACTTCCCAATGTGGAATGGTGCCGTCCTGCGTTAGCGATGCCTGATGAATACAAGGTGGGGAGCGCCATTCGGTCGTATCGCCGATACTATCTGGGTGCGAAAGAACACATCTTAAAATGGACAGGACGTCATACACCTCACTGGATAACATAGTCATTCCTTTTTTCGCGGGCATCAATAGAATGGCCACCGCCTATGCACAATTTACCAAGAATAGATACGCGGCCGTCAAGGCAGCTCACCCCGACAAGGCGTTCACCGCAATTGCTCCCTTGATTGCGGCCGAATGGCGAGAATTATCGCAGGAGCAGAAAAATTCGTACAAGAATAAAATTGTGCGAAAGACGCGCAAGGCGAGCCCTCCCAAGTCGTCGTCTGCCGCTGCGTCTGCTCCCGAATATGACGATGACGATTTGTTGGCTCCGGTGGGATTTAATCGTGTGTCTGCTTCTGCAGCAGCGAAGAACAACAAGAACAACAAAAATAAGACGGTCAAGACGAAGCGAAAGCCCAACAAGTATGCGGAATTTATGCGCAACGAGGGGGCTCGTATTCGCCGAAATAATCCCGAGATGTCACAGGTGGACGTTGTGCGAGAAGTGGGCAAGCGATGGAAGAATCAAAAGGGAAGTGCGTAAATTTCCGTGACCATAAATAGAATAATGCAGATGAATCCTCGCCCTTCCGAACACAAAACCTTGCCCAATGTTTACGCCCCTCCCAATCGCAACAACCGATTCTTTCCTAAGCGCAATGTTGCAAAGCCTAACAATCAGGATCCCAAAAGGCCCAAAGGTGGATTCGTCCAACGTCCGAATGGCGGATTGAATAGTCGTCGTTCCAGACGCAATAATCATCGCAAGAATCGTCGTGCAACCCGTCGCAACAATCGTCGTTAATTCAAACGTTATTCATAAACTATGAATCCGGTTTGTTAGAGAAAATGTATAAAGAGTGCTAAAATGACAATTAATGCGATTACACCGCAAAAGACCATCATTCGCTTTTTGGCGGGTGTCTGTGCAACGTGACTTAGAACCGTGTGCGGAACGTTCGCAACAGGAATGGATGTGTATCCCACTGTTTGTTGTTGAAACACCTCCAACGCATAATAATGGTCCAATTCTACTTGTGTCGGAGGTTGAACCGGCACTACTGTGACCTGTGGTTTTGTGACCTGTGGCAACGCATTGTGACGTTGGATTAAAGACCGCAAGGCGTAATTGGGTTTTAGAGTTCCTGCAGTCATGACCTCCCGTGTGAGAGGACTTGTATTGTGCGTTCGCAACCATTCTGTAATTGCCGACCGTTCATATGATCTTCCATCAGACCCTAAGACGGGGTCTATCATCACAACTTGTGTGATGGGACATATGTATTCATCGGGAACAGAACTCATCCTTCCTGTGTTAAGACCGCCGAAAGTTTAGGCTGTCTTTTCTGCCTCCCGAGTAGAATCATGCTGTCGGTCGTCTTTGCTGTTGCGACATGGTTCGCATCCATCGTAGCCTTTCCCATATGTAAGAATGATGCTGGGAAGGCCGTGGATTCTTGGTTTATGGTGAAAGCCCCCAAAGGTACAGAATCTCTGTATTATGATGCCACCACAAATGGATTTGTGACACCCGCCCATGATCTGAATGGCACCACTAAGGGTGCGTTGGCAACGACACTCCAACAATTATGGTCCGAACAAACGACCAACTACCTCATCTTTAATGATGAGCCCGCTGGGTCTACAGTCGTCAATTTCACTGTAGGACACACCAAAGGCGTCTGGGCGTGGAATGTTGCACAGGATTCAGCGATTATCTTGCAGCATTCTGTGCCTCTCTTCCCTCTTGGTCCTAGTCAAGCAGCAAACTACAAAGGCTTGGGCGGTAATGCATGGATGTATGGACAGCATTTCGCTTGTTTTACACTCTCTGTCGCCGACTTGGCGACCTTAGCAGAGCAGACGGTTCTGACTGTTCCAGATATTTACGATTCTCGTGTGTCGGCATCCGCTCCTGCATCCCTACAAGCCATTGCTAACGGCGCGATTTCGTTAGACCCAGTTTGTACAAATACATCTGTTCCCACATTGGCTGGATTAGAGCTGGCCTATTATACGAAAAGCACGCAATGGAACAATGAATTGTATGCAGCCTGTATTGCGCCGAACGAACATACGCCCTTGCTGGTGGAATCGTGGATTCGTGGGAGTGCGGAAGGACCATCGTGCGGAGCAGAACCCGTGTTGGATGTGCGAAACGTGTCCTATCCGACTGGAATTGCGTTTTCCGAATACAATGACCACAGCAAGTGGGCTGTGTCCTCCACATCCGACCTAGTCTGTGCATCTGACATCAATCGTATGACGACGCAGTACAAACGAGGTGGTTCGGCGTTCTGTTTTCACGACGCAACCTTGGCGACATCCTTGCGGTCCGCTGCAATTGTCACAGATGCGTGTTAGGAAATTAGACCCCCCGTGTAAGATGACGAACTGGCGCATTCTCGGATACGGAACTAGTTTGGCATTGATTGACGTCATCATGATGCCGATTGCGAAACTCGTTCATGTGAACAAACTTCCGATGTGGACGATGGGGATTGCCACACTGTTGTACGCCTTGGATCCCTGGATTTTTTTACAGTCATTGAACGTGGAAGGAATGGCGGTGATGAATCTTGTGTGGAACTTAATGAGTAATGTGATCGTCACACTGTTTGGTTTAGTGATCATGGGCGAGGAAGTCGGTGTGATGAAGAAAGTGGGAATCGCCCTGAGTTTTGTAAGCATTTATTTGTTGAGTGCTTAGTCAGGGCTTAAACGTAAATCGCCTTTCTCTATATAGAAAATGCGCATCCTATCATTCCTTGCCGCCCTGCTGTTTGTTGCGTCCGCCACTACCACCGTTCCCACCTACAATGAATCTCTCGTTCTATATGCACCGCCTGTCTGTTTCGCTGCCCCTCCGCCTCCTTCTTCCAACCCCACATCATCTTCGTCTAGCACCGGCGGATCCAGTACCTCTGGCAATTCGAGTAGCACTTCATCTTCTTCGGGTGGGTCTAGTTCTTCAAGTGGTTCTGGATCCTCTTCTGGAAGCTCAAGTGGTTCTGGCAGTTCTTCTGGAGGTTCAACAAGCGCTTCTGGCAGCGGGTCTGGAAGCAGCGTTTCGCAACCATCTTTTTATCGTCGCAGATATGCGCTGAAGTATTAGACATGTTTTTAGCCTATCCGGTGTAAATTCTTTACAAAGAATAGGAATGTCGGCATCAAATTACGAGTCCAACACGAATTCAAACAACAATGAGAATTCCAATAACAATGATTCCAATGAGGATTCTAATAACAACTCTAATTCCAGCTCCGTATCTACCTATAATTCCAACAACGAAACCGACGGAGAAAACGATGGTAATGAGGAAGCCGCAGAGTATGTTGCAAAAGGCGGATATGGATGCGTGGTGAAACCTGCGCTAAGAAACGTAGATGGCAAAATCTTATCCTTTCCCGGCAAAGTTAGCAAAATATTCAAAGCTGAAAAATCTTACGCAGACGCTGTTAAAGCAAGTGATAAAGCGTTTAGCATTATGGGAAGGGACCCTGGACACAAGGTAAGAACCTATAAACGAACCTTCATAGGATCCAACTTGAAAAAAGCAACACGCAAAAGCTGTCGCATTTTAGGTCGCAAACCCATCTATCCCATACGGATGAAGGATTTGGGGAAAGACATCTCCAAGATTGAAAGCTATTACAAACAATTACGAGACGTACCCTTTGTAACAATACTCGAAGGAATTGTAAAAATATTTTTTCAAGTGAAACGTGCGTACAATGCTGGGTACATTCACGGAGATATTCGTCAAACAAACATCATGGTGATTCCAGAGACAGGGACGCTGACGCTGATTGACTTTGATTGGTTTCTTCCAAAAGATGAATTTTTGCAGGATTACAAGGAAAAGTTGGGATTTTACAGCAATCCACCCGAAGCATTTTTGTACTGGTATAACCGAAAGCCGGAAATAGGAACATATGGTATAAATTCCAAGATGCGGGACTATGTAACATATACAAATGAGGCTCGTGTGACCCCCATCAGTATGGCGGAATTGACCGCAGCAAATATCGCAAATTATGACTACTTTTATACACCCGCTGTAATAGCTATGAACGCAACGGAGCGATGGAAGTTGTTACAGAAACTCTTGTTTAAGACATTTGACAGTTACGGGCTCGGATTTACCATACAGCGTTTGATTCGTTATCTATACCCAGGAAAACTAGAGGGTCGCATCACTAACAAAGGGGTGCCCTATTCTGCTGCGGAAATAGCGATTATAGAAGATATTGTGTTGAACTTGAATGGTTTGCTTGATAAGATGGTGCAATTAAAGGTAGAGGGACGCATTGTTATAAAGGATGCATACCGTATGATAAAGGAGCTTCTGGAGGAGTATAGGACGAAGGTGTTGGTGTTGACTGCGCCAAAGACGCCTCCTATGCGTACAAAACCTAGCACGCCTCCATCGCCGAAAGCGCCACCCCCTAGCCCTAAGCCTAACACGCCTCCATCGCCGAAAGCGCCACCCCCAAGCCCAGTGTCTAATCGCAAAACACGACGGCGGTCTCGTCATTGAAAAAATGAAGACGCTGTGCAAACGAAACAACCGGCATCCCATGCTGTTGATTACTGACGACAAGCGTTCCTTCCGATTATCACAAAAAGAAAGCATTGACCTAGAGTTGAAACTCAATGTCAGTGCTTACGCAAAGATGTGGACTCATATTGGTGATGTGCTGTACAAGCACGGCAGCAGCTTTCAAGAAGAATATATGGAATTGGTGATTGGTAAAGAAGAATACGACTTTCTGCTGAAGTTGTTGGATAAGGCGTCATGGATGCAGTGTCAGGGGATGTCGTAAAAAATTTTATGTTAGAAATAAGCGTAAAACTTTTTTTTAATAAATTGTTGCAAAAACTTTCTTGCAAGAATGATGATACATCTAATTCTGAAACTGACAATGAGGAGTTATACGTCGGAGACCCAGAGGATAACATTGTGTTTTTTCCTACAGGGGTTATAGAACTCAAATACAGGGTGATTAAGAGACTGGAGACCATGGAAGAGATAAATCAAGCTAGAGACCGCATCCAAATATTGGATACCGAGGTGGAGGCCCGCAACTCCGTGTTTACAAGGCAACGGGAGGAACGAGAACGGGAAGAAATGATAGAACAGTGTAAAAATATGGATTATTCGGGATTTTTAGCACAACGTTCAACGTCTGGAACGTCGTGATGTTTGTGAATTAATATCGTCTACGTGTAGATCTGCGGCAACGAGACTTTTTTCTACGAAGTTTTCGGCTTACGCAACATCCAGATGAAGCTCTCTTCGCAATAGCAGCTTCCAATATTTCCACAACAGTCATATGCATCTGTTCACGTGCCTCATCAACTGCTGTTCTGCCGCCTCTAGTTTTTACAGTGGGATCCGCTTTATGCGCTAAAAGAATTCTAACATTTTGTATAGAACCGTTAGATGCGGCCACCATTAATGCTGTGGCGTCGTCACCGTGTTCACCGTCTCTTTTTATGTTTGGGTCTGCGCCTTTTTCTAACAACAACCTAACAATAGGAGCATGACCTTCTGTGCAGGCTTGTATTAATGCTGTGGAACCATCGTAGAGTCGTTTTATATTAATATCCGCATTGTTTTCTAACAACAACCTGACAACGTCAGTGTGACCATTTTGAGAGGCTAACAGTAATGCAGTTTCTTGACCAAAGGCAAGTCTTATATTAGGATTTGCGCCTCTTTCCAACATTAATCTGACAATATCAGCGTGACCAGCTATTGATGCTGCCACCAATGGTGTTTTATCTTCATAGTCTTGCATATTTGGATCTGCGCCACTTTCTAACAACAATCTGACAACATCCGTATTGCCATGTTGTGATGCTTTTATCAATGCTGTAGAACGTCCAAGGGGGGTGCATGGTATGTTGGGATCGGCGCCACGCTCTAACAAGAATCTGACAATATTCAGTCGGTTTAGTAGAGAGGCCACAAATAACAATGTGCCGTCATAACCTTGTGAATTGATGTCTGGTTGTGCACCTAACTCCAATAATGTACGAAATACATCTACATTGTCAAAGAGTAAAGAATGCCTAAGTGCATTTAGACCATTTGGGCCTAGTGCGTGTATATTAGCACCTTGTTGGACAATTCCACGAATTTCAGCTACATTACCATTGCCAATTGCAGCATGAAGAATCTCTAATAATTCTTGAGGCTCCGGAACAGGTCCATGGCTGGCACTACTTGAAGCGTAGGAACTTTGCCCATGGCTGGCACTGCTTGAAGCGGAGGCACTTTGCTCCATTTGGTCTATAATAGAACTAGGAAAAAAGCACATTGTGCAAAAAAAATCTGTAAGAAATACTTGCTTGTGGCTTGAATGCATCTCAATCAAGTGTTTACAATCGTTCAAAATGGTTGTAAAAATATTGAAATGCAGTAAATTAGTGTCTGCGGGTAGAGCGTCTGTTTAACAAAACGAACAATTGCAGCAACGTTATCTTCCTCTATCGCTCTCATGAGTTTTCGCCGGGAGAGGAATAGCCAGAATAAGGATCCATATATTATATTGCTAAAAAATTAATTTTTTGCGAACTTTATAGAAACAGACGTAAAAAACTTTTTGTAATAAATTATCGCAAAAACTTTCTTGCAAGAAACAGGCGTAAAAACATTTTAAACAGAAATAGCCACAAAACTTTTTTATAAGAAACAGGATTAAATTTTAAATCAAGAAACAGCCACAAAACTTTTTTATAAGAAATAGCCGCAAACAAATAAATCAAGAAATAGCCGCAACACGAAAAGGACGCCAAAAGCGCAGAAACAGCTAAAAAAACTTGTAAAACAGCAAAAAAGTTCTAAACGGGCCCGGAATTTTATGTAAATTCATAAATCACGTGATTTATGAATTTCACTAAAAAACCCCGCCCGTTTAAAACTTTTTTGCTGCTTTACAAGTTTTTTAGCTGTTTCTGCGCTTTTTCATTATTGTTTCTGCTGCGGCTATTTCTTGTTTTATTTGTTTACGCCTGTTTCTGCAGAAAAATATTTATGCCTGTTTCTTGATTTAAAGTTTTACGCCTGTTTCTTGATTTAAAATTTTACGCCTATTTCTGTAAAAACTTTTTTACGCCTATTTCTTGTAAGAAAGTTTTGCGCCTATTTCTGTAGAAAACTTTTTACGCCTATTTTTACAGAAACTTTTTCAATTACCACAAATATAAAATTGTAAATACTTAATAGAGATGCATTCAGGCCACAAAAAGGCCAATAAAACACGGAAAACCCTTAAACCAAAACAAATTGCATTGCATCTTATGAACAATGCTGCTCCAACTGCCCGGAACAATGGTGTGCGCCAGATGTCAGGTCCACTCACTAAGATCACAAAGCAAGATATAGACTTTTTTGAATCCATGCCTGTTGTGGAGGTAGGCAAGCACCTGCCAGGTGCAACTCCTTATGAATGTGCGGCGCATCTCTATGAACACGTTGCAACACGCTTTCCCATTGAACAATACGAAAAATATATAGGAGATGTTCAATCATATTCGCAGACATATTCCTATGAAGAAAGAACTCGTACAAAAATACCCCACAGTGTCATGGAATCCGTCATGCCCCTTCTTGTTGTAAGAGGGGTGCAACCAAAGATAAATACATATATGAAATGTGTGCGAATTGTTGCCAATGTTGAAGGAAAACACATAGATACTATCTGTATTATATCACGCACCACAACCTATATCCAATGTATTGCGATCGGAACTCGGCAAGATGTTGGAATCTATTCCATCCCTGAATTTCGGTACAACGATGGCGACCATCCTCTCAATCCGATTGAACTCAGTCTCTGGAATGCAGATGTCCACATTGATAGGATTAATAAAAGTGAACTTGTAGGACTTGAAACGGGCACAAAGGCAATGAAGGTTGTACTATCCTGGACAGCACTGTTTAATCCTCACGGAGCGTTTGATGTGACTCTAGAAGATCATGCGTCCATTCCATGCGGCGAGTCTAGCATTCGGCTATCTTTAGTGCAATTTCTAACCCGTCCTTCTCAACGTCTTAGTTGGTACAATTCCTTCGGGTTTCAGAGCAAGATGGATGTAAATATGGAGCTTGTCAAAGACTGTCAAGCGGCTATCCAGGCGTTGCCAGTTGGAGCTATTGCCGAGTACTTTCAAAGCTTGTTGGATACCCCTCCCTCCAAGAAGGTGTGGTACGTCAAAACGAATGTGGAGTCGGTGTATGTAATTCCTTCCGAAGTTGCAGCAGAAGACAACGAATTGCCGAAGGAACTGATGACAAATGTGATTTCCGCCATGCGTGGACTATCCACGACTGTAAAAGATTTTTTTACAGACACTAAAAACTGTGCTTATTTATCGGCCTTGCCTTATCAATCAGATATTCCGATTGCGTATGTAGACACTTCACACGGGTCGCCGGTGACTCGCATGTTTCCTTGTGCACGAGAGTTTTTGTACATAGAACCTCGTCTAGGAGAGGGTAGAGTCATAAAAGCGCATGACAAAAAAAAACATACGTCACGACGTTCCAGACATTGAAGTGGCATCACCGAAATTGTCCACTGGTTGTAAGAATGACCTCCTTCGTTCGTACACATCTTCGTCCCTGGTTGACTGCCGTACAAATGATCCGTGATGGACGAACGGTGTTACAAGCCAATCTTGCGCAAAACAATCCCTTTCATCCAGAGGATACAGCGATTGTGTCACGCATTGTCGGATTACAAGAGTGCGCTTACAAACAGATTACGGGTGAGGCCTGCACGCTTTGTGACGACATCGTATCCTTTACAGCCTATATTCGCCAAGAATTTCCCGCCATTCGGTGGTTGCAAACTTACACAGACAATTACATCCCCGACGGAACCTACGGCATATGGGAGACCATTCCGCCCAATTTGCTCATGTTTGCCTTTACTGGAACGTCGGTGTTTGAAACGCTGCTGCATGCAGAACCTGCACGAGACTATGACGTGGCAGGTTACAGAGATGCTCAACAGCGCTATATGAGTATGGAGAGCAAGGCTGCGGCGACGTTTCCCTACATCTTGGCTGGACACATCGTGAGCGCTATGGAGCATGTGCCACTGACGTTTCAGGATATAGAAGCCCTCTTTGATTCGTCGCAGACGTGGCCGGAATTCGTCCGACGTGTAGATCAAGCGCTAGACGTGCCTTTGAACGAACGGTTTGCCTTTTTTCGCTATTGGTTGCCGTCGTTTGTGAACAGTGTGGCGGAGGTGCCAGGGGCGTGGATGTGGAGGGTGTGAGGTGTGCTAAAATATAAATTGCATAGACTCATTAGAGAATGATGGCAGCACCACTGTCGTTTGGTGGTCCCGAACGATATATACAAGGTCTCACTTATTTAGCCAATCCAGCTCGCATCATTTCTGCCGTAATGGTTGAAAAAAATCTTAGAGATATATGCAAAGATGGACGTGTTTCTGTGAATCTTTCGGCAGCCGAACAACCTGCGCCTCCACCTTTATCTGAAAAACTACTTGCAATCGGCAGGCGATTATTTGGAGCACGTGTCGCATCAGTGACTAGTCCAAATAGCCCAAAGGAATTAGACGGATTTGAATCCCGTGTTATTTCAACCCTGATTCACCTATTTCACAAGTATCCAGTAAGTTGTCTGCAGAAGCTAGATTCCCCAACGTTGCTGAAACTTATAGAGGCTGATAATAAACGAGAAGGACGTACTGTTGCCGAAACTGCTGAAAGAAGGTCTGACCTATTAAATAAACTTCCAGAATCCATTCAATACGCATTTCACGACAACTTGTATAGACCTCATGATTACAGCCCGCTTATTACAACAATACATTCACGTGGAGCAACAATGGACCCCTTCGGGCGCACTGTGCCTACTTCCGCATATGCACCAGGCGGTCCAGACAAACCTGGACAAACACTTTCCTGGTTTCCTAACATAGCAGATGACCAACAACCCATGTGGAGAAATCTTGGATTTGAAACCCTGAACAATGTGGCTGCGGCTCATGCCGGTGGACGAGTAACAGTGACAATAACTACAACGACTGGTGCAGAATCTTACACCATGGATATTCAAGGAAATATTATTGGCGCTGTTCCAGTTCCAAATCCGTTTGATGGCAACACTGTTAAAAACAAATGGCTACGCATCACAGATATATCTACTGGTGCTAACCAAGCAACTGCAGACAAACTTGTCCTTTACAAAGAAGCCTGTGGTGACACTCTTCAAGTAGTGGATGCAAAGATATTTTTGGGCGACGATGGACATCGTGGATGCATGTTTACAAGTGACAACGTTGTTTTACTTATGGCATTGTGTGCAGGAGTTTCTGTATGTGCGGGAATCTTAAAAGAACCGAATGATCCGACCAGACAACTTCATCAAGGAATGCTATATATGCCTAAAAAAGATGTTGATGAAATGGCATTGAAACGTGAATTCATAACTATGTGCCATAATTATAATGTGAAACAAGTTAAGGTCATAGAATCCTCTATTGGCAGATATGTTTCAGTGGATGGAGATAGCGATGCCACAATTAGCGAAGCTTTGCAGGAAGCATTTGGAAAAGTGTTGGAGTTTGCAGGCCGGATTTTTGATTTTTTAGGTGAACACATAGGGCGTGATATTCCTTCCTTCAAAAAATTGTGTACAAGTTGTTACATTGTAAATATTGTAAATAGCACATCTCGTGGATATAAAGTTAATCAATATAAAAAATTGCTCAAGAAAAATACAGCATTTCCGGAAATTGCAACAGCATTGGATGCACACGATCCGGTATATGCAGTCAAAATCCGTTCGGTAAAAACATCTAAATCCCGCCGTACACGTCGCAGAAGAGCTCAAACAGGAGGAGGAGCAGAGAAACCACCAGGAGAGTCTGGATTTCTCTCATCTACAGCACGTTTCTATGATGTTGCTAGCTATTTTGGATTTACTGATAACGACAGTAAGTACAATGCGTTGTGCGATTATTACCCTTACTATGAGTATGTTGGTGAATGCGGATGTCATGCAACCATGATAACACATCTGCGAGACAAATTGGCCACGGATCTTGACTACGATTTGAATGCGTTTGAAGCCTGGTATCTTGACACATTAGCACTACAACAAGCTAATAGTCGTGATTCGGAAGAAGAAGATGCTGTGGAAAAAGACAAAGCAGATAGTTATCTCGGAAAAAATGGTGGAAAAGATTCTAAAGGCGGAGGCGACAAGCCTTCTGGAGACGAAGACGATGAAGGTGGTGATCCGAGAGGCGGAGGTGGTGCTCCATCTTCGTTTTGGAGTAGCATGTTATCTCAGTCTATGAGAGCAGTATCCCCTTCTGGTCAATCTAGTTCAAGTTCTCAGAGCATACCAAGCACAGTCAAAGGATCATTGCAATTCTCTGAAGGAACATCTCAACCAAACAGTGAGATCGCTTCTGAATCAGTTAGCACATTCGGATCTCCACGATCTCAAAGACACCCTTGGTCTACGTCAGCAATTCAAGTGGTTAGTTCTGATGTCACCTCAGTAAGACTTCAACCTCTTTTCGGCTCACCGAGTCTTAATGAGTATAAGCCTGTATCTCAGATTGCGCATCCAGGCATATTTGTACAAGATTTATGGAAAGGTGGCGGAAGCTCTTCTTCTGCTGCTGGAGGTGGTGGAAGCGCTCCTTCTGCTGCTGGAGGTGGTGGAAGCGCTCCTTCTGCTGCTGGAGGTGGTGGAAGCTCTTCTTCTGCTGCTGGAGGTGGCGGAAGCCCTCCTTCTGCTGCTGGAGGTGGCGGAAGCTCTTCTTCTGCTGCTGGAGGTGGCGTAAGCGCAGCCCCACAATCAGCGACCCTAAAGAGAAAATCGTCACAAGAAATCAGAAATCAACTATCACCAAATGCTCAAAGACCTCGTTCAGTTACTTCTACACCAATCCCTACACCAACCCCTACACAACCCCTTGATATAGATGAAGACGCAGCTGAAGGGGCTGAAGAGGGCGCTGAAGGGGCTAAAGAGGGCGCTGAAGGGGGCGGCGGCTCTATGAGACGACGAACATCGCGCAAATACCCTCGTAAAACCCGCAAAGCCCGCAAATCCACAAAACGCCGTAGTCGTAGCCGTCGTTAACCTGGTTTCTGAACGGTTGGAGCAACCGCAGGAACAACTGCAGGCCGGTCTTGAACCGTGCACGGTCGTTTTCTCGCCTTGTGGCGATCCATAGAACTTTTGCTTTCTGTTGTATATTGACATACACCACAGAAATACACAGGCATCTTACCCCCCTTTAAAAAAGGAGATAAGGGTCCAATTTTTTATCCAACAGATTGCGTAGTACCAAAGTGCGGATGGGTAGACATTAAATGAAGTGTCTTGTGTCCATCTCGCTCATATACACGCACAAAGGCGTCACGAGGGTACTCAATTGTTTGCGCAGGACTGTGCAATTCTACACGGATAGGCGTAACGAGGCGGGCATTTTGCGTTGTAAAATCTCCCAATGACTGAGGTCTGCCAACCAGCACATAGTCTATTTCTTGGACGTCCTCTGGAACGATTGTTGTAACACGGGAATGCGGGGTTCGTACACGCATGATTGTGTCAGTTGTTACACTGGTTGTTTCCGCTTCAATTTTGTTGTGGAAGATTCGTGAAACAAATCTCGGGTCTATGTAGAATGGAGTCTGATCTAAAATCGGCAAGGGAATTGGTTGTGGGTAATTGCTATAAGAATGCCGACGGATATTTGGGGCACTTAGTTCACAAGTCTCAATATTATCGTGAGAGTTACGGAATGGGTGAAGGTTTTTTTAATAAATGTGTCTTTGATAATGATAACGCGTTTGATATACGTCTCGATGATTCAAATAAGTACTTTGAGTTAGTCCCTTGTCAAATAAATAGTTCTTCGTCAAGCAGCGCAGCAGGTGGTGGCAGCGCAGCAGGTGGTGGCAGTGCCACACAATCCAGGATTTTCTTCTTAGAACAAGAAATTGCACGACTACAAGAAGAATTACGCATAGAAAGAGCAAAGCTAGGCATGCGTAATACAGCAACAAGAAAATCACGCACGAGAAAGATGCGCACCCGGGCATCAAGAAGGCGATAATTTCAATCACAATCTCGGTGAATCTCCACACCAATACAATGCGCTGGGCTTGTGCGCCGGTATTTGTAAAATAAACAACTCAAGATGCTTTGATCGTGTCGGTGATTGCTCCGATCTCCCACGATGAAGGCTTCCACCAACGAATTATGACGCCACTCCTCTACAAATCGGCGCGCCACTGGGTCTTTTGCATCTAATCCTATAATCGCACCATTACGCATCGGTTTGCTGCGTTCTACCTCTGTCATTTTCAGGCCGTCCAAACACTGGGCGTGTGTCCATCTGCTGAGGGCTCCGGTGGAATAGGGGGTGTAAATGTGCGCAGCCTTTGTGACACGATGGAGGGACCCGGCATCGGTTACGACATTTCCGGCGTCGCACCAAATGACGACATCGTGCGCCTCCTTCATCACGGTGTCTACAATCACAGGTTTCCAAACATAATATCCGGCTGTTTCGGGTGTAAGAAGGCCCCAGGGTGGCACGGAGCTCCAATCAAACAGGCGATAAGTGATGCGCATGGTTTTTATGGTGGCGGCTTCCTCGGCTGTTAGCCCGATGTCGTAGACGATGACGGGCCTGCCGCCGAGTGAGGCAAGAAACTGTAGGAGCGACTTGAAGTGATTAGATGACGCTGCAGTGACAAACATCTTGGGATTCTTTTGGGGGGTGGACCTTAGACTGCAGCCTGGGATTTTTTATATAATTATAATAGCAGAATGAGCAAATCGCGAGTAAGCGTGTTGTATTTAGAAAAAGATAAATGCTATAAAGTTATTGAAGATATAAAAGACAGTTCCAATAACATAATATCTAAGGTAGGTGATTACTTGGGCAAGTATGATAAGGAAACAGTGACCAAGGATTTCTTCACTGGAAAGACTTACAGTACCTATGTATTTGAAAAACAGAATTATGATTCAACCCTGCTTGACAGTAGCATTTCTTATTTCAAAGAAATACCGTGCGAGTCTAATGAAAAGTATGAACCATGCGCCATCAGTCGCAGGAATCGTAAACAAAGCAGTCGCCGCAGGAAAAGCAGTCGTCGCAGCAGACGACGAATGTAAATTTCTCATATCTGTATAGATGGACTCTTCCGATATCACAAAGCGACGCAAGCAGCAAGCCATTTTTGCGAGCAAACAACCCGTGTTTGTCGCTAAGAATCCTGGCGGGGACTGCGGGAATCTCACGGCCTGTTGTACTCCCACAACGGCTTGTAATCGCAATTTCGTGTCGTATGCCGAAAAGTATGCGTTCTACAACGGGCGCAATGCGTGCCAGGCAGGGGCGACGCAACAGGGCGATTTCGGTTACGGCGTGACTGGCTGTCTAATCCCTGCGACAAACGGCTCTCGTTAACGTGTCAGTTATTTAATTTGAAATAAACACAGTGTGTCCATTCCAAATGTGTCGGAATTCTCATGATCTAATGTCGTCGTGTGCGGTGCTTCCTGGAGCGTCTGTTCTTTGAACGGCGAGATCTTCGTTGCATCATCTTCGCATTACTTTTAGAAACGACTTTGGAACAACTGCAAAATCTACATAATGCAGATTTAGGATATGTGTTTCCTGGGACCAAAATAAATTCGTGTTCGCCATCACGACTTAATGGGCATACTTCGGCACATTCGCCGGGACTTGATGGCGGTTGCTCCATATAGAAAGGTGTGAGGAAATTGTCAGGCTCCGTCTTTCATGAAAAATTGAAGTCATCCGTCTGAACGGACCCGATGCACCTTTCTTACAAATGCAATCCGAACTTTCCTTACAAGACGCCCGAGAACTCCTTATGAACACAGAAACAATGCACGCAACTATGCATCAACGGCTAAAAGACGCTGAAAGGGAGATTGCCGCCGGCAACACCTTTTGTAAACTGAACTTGAAACAACTTGGTCTCACCACCCTGCCTAAGATTCCCGAGGGTGTCTACGAACTCAATGTGGAGCAAAACGAGCTGGCGACGATTGAGGAAGGTGTGCTGCCAGTGAGTTTACGAGAGTTGTATTGTGAAAAAAATCAACTAGAATCTTTGCCCACTCTTCCTCCCAACTTGTATAGGTTGCATTGCAACCAGAACAGGTTGACGCAGTTACCCGAATTGCCACCAAAAATGTATAGTCTATTCTGTTACACAAATAAACTCACCTCCTTGCCACGACTAGACCACTTGAAACACATAATGATGATCTGGTGCGGAGGTAACAAGTTAACAGAAATCCCAGCGCTCAACACCGATACCCCTCTATGGCTTTGGTGCGGCAGCAATCAACTTACATCGCTGCCTTGCTTTGCGAACGTTCCCAATATGAAACAGATTCGTTGCGATGAAAACAACTTGACCGAACTACCAGAACTTCCCAACAGCCTCATTGTGCTGAATTGTAGGAATAATCAGTTGACGGCGTTGCCGTCGCTACCAAAAACCTTGGTGGAAATCCTTGCGTCCGGAAATTTGGCACATTTGCCATATATGAACAAATGATTATTCCCGGAATAGCTCAAGGTTAACTTGAAAATATATATCCCCCATATATAATGAATAATAATAACAGCAATGTTTCTGGGCGGGTGGATAAGGTTATGAGTGAACTTAGCCCCGGAAGTAGCCTCAGTGTGTCTGTAAATGGCAAGGCTGTAAATGGGGGCGTAGATCTTACTTATATTGGAATGGACGGTGATCGTTACTTATTTAAGCTAACAAACGGAAAGCAAGGAGATATTTACGAACATGCCACAGAGGGCTGGAAGTATTCTGACCCGATGTTTGGTTCCGGTGTTATTTCACACATCAATGGCATTAACCTACAAAAAAAATCAAACAATGGAAACCGAAAGCCCACTAGTAGATACGGTGGCGGTGGTGGCGGATACGGTGGCGGTGGCGGATACGGTGGCGGTGGCGGTAGCGGATATGGTGGCGGTGGTGGATACAACTCAAATTATCGCAGGTCACGCAAGCAACGAAGAACCCGACGCCGCCGTTCTACACGAAAGAATTAGAACTCTAATAGTTTCTTTATGGGATAATCCTATTAGGATTTTTCCATAAATAGAATCCTTTGCTGCTGGTTGACCTTAGGCTGCGCGTGTCAGTCTACGCCGACGTGCTCTTCTTCTTGTTTGTCTTGATCTCTTTGGGAGCCCCAAGGGTCCAGGGGTCTTCTCATGAAGAGGTGGAGGCTTCAGAAAGGAACTGACAGTTCCCGTCAATCCACCCCAAAATGTTTGTTTAGCACTTTGAGGTGCGCTGGCGGCCGATGAGGAACCATAAGGTCCACCTGCTATCATTGGAGATGCGCTTGCAGCCGATGAAGAAGAACCTAAGAGGGATTCGGATTCTTTGATTCCCATGGACGACGTAGCACCCGCAGAAGGAGACGATTCGCCTTTGCTCTCCGAGTGCAAGGAAGAAGCAAACGGTGAAGACGCGCGATATTCCGAGTCACCTTTGCTCTCTGAGCTCCCCCCTCCGAAGGAGGGAGCGTTGTTAACACCGGCAAGTTTACGCAGTCGTCTTTCCCACAAGTTAATGGGTGAGTCACCACGAGATGACGCAGAAGACGCATGGTATTCCTCACCGCCTTTGCCCTCAGAATGTAAGGAAGAAGCCGAAGAAGAAATATCATATCTATTCAATAATGCGCGTCGTGTTGCCTTTTGCATTGCTTCTTGCGTTTGTATCACCTCACGCATCGCGGCGACTGGCGTCAAAGTAACCTGCGTGGCTTTAAAGTCAGCCATCAGATATTCGCGGTCTACGATGTTTATTGGAGGACTCGCATAATTTGCTATTGCGCTCAAGTCAATTAGCACAGGATAAGTTCGTCGCTCCATCTCTGTCAATTCGTTAATTGGCACAAAAGTTCGCACCGCCACCGACGCACCGCTATCTCCCGTAATAGTTTTCAAAGGTCCAACTGTCAATTCGTGAAATCGTACATACATTCTTCCTCGCTTCGTAGGAATGCAACAAATTAGGTGGTCTGCATATGGTTCCAACCATTCTAGCACAGGTTCATAGGATCCGATGCGCAACCGTGCAACATCCACAAAAAAATGTGTTCCAATGCGAACATTTTCCATCATATCACGATTTTGAAATACAGGTTCATCAAAGTCACTCAAGGGTTCTAAATATCGAGATACTTTTGTTAAACTCAAGTGATCAAATTGGCGTAATCTTGACACCAATTCCTCATTTGCACGTGTGAAATTTGCAACAGGGTTTTCTCTTTTATAAGATAAAAACTGAGCATATATCGGTAATTTAACTACTATATGTGTGATTCTTGTAGGTATATACTGCCTATTAATTGCAACCATGATTTGTAGTTGCTCAGGATCTAAAGGATTCACCAGTTCGCCTGAAAAACTTCTAGCCCACTTGTGAAAGTCCGTAAACCGATAAAAATTTCCAGCAAGGTCCGTCCGATTTGTGAGAGCAGCATCTACTCTTGTGCAAATATCTTTGCCATTTGGCAACTTGCTGACTATTACTGCAAATGGGCACAAAACATCATGTTCAAAAATTTCATGGCGTCCAACTGAAGTGTAAAATTCAGCATTTACTAAAAATTTAAGACCTTCAATATCAGAAAATAAAACTCTCGCGTCACGTCCCAATGGGTGAACTGCAAGACTTGGTGCAACGTTACGTGTAGGAAAAGGATTACGAACGGGCTCTATAATCCTTGGTGCAACACTGCGTGCAAGAGGAAAAGAACGAGATTGGTTTCGCCGGGTTGTGTTATTTTTTCCAATACGATTTGTTCCAAAGAATGCAGCGGGATTTGAGGCGAGGAGGGCACGATTTTGCGCATCTTTGTAGAGCGAAGAGATTAGGCTAGTGTTTGTAGCATTTCGCCTATTGAGAGAATGATTAACATGTATCGTTGTTGGTGGAAATGCATTCTGAAGGGCTTGCAACCTATCAACTTCCGCCTGTGCCCGTTCATACTCGTTGTCCAATGCCTCTCTCACCTCGGCCGCTTCGGCACGAAGCGAAATCTCCTCTCCCTTCATTTTAGGTTCACGCAAATAACGCTGCCTATGTCTTATATCTTCCAATTCAAGAAGCTGTTGCGCTATTGGTTCAAGGTATTCTGTCAGTTTAGCATTTGCCATATTCCTAACTGCCTCCGCATAGTTTTTAGTATTGTTGCCCTTTAATGTACGGTATGTCTCCTGTAAATATGTACCTCGCTCGCCCAACCGTTCAAACAATGCGTTGTCAACAGGTGTGCCACTTTTACCTTCGGTTTGTAGCGCATCTATAAGATTCATAAAATTTCCGACCACATCCTGTCGTTCACGTGTTAGTTCCTCTATTTTAGAAGCTGTCGCACCAAGAAACAGTTGATTAGGTTCGTAGTTTGCGTAAACCCGCTGCCGTTCCAATGCTTTGTCCCGAATCTGCTTGGCTCTCCGCAAAGAAATCTGTACATTCAGCTTGCTGGAACCAGCACCAACCGTTGACATTCTTATATGGTGGTCACAAATTAAACTGCCGGCGCTCCGGAAGCATGCCTGGCAACCTCCTAATGTGTATAAACTCCCGAGACTAGATGATACATCAACCTTTGCACTCCTAGACTCCACCATAGAGCATAAAGCACAAACTGCCAATCCATCTAATTTATTATCCCATGATATATGGCTAAAAGACCTGCAAAGCGTGCAACAAAGCGTGCAGCAAAGAGGCGCTCCACAAGGCGTGCAGCAAAGAGGCGCTCCACAAGGCGTGTTCATCGCGTAAATCAGCGAGGGGGGTGGGATGGAGATGAAGGATCCCGACATTATGTTATTTCCGCACGCGGAGTAAAGATTGATGGTGGCATTGTTGGTGAAAAACCTTATCGTGATGAAAAATCAATAGGTTATATGGGTGGTTTTGAATATGCACTTGTTACATATGTAGACATGGATGGAGACAAAGAGTTAGATGTTAATTGTGGATTCAAACTTCAAACATTCTTGAGTCATCATCGAAACAATCCTGCCAGATTTCCTCCTTGTGCGGAGGCAGAGCAATATTGGACATCAATAGATAATATTGTTATTTTTGCAGATCCAGATAATGA
>Ga0164294_10001411_pt1 | contig 22382 bp, 33 predicted proteins | sample GEODES005metaG_FD_111479 | JGI IMG/M metagenome (GOLD analysis project Ga0164294, IMG submission 111479) | Oligotrophic lake water microbial communities from Sparkling Lake, Wisconsin, USA - GEODES005 metaG | ecosystem: Environmental > Aquatic > Freshwater > Lake | place: USA: Sparkling Lake...
ATCAAGTTTAATATATTATAAGTCAACATAGTTCCCAAATAGGACAGTTTGTTGATGTCAAAAAATCAACTATCAATCCCTGAGATAGCAATGTCATAAGGGCTGACAACTATTAAAACCTTCATTTGTACATAATATGGCTAAAGAAGGGAATGTAGCTAAAGGCATCGCAGAATGTAGTGATCGAAGCTACCTCTGATCCGTAAGTGCGATGGCCCATTTGCTTCTGAGATCGAAGCAAAAATTGGAGTTAAAAGAAAAGTTGGATTGATAATACTTAACCTCAGATATATCTTATCTAGAGGTAAAGCCCTTTTGGATATTAAAGAAAAGTTAAATAATTCAGAGAGATATATTAAAACCAGACTTCATTATGTATAACTCTTAATACTTTAATCCAATCTTGTAGATGTTCTGATACTTGTATTTTGTCTGAATTTTCAAATCCATCTTTAGCGATGTTATAATAGATTTTCTCTGAAGGGTAAGCTCTTCTTGGTTTATTTAAACTTTTGTAAAAAAATCCTAAAAAAACTAACAATGCTCTAGCTGTATCTTCATCTTTTTTAAGTTCAAAGAATGATTTTTCTGTTATTGGAGACTCTATCAGATCATAAAATTTATTGCCAACGCTCTCTGAAACGTATTCTTTCTCTTCAAAAGAAAACTTTAAATCTTTTGTATATTTTATAATTGTTATTTCTGCAAAAACTGGAAAGCTTATATCAACTATACCATCTACATTTTCTTCTGATATTTTATTTAATATTTCTGGCAAGCAGTCTGGATCTTGAATTAATAAAAAAGTTTTTTCTAAAGAAAGTCCTAGTTTTTTAGCAAAAAAATCTATATCTCTTTCTGATACTATCACTCATGTAATTACATTTAAAATGTGTAATTTAGATTAAATATTATGTTTAAATATATACTTGGATTATCAGCTTTACTATTAGCTTCTTGCGCTGCATTTTTTTCAGTCAAAGGAATAGCTTTGTTATTTGCTGCTAGTTTTTACAGTGTAGCTATAATGTCTGGTAGTTTAGAAATAGCTAAATTAATTACTGCTAGTTATCTTTATCGCTATTGGAAGGACATTAATAAAATTCTTAAAAATTACATGCTTTGTGCTACAATTCTATTAATGGGAATTACTAGTTTAGGTATATTTGGTTTTCTTTCTGACGCATTTCAACGTAACTTTTCTCAATATTCCTTAAATTTAAACAAGATTCAAAGTTTAAAGTCTCAACAAAATTTTTACATCTCTCAAATAGATTTCAATAAAAGTAAATTAAAAGATCTTATAGAATTACAAAAGACTTATCAAACTTCTTTAGACAATGTTATTAAACAAGATACTACAACCACTAAAACTACTGGCGGTGGATTCTTTAGTTCAGCTAAAACTGAAAAAGTAACAGATATAAAATTAGTAGAAAGTAAAAATAAGATAGTTGAAGGATCTCAAAGTAACATCAATAGTTTATTCTCTCAAATATCCGTAGTAACTTCTGATCTTCAAAATTTAGAAAAACAAAGTCTGGAGAATAGTCAAGAAATAATGAAGCTTGAAAGTGACAATACCAAGGGGGAAATTGGCACATTTAAATTTGTTGCAGAAGCTTTTGGATTAAAAATAGAAACCGCTGTTCGTATATTTATTCTTCTTATAGTTATAGTGTTTGATCCATTAGCAGTATGTTTGGTTATAGCTTATAATTCAATGATTAAAAAAATAGAAAATCAAGATATGCCAACACCAGAAGGAAAGATAAAAGATCTTATACAAAAGTCATTAAATACTTTTAAAGTGCTATACGAAAATCTACATAAAAACTTTAAAAGAGGAACAAAAGTTAAGCACGACCCCATTTTAGCAGATCCAAGTGTAAATTAGATCATGAGCAAAGAACAAGCCTATTGTTGTTTAAACTGCACGACCTCAGCAAATTGCTGTGGAGAGTGTGGAGGGTGTGAGTCTTGTTGCGAGAATTGTGATACTAGCGCGTGTAAGTCATCAGCATATTTTAAAGATGGAAATTTTTATCTAAATTATACAAGTAAATATAATGGTTCTTCAGACTACGAATGGTCAGATAATGCTGATTATCAGAAGGGTAATTCTAGTTTTTCGTATAGTTATAATAGTAAAAACGATTTATGCTCAGCTAGTGGATCAATTACACACCTTGGCGTTCATGAAGATGGAGATGCAACTTTTACTTCAACTGGTTACGGGGGAAGTAATGGAATAGAAGGTTACGGTTGTGGTTGTGATACTAACGATTTTTGTTGGAATAACGGATCCTGTAACTCTGGTCCTAATGGTGATGCTGATCCTTGTTGCGCTAGTTTTACAGGAGGCTGCGGTGTAATTTGCGCGGATGATGAATGTGGAAGCTTTAATTTTGGATGCAGTGGATTAGAATGTGTTTGTGATGATGAAGAGTGGTGCGATGGAACTTATGTATCAGAAAATTCAGCAACTATTTCTTTTCAAGATACTGTACGTCTTTACAACTCAGAAGGAGAAGACGTTGGGAATATTGTAGGTGCTAGTTATAATCCATGTAATCCATGTGCAACATGGGGCGCTCCAAGTTGCCACTATTTTTCGACTTGATTAATATTTTTTAATTTTATAGTTCTTATTAGAAGGATCTATTTTAAGTATATAGGCTTTAGCTTTAATTAAACCTTCTTTTGATGGAGAAAAAACTCCATGCAAAAAGTTATCATGCTTACTGCAAACAGCATAATATTTAATTCTTTTTTTCTTTTTCATTTAATATTTTTGTTAAGTGATCCTTTAAAGAGTCTCTAGCTTTTTCACAAAAGTCTTGGTTCATTTTACCACAGCAATTTTTGAATTTTTTACCAGTAGATGGGCAAACTGTATTCCTTGGTATTTTTGGATATATTCTTACTATTGGACTAAATTCAGTTGCTCTAGCATATTCAATTGAGGTTAATTTGTCTATATTGTCTTTGTTCATATTATATTGTATGGTATTAAGTGTAATTATCTAATATATGCCATGCGCCTTAGCAGAACCAGGAAATTATCCAGATTACCTTAAAGCTATTCTTAAAGAAATAGAGGTTGGAAACGATGATGAAGCAAAAGCTTGTGCTTGTTCTTTAAAAAGTCCAGCTGATGATGAGGGGTGTCCAATACTTGATGAAGATGGTAAATTAGTAGCTTTTCCATTTTGTTTAAGTGATACAAATCCAAATCTTGGAAATGAAAATCCTTTTTACACATCTGACATAGGACTGTCTTATAAAGATGCAATGAAATTGTATTGGAAACGTGATCCAATTAATATATCATTTCAAGCTAGTGGCAGCCGAGCACAACCACAGAGCGAAACGTGTCCAGTAGCTACAAGTATTGCTTCTACATCTTTAAAATCAGATAGCCTTACTTTAAAAGATTTAGTATGTGGAGCTGGCAAGAGTGCTTCAATAAGTAGTGATGACCCAAGTATACCTGGATTTTCATGTAGATCAGATAGTTGTGATGATGGTCAATATTATGGTGCATCATGTTTTTATTTTGGTGTAGAACTTTCTATTTTTTTTCAATACTATATTGATGGTTCAAGAGCTTGGATTGATAAAGAAGCTAAGTTAATATATCCTTATATATATGGATTAGAATCTTTAAGTGGGTGTTGTGGAAATCTAGGACCAACATCTGGAAGCGCATCTTCAGATAATATAATAATAAATACTACCACAAAAAATCCTGGATTTACAGGTTCGGCCTCTGGTACAATTATAGCATCATTAAAATGAACCTATATGAATATATTAAAATAAATCATATAGATTTTTTTGATAAAATTAAATTTTTTTTAGATTCAAAAGATTGTATAGTATTTGGAGGATTTGTAAAATCTATATTAATAAATTCGACTTGGAATAAAGAATTAGATATTCTTTGCTATAACTATAAAGATACATTAAAAGAGTTTATAGAAATTTTTACTCCAGATTCTATTGAAAATATAGACATACATACTATATTAGTATACGGAGAATACAGGATAGATGTTTGCGATATGTTTATTACAAATGATTTTAGTTTTAATTCTCTTGGACTAATTGGAGAAAATTTAGTAGTCGTACCAAACATTTTTATAAATAATATAGAATTTATATTAAATCAATTAGATAAAAAAGAAGGATTTGAATCAAGAATTTGTCCAAATTATAAAAAAAGAAAAGAAAAATATAAAGATTGGAAAATATTAAAAAGATGGTAAAAGATTATTTTCCATGAGCAAACCCCTCATACATACTATTTGGGCTATTTCTAACAGCTTGTATGCTATTATTCCATAGACCACCACGCATATCTTGAAGATTTCTAAAACCAAGATAACTCATGGCGCTTCTTAACCCATTGGTAAAATCATATACAACATCTTCTATGGATTTATTTTCAATAATTGGAATTAGAGTATTGTCACCTTCTACGAAGAGATTCTTTTTGGTCCCATCGTATAGATCATAATCTTGTACGACATCTTGACTAGCCATACCTCTATACTTAGCAAATCTTTTACCATCTACCTCTATAATATTCTCATCATCAATAACATCAGCCAGTCCAGCAAAAATTCTGCCACAAATAACAGCATCACATCCACTAGCAATTGCTTTTACTAAATCTTTTGGATATCTAATACCTCCATCGGCAAGGATACTTGGTCTATGAGATGGATTGGGTTTATCTTGTTTAAATAAGTCAACTTGAGAAAGCTCCCAATTTCTTACAGCTTTCCAAGCATAATAGTTGCCAGTAACACTTGGACATCCAATCCCAGTCTTAACTTGTGTTAAGCACATAGAACCTGGACCGATAAGATGTCTAAATCCATCAGCTCTTAAATTTGCTAAACGAAATACGCTTTCTTTAGTTAATGTATTACCAACAATAATATCTTGAGAAAATTGAGATATTTTATACCATCGTAAGAAATCTTCTACAGTTTTAGATAAACCGTTAGCAGTATCAAGAAAATAAATGTCAGTATAAATGCTAGTAGACGAAATTCTTTCTTCTGCATCTTTTAGGCCAATAGCTGTAATACAAAAATTACTTTCATCTTTAATTATTTTAGCTTTAGATTTTTGGTCTTCTATAGTCATAAAACGATGAAGAACTCCAGCACCACCTATTTTATTCATTTTAATACAGCTTTTCACAGAAGATACTGTATCCATAGGAGATAATATAATAGGTATCTTGACATAGTTATTTCTTGATATCTTAGTTGTAGTATCAACTTCTTTTCTAGAAGTTATATCTGAAAAATTTGGTAAAAGTGAAATATCATCATAGCTTAAAGCTTCTTTGAATTCTTGTTTTTGCATTCATTGATATTATGCTATTTTTCAAAAAGAATCAAGAAAATTCATTGACTTAAAAGTAAAAAAAGTTTAATATAGCTCTATGCTTGAAACACTTACATGTATTTTAATGGGTATTGGAATAGCTATACATTGGCACTTCTTCTAAAAAATGAACAAAAGAATATCATTTATTGAAGCTGCTATACAAACAGCAGCTTTATGGTCTAAAAGATCAGAAGATCCATATAAAAAAGTTGGAGTATGTATTTTAAATAAAGATGGTAGAGTATTATCTATAGGATATAATGGCCTAGTATCTAAAATCAAAGTCAATAAACAATTTTTTAATGATAGGGACAATAGAAGAAAATATATGATTCATGCAGAAATCAACGCATTATCCCTTATCAAACGCACAGATGAACCATATTTATTAGCCTCGACTTTACTACCATGTTCAAATTGCGCTACGAATATTGTTGCTTATGGAGTTAAAACTGTGGTATACTCAGAAGACTATGAAAAAGACGCCAGTGCAAAAGACATATTTAAATTTTACAATGTAAAGCTTATAAAAATATGAAATATATAATCCTATTATCTCTTTTAACCAATCTTGCAATAGCTCAATCTGGAGCGGTTTATGAAACTTATAAAACTAGAGGTGGTGGCACAAACCAATCTGACGGAACAATATTCAATAAGCCGTTTCAAGAATATAATTATATTAAAACTGCTAGAGGAATAGAAGTATATCAGACTTATAAAACTGGTGGTGGTAATGGAACTAATCAATCTCATGGAACGATATTCAATAAACCATTTCCAGAATACTATATAGTTGGAAATAACATATATAGAACATACAAGACTGACTATAAATCAACTAATCAATCTCATGGTACTATATTTGCTCAACCTTTTCAGTCAAAAGAAATAAAAGTTCAATCTTTAAAAGAGAATATAAAAACTCAAGTAAGAATACAGAGCACTTATTCAAAAAATAATGGTCCAACTTACGATGGGGAAACTTATTCATCTGGAGGCGAAGAATAATATGATAGGATTAACAGGGGTGGCAAGATCTGGCAAAGACACATTTTACTCAATACTTAATAGATATTTAGAAGAAAAAAATATAAAATCTCAAAGAATAGCTTTAGCAGACATCTTAAAAAAAGAATTAAATGATTTTACAAAAGAAAAATTTAAAATTGATTTAAATAAATGCGAAGGAAATGAAAAAGAATTAATTAGACCCCTTATGGTTGCGTATGGAAAATGTAGACGCATGCAAAGCGAAGGAAAATACTGGACATCTTTAGTAGATCCTAAAATAAAAGAATTTAAGAAAGAGCACATTCTCCCTATTATAACAGATGTAAGATACATAGAGTATAAGGACGATGAATACTCTTGGTTAAAGTCTCACAATGGAATATTAATTCATATATCAAGAAAACTAGACGATGGCTCACTTGTTCTCCCAGCAAATGCAGAAGAAAAATCTAACGATAATAAACTAAAAGCTGTTGCGGATTATTCTGTAAATTGGGAAACTTGTCAAGATGTTAACTTTTTATATGAATTAATGCAAAAACATTTGAAAAACATATACGAAAAATATTTAGGAGATACCAAATGAATTTAAATATTAATTTAGATGACGCAACATTAGTCAAAAATATACAAGAAAATAATGATGAAAACTCGCTTAAAATACTAGTAGACCGTCATTCTCCGCTTTGCCATTCGTTGTATAAAAAATATACAGCTCCAATGGTAGCATCTGGTGTTTATGTTAAAGATGTAATAGACCAAAAAGATTATATTGTCTACAAATCAGCAATATCATTTGATCCATGTAAAAAATCAAAATTTTCTACTTGGCTATATAATCAAGTGAGATATCAATGTTTGAATTGTATGAACGAAAACGGCCACTATATTACCCTTGAGGCAGATAAACTCAATTATTTAATAGAAAAGAATACTGTAATTCCAAAAGAATACAAAAATATAAATGAATATATTTCTAATATTATAGAATCTTGCTCAGATAAAAGAGTTAAAAAAATATTTAAGTTAAGATATTTAAGTGCTTCTAATAAAAAAATGGCTTGGAATAAGATAGCTAAAAAACTAAATATTAGCACCCAAACAGCTATTAATATACATAATAAGACCGTTAAATTATTAAAAAATAAAATACAAAGCAAAAATTCTTTTGACAAAATATAATAAAGGAGCTACAATACTAAAATGAATAATACAAACACAAACACAAATACAAATACAGTCGCAAACAAAAATCAAAATGAGCTAGGTGCTCTCTGGAAAAAGAAGAGCAAAACAGGCTTGTCATTCCTATCAGGTTATATTAATGACCAAGACGGGCAAAGAACAGATATTGTCGTTTTTGCTAACAGCAAAAAAACAAACGAAAGAGCTCCAGACTATAGGCTTTATATTTCAAAGCCTCTAGAAACTCAAAATAAAACTGCCTCTCTACCTGAAGTAAAGGAAAATACTGAAGCTAAAGTAACAAAAATTAAAAATCAACAGGTAGTTGAAGAGGATGAAGATGACATCCTATGAATTTAGCGTTTAATTTGCCAGTAAATTCAGTAAGTTTTGGTCAAATATCTACACTCATTCTTAGAGAGCTTTTTGCTTCTAAGTTCAACGTCCCTATAATACCTATAGGTAATGTTGATTTATCTACGCAATCAGACTTGAATCAAGACTTTACTAAATGGTTGGAGGAATTGGTAAATTCTTCATTAGAGCAAATAGACAGAAAAAACAAAATATTCAAATTATGGCATTTAAATGGCTCGTTTGAAAGTTACTCTAACCAACAAGTCTTGCTTAGTTTTTACGAATTAGATCAACCAACAAAAGTAGAAATTAATACCATAAAAAACAATAATAAAGCTCTCTTTTCCTCGAAAGAGACAGTTGAAATTTTTAAAAATCTTGGATGCAAAAATGTAGAATATATTCCATTAGCATTTGATAAATATAATTTCAATACGACAGATAAATCTTATTTTACAGATGATAGGATAGTTTTTAACTTAGTAGGTAAATTGGAAAAAAGAAAGCATCATTTAAAATTAATAGATCTTTGGGCTAAAAAATTTGGTAATAATAAAAAATACGCTTTACAATGTTGTATTTTTAATCCATTTATGAAGCCAGAAGATCAAAATAATCTTATATCTCAAGCCTTACAAGGTAAAAGTTATTTCAATATAAATTTTCTGCCTTTTATGGGACAAAATAAAATATATAATGATTTTTTAAATAGCGGTAACATTATATTAGGTATGAGTGGAGGGGAGGGCTGGGGTTTACCAGAATTTCATTCTGTAGCGATGGGTAAACACGCAGTAGTAATGAATGCCCACGGATATAAATCTTGGGCAAATGAAGATAATTGTACGCTAGTTGAACCCAACTCAAAAATGGAAGCCTATGACGGTATATTTTTTCATAAAGGTGCACCATATAATCAAGGTAATATATATGATTTTGATGGAAGCGATTTCATATCTGCTTGCGAGGTAGCTATTAAAAAAACAGAAACTCAAAAATTAAATCAACAAGGCCTTGCTCTTCAAAAAGAATTCTCTTCTGAAAAATTTTTACAGAATATATTAACTCATTTGAAGTAAATGCCTTTCTATACTTATATAAACCCAGACACAGAAGAAATGATTGATATATCTCAATCTATAAATGAAAACCATGTCTATATTGATAAAAATGGCTTAGAGTGGAGGAGAGTTTTTACTGTTCCAGAGGTAAATACTCATGGAACCTTAAAAGCTGACGCAACAGAAAAACAATTCTCAGAATATACTAGAAATCAAAAAGGCTCTATGGGCGATCTTTATGATAGGAGCGCAGAGCTTTCAGAGAAAAGAAAAAAAATATACGGAAAAGATCCAGTAAAGAAAAAATATTTTAATGACTGGTCTAAAAAAAGAAAAGGCAAAGTACACCCCAAAAGTCATTTAGAGTAAATTGTTTATAACATTTTATATTTCTCTTTCTTTATCACTAAAAAAGATGTAATATAGAGTCTAATCAACTCTATAAAATGAACGTTAAAAAAAGAAATAATACTACTGAAAAATTTGATATAGAAAAAATTAACAAAGTTATTAATTGGGCTATAGATGGGTACGCTGGAGTAAGTTTAACTGATATAGAAATTAACGCTAAGATCAATATAACTGATGGCGTTCACACAAAAGAAATTCATAGTTTATTAATTGAAAGTGCAGCTAACTTAATCTCTATAGAAAAACCAAATTATCAATACGTTGCGGCTAGACTACTCAATTATCAATTAAGAAAAGATGTTTGGAAGGGTAAGCATGCCCCAAGGCTTTCTGAATTTATAAATAATGGTTTAAAAAATAAAATATACGATCCTATCATCCTAGAAAAATATACAGAAGATGAAATAAATAAACTAGGAGAGATCATAGACCACGAAAGAGATTTTATTTTTACATATGCTGGTATAAAACAATTATGCGATAAATATTTAATAAAAAATAGAACTACTCAACAGATTTATGAAACTCCGCAATTCGCTTATATATTAATTTCTGCCTATGCATTTATTAATTACCCAACTGAAACTAGGCTAGTTTATGTTAGAAAATTTTATGATGCTATCAGTAAACATAAAATAAATTTACCAACACCAGTTATGGCAGGAGTAAGAACATCTAGTAAAAATTACGCAAGCTGTTGTTTAATTGGCGTAGATGATACAAGAGAAAGTATTACTGCTAGTGCGACAGCAGTTAGTATGGCTACAGCAAATAGATGCGGTATCGGAATTGATGTTAGCAAAATTAGAGCCATTGGCGCACCAATTAAAAACGGCGAAGTTGTTCATACAGGTTTAATCCCATTCTTAAAAATTTATGAGAGTAGCGTAAAAGCTTGGCAACAAAACGGTTTAAGAGGAGGAAGTGCAACTTGCAATATTCAATGGTGGCATTACGAAATTGAAGATATCATAGTATTGAAAAACAACGCTGGAACAGACGATAATCGTGTTCGTAAACTTGACTATACAGTTGGTATGAGTAAATTATTTTATGATAGGGTTTTGAAAGATGAAGATATTATGCTATTTAATACCGCCGAAGTACCAGAACTTTATGAGGCTTGGGGAACAAAGGATTTTGATAAGGTTTATAAAGAGTGCGAATCTAAGAAACTCAAAATTAAAAAGAAAATTTCTGCTCGTAAATTATTCTCTCTTATAATAAAAGAAAGAGTTGAAACTGGAAGAATTTATATTCTAAATGTAGATCATGCTAATAATCATGGAGCATGGTCTGATAAAGTTACCATGAGCAATCTTTGCACAGAAGTTATTCATCCCACAATCCCACTTAATGATTACCACGATAAAGACGCAGAAATTGGGATGTGTATTCTTTCAGCGGTTAATATGTTAGAAATAAAAAATTGGCAGGATTTAGAAAAAGTTTGCGATCTTATCGTAAGATTCCTTGAAGAAATTATAGATATTCAAGATTATTTTAATTTCGCAGCAGAAAATTTTGCAAAAAAGCGCAGAAGCCTTGGTGTTGGAATTACCAATCTCGCAGCTTTTCTTGCTAAAAATGAATTAAAATATAATTCAGATAAGTCTCTTTCAATAATAGATGAATGGATGGAGCATTTTCAATATTATCTTTTAAAGAGTAGCTGTCAACTATCTAAAGAAAAAGGTAGATGCGAAAAGTTTGAAAAGACGAAGTACTCTAAAGGCATCCTGCCAATAGATACATATAAAGATAAAGTAGACGAATTAGTTAAAAGAAAACTATCACTTGATTGGGAGAAACTAAGGAAAGATATTAAAGAATTTGGATTAAGACACTCTACATTATCTTCTTGCATGCCTTGTGAGAGTAGCTCTGTGATTCAATCATCCACAAATGGCGTTGAACCTATTCGTAGCCTTATCACTTATAAGACAAGTAAAATGGGTAAACTTCCAGTTATGGTTCCAGGAATTGGAAAATATGACCATAACTATGAATTAGCTTTTGATTTTAAAGACAATTTAGGTTTATTAAAAGTCAATGCAGTAATTCAAAAATATATTGATATGGCTATTTCTACTAATGTATACTATAATTATAGTCACTATGATAATCATATATTACCAGATAGTAAAGTTATGAAAGAAATAATGTATGCTTATAGTCTTGGATTAATTAGTTTGTATTATAATAATACAGATGATGGAGATAAAGAACAATCTATGACACAAAAAGAAGATGACTGCTCAAGTGGGGCGTGTAAACTATAAATTATATGTATAATTATCAATCTCAATTTTGCCAAGATATTTGGGTAGACAATGTTTTAAACAAGATAAACAACGGATATTTCGTAGACTTAGGAGCACATGAATCTGAACACATAAGCAATTCTTATTTCTTCGAAAAAGAAAGAAATTGGAAAGGTTTAGCGGTAGAAATAGATCCAAAATGGAAGCACCAATGGATAGAGAATAGACCAAGCACAGTTTTTATATCCGAAGACGCTACAATTATAGATTATAATACTGTTTTAAAAGAAAATAATTTTCCACAACAAATTGATTACCTATCAATCGATTTAGAACCTCCAACAGTCACATTAAAAGCTTTATATAAAATAATACAAACAGATTTTATATTTAAAACGATAACCTTCGAAACTGATTATTATAGAGAAAAAACGACTAGAGAACCTTCTAGAGAATTTTTAAAAAATAATGGCTATATCCTAATTAAAGATGTTGGTTCTAATGGATCTTCTGTAGATGATTTTTATATTCATAATTCAATATATAATTCATCATTTTGCGATTTTAAAACAGAATGGGATATGAGTTAATAAATGAAAACAGTTTTAAATTTTAAAAATATAGATTTTACTAAACAACCATTGTTTCTTGGCGAAGATTTAAATTTACAAAGATACGACAGGTTTAAGTATCCAATATTTTTTGAGCTATTTAAAAAGCAAAACGAAAACTTCTGGTGGCCTCATGAAATAGCGCTAGGAAAAGATAGAAGCGATTATAAAAACTTAACTGATACAGAAAGATTTGTATTTGATAGTAATTTAAGATTTCAAACTCTTGGAGATAGTATGCTTTCTAGAAGCATACATTCTCTCAAAGACTATGTTACTAATCCAGAACTTGAAATATGTATGAATACTTGGGCTCAATTTGAAGGTATTCATTCTTACTCTTATTCTTATCTTTTGAATAATGTTCATCCAGATCCTACAAAATTTTTTGATAGCATCATGGAAGATAAAGAAATAACAAGTCGCGCTCAATTGATTAGAGATAATTTTGATAAAATTCTTGGTAGCGATGAAAAGAAAGACCCTAAACAAAAGATTTTTGATGCTCTTCTTTCTATTAATGTAATGGAAGGACTTGTATTTTACGTTTCCTTTGCTTGTTCTTTCTATTTTGGATATCGTGGAAAGATGGAAGGGAACTCTAAGATTATCAAATTCATCCAAAGAGACGAGGCGCTTCATTTCGCGGTATCTCAAAACCTAATGAAAATATTAAGGGACGAAGACAAAGAAGGTTTTACCTCTCTTGTAAAGAAAAATGAAGATAAGATATATGCTTTCTATGAACAAGCAGCAAAGAACGAAAGTGAATGGTCTAAGTATCTCTTTAGTAATGGCAGTTTACTTGGATTAAATGCTGACGTTTTAGACGGCTACTCCAAGTGGCTTTGCGACAGTAGATTAAGAAGCTTAGGGTATAAGAAGATATTCAATCAAAAAGACAATCCTATTGCTGGATGGCATGATAGCTATTTGGACAGTAGTAAAGTACAAGTTGCGCCACAAGAGACTGAGATATCTAGCTACAAAGTGGGCGCAAGGAAAACGGACATTGAAGATAAAGATTTCTCTGATTTAAAACTATAATAGATAAGAAAAAGTGTAATTATCTATGTGAACTTAGATATTACAATTATATTCAATTTAGTCTTAGGAGCACTTTCTTTTTTAGGGGGATGGCTATTCACCAGAGTATTCTCTCTTTTCGACAAACAAGAAACTCTGATGAAAGATATAAATGATAAAACGTTTAGTGACTTTATTACTTTAAGAAGAGAACTAGAATTAGAGTCTAGAAAACATCAACAAGAATTAGCTGACCTAGCATTGAAAGTTAGCGTAACATACATGACTAAAGAATCTTTTGAAACATACTTTAATAGAATAGAAGACAAATTAGATCGAAATTTTGATATAATACAAGAGCACTTGTCAAAAAAATAATCTTTACTTTACTTTAGGATATTGGTATAATTTTAACTGATGGTAAATTATGTGGATATTATATTCGGGTTAGCTTGGGGTGATGAAGGTAAGGGCAAAATTAGTAATGCAATTAGCAAAAATTATGATATGGTGTGCCGTTGGAATGGTGGACCAAATGCTGGTCATACAGTATACTTAGGCGATAAAAAATATAAAACACATCTTATTCCTTGTGGGGTTTTTCAAAATAAACTTAGCGTCATTGGTCCAAATTGCGTTATTAATATTGATAAATTTTATGATGAAATAGATTATCTTAAAAAAGAAGGATTTGATACATCATTAATTAAAGTAAGTCCAAGAGCTCATGTGATAACAGAAAGACACATTCAATATGATCTTAAATATTTAAAACCTAAGCTTGGAACAACTGGCCAAGGTATTGCTCCTTGTTATGCTGACAAAGCATTAAGGGTTGGTAAACTTGCGAAAGATTATTTAGATAAACAATATCTTTGGAATGGTGAATTGCATGGAAATATACTTTGTGAAGGTGCTCAAAGTTTTTGGTTAGATTTAAATTATGGAGATTACCCTTATGTTACAAGTAGCGAAACATTACCATATTCAGCTTGTTCTCTTGGTTTTTCTCCAAAAAAAATTAGAGATATTATTGGCGTAGCAAAAATTTATGATACTAAAAGTGGAGTAGACCCTATATTTCCAGAATTATTATGGCAAGATGAAGATCTTAACAAAATTATAGAGCTTGGAAAAGAATTCGGTTCTACTACTGGTAGAAAAAGAATAGTTAATTGGTTAAGATTGAATCATTTAAAACAAGCAATTAAAATTTCTGGTACAAATAAATTAATTATAAACAAATGTGATATTTTAGAAAGCATTAATAAATATAAAATTATTACAGATGATGAAAAAGGACCAAGTCATATTAACTTTAATGATTTTGATAACATGAAAGAATACATAACAAATGAACTTAAAGAATATTGCGAAGTTACTTTTTCTGGAAATAAATCTTTCATTTAGTAGTGTAAACTATTAGTGAGCAATTTAACCCAAGCATTAGCAATATGTTCTGAATTTGCAGATGAATATGGAGTAGACTCCAAAGATAAAGATAAAATAATAGTTCGCATGAAAAGCAAATACATTAATGAATTAAAAAATATGCTTGAAAATAAAAACTATAAATTAAAATCTTTTCAAGTATACGGTGATGAAGCAATAGTGTATTTTATTCCTAAAAAAAGAAAATAAGAGCCAGAAATCGGATTTGAACCGATGACCTACGGTTTACAAAACCGTTGCACTACCGCTGTGCTATTCTGGCTTAATTAAAGTTGGCGAATGCTGTGGAATTTCTATCATACTTTGGTCATTCTTCATTTTTTCTAAATCCGCTGTTCTTCGCCTTAATTCACTAGAAGAATAAATATGACCACGTTTATGATAATGAAGCTCAATTCCATTTTTAATGCAATAATCTTTTCCAGTAAAATCTCTATTTAAATATTCTTCGCTTAAAAATCTTATATCTATTTTTTGAGTCATTATTAATTGAAGTAAATCGAATTCCGTACTATATACTAATATTTCATCCACATATTTACAAGCTTGCAATTGAACATATCTTTCGTATATGCTTTGAATTGGTTTATTTTTAACTCCTGGCCTATCAATTGTTGGATCTACTTGTAGTGCGACTTTTAAATAATCACACAAATCCCTTTCCATTTTAAGCATTGTTACATGACCAGCATGAAGCAGATCAAAACTGCTGCAATTAAAACCTATTTTCATAACATATTATATTGACTTTATTATAAAAATTATATATTATATTAATATGAGGTTAATATTGTCATATATTTTATATTTTATTGGTGATATTATAAGCAGAACACTTATGTTTTGGGGTTATGGATTTAAATTTTATAATAAAATAATGCTTTGGAGCGTTGATTTAGATCAGGAAGGAAAAATTTGGAAACATGTTAAACCAAAAAAACAAGGAAAAAGAAAAATGTTAAAAAAAATTCTAGAATTCATTGATGGAGTTTTTGAGGAAGAAAAAGAGCAACCAGTATTAGGTACTCTTTATAAAATCAAAGGCGAAGTTTTGCCATTTAGATATATTAGATTTACTAACGAAGTTTACTCAAATAAACCAGTATACCACTTCAAACATCATCAATTAAAACAATATAAATTCAATGATCTTTCTAAAGTAGAAAGAAAAGCCAACAAAGAAGAAGTAAGAATATATAATCTAATAAAAGATCATGTAAATGAAGTCGCAGAGAATAATAATTAATTTTTTGCCTAGTAACTCAATGGTAGAGTGTTTCCCTGTTAAGGAAGTGGTTCTAGGTTCAAATCCTAGCTAGGCAGACTGGAACGATGGCTGAGTGGTCTAAAGCAGAAGTTTACTAAACTTCCGATGGTTAATTCCATCCGTGGGTTCGAATCCTACTCGTTCCGAAAACATCATATTTGCTAACAAAAAAATGCCAAATATATAAGAAAATTAATTTGACAAAACCACAATATCCACTTATAATATATAATATGAATAAAATCAAAAATACACTATTAAGTCTCGTTTTAATTTCTGCTTCTTTTGCCTTTGCTGATTCTGGTACAGCTAATCAATCTACTCCAGTAGCAGATGGTTTTCTATCAGCAGGAGATCTTGTATTTGTTAGGCCAATCTCAACGGCAGTAACAATTGGTGCGTTTGGAATTTTTGCAGTGGTAGCGCCATTTACTGAAATGGCAGGATGCACAGAGGAAACTTACGAAGGTTTAGTTGAGAGCGTTGGAAAGTTTAGTTTTGATCGTGATCTTGGCGACTTTAAAAAATAATGTAATGCATCAAGTTTATAATTGGAAATGCGGGCCAAATCAAGAAATTTATTCTCTTTCAATAAGAGATAAAATACGCACAGAAGAACCTAATTCACTTTTTTATTTTGAAAAAGTTCTAAATGAACTTAAAAAAAATAAAGATAATAATGTAATGGTGGAATTGGGGTGCAACGAAGCAATCTATTCTGCTTTTTTTCGCGAATATCTTGGTGAAAAGTCAAAAAATATTCTTGTAGAACCTGACGATGCATGGAAATCACTTTTTGGTGCAAAATATTTCTTTGGAAAAGATAATGTATATTATTATAATAAATTCGTTGGTAATCCAGTCAATGCACATTGGGGAGGATTAGAAAATTTAAATTTTTCAAAAGAAATTGGTTCGATATCATTAAATGAACTAATGAAAGATACTAATACAGAAAAAATTGATATCTTACATATGGATTTACAAGGCTCAGAGTATTATGTTCTTAAAGATATTATTGAAAATGAGATAATTAAAAAAATAAATTATATTTTTATATACACACACGAATTTAATGATGAGATAAGTCTAAAAAGTATTAAATATGAAGATTATTTAAAACTATTAGAAAATAGCAATTTTAATTATGAATTTGTTTTTAAAGATTCATCTCTTAAGGAAAATGGAGATGGCGAAATTATTATTAAAATTCTTTAATTCTATATTTGCTAACAGGATATTTTCAAATATAGCCATATTTGCTAACAGAAAAAAGCCAAATATATGAACGAAAAAAGTTCAAATAATGGTGCTGGAAAAGGAAGCAAGCCAAGAAGTTGTTTCTCTAATAGGTTTAAACAAAACTATGATAGTATAAATTGGTTAGAGGAAAACGATAAGTCGTTGATTAAAAAAGAATTAAAAAACAAAGATCGTTCATCTATATATATTTACAGATGACAGACGAGAAAAGAGTTTTAGAAAATCGTGCAAGCTCTTCATATATAGCGGAATACTCTGCACCAAAAATTGAGCTTGCTGATCTTGGTAAGTTCCAACAAGTTAGACATTTAAATCTAAATAAAAAAATAGAAACTAGATTAGAAGAGATTAAGACAGAGTACGATGCGTTAGTTGCCTTGCACGAATGGAATAATTTTGTTGACTCTTTTGAGTGCAGAATTGAATGTATTATGGGTCAAGATTATTATTTGTATGAAACAGAAGAAGGTAGAAAATTTCTTTCAATTATTCATCCAGATGACTTTACAATTAAGTATAAGTGTCACGGAGCAACAAGGTTAAATAGCTTTGGATTTTTTGAAAAGCATAGTTGACAAATTTGACAACTCATATTATATTTGAATGATGAGAAAAGGAGTTTGTTGTATTGTATCTAGTCTAGCTGATAGAGAAGATAATCCTATCAAGTTCAATACTATGACTTATGCTCGTTTCTCATCTATGGACAGAAAGGAAGCTGTTTCTACCCTTTCTTCTAGAATATTAAACAATATGACTACCACTTATCAATACATAAAATATTGTGCCGACCATAATCATACTTATAGAATTTCTTCTGATCTATTTCCTCTTATCACTTATGACAAAGCAAATGTAAAGCTAGAAGATTTACCAGACTATAATAAAATATTAGTATCATTTGATACTATCAAACATCTTATTCAATCTAGGAATGTTAGAGTATCTTGCCATCCTTCTGAATTTAATGTTCTTGCAAGTGATAACGAAAATGCAATCACTAAAACAATCAAAGAATTAAATCACTATGGTTGGTTTATGACGCAAATTGGTTGTCCACTAAACTATGACGCACCTATGAATATGCACATACATAATTCTAAAGGTGATTTAAATAACATAGTAAAGAAGTTTATGAGCAACTTTGAAAAACTATCAGATGATGTTAAGTCTAGATTAGTTATTGAGAATGATGATAAAGATACTTGTTGGTCAGTTAAGAAACTTATGAAGCATTTTCATTCTGTATCTAATATTCCGATTACTTTTGATTATCTTCATCACAAATGTCATCCAGATAATCTATCAGAGGAACAAGCATTTCATCTTGCACGAATTACTTGGGGCAATCATACTCCATTGTTTCATTACTCTGAAAGTATAGATGGTCATAAGAATCCTAGAAAACACGCAGATTACGCAAAGTCCTTGCCAAATACTTATGGTTATGATAATATAGATGTTGACTTTGAATTAAAAATGAAAGAACAATCTTTTGCTAAATTATGAAAACTCAAGATAAATTACAAATACTTTTTCCTAATCCAGAAGATGTATTCAAAATGTTTCATATTGACTTTGAAACTGGAGCAATATACATAAGAAAATTTTGGGATAGAGGAATACCCAAATTAATTGGTAGACCAACATCAGATGAAAATTACAGAAGAATAAATGTAAATTGTCCTCATTTGACCCACATCTTCAAAAGAGGCTATACAGATGTCTCTGCTCATAGATTAATATATTATGCTGGTACTGGACAACTACCAGAAAAAGTAGACCATAGAAGAAAAGATGTTGAATATCTAGACGCAATCTCTAATCTAGCAACATCAGATGCAATTCACAATAGATGGAATACAAAAAAAGTAAATAAGAAAAGATTGCCACCAGAACAAAGAGTGGACAACTCCCCTTCGGCTTATAGAGAAAGAATGTTAAAAGAATATAAAGGCATTTATTTCGCTTATGGTTATTATTGGGCTTTATTTGCTGATAAAATCTTAAATGAAAATGGCTTTATATCTCCTATATTAGCCGTTGATTTTAGAAATAAGTTCTTAAAGGAAGAATTTATTAAAATGTATGGTTCTTTGGATAATCTTCCAGAAAACGCTTTAGATATTATAGACGAACAAGAATTATTTTTAGAAAAAATGATTCAAGAGGGGATAGAAAAAACCAAAGATTACAAATTAAAACAAGAAAAAATAAAAGAAGAAAAAAAACGAAGATCAGATATGATATCTCAAAGAAAATTAAAAAATAAAATATCCGTCAAAGTAGAAGATGACCCATTTTATTGCATAGGAAGATATGACACATAAGTTATACGAAATGTTTATCGTTATATTAGGTGTGATAGCTAATATCGTACTTATTGTAAATGCAATTCATCATTGGTAATGAATAAGTATTTAATCATATCTGATGTTCACCTTGGGGATAAAGATTGCAGACCAGAAATACTATTTAAAGTATTAAAACAAAATAAAGCGGAAAACATAATAATTGCTGGCGATCTATTTGACCACCACAATTTGCATAGACTTAAAAAAGATCATTGGAAAGTTTTGTCTAAGCTAAGAAAATTATCTAAAAAAAGTAATATAATTTATCTAATAGGCAATCATTGTTTTTTAAAAGCAGACTTTATGAGTATCCTATTGGGTTTTCATTGTGCAGACGAACACAAAATAGAATTAAAAGGTAAAAAAATATTAGTAATTCACGGAGATGTTTTTGATATATATTTCACAAAATATAAACATCTTTCTAATTTTGTTATTGGATGTTATTATTTTATTAGAAAATATACTCCATTCGCAGATGATTTCTTTAGATTCTTTAGGGCTAGAACAAATAATTTTGTTGAAAAAAGTTCTAATATTAAAACAAATGCTCTTAAATATATTGAAATGAATAACTATGATACTATAATATGTGGGCATACTCATCTTCCAGAGCATACAGATAAATATGTTAATACTGGTAGCTTTTGCGAAAAAGAATGTAGTTATGTTATTATAGATAAAAAAGGCAAGATAAGTTTGACAAAAATTAAATAAAGAGTAATATAAGTATATGGGAATGTTTAATTATATCAAAGTAGAACAAGAGCTTCCTCTCAATGAGGAACTAAAAGCTCTTAATATTGACTTTAAGAAAGAAGAATATCAAACAAAAGAATTAGAGGATAATGTAATGGTTACTTATATTATCCGTGATTATAGGTTATTTGAATTAAAAATAACTGGTCATTGGGAAGATAATCCAGACTATGTAAAAGATAATAGTAGATTTGGCGAATTTTTTAATAAAAATAAATGGGTAGAGGATAATAGAGAAGAAGTTTTTAGAGATGATTATACTGGCACATTCACTTTCGGAAATTATATTTATGGCGAAACAAAAGAAAGCTATGATCTTTTTCCAGACTGGAAATGCGTTGTAGTAAAAGGATTGCTTACAGAGATATCTTTAATTACTCCAATAGAAAGACACTCATCTAAAGACAGAATAGAATCCGATGAGAATTTTTTTAAAAAAATGGACGATCACAAAACAAAAATGAAGTGTCCAGCTTATAGTCTTTACTTTAATTATTATGTTAAACCTATCGAGTCTTTGGGTAGAAAAATCTCTTATAATTTAAATAAACCTATTAAGGTTTTGAATTGGCTACAATGGAAGGGGATTTCCAAAGCGGTAAATCTATTAACACCAAGATGAATATTTGTGCAATTAGTAATCTTTGGGCTTCGGGTGAAGCTATGAGGAAAGATTTATTTATAGATTTAGATAAACAAGAAGTCATAAGACTTTCTACTGGAAATAAATTGACTCCATTTTTGCGGGGAAATACCAAAAACAAAGAGGAACATTATTATGCGATTTCATTTTATAGCAATAAAAAATCGAATATCTTATTATTGCATCGTTTATTCTTTTACTGGCGTTACGGATATTTACCAAAAATAGTAGACCACATAGATACTAACCGACGAAATAATAACATAGAAAATTTAAGAGAAATAACTCCATCTGGTAGTAGTAGAAACACAAGCAAAAATCAAAATAGAAAAAGAAAACCCTCATCAAAACATAAAGGGGTATCCAAAACTCCTTATAATAAATGGCAAGCAAGAATTACAGACTTAAACGGAAAAGATACTCATTTAGGTGTTTTCAATAAAGAAGATGATGCTGGTCAAGCATATAATAATAAATTAAGAGAATTGGGCTTAGAAGAAGTATCAGTAATGAATGATACTCCCCAAGAAAGAGCAAGAGAAAATATTCAATTTGACCCACTACCTCCAGAGATGAATCATCTCAAAGATTTATTTAAGAACCTAGAGCCTCTTGTGGATTTTAAATGAAATATAACATACCAGTTCAAAAACATAAAGACGGATATCTTTATATAGAGTTTCCAAAAAAGCTAATGAAAAAGATGGGCTGGGAAACTGGTGATACGATAGATTGGCACGATAACAAGGATGGAACTTTTTCTTTGCTTAAAGTCGCAACTCCTTCTAAATCAAAAAAAAACAAAGTTTGACCATTTGGTTAGTCCAGTATATACTGAGACTATGAAGTTAGATACAATTTATAAAAAGACAAAGACTGGCAAAGTCCAAGAGTGGACTATTGAAGTCAAAGGTAGTCAATATCGCACCATCTCTGGTCAAACAGATGGCGAAAAGATCACGAATAATTGGAGTGATTGCGAAATTAAAAATGCTGGCAAAGCAAATGCCACAACTCCAGAAGAACAATGCTTGAAAGAAGCAGAAGCAAAGCGAAAGAAGAAGTTAGAATCTGGTTATTTTGAATCTATCAAAGATATTAATAAGGTTCAATACTTTGAGCCAATGCTTGCACAAAAGTATGAAGATCACGAAATTAATTATCCAGTTTATAGTCAACCCAAACTTGATGGTATTCGTTGCATCGTAACCAAAGAAGGAATGTTCACCAGAAACGGCAAGAAGGTTATTTCTGCACCACATATTCGCAGTAATCTTGATTTGTTTTTTAAAGATTATCCTAATGC
>Ga0164294_10001412_pt1 | contig 22380 bp, 12 predicted proteins | sample GEODES005metaG_FD_111479 | JGI IMG/M metagenome (GOLD analysis project Ga0164294, IMG submission 111479) | Oligotrophic lake water microbial communities from Sparkling Lake, Wisconsin, USA - GEODES005 metaG | ecosystem: Environmental > Aquatic > Freshwater > Lake | place: USA: Sparkling Lake...
ATGGTACTAAATTACCCAAGTCTCTGTAATTATTTGAACCAAATGCCTCACCTATAGTATTTGGATTATTATAGAATATGGTTTGATATTGATTTTTTATATCACCGACGTTAGTAACTTCTAAATTAGTATTAAGTGGATTATTACTTAAATTTATAGGTATACTATAGTATGCAGTAGTACTAATCTGATCACTAAACAATAATATTTCTATGACAGTATCAGTTAGTATAGTATTCAATAGCTGTACCACTGTAGAATTGCTATTAATAGTGTATTGATATTCAGTACTATCCAATAAAATATTATTTGCTAATACTTTAATAACAGGCCAATTAGTAGAAGCGGTAGAATTTACTGCTACATCACATGTAAAAATTGATTGAGGTGCTTCTATGTAGTAGTCAAATTCAAATACTTGATATTGAATACTAGGTGATACCGCGGTTTGCCAACCTAATTCTCTAGTATAAAGACTTCTAGTGTCATAATTATAAACATAACCAGTATTAATATTCTGTGTTATAGGTTGAAAATTGCTTACATAATCAAAGGTATCAGTATTGATAGATACATCAAAACTAATATCACCAATATTAGCTACCGTACTATATCTAATAGGGAAACCCAAAACTGAATCTTTTGTTCCTGTACCAATACCATATGCAAATAACTTGCTACCTATGAAGGAGCTTCCAGAATATACTGTATTATCACCAAAACTAATTCCATTTTCGTCAAATACATCAAATAAAGGTGGTTGATTTACCGTAGACTTTTGCTGAGCCTGAAGCCAATCTACACCATCATACCAAACACTTTTTCCTGTATAATTATAACCACTAAGTACAACGGCTTGATCTCCAATTAAAATCTCTCCGTTTGGTGCTTCGCTTAAAGTAAGAACCGGTGTCGTGCCTGATAGAATAGAATATCTAGAAATATATATTTTATTTCTAACATCAGGATCGGTAGCCGCAGCAAAGACTACTCTAGCCTCATTAAATAGTGCATAGTTATTAACTGGTTGAGGGACAGCTATAAGAGAAGCAGTAGTTGTACCTGTAAAAAAACTATATGATATAGTATCCCAATACACTACCATAGTGGTTATTGTAGGTGTTCTCGAAACAGAAGATATTTGTGTGTCAGGTGGGAGTAAATTAGTAGAGTCAGTTATATATTGACCTATTTGAAATGACCCTGTTACATCATTAGTAGGAACTGTTATAACAGTGCTTTGTGGAGTCCAATAAAACTGAATTGTCCCGGTACCTGTGGAAAGATTAAATACAGCTCCTCCCCTAGTTTCTGATATTGTAATTGTATTACTATTAACTATTTCTGAAATATAGTAATATTCACCCGCAATTATATTACCATATACCGGGCCTGAACTAACAGTAAACCTTACCAAATCATTAACTCTGAAGCCAAAGGTATTACCGCATGTAATTTGATTATTAGTACCATTAGTAGCGGTAGCAACATTTACACTAGTATATGCAGTTGCATTAATTGTAGCTGTATAATCGGTGTATACTTGAACATCGGGGTAATAATTTTCTTGACCCGACACCAATGACAAAGGATCAGTAGTACGAAAATCTACAAAATCCAATGGCTCTTTACCTTCAGTACCTGAATTAAATAATCTTAAATTTGGATAAAATTCAATAATAGGTCTTTTAGCTTTATTAATCTGTGAAGCATACAATAATATTGTAGGATCATTATTATATTCTGCGGTCGCATTAATAACATCAATATGAAACCATCTATTACTTCTAGACCAAGCGTTTTTGCTTAATGAGTTTCTAGCTATTGTAATATAATCTGGATTTGCAGGTATATACGGTTTACCTGACCAAGCACCTATGTCCCATGGAGTAGAATCATAAGGTAAATACAATGTTGATGAAAATGATTCAGGTACTATAAGACTTGAAACAGGAATAAGTTCTATTGCTGTACCTACTCCCTCTACATAAAAATCTTCAACAGAATATGCTTCGGGGACAACATTTCCTTGAAATTGAACTTTCAATCCATTGGTAAATTTAACACCATTACGAGAAGTATAAGTAGTTTTACCTAATATGTCAGTTACGACATCAATTGTATCAGTTGAATTATTTTCGATAAGTTTAATCACACCAACTTTATCACTTGAAGTACCATCTTGATAATAAAGAGTATCTAACTCAGCACTTAAGTAAGGTATTAGTGTAATAATTGTTGATGTATTTCTAAAAAATTGTTTACCTAAATAATCAGTACCATATTGAACATTAATTTTTTGATTAGTTGGGATACTGCTAGCAGGTGTAAGTTGCAACTGTGGATTAGAAGAAGACCCTATATAATTAATTGTGAAAAATTGTGCGCTTACTAATTGACCGTAAGCCATTTCATTTGGATCACCTGTATTATAAAACATAACAGTTAATCCATTTAGTGAAGTTATTCCATCAATATCATTTAACAAGCTTAAATAACTTCCATCGACTTGTGAAAAAAGAAGTGTGCTTACTAAGTCAACCGTGTTGTTACCTGGCAAATTATACTGATTTTGTGCGTTTTTAGCAGGTACGGTAAATGTCACGACACCAGCAGTAGCACCATTATTAACAACACCTAGTACATCTCTAGTTTGCACATTTGGTTGAGTAATACTATAACCTGTGATTCCCGGTTCGCCTTGAATCCAAAATTCACTTGATTGATTTACAGTAAACGTATACGTACCACCTCGTAATAAGGTTAGAGTTGGATTACCTGATGAAGTGCCTGTAGGCTCAGTGGCAATTTCGTAAGAGGTTGGTCCATCAATCACATAATATTGCTCTGATGAATATGCGACACCAGATGTTATTACTACAGGTGGAAGACCCTCAGGTAACCAATAATACTGATGAAAATTAACGTTTGTATCTAAATTAGTAAACGAGTCCCAAGAATAAAATTCGCTATTAAAAAGTCGATTATTATTGTTTATTAACCCACCTTCCAATTTAAGAGCATCTAATATGCCAGGATAGCTTATAAAATCCTGTGCAACATCTTGATCAGTTTTTCTAAAAATAACACCTGGATCAAGTTGGTAATCTGTTCTAACTTTAGTTGGTTCAGTTACATAATAATCTTTAGCATTGATACCATAACCAACTCTAGTACCAATATAACCCTGAATTCTTTCAACATCAGGCTGAGCAACTAATTGATCTAGCGTGGCTGCTAAGAATTGAGCATTGGTTGGGGTTTGAAATATCTCTGGGAGAAAATCTAAGGTTCTTATTTTTGTGGCCATAATATATTATCTTGCCTGTAACTGAGCTTGTGTCAGAGCCGGTACTACTAATACATCATTTGATGTTGCTGCATTAACAAAAATTTGGTAAGGGGCACATTTTATTTCATATAAATCTCCAAATGTTAGTGTGGGATCGTTGGGAACTAAAACAGCAGAACTAATAAGATCGCCTATCTCTGAATGCAAATAAGCACTTAATTCTGAGAAATAAAAGGTGTCACCAAAATTCCAATTGTTTATGCTAAAATAATTATTCATTGTTGTTAGTACCGCACTACGAATTTCACTATCGCTGGCATTGGTACTTGATGTTTTAATTACTTTAACAGTAGCTCGTAGAGCCGGCGGCGCTTTTGGTCCAAACAAAGGTTGAAATATTACGCTGTTTAAAATAACAGAATCGCTAATCATCTTATAATCATTGACCTTACCATATTCTTGATTCAACTCAGCTATAGTAGGTCTTTGAGGCTCAGGTACTGTATTGGTTGAATCATTAATGTAGTTAGTATATGCTGTATAGTATGATTGGGTTACTACATATAAATCTATAATATTAGTTGTAGCCGGGTCAATTCTAGTTGTATTATTAGAATTATGCCTATATTGAAATTGCAATCCTTGACGACCAGGCTTCATTGAATACTGGGGTTGTTCTACTAAGGTATAGAATGGGGTTGTAACTGTTGGGCTTTGTACGCTAATATAAAAAAGATTCTCTGTATAAGCATAAAATATTTGACCTAATGGATAATCATACTTAACAACTTCTACAGAGTTTTTTGTAGGATATTGATAAACAACATCTGTTGTAGGAATTAGTTGATTTCTTGCTAAATTTATAGGATCTTGAATAAGTTCAAAGAAAACGTATATACCAAAATTCTGAGCACCTGTTACATAACCTGTTACTGTATTAAAAAAATCAGGGTCAGTAATAATAAGTCTATTATTAATATCGGTCGCAGAAACCTGAACTTCAAAATCATCAATGTACCCATCAGCCAATACAGTTTGACCTACAATGTTAGTTTGTACATTTGATGCTAAAGAATAGTTTGAGTTAGGCTGAGTATTAGTAGCTAAAATATTAATAAAATCTTGTAAAATTTTTCCAGTAACTGGGTCGTAAACTAGTTTATCTCTTTCAAAAGAAAATCTTGTGTCATGTACACTACCAAAATAATATATGAGAGATTTATAAGATACTGAGTATCTATTATTGCCTAAACTTAAAAAATTAATAAAGTAGTTAGGATCATTATAATCAGCAACAGACCATCTATCTTGATCAATATTTAAACTATTATTAAATACCAAAGAAAAATTTTGCTGTAATCCTATTCTAATAATACATTCTTGAATGACATTATTATTAAAGGTATTACTAAAAGCTGGAATTACCTGAGTTGAAATAGCTCCTGACGGGACGTATCCATTTAAAGTAACAGGACCTGTTCCATTTGGAAAAGAGCCGGCGCCTTGATTAAAACCATCACCGACTACAGATAAAACGCTAGTCCAAAAATAAGTTGTGTCAGACGGACCAGAAATTCCTGATACTAATCTATTATTTGAGTCAAAGTAATATCCCGCAGGTGCAATGAACTTAACTAGAGCGCCGGGAGTTATATATTTTGCATTATATCCTGAAAAAGTTCCAACGGGAATGGGTATTTTATCACCGTTAATAATATTATAGTAATAACCAGTTAAAGAATTAGTATCAACTGTACTAGTTTGCCAATATACGGTGCCGTCACCAGTAGATGTATTTAGATTATACCTAGTATAATTTTGTAGATAATATTGAGTCGTTTTAGTTAATAATAATTCAGATGATAGAGTGTCTGTTAAAAAGGTAATAATATTACTAACGTCATTCACTGTCAATATCAGATTACCATTAGCATCATCTGAATATAATCCACCGTCGCTAGCAAAAGAATTTAAACTACTATATTTTCCTGTTGGATCTAGCAAATCTAAATTTTTAGAAATACCTATCGAACTTCTATTAATTGCTTTACTTTTAATAATAGAGCTATATAGAGTATAAGGAAAATTGTTATAATCTTCTCCATTTACCATACGGTTCTGTGTATAGTAGCGAGTAGGAGCCCTTAGTTTAATTTGTGGTAGAGATTCTCTAGCTTGAGCATTAGAAACAGGAGTTGATAATTGTAAACCAATTGTTAGAGTTTCAACTCTACCCAATCTACTTACATAAGAAAATGCAACTGATAACCCCTGCATTTCAGTAGGATCAATTGTATATGTTAACCCATTAGAAGAACGAACATATGCTCTAAAATTACCAACTGGTATAGCTGAGAATACACCATCACCAAAATTGTAATTAACTACATCATTAAACCCTGATCCTACTGAAAAGATTCTTTTTTGACTAGATGCTGTTTGTAAATATGCATTAGCATATATATTTTCAACCTGTAACCATGGACTTAGTGCGCCATTAGCTGCGCTTAGCTGATACAACCAAGTATCTGTATTATTGACACCTTGAATATCAATATTAACTACTTGATTTGAAATTTGTTGTTGTAGAGTAAAATCGTAATTTTGCAATATACCTTGTTTAAAATAGAAAAAATATCCTGTATTAGGACTACCATATCCCAATTTATCGTTTCTATATAACATGTTAAATCGACCTGTTGGAGCAGGTGGAATCTCGTACAAATAATCTTCATCTAAACTTGTTACACTAACAAGCTCAAAATTCATAGTTAATCCATCTACAGTAGAAGAAAACGGTGCTATTGGTAAAGTACCTTGAGGTATGTTTATAGCATATTCACTAGTAGTAATACCCAATAAATCAGAAGTATTTCCAGGACGACCAATTTTTTGACTGTTTATTAAGGTAGCATTAATAATAGTATTATATTGTTCTAACCAATTTGGATTAGCTGGATCGTTCCAAAGTATAGTTAAATTGCCTAAGTTAATACCATTTAGATCTGTGATATTTTCTGTGGTATTAATACTTGTTACCTTTAAAAACCCTTGTGCAGTTAAATTTCTTTTAGGAGTGTAACTTACTAAATTAGCTAGTTTAACTACTGAATCTCTGCGTTCAGCAGTATCAATAAAATTTTCTCTGGTATTTAAATCATTTCGGAAAGCTAGACCTTGACCCATAAAAGCCATAACGTCTAACAAAGCTATGAATTCGCTACTTTCTATGTAGTCATTAAATGTTTCAGGATAATATGTGCGTAGGTAATCTATAAAACTTTTGCGTAATGTTTCATAATCATAAGACCGAAAATCTGCTTCTCTAAAGGTTTGGTATATAGATTTCCAATCATTAACACCAAATAAGGCCGATTGTCTGCTGCTGGTTGCCATACGTTTTCTCTTTTAAGTATTTATCAAACCTGTAAATCACGGTTTTTAAGTAAACTACTGAATAGTGGCTCTATTAGTATTAGAGTCAAAAAATACGCTTAATACCAATGGATTATTAAAGGGAGCAATGGCTATTTCTAATTCTATTAAAATTCCAAGTTCTTGCGGAAAAGCTGCCACTGTGTTTAAAATTAATCTAGGATCTAAACTAGCAACTCTTCTTACTTCAGTTTCTAATTGAAACTGAACATCAGCCGTATTTGGTTCAAATACAAAAGACCATATGGTTGTACCATATTCAGGCTGTCCTACTTTTTGCCCTTGTGTTATATTCAAGGCATTGATAAAATCTTGAACTACAAGCGGAACATCTACTAGTGTAAATTTTTTACCAGTGTTAACAGGTCTAACAATTCCACCTACACCCCCATCAGTGCCATTGACGGCATTAGTGGTTTTTGGTTGATTCGCTCCAATTGTACTGAATCCAATATATGATGGCATGATTTATCACTCCTTATTCTTATAAATTTTGCCTAAGTGCGGCAATTGCATCCAAAGTGCCGCCTTACAGTCCTCTAATCCTATCACGTTCCCTATTACCGGTGGTTCCTTGCAACGCATACTGCTGTTCTCTCAAAGATAGTATTTTATTATTTAAAGTATTAACTTCTGCGAATGCAGACTTTGCAGACAATTTGGCAAGATTTATACTTGGATCTCCTTGTGGCTTAGTATTTAATAAGTTAGCCCATTCAGCATTAGCAGCGTTAAATTTGATCTCAACTTTATCTCTCTCAATAATTAGATCATCTATTTGTTTTAAAATATCATTTAGTTTATTATTTTTTTCCTCTACTGCATTTAATGCAGAGGCGGTTTCTTCTGAAACAGTTCCTGAAAAATTTGGAGGAGGTGCACTGCCAATCAATGAAGTAGTTTGAGCAGTTATCTGTGCTCGGTCAGTAGTATTTGTACCTACTTGAGGAGTAGTTACATTCACTAAACCCGAACTTAATCCTGAAATAGAAGAATTTAATTTTGCAGCAGCATCCGCAGGCAACCCTGATTGTATCAAAGATGCCAAACCTGAAGATTTTAATTTTTCTAGTCCGCTTGAAAGAGCCCCTGTAAGTGCTCCTGCTGCACCACCAAGTGCTCCACTAAGTGCTCCTGCTGCACCACCAAGTGCTCCACTAAGTGCTCCTGCTGCACCACCAAGTGCACCACTAAGTGCTCCGGCTGCACTACCAAGTGCTCCTGTAAGTGCTCCTGCTGCACTACCAAGTACTCCTGTAAGTACTCCGGCTGCACTACCAAGTGATCTTGCTGTGCCACCAAGTGCCCCTGTAAGTGAATTTGCTGCACTTCCTATAGCATTTGATAATGAAATTCCGTTATTAACCGCAGTACTAGAACTATCTACTAGAGCCTTAATAGTTCCTGTACCCGGTATAGAATCAACGACACTGTTTGAGTAATCTGTAATAGATGCTATGGCATTTTGACCACCTGGTATATTACTAATACCGCTTGCTACAGCCGAATCTACCCCACTAGTAATATTTGTTGATGAGGTTGTTCTAGCCAAAGTATTTGCTGCATTAGCAACAAGTGACCCTGCTGAATTTATAGCTGCATTCCCAGCGGTTTTTAAAGTAGTAAGGGCTCCGGCTGCCGAAGATAATAATGAATTACCTGATCCTAATACTCCTCCTGCAACGCCAGAGAGTGCGGATCCAATATTACCTCCTAAACCACCACCTGCTATACTTGATGCTGACTCTCCTAAATTTTGTTTCAAAGCTGTTATAGCATCTAAAGTTCCGTTCTGTAACTCTGCGATTTTTGCAAGTTCAGCATTACCGGTCGGTTCAGCAGATGATGCTGCTTTTGCAGCTTCGTTAATTGCTGTTAAATTCTGCGGTACATTTGCCTTTAATTTTGGCAAAGCACCTTTAATTGCATTAAATGCTCCTGCTGCTATCCCTTTAGCTTGGTTGAGAACATCAGTAATGCCCCCTCCTATCTTACCTAAAGCGCCTGATATTGCACCAAATGCACCACTCGTAGAACCAAGCTTGGCTGCAAAATTACCTGAATTGATAGTTGCAGTGATACTTGAAATTGCCCCCTGAGCACCACTAATTAAATTTTTACCTGCATTAACTAATCCTTGGGCACCGGCTCCCAAAGCGCCGGTAACATTGTTAGCAAGATTTTTAACCGCATTTATAGTTGATGCTACTCCGGCAGTAGAAGCAGACAATACCAATCCAGCGGCGGCCGCGCCTGATTCAGTACCAGAAATAACCCCTGCTTGCGTTAACGCAGCGTTCGCTTGTTGTAAACCTGAAACTGCTATTTGAGCTTGTGTGGCTACATTTGATGCAACTGCTTGCAGATTTTCAGCACCTGCTTTACCAGTAAAAACGGCATTAGGCAATGCTTTAGCTAATGTTGCACCAGCATTCTGCGCTAAAGCCATTGACAATGCAGCAGAGCCTGGTTTAGTAGTACCATCATTTTGAAGTTGTTGCGGTGTTAGTCCTAGCGACCCAATTACAGGTATTGTACCCTGTGCTGTTCGCACCAACCCTCCACCTGCAGCAGCAGCCGTAGCAGCAGCACCACTGGCCACATTGGTAGATATAGCTCCTATTAAAGCTTTAGTTTCACCAGTTCCAATAGCTGGACTAACAGGAGCTGTTGTCGGTACGGTAGCAGCCGCAGCAGCACTAACAGGTACACTAGGATTCTCACTGGCCATTGCATTAATCTCACTAGTACCGGAGCTAGGTTCGGATGGAAGTTGAGCATCTGCATTTAATGTAGTAGGTACATTAACCCCTTGACCTGCACTAGCCCACGGTGCGTGAGCAGGAGCCCTAGATACTATACTTATTAATTTGCCTGGAGCTGCTAAAAAGCCTTTTTCTTTGTCATACAATGTATCGGTATGTGCCACATTAGTAGGAAGAGGAACATCTTTTGGAATTACACCGGTTTGACCTGTATTTAAATTTATAGTCGATCCATTAATGTATGTAACCGCACTGCTAGCAAATGAAGCTACCCCACTAGCAGCCATACTCATAGCTCCGCCAATTTTATGTGTGAATTTACCTATAGTTTGTAATATAGAATCGCCACCAACTCTTAGACTATAATCTTTTTCTGAATTTATAGTGATAGAATCAGCTTGAATGTTTAGTTTTTTAGCAGCATTTATATTAACGTCATTGTCTGCATGTAAATTTAAATCACCCTGTGTTCTAATGTTAACACTGTTAGTAGCATACATATCAATGGTACCTTCTTTACCTAATTCAATGTAGCTTTGTCCATTTGAGTGCAAAATCATTAAAGTTTGACCATTATCACTCATCAAAATTTGATGTCCCAATGCGGTTCTGATCCGAATAAGCTGATCATTTCCAACCCAATCTCCATCATCCATAACTATAGAATGACCACCTCTTCTACCTACAACTTTTACATCGGGCTTGTCAGCCAACGCTGCCTGAACTACAGATTCATCAGTATAATTACCTTCATATATAGGTCTACCCGGAGTACTTACCCCCCACCCAACTCTACTAGGTGATTCACGTTGGGCACTAGAACTAATAGGTCCTCTAATCGGGTCTCTAATAATACCTTGCTGATTCATAATCGCAGCAACATATGAATGCACTGGCTTTGGCATATTTACATAATCTGCGTCATTTGATTTGGGATTATTAGGATTAAGGTTAGTTACAGGTAATCTAGTAGCACCTCCATAGCTAGATGCTTCAGAATCACTTAAAACTATATTTGTTGAAGCACCAATAGCCGGAATCATTTGCAAAGCATCTGGATTAGGAACACATCCTATATAATATCCAAAATTGGGGTCGCCATTTACAAACATACAAATGACTACGGTTCCTATATCAGGAGGACTTTGCCACGCTCCATATGAATGAGGATTTCTGTCATATGTACCATAATCTTCAGGCTTAGCTCCACCTCGAGGTGCAGTATAACCATAAAAGTTAGGAAGTTGTCCAACAGTTATCCAACTATCAGCATCATTTTGGTCTTCCCCTCCCAAATCAAGTAAATATACTTGAATTCTACCCATTCTAACGGGGTCTACATTGTCTTTAACCACACCAAAAACAGGGACTGATCTTATATTAGCATTACCCGCATCAGGTTTGCTCGACTTTATAGGCCCTCTTGGCTTAAATCTATCAAACATTATTTTTTTAACTCCGTTATTCGTTTATTTAAATTAACTCATCTAGTCTTTGAGGCCCATTCCGTGCTATTACATCTGATGTAAGTAGTCCATTTGAATCAGCTTCTCTGCCAGCATTTGAAATAGGATTACTTATCACACCGTGGGCATCATCATCTAATATTAGTAATCCAGTATTAGGAGCGCCGCCTGTTGGTGAAGTAATTGCAGAACCTTGTGTTTCAGTATTGGTTACTGATACTATCTCCGTAGATCCTATTCGAGGAAGAGCAGAATCTATATCCGGTGCTAATTTTAATCCAGTAGACTGATTAGCTAGACCTTGTGCAGTTGATAAACCAATCCCTGCTCTAGCACCACTTGCTTTATCTATAGAAGATCGCAATGAAGCCGCATTGAGAGGGGTCGCAGGTCTAGTACCTTGTCTAGCAAATTTAGCAGTTTCATTAGCATAAGGATCAACTGGTCGAGTATCTGCACTAGCAGCCGGGGCATCAGGGAACGTGTTAATCACACATTCTAAATCTTGTGTGAATTTGCCTCCCTTAAAGTTATTGGTAACTCGTAAAACCATATAGCTTACACCTTTAACTTTATTTTGTATTTCACTAGGATATGCCCAAAATCTAATACTTTCATTTATAGATAAAACACCCGTAACAGTATCATAATCATCAGCTTCTTTAAAATTTATTTCTATAAAAACTTGTCCACCATTAGGATTAATAGTAAATCCATCATCGCCATAAAATCTATCATATACCGCTTTAATACTACCGGGAGAATCTTGAATCATGAAATCAGGATCACCTATAATAGTCATTTTTACTTTGGCATATGATCCAGGATCGTACAATGAAGTTACATATGTGTTTATAGTATCTAATGATTTGTCTAGGGCGGATAGTCTAGATTGATCGGGACGAAGATGCGGTACAACAGTTATATCAGTGGGGCCACCTTGTGATTGTCCAGTACCAGAAGGAACAACTGCCACATTAAAATACGCATTATCCAATGATTGTTCATAATTTAATATTTCTGTATTTTCTCCAGTATACCAATAATTATATATTTTATGAGGACCATAATACTTAGGTGCAATTTTAGAATAAGCACTTAAAAATATAGGAGCAATATATTTTTTAATATAATATGTTATGGTATACGCATAATCACCTACTTGGGGATCCCATTTTGCTTCAGTAATTTTTACACTGATATTATACCAATTTATTTTAGCTTTAGTATCATTCGGTAAAGGCTTATCAGATTCATTTGGCTTATTAGAATATACTGCTTCAACAGCATTTCTCATATAAGAGCTATTAGAAATAATATTTTCAATAACTTGTAAAATAGGTGTGTTGGTAGTAAATTTTAATTGTTTCTCATTAGGATCAGCAGTAGCTTTATTTCTTATAGCAGCGGATTCGGTAGATTCAGATGTCTTTTGCACTGGCATTCTATAAGAAAATTTGTTTAAATCAGCTTTATTAACTATAGAAGCATTAGCTATTTCTAAATCCTGAAATACTACTTTATATGTATTTTTAACTTTAATTTGATTTTTACTCAGCATAGCTTCTTGCTCTTTAGACAGTATATCTAAAAATTCAGTTACGGCGCCTTGTACAGTACCGGAGGTAACTGTTATATCTTTAGTAGAAAATCCATGCTTTAGTCCCATAGCTACACCCGGAGGCAATGAGTTAGCAGATATATTGTATACTGTGGCTTGACCATTAACTTTAAATTTAATACCACGTATGATAATATCATAATATCTTTCAAAAATTCCACTAGAATTATTACTTTGTGATGGATCTAATTTTTTACCTAAATATTCTTCTTTACCGGTCATAACTTTTCCATTTTTGTCATAACCCTGAAATCTAATACCTAAAACAAAGAATTGTCTTGAAGGATTTTGTAAATCTTTATAATTTTCAGTTTTACAATATTCTTGTAACTGATCTGCGGCTCGTTTTAAATTAGTAATAAAAGAAAAACCATATGGTTCAATAATATTGAAAGTAATATCAGTAACATTAGATGCACTTTGAGTACTTTTTCCATTTATGTAAGAATCAATTTTTAAATCATCTATATAAAAATCATATGTAAATCCGCTTGCTCTTTTAGTACTAGAATTATTAATACCGCCGCTTTGGCAAATTATTAATGCACCACCTTGTCCTTTAGCAGAGGATTGATTTAATACATCTAGTTTTTGACGTCCAGAATCTATAAATCTATCATATGCATCTGGAGTAATCATATAAAGAGTAATTTGATATGTATAACTAGAAAACTCCCCTAAAGGATTGTATCTTCTTCTATTAGGCACTTCTTCTGATACTGTAGCGGTAGGGGTTTCCGCTTTACCTGCTTGAGTTGTACCACCAGCATTTGAACCTGATGATTCTTGTACTGTGTTTGCTCTATCACCTGATCCTGAGCTTTGAGTACCCGCATCACCATCCGCACCACCTGATGCTATATATTGTTTATTTTGCTGCTCTGTATTGGTAGAAGGATTAAGTAGGGTTGGATCTTCGTTAGCCATTTAAAGTCCTAATACTTGTTTCAACAATTCTAATTTAGGTATATAAATGCTTAATCCAGCCACAAAATCAAAATAAGGATCCTTTAATCTATTTGGATTTCTTTGTGCAAAAACCCACCATAATCTAGAATCGCCGTATAGGTCATATGCTAACATATCAGGTCTATATTGGTAAACTGTACTAATTTCAAAATATATATCACTAGGAACCATTGGAATTGGAATATTAATCATAATATCCAAATAACTATTATTAACAATGTCCGTAACATTGTAAGGACTAGTTGCAGGGTATAAACTATTGACAGCCATTACCAAATACCCACAGTTGAATTTTGTTTACCTTGCAATAATTTGCCAGTCGCATAATCTTTTAAACTAAACCTATTACTAATATCATTTCGTGTTACAATTGGTACAGCGGTTATAGCTATATTCATTTTTGTAGGTACATATGTTGGTGTTCTTGATGAAGCGGATGGTGTTTGTGTTGTAGTTTGTTGTCCAAAAACTGGTTCAGGTGTTACTCCACCCGGGCCGGCAGGACTTGAACTTGTAGATAATCTACTAGCACTTACCGCATTCGTATTGTTTGGGACTTGTGCTTCTGCTTTACTTACACCGGCGATAGTTGTTACAGTAGATGATGATCTTATATAATCTACATCAGTGGGCAAGTTATAAGAAAAATTAGTAATAACTAATGGATGAGTGTCAAATTGAAACGACCCCAAACCTGACAAGAAACACAAAGGAGGAGGTGTTCCAATTTTAGGAATTGAATCTTGACCATAAAACATTTTAGTGACTGATCTAAAGAAATGTATAACCGCAAGTAAATAATTTGCCTCGGAAGTATCTTGTGCAGTAAAATCACACGATAGTGTAATACTATCTACTGAACTATTCTTGTATTGATGTATTTTATAGTTACTATGGGTTAAATCATAATTATCATAATGTGCGCTATACTGAATTTGTATGCTTGGAGTATACGGAAATATTACTCCGTTGGTGGCTTGTAATGGTTGTAATATGCCCGGAGGATTAGCTTTATATAGATATGTTGCATTGGGGGCCAAACTTAACCTAACTCGCCAATCTTCTTTAATATTAAAATTGGCTTGACTTTGAGCAGTAGATTGAGATTGAGCATTAGTTTTAGCTCCTTGTAACCCTTTACTAGACCCGGTAGGACCATCAGGAAAATAAGTATCTCCTGTTTCAGGATTAGTAAGTACACCTTCTGCTACTGTACCATCTTCGGCTCGTACTGGTAAACCTGAAGTATTAATCGCTATCTTTTCCTGCAATGCTACAGCTTCATCTACACCTTCAAATTCATTTGGAAACGTGTCCCCGGTTTTCTGTGGTTCAACTACTTCATAAAATGGTTCTGATGCCATTCCAGCAATATTTGTATCAATCGTTGTAACATTAGGGGGCAAGATCGGGGAAGTTTGTGCCTCAGGTGCGGGTACATCAGTACCAGGAGCACGTTCACGTATTTCCTGATCTGTAAGTGGGGGGAGATTAGTTTCTTCTCTTGGTACATCTCGTGGTGTAGTAGATATTGGTACGGGTTCTGGGTTGAGATTAGCAGGTACTCCAGGATCATTATTACTATTAGTTGGTATTGCGGCTGATTCTTGTGGGACCGGGGTATCTGTTGCCGCAGCGGCTGCTTGTGCTTTTTGTGCTTGGTTATTTACATCTCCCCAAGATGAGTTTAATACATTACCTATTCCTAGTGTGCTAACAGGACTGCCACCATTAGCGGCTGTTAATTGCGATCGGATATTATTTATATTTTTTACAGATTGGGGGTTTTCATCCTGTGGTAAAGTTAATGTGGCTGTTAGTCCAGCTGGAGTAGTAACCGTATACGTGGTTTTACCGGTAACTGTATCTAGCGTTGCATTTACAACTGTGCTAGTTATAGCGGTATCTGCTGTTACCCGTGTTCCCCCGAGAATGTCTCTTGAGGTAGCAACCGTTACTGTAAAATTAGCCATAATATTCCTATCCTTATTACTATTTAGTATCAAAAAATATTGACTTTTAGAAGATAAATAATAATATCACTTTTACCGTTTCATCCATCAGATGTTGCTATTCTGCAACAAATATGCTATAATTTACTGTAGCAAAATAACAAGGACCCTATGTCAATCACTACAAAAAAACCGGTTAACTACCTAAATAATAAAGATATTTTAAAAGAAATTCACGAAAGCAAAAACACTTATTGCTACTTTCAAAATAAAGAATATCATAGATATGATTACATTATAGATATGCCCCAATCTTCAACAGAAGAAATAATCAATCACGAAACTATTAAAGATATAATCCAATCTGCTCGTGAAACAAGAGCTACTAGACTTAGCATTGAAGCAGGAGTAAAAGACTCCGTAGATCCAATGAGCATCCCAGTTACAGATTTAGTGTTTAGAGTTATGACTTGGGATCACATTCCAGTCTCTCAAAAACAACCTCGAAAAACTGTAAAAAAGAAAACAGCTAAGGATATCTTTGAATTTGACGAAACAGATCCTGATGAAATTTTTGCAGACTTAGAAGACATTACTACCCAAGCCGAAGTAGATGACATGGTTCATGTCAAAGTCAACTTTCCACCTTTTAAACACTATAAAATTAACAAACAAAATGAATTTTATTGTATCGGACATTCTCATTGGAAAGGTGACCTAGAAACCGGTTTCTTCAGCAAAGACCATGGTCAGATCACTGATAAGTTAGCTAGAATGTATATTATGATGTGTGAAAAATATGCTATGAAATATAACTGGCGTGGTTATACCTATCGAGATGAAATGCAAAATTCTGCAATTCTTCAACTTACTTATGTTGGTCTTAGATTTAACGAAGCAAAGAGTGCTAACCCATTCGCATACTATACCGCAGCTATCACAAATTCCTTTTGTAGAGTACTAAACACAGAAAAACGAAATCAAAATATCAGAGATGATATCTTGGAAATCGCTGGTTTATCCCCGTCGTGGTCTAGACAAAATACATCAACCACCGCTTATGAAGAATAGGCAACCTATATAGTTGACTAGATAGTCAAAAATAATATATAATCAGTGGATGAACAATCTATTTAAAAAAGCAGCGGTTTTCACAGATATACATTATGGCAATAAGTCCAATTCTTTGGTTCACAACACCGATTGTATCAATTTTGTCAATTGGTTCGTAGAGAAAGCTAAACAAGAAAATTGTGAAACTTGCTTGTTCTTGGGTGATTGGAATCATCATAGGGCAAGCATTAATATTCAAACTCTTCAGTTTAGCTTACGAAGCCTGGAAAAATTAAGCGAAAACTTTAAACAGGTATATTTTATACCTGGTAATCATGATCTTTACTATAGAGATAGGCGTGATATTCATTCTGTAGAATGGGCTAAACATCTGCCAAATATTACTATTGTAAATGATTGGTTTCAAGCAGGTGATTGTGTCATAGCCCCTTGGTTAATAGGCAACGATTACAAAAAGTTAGCGAAATTGTCTGGTAAATATCTTTTTGCCCATCTTGAATTGCCTCATTTTTTTATGAACGCTCAAATAGCAATGCCCGATCATGGTGAAATCAATGACGGGCATGTAGAGGGTTTTGAAAAAGTTTTCTCAGGGCATTTTCATAAACGTCAGGCTCGCAAGAACATTTGGTATATTGGTAACGCTTTTCCACATAACTATGCTGACGCTGGAGATGACCAACGAGGCATGATGGTACTAGAATGGGGCCAAGAACCTGAATTTCATAGTTGGCCCAATCAACCTTTATTTAGAGTCTATAAGCTAAGTGATGTATTGGAAAACCCTAAAGGTTTGCTATTACCTGACAGTCATGTTAGAGTTCATTTAGATATAGATATTTCATACGAAGAAGCAAACTTCATCAGAGAAACACTAATACCCGAGCATAAACTAAGAGAAATGACTTTGATACCTATAAAAGCAGACCAAGTAGAACATTATCAAAATACCGACGGAATGAAATTTGAGTCAGTTGATCAAATTATTTTAGCAAGTATTAATGCTATTGAAAGTGAAAGTTTTGATAAACGGCTTTTGTTAGAAATTTACAACAACATATGATTTTACTAAAAAATATTGCTCTTAGGAATTTTTTATCTATTGGGCAAGTAGTTCAAGCGGTAAACTTTGATCGTAAAGAGTTGACCCTTATCCTAGGTGAAAACCTAGACTTAGGCGGTGATGGTGCTAGAAATGGTACGGGTAAAACCTCATTGATTCAAGCACTATCATACGCCCTTTTTGGCGTTCCAATTAATAACATTCGCAAAGATAATTTAGTTAATCGTACCAATGGTAAGGGCATGATGGTCACTTTGGAATTCAGTGTCAATGGCATTGAATACAAGATTGAACGTGGTCGTAAACCCAACATTCTGAAATTTTATGTAAACAATGATTTGCAAAAGTCAACTGATGATGCCCAAGGTGAGAACCGAGAAACTCAACATGCTATTGAACGAATCATCAACATGTCGGCTGATATGTTCAGGCATATCGTTGCACTGAATACCTATAGCGAACCATTTCTTGCTCTTAAAACCAACGAACAAAGAAATATCATTGAACAGCTTTTGGGCATTACTATTCTTTCCGAAAAAGCTGAGGTAATTAAAAATCTAATCAAAGAAAGCAAAGACTCTATTCAATCCGAAGAATTCAAAGCCAAGGCCATTGAAGAAGCCAACAAACGTGTTAAAGAACAAATTGAAGCATTAAAGCGTAGACAGAAGCTTTGGAAAACCAAGCATGATGAAGACTTGGAAAAACTCGCTATTGAGTATACTAAACTAAGTGCTATTGACATAGATAAAGAACTACAGGCTCATACAGATTTAGCAATTTATAATGATCAGGTTCGTTTACAAACTGAACACGATGCCAATCTTGGTAGAGCAAAGACCGATCTAGCCAAAGAAAAGAAAGCTTGGACTAAACTAGATACTGAGGTTAAAACTCTCAAAGAACACAAGTGCTATGCTTGTGGTCAGGAGTTCCATGATGAATCTCATTCAGAAGTCTTAAATAAAAAGATTGGATCCTTAGCGGAGAGTAGAACTCATATGGATGAGTTTGAAGCCACTGTAAAAGCTATTGAAGATAATCCAGTATATGTCAGTACCAAACCCACTACTCATTATAAAACAGAAGCGGAAGCGGTTAAGCATTCCAGTCAGATTGCCAATACTCTAGTTTCAATAGAAAACAAAGCAGCGGAAGTTGACCCATATGATGAACAAATTAGTGAAATGGAGAGCCAAGCTCTACAAGAAATTGATTTTGATAATATCAATAAGTTGACTAAAACACTAGAACATCAGAAATTCCTACTGGACCTATTGAGTAGTAAAGATTCGTTTGTTCGCAAAAAGATTATAGACCAAAATTTGTCATATTTGAATAGCAGGCTTACTCATTATTTAGATAAGATAGGTCTACCCCATCAAGTAGTATTTCAAAATGATCTACAGGTTGAAATTACTGAATTGGGTAGAGAAATGGATTTCTATAATTTGTCAAGGGGAGAGATGAACAGAGTTATATTAGCATTGTCTTGGGCTTTTCGTGACGTTTGGGAATCATTATATTCACCAATCAATGTATTATTTATTGATGAACTATTAGACAACGGTACTGATAGTATAGGTGTTGAAAATTCTTTAAGTATACTTAAAGAGATGTCACGGCGTAGGCAAAAATCTATTTGGTTAGTTAGTCATAAAGAAGAGTTAATCAACAGAGTGCCAAATGTTCTCAAAGTTGTCAAAGAGAGTGGATTTACTACGTATGAGAGTTCCGTAAGTATTGAAAAATGATAAATAATAGTGTAGTTCGCGGGAATCTCACCTCCCCAACTACTCTAATGCTATTCATTTACAAGGAGCACCAGCATGACTATTTATAACGAAACCACACCCTATATCTATAAATGGACTCATATACCAACCGGCAAATGGTATATAGGTTCTAAGATTCGCAAGGGATGGAACCCAACAAGACATGAAGAATACATTTGTTCAAGCAAAGAAGTAAAGCCATTGGTTTTAGAAAATCGCAATGAATGGGTATATGAAATACTATACATTGGAGAAGCTAATTATATTGCTGATTTAGAAAACTCAATTCTTACCTCTCTTAATGCCAAAGATGATCCATTGAGTTTTAATCAACATAACGGAGATGGATTATACAATAGATACGGGGTAAAGGAAAATGCAACTACTAGGCGAAAAAAGAGTGAAGCTAGGATCGGTAATAAAAATCCTATGTACGGTAAAACTGGCGAAAAATCACCTCATTACGGGAAAAAATATGATGATAGTAGAAAGCAGAAACAAAGTTCTAGTTTGAAGGAATACGCAAAAAATAGACCTACCTCTCATAACAAAAACATAAGTAAATCTCTTAAGGGAAACCCGAAATTGTCTGAGAGATTACGAGGTGCGAATAATCCAATGTACGGGATTCCTGCATCAGATTACAATAAAGAAATGACCAAATTAAAAAACTCGGGCGATAATAATCCAATGAAGAAACCCGAACATCAACGAACGTGTGAACATTGTAGTAAGACAGTGGCAAAAAATCATTATACAATGTTTCATGGTGATAAATGTAAATTTTTCATAGCCCCTAATAAACACTAAGTATTAGTATGTCTAGTCCACAAAAGCAAAAAGGTTCATCATGGGAAAGAGATGTTGCAAAATATCTCAGCGACCTATATGATGATCATTTTGTAAGAGTACCTAACTCAGGTGCTTTTATTGGTGGCTCAAATTCACATAGAAAGCAAAATCTAAGTGAAAATCAAATCAAAGGGTTTAAGGGAGATATTATTCCTCCTGACTCTTGGTCTAAGTTTAATGCTGAAGCAAAGAACTATGCTGATTTTCCTTTTCACTTAGTACTTTCAGGTGAAAGTAAGCAACTAAATACGTGGCTAGATCAACTCATGTCGGTTGCTGATGAAGGGGACTTAAACATCTTATTCATGAAGTTCAGCCGAAAGGGAAGATACGTGGCCGTGCAATGCGGTCTTACTTGGGTTACAGACAATTTTATATATTATTCTTCAGACAAATTTGGTGATTGGCTCATTATAGAATTCAATCACTTTTTTAAAAACAACAAAGACCTTCTTAAAACTTATTCCAGTACTATAGACACCAAGTCAAATCAATTTAAATCTTCTAATAATTTAATTACACTAACAATTCAATAAATTTCGTTTGATCGAGGTACCTCGATCCTCCTTGAGTCAGCCGAGGTAAGGCTCGTTGCCGACAGATCTGGAGTATGCAGGATTATTATATTAATCAATAGTTAGTATTTTAGTCTTGGAATACCGACAGGGCTCTCGTTATGTGTGCGAACCCTGAATGAGTCTATAGCCTACTTTGTCTTTGGGTTATAGAACATGCGTTGCGGAAGACCTCTTACAAGAGATAATCTTCACTACAGTCCCAGCAAACTTTACAGAGCAACCGGTAGCGTATAGTAGCCCAAATAGCTGACTATACGGGGAATAGACAACAATGGATGATGGGCATGGCAGGTTCCCTTAATCATTGGTGGTGCTGAACAGCACTACCATGGTCTCCTGACGGCAGATGAGTCCCTTAAGAAAATAAGTAAAATTAGAATTCTTAACCGTATTGAATTGTAAAAATAAAGACCGAACGAAGTGAGGTCTTAGATGAGCAAAGCTCATCTTCTAAGTAAAACATCACTTGGATAAATGAATAGCTATGGTTAGAATCAGAAGAAGGGCAATTGACTCTTTTTCGTTATTTCCATATTGCTGTCAATAATTTCCTTTATCTCTAATCGTTCTTGAGGGGACATATTGAGAACATCCTCATATGATACCCCTCCCCTCATATACCATGATAGGCTTAAAGCCATTTTCTTAATACTTTTACATTCTTTGTCATAGTTATCTATGAGCTTCTTAACGCCCTCATGGTCAAGGCGAAGAAGCATCACCCGAAAAAATCGGCTGTGTTCAATGTAAAGGGTTGCTCATAATTATGGCTACAGCTAGTGCAAGTAAGTTTCAATGGCTTAATAGTAGTATCTTCTTTGAGTTTTGCGTGATGGTCTTTAATTTTATTATAAGATTCTTTATCGCAATTTTTTAGAAAATCCAAGATATATTCAGTTTCATCTACTCTAGCAGATGGTGTACCGATATATTCAATAGCATTTGCTAATAGCTTCATAGTTAGTTCGGTAATCATCATAATTGCTGTTTTAGCTCTTTCTGCTTTTTCACGATCATCAGTAACCTGTTCTATAGAGTTAAAAACTTTTTGAACTTCAAACTGATTCATGCTAGCTGAATTCATTTCTTTGTAGGACAGAGGTCTAAATTTAATATGTAGCTCATTGATAATGAATTCTTCATCGTAATCGCCTTCTTTTAATTGTGTTAGCATTCCAACTAAACTTACGCCATATTTGCTTTCTTCTTCACATGCCGGGCATATGGTATCTAAGTCCATTTCTCCGCTACCAGTTGCCGCTTTAATAGAAATTAATACAGCATCTAAGTCAATGTTATTAATAGCCCATGGGTCTTTGATATCAGGTACGCAACTTTTAATCAATTCAGGAATAGCCGAGCCATTGAACAGTGCATCAGGAGTTTTTACAGTGATTTCGTCAATGGCAGTCATTGGGTAAACTGGTAGTTCACCGGTAGGTGGTGTATCTATTACATGGTCAGCATAATATTTACCTTTACTGGGCAGTCTTAAGTGTACTGCCGGTCTACGAAAATACTGTCTGAGTGGGTTATTA
>Ga0164294_10001414_pt1 | contig 22369 bp, 15 predicted proteins | sample GEODES005metaG_FD_111479 | JGI IMG/M metagenome (GOLD analysis project Ga0164294, IMG submission 111479) | Oligotrophic lake water microbial communities from Sparkling Lake, Wisconsin, USA - GEODES005 metaG | ecosystem: Environmental > Aquatic > Freshwater > Lake | place: USA: Sparkling Lake...
AGACTGCCGGTAATATAGGATATATCCCGGTACCATCAGCATCTACTTTGACTATGACAACTTCCACTGTCTTAGCCCCCTAAATGACTGGACTGATTTTTTAATTCAGTTTAGAACATTAAATTTAGGGAACCATGAGTACAAAACGTCGAAGTTGGAGTGTTGAACAGAAGCTTCAACTCATCCAGGAAGCGGATCAGTATGGGATTACTGAGACCCTTCGCAAGCACAATGTTGCACAATCGTTATTCCATCGTTGGAAGAGGGAGTTCAACCATGATGGGATATCAGGCTTGCAGCCCAAGTACCACAGCATTGATCCGGAAGTGAAGCAGTTACAATCAGAGAATGAACGCTTAAAACGAATCATTGCGAACCAGGCTTTGGAGCTTGAGTTCAAAACCGAGCTTTTAAAAAAAAGCCGTTAAAGGTACAGGATGTAAAATCCTGTATCCAGCTCTTTGAAAGTAAGATAAAGGTTAGTCGGATGTTGCATTGGTGTGGCGTCAATCGGAGTAGCTTCTATTACCGATGTAAATCGGGAAAACAAGGCCGGAAGCCATCGACTCATACTTTGATGAGGGATGGAAACGAGATCAGTAATATCAGCGTGATACTTGCTGTAAAGTTTATCCTGGGCATTGAGTTTGTTGACTACGGATACCGTGTGATGAGTTCTTGTCTTCGGCAGGAAGGTTTTTTGATCAACAGGAAAAAGGTTTATAGGCTGATGGCAGAGCAGGGTTTGCTGTATTGCAGTAAGATCCAAGCCAAGACAGACAAGCGTAAGTTTGTTCAGTATTACACCCAAGAAGCCCAGGCACCGATGCAGCAGCTGTGCATGGACATCAAGTACCTCTATATCCATGGTTCAGGTCGTAATGCGTTGATGTTGACTGTGTTAGATGTTTACAGCCGCAAAATCTTGGGACAGCTGCTTTGGTGGAGTATCCGCAAGGAGCAGGTAAAATGGTTGCTCAGCCGGATCATTGAAAAACATCCTGTAAAAGGAATTACGCTTCGTAATGACAATGGTAGTCAGTTTATCGCTCAGCTTGTGCGGGATTACCTCAAAGAAATGCAAGTAGATCAAGAGTTTACACACGTGGCCACACCAGAAGAAAATGCCTTCATTGAATCGTATCATAGCATCGTGGAGCGATCCATAGAACGACGGTATGAGTTTGAATCCATCTATGATGCTGGCCTGGTCATGAACAGGTGGAAAAAGCATTACAATGAAAGAAGGCTTCATGGAGGCTTAGGTGATAAATCACCGCAGCAGGCCTGGGATGACTACTATGCTGGTGTTGATCTGCTTAGGCAACCAGAAGCCGCAAAGCCGGAGGAAAAGTCAAGGCCGGTGGTAGAAGGCCCTCGTGAAATAGCCACCACCGCTTCGTATAGCCTTGAGTTTTCTGGAGGCGAGGCTATCTTTGCCAAAAGCAGAGAAATAACAGTCCAAAACAGACTAACCAATATCGAACTTTTGTCTAGTTTTTAGGGGTTCGAGACACCACCGACAAGCAGATTTAAGGGAGTTTTAATCTCCAGGTAAAAAATGGTTCAGTGATTAAGTAGTCATAAACATAGGATTAGATTTTTTGTTTTTCATTAAATCTTGTTTAGAAAAAGCTTAATTTTAAACTGTAAACCATCATTATTGGTCACAAATTGGCCGGAATGTTTAAGGTAGATCAGAAAAACAGGCTACTGTACTGCGTTATAGGATGAAAGTACCCTTGCATGGCATGCAAGAGGTCAGCGGTTCGAACCCGCTATTCTCCACACTAAATCAGGATATATTTGCTGAATTCTTATGTCAATGTCTTTTTTCGTTTACATATTATTTTCCAACTCCCTTGATAAATTCTATGTTGGACATACACAAAACCTTACAGATCGGATTTATAGACATAACAACTCAGGGAGCAAGTCAACAAAAAGTGCTTCTGATTGGAAACTAGTTTATTCTGAACAATTTAGTAATAGGTCAGCAGCGTATAAGCGTGAAATGGAAATCAAAAAGAAAAAAAGCAGAAAGTATATTCAAAATTTAATAAGTGATCCTCAACCATAGATTATAATTACTAGAAAGACATATATTATCTACAGAGAATAATTTAAAACAGTTCTAATACCAATCAAATTAATACCAATGGCAGAATTAACGAGAGTAGAAATAATTAAACTCATAGCTGTTTCAGGAGATACTTTAAAATTAAGAGGAGTTAATCTAAGTGGATTGGACCTAAGAGAACTTTATTTTAGGAATGCTCAACTAAGAAAAGCTAATTTATTTAAGGCAAACCTACGTGGAGCAAATCTTTGTGAGGCTGATTTAAGTGAGGCTGATTTATGTGAGGCCAATCTAGAAAACGCTGATTTAAGAAATGTCAATCTAAATGGTTCTTATCTAAGCAGTGCTGATTTAAATGGTGCTAATTTAAGCAGTGCTCAACTAAGTGGTGCTCATTTATTTAAAGCTAATCTAGTTGGAGCTGATCTAAGTGGAGCTAATCTAACAGGAGCTGATCTAAGTAATGCCAATCTAGAGGGAGCTAATTTTACAGATGCAATTTTAACTGATGCAATAGGCTTATAACTCCTCAATTTGCGTGGATTTTCAACATAGTCTTAATGTAGTGTAGTAAACAGTATTTTGGGGATCATTTGGGTATCTTAGTCCTTTTTAAAATGAGTAAATTGATTGTAAATCAATGTTTTGTAATGTATAAATCTCTTGTATTCCATGCAGGAGGTGACCGGTTCTAACCGAGTATTTTCTACAGCTTTAAGAGGCTCACAGCGATGTGGGTCTTTTTTGTTTTGTACCTATTGGTCCTCATTCCACCAATTCTGCCGGAAATTTTTTATTGAATACTTTTTATGATTGTAATCAACATTGTTTAGCTCAATTAAATAAAAAAACACTATGAAAGAAGTAATGGAATTAAGTAATTGAAACCAATAAAAAATAAAATGGTAATTATAAATGTTATCCATCTAATGTTTTTATATAGTTTTTCATTTTTACCTATTATAGATTTTAATACTGTTTCTTGAAGTGTTATAATAAAAATTATAATTAGGCTTATGGCATAAACTAGTTCAAGAATTGTTATTTTGGAAGTTGGAGGAATCTTTGATCCATAAAAATAATAACTAGCGGTTGCTGCAAATAAACAACCAGTTGCAATTCTAATTTTGTCATTATCTGATGCAAAAAAAGATAAAAATGAAATTGAAAGGATGATTAATAATATAATCAATAATTTAAAATAATAATTATAGCCTTCTCTTTTTATAAGTAGTCCAAATCGATACTGTGAATAGCTGGAAGCATATTCATCTTCTGATCGATAACCAAAATCGGATTTGTAGGTATTGATTTTAGTCAAATTATACACATCTCCTATCAAATAGCTATTAATGGAAACCCTTGGACTAACATGAGTTAAAGAGGAATCTGGAATAAATTTAAGTTCACTTACGTCTAGGTTTTTGTGTTCAATATTTATTAACAACAACTGTCTATCCAAAGGAAAATCTGATACATCAAAAAAATTTGAACTACTTGCTTTTATAAGGTAGTTAACATAAGCAGAGTCACCTGCCTCATTAATGTCAAATCCACTGATTTCTATTTTCTCTATCTCTCCATTGACTACCTGAAATGGAGCAGATTGAATTGAAATAATCCCTTTTTCTAATTCTTGTAGATCTGTAAATTCTATTTTTTTTGGATTCCATTTAAACCATTGATAATATTCGAATTGCCATTTAGATTGTAACATATCAAAATTTGATATCCTATCTAAAAAAATTCCTGTTTTTACTTCTTCTGGTTGTAATTTATTCAATTGTTTTCTTACAGATTCATTTGTACTAGCAAAGGCATCATTTTTAGTAACAGAAATGGTCTGCTCAATATTATTGTCCCTTATATTCTTGATGTTTTTTACATAGGATGCTGAAATTATTGTCAATAAAGAACATAAAATTGTTAATGCAATTGCCCAAATAATTGACTTGATTTTATTTTGATTAATGTTTTTCATTTTTTACTTTCTTCTGTAAAATTATTAACGTGTTCAATTGAATTTTTAAATCTTGCTAAAGGAAAGATCAAATTTAAATCTCTTTTTATTTCGGGAATGTACATGTTAAAATAATTTTTAGATGACTCTAAGAATTACTATTATATTTCCTTTTGATGAGTAATTATCAATGTTTGTTGAATTTGTTCATGTTTTCAAATGTTGTGAGGTTTAAACCCCAGGTCATTGATTTTTTAATTTCCAACGAATTACAAAGCCGTCATTATAGTTGAAGCGCTCACATTTAATACCAAACTTGGGTATGAGGCAACATCTAGGAATGGTAGTTCAACTTGTGACTTTATATCAGAAAAATAGCATGAAGAGTTTAGTTTTTTTGCAACAAACTGAAATACACGATTGCACAGTAAGGGCATCAGAGCTTATATTATCATAATTATGTTCAACATCATAATAAATTGCAGAAGAAGTATTACCCGGCTTTATGCAATATTTTGGTAACTATAGTCTTTCAATATTTAATCTTATTCTTTCAAGCATAGCTTCGAAATCTGGTTGGCCATTATAATAAAGTGCCGCAGTTTCTTTATATCTTTTCATGAAGTCTGCTTTTACAGCCGAATTGTTTAATAAAAAAGCTTCGTTTTCCTTAACAGGAACTACTCTGTCTGCAGCCGGAAATCTCTTCTGCTTATGAGCGTGGTATTCAGGTGTGCCGATAAACTGTTGTACTGCATCATTTCCTAAGAGGCAATATACATCGTAATACTGGCGCATAAAATTAGGTCGTTCCTGTTCACCACTTTGCTCCTTCCTGAATTTTGTTGCAATGGTCTGAAGTTTTTCAACAAATGTATAGCCTTGGTCATAACAAACAATATTTATAGCACTGTTATCAATGATATCTATACCTGCAGTTTTAATGGCTTTATCAAAAGCCCATGAACTAATAGTTAGTTTTTGATTAGGTGTGATATTATCAAATCCTGCTTCAAGCAGTATGCCTTCCTTTACACCCTCAATTTTATCAAACACTTCTTTATAAAATAATCGGATACCCCCGCTGCGGTAATAGTCTGGGTCATCAAAAGCTTTATCTCTAGTTACCGCAACGATTCCATCAATTTTAATATTTGTTGCTAACCAGTTGTAGAAATCCTTTCTTGCCGCAATATTTGCCGGTTTTGTATTATTCGGGTTCTCATTGATCTTAAATGCTAAAGGTGGCGTTATGTGAATATCAATATCTTCTGAAAAGCGCTCAATAATCTTGTATCCTTTTGATAAGGATGTACCACCCTTTAATTCAAATTTAAAACCTTGTTTTGATAATCCATACAATACATGCATGATCCAATAATCCTTTTCAACCAGTGCAGGAATTATACTCCTTTCATCCGCAACAATCTTTAACAATGCGGGGAATTCTTTATGATGGTGTAAATAATTTGCAGCCATTATTTTACTTTTCATCTAGCATTGGAGAGAGTATTTTTTTTGTTTTTATGTTTGCATAATTCTTCACTGAAAAGAATAATTTCTTTTGGTCCATCAAAGGGACTTTAGCTGCTACATTCTTTAATACTTTATCTGCATCTTCAGCAAGTTGATCGAGTTTGTTTACAAGGTCTACTAGCAGAAATTCTTTGGACAATGCATTTGGAAAATGATGTTTCATCTGAAAATGAAATGTACGGTTACCAAGTTTAAATTCTCCATGGCGCTTATGATTATACACTATTGTTTTGTTGTACAACTGCGTGGTGCCAACCCCTAAACTATTATAAGCGTTCGGAGACGTCATGAGAAACCGGTCATCCTTTAAGAAAGTACGGACAAGTTTTGTTTCTTCAGGGGGAAGTTTACCAAATACAGATTCCTTTGGGTAGTAGTAAACCCCGGGCGATACCTTTTGCAGCGTACCATCCTCCACCAATGCAGCGAGATGACGGTCTACGGCATTAGACCATTGCACCAATTCATTGCGGCGGTAAACGTTACCTCGTTTCAAATGTTTTTTTAATTCTGTCAATGGTGGCATAAGTGCGAAGATAATTTATTTATCTAAATATAGCATGTATGATTACTGAAAATTCATGCATTTTGATTCCGTATAATGAAACCCTAGTTTTACCAAACCCATTTATGGCAAGTGGTCATAATTGGTTTTAATCGATAATTAAATAACTTCACCTTATCAAAAATCAAGCATACAATTGATCAACTATGACCCCAAGAGTCGTTTTTTTTATATTGTCTACCCTTATTATATTTTCCGCATGTAAAAAAAATACTATAGCACCTCCTGCTCCTGTTCCTGAACCTCCCAAGCCAGTTCTTATTTACCAATGGAATTTTGATGGTGCTGATGCATTGCATGATTTGTTTATTGAAGATGCCTCTTTTCAAAAAAACGGCGTTTCAGTAGTTGCCGATCCATTGAACCCTGCCAACAAGGTATGCAAAACAACATTGCTTAAAGGAAATGACAGAACTGAGTTGAGTGTATATACTGCCGACTTGAAAAAAATAATTTATTTCTATGCCGATGCTGCCAAAGGATTTAGCGACAAAGCCAATGCGATCCCTGATCAAAACAGCCTTGGCAATGAGGTGTGGCTCAGCATGAAAATTTTTAAGCCTCAAGAACAAAATACCGGTGGCATCAAGCCTTGTATCGCACAGCTAGGACCTGTATCCAATGCATCCCTCAATCCACCGGTTTCAAGCAGCGGTTTTTGTCAATTGAGGATGCGCAATGGTACAACACCAACCGGTGATAACTGGAACTGGAGGGTTTTTGGTGGAACTGCATATACATCCTCCGCAATTGATGCGGACAATAGTTTTATCAAACCCAACTATGGCAAGTGGGAGCAATTCGTATTTCATTGTATCTATTCTACAGGTACAGATGGACTAATTGAAGTCGGGAAAGATGGTGTCAAATACATCAATACCCGCGGCGCTAATGCAATTGCTTTCAATCGTTTTAGGATCAAGTGGGGACTATATGTGGGGATAGGAAGCAGTGTAGGAGAGGACTTGACTTGTTATTATGATGATATAAAAATAGGGGACAAGCGCTCAAGTTATGATGCGATTAGCCAATAAAGTTTTTAGTGAGCACTTCTGATGATTTTTTACCGCTTCGCAATCAATTAAAAATATTCAATTCATAATCTCTCCGTTGATTCATATTTGAAAGAACATGAGTGAAAAGAATGAACTGTGTAATGATAGATTTTTAAATTTACAGTGGGGTGTTTTTTATGAGATTTTTTAAGGTGGACAAAATAATCCCCATTGTTTCTGATCCAATGCTCATGCCAGTAAGGTATTCACTGTGTGGAATTTTATTACTTGCTTCAAAAAAGCTTGGTTTAATGATATATCCTAGGGCATCCTGCGATAAACCCAGAATAAATTTAGGCCCTTTGTTATTCATTAATTTTTTTGTATCTAGGCTTAATGCTGGACAGGTTTCCCCTGGATGAGTTGCAAACGATGCATCGCCAATGGAGAAAAAGGCTATTTCAGAGGCAACAGTTTCTCCAAATGTTCTTTTAATGGTTCCCATTTTAGACAACATTTGAAAACTTGGATTGGCCAGTGGGAAATTAACTTTAGCGGAAGTAAAATAAATATTTTTACTTGAGGTTTTCTTTTTCGTCAATTCAAAAGCATATTTTCCCAAAGAGGATCCATGGTATTTGGCATCATCATACGTATGAGGGACATCTTCTGGCTGTATCCATCCACCTATTGCACCTTGCAAGAACATATTCACCCCACCTTGTATTGAATCTAGATAATGATAATATCCCCAAACATAATCTGAGCTTGCTGCAGTACTTTTATCGTCCATGATAGTTGGATGGCAGGCAAAATTGGTGAGCATTGCAATATTCTTTCCATTTAGGGCAGTAAATTTAATTACACTAACCGATCTGTCAATTTCCCCAGGTTCTGAAATATTCTTTACCCAATCTTCTCCAAACGAACCACTCCCATAAGAGATGTTTACAGGTTTTCTTACTTGTACGGCTTCCTTAATTGCTTCTACTGCCCTGTCAACAATAAGCTGCATGTGTTTGTCATTTACACCTGAATGCATTAAATCTTTTCCCCAAATGCCTACTACATCAGGTCCTGAATGTGTATGCGTAGATGACATTACAATATGTTCGGGATCAACAAGGGGAAGTTCAATTTTAATTCTAGATCGGATTGCTTGCAACTGTGGGTACAACAACCCAATGCAATCAAAAGTAAGTAAGGTGATGTTATTTTTAGGATTGCTAATAACCACCGCTTTTACATAAAGATTGTCATGTACATCAATAAAAGGTCGATTTGGTTTGCCTCCTGCAATGTATAAAGAATCTTTTTCTGGATTGATGGTTCTTGTAGCAGCACCAGCAGAAAAATCTTGGCCAATAACAGATAATTGTCCAATGAAAAATATAAATAAAAGGATTACTCTTTTAGGCATAAACCATGATTGTATAAATGATAGAAAAGATATTTTTTTGAAATTTACAATACAAAATTGTAGAAATGACCATTTTGGGTGGATGATTTTTAAAATTGTAAATTGATAGGATTATGTTATTGGCAAGGGTTATTATAAAGCCAGGTTCTCAAAAGTCATTTCGAATGATCCATTTTCAGTCGGGTTCGGTCAGCCAATAAACTACTATATGTAATAATGTACTACATTTGACCAAAGCATGGTGATGAAGAAAAAGCTTTCTGAAATTGATATTGAACCGGTTAGCCACCAGACAATGGCTGATATTGTAGAAATGAAGTTGTTGGCATTCCTGAAGAAAAATGCTTTCAAACCAGGAGACGCATTGCCTAAAGAACTGGAACTCGCTGAAGCATTGGGAGTAAGCAGAAATATCTTGAGAGAAGCGCTCAGCAGACTTCGTATGTTAGGTATGGTTGATACCAAAAAAAGGCGCGGAATGGTGCTTAGCAGTCCAGACATACTAGGGTCTTTAGAAAAAGTAATGGACCCCTTGATCATCGATGAAAATACATTACAAGACTTCTTTGAACTGCGTCTTACCTTAGAAATGGGTTTGGCAGATATCTTATTTATCCGAAAGACCACTAAAGACATAGCCGAGCTAGAGCAGATTGCATTGGCTGAAAAAGTGAGGGATAAAAACGACGTTGCTTTTCGTATCAAGAGTGAAGTTGAATTTCATGGTAAAATCTACAGGATGACAGGAAATGATACAATGCAACGTTTCCAAACAATGTTGCTCCCGATATTTGGGCATCTGGTGTCAATAGAAAAAAAACCTGCCGGTGGAAAGGTTACGCATCTCGACCTAGTCAATCTTCTGAAAACTGGAACTAGAGAAGAATTTCGCAAGGGTATGCGTGAGCACTTAGAACATCATTTCAATCGCATTGTCAAATAAAGCTGCTGACAACCGAGCACAACAATTATCTTGAATGAGTATCTTTTAGATTAATTGAATAATTGTTGGTTTTGTTTTTGTTAATTATGTACTACATAAGTATATTCGAACATAATTATTCATTTTTCAATTAAAACGACTGCTTATGAAATCAGGTATCAAATTATTGCTGGTACTGATGTTACTAGTATTCAGTAACCATGTCACCTGGGGACAATCTAAAAAAATTTCCGGTACGGTCATCTCTCAAGAAGATGGAACTCCGATGGGTGGTGTTAGTGTAACCCAAAAAGGGTCTGCAGTTGGTACACAAACCAGCAAAGATGGCAAATACTCCATCTCTGCAAACAAAGGTGATATTCTCATTTTCACATCAATTGGTTTTGCGAAAATTGAAGTCACCGTTGGTGCATCTGATATGCTCAACATTAAGATGCAATCTGATGAAGCAGATCTTGGTGAAGTTGTGGTGGTAGGTTATGGAACACAGAAGAAAAGTAGCCTGACTGCATCAATAGCAAAGCTTGACAAACGAATCCTAGAATCAGGTGTACGCTCTAATCCAGCTCAAGCGTTGGCTGGAACAATCGCAGGTGTAAGGGTATCAACCACTTCAGGAAAGCCGGGGTCTCTGCCCGCCATTGTACTCAGGGGAGGAACCAACTTTAACGGTTCGGGTTCTCCATTGGTTATTGTGGATGGACAATTCAGGCCTTCTTTGGGTGATATCAATCCGGAGGAAATTGAAAGCCTTGAAGTACTTAAGGATGCCTCTGCCACAGCCATCTACGGAGCAAGGGCCAGTAATGGCGTAATTTTGATTACAACCAAGCGCGGAAAGGTCGGTGCTTCATCCATTGCATTCAAGATGAAATCAGGGGTAAATACCCTCAATTCACCTTATGAATTGCTTAATGCTGAGGAATATTTGTTTTGGGGCAGGAAAGCATTGGTTGAAACCTTTAAAGTCAATGGCAACCAAAGTTTGATAAATACTTCTGGGCCAAGGGGAACAGGAAACATATATAAGAATGCCGCTGGGGCAATTGTGGATGGCAATTACGACTTGAATGCCTTGTTCAGTCCAATGGTTCTATCTGATGCAAACAGAGAATTGTTAAATACAGGAAAAGGATGGAAAGTGATGAAGGATGCCATTCCAACAAATACTACCGGGGCGTACGACCCAACTGGAACAATCAAAGATATTCTTTATAAGGAGTTCAGCTATGCAGACAATGCATTCCGCAACCAAGCCGTATTGCAAGATTATAATATTGGCATGTCTGGCGGAAATGACAAGGGTACCTATTATGCCAACTTGGGCATGTACAATGAAGATGGCATTGCCAAGTCGTCGTTTTATCGCCGGTTAAACTTTGTCATCAATGGAGATTATAAAATCAAAAGTTGGTTGAAATCAGAAAGCAGCGTTGCTTTTGCAAAAGCAAATTTCAGGGATCAGGCCCAAACGTCTGATGCAAGTTATTGGGGCAGAATCTTGATGGCGGCACCTACCATGAGGGGTGTGAATGAAAACGGCGATGTTTTGCTGGGCCGTAACGCAGGAGATGGTAACCCTACGATCAATGAGCCACAGTTTATCCGCAGGAATCAATCAGACAAGTTTACTTTGTCACAGTCGTTGAAAGCGGATCTCTATAAAAACCTTTACCTTAAAGTTGGTGGTATTTTCATGTATGATGAACAAGTGGAAGAATCGTTTAACAAAGATTACAGAACCGGCGTATTGAGTTATACCAATCCCAATACAGGCTGGAACCGTGACCGCATCAGTTCTGCATCTTTTGACAGGGTATTTCGTCAAACCTATAATGCCATATTGAATTATAAAACAGAGTTGTTTGGAAAGAGCAACCTCGATGCAATGGTTGGTGGTGAGTACTTCGATGTGTACAACAATGGATTGTCTGCCGGTGGCCGTTTGGCACCAACAGATGATTTTGAGGCTTTGGGATTTACCTCTGCAGATGCTAACCAGCGTTCTATTGGTTCATACCATACCGCTGAAAGGATTTTATCTACTTTTGGCAGGGTTAATTATGACTGGGATGGGAAATACTTAGCATCGTTTACTGCTAGGAGAGATGGCTATTCTAGGTTGATTGGCGATAACCAATATGGTGTATTTCCGGGAGCATCATTTGGATGGTTGGCACACAAGGAAAAGTTCATGGAAGGCACTTCAAACTGGCTTTCATTGCTGAAGCTTCGGGGCAGCTGGGGTAAAAACGGAAACATCGGTGGCATTGGCTTATATGAATTACAAGGTGGTTATAACACTACAGGACGTTATGAAAACATCATTGGATTTAGTTTAGGCGGTATCCCCAATCCAAAATTGAGGTGGGAGAAAACCAACACAGTGGAAGCAGCCATTGAATATGGGTTGTTGAAAAATAGGATAACAGGTTCAATTGGTGTCTACAACCGTATTACCAATGATAAAATTGCCAATGTTCTTCTGCCCAACTCAACGGGTGTCAGCAGCATTCGTACAAATAATGGCTCGATGCAAAACAAGGGCTTGGAGACAGACATGATTGTTAAGGTCATCCAGAACAAAGATTGGGAAATACGCCTAGGTGCAAACATCGCTTGGAATAAGAACAAAATATTGAAGCTTCCTTTCAATGGAAATGAAAATAACAGGCAGGGTGGTACCCAGATTTATGATCCAGTCACCGGCAAGATCATTTGGGTTGGTGGTTTGCAAGAAGGTCAGGAGCCTGGTGAACTTTTTGGATATGTGATGGAAGGCCTGATAAGGGATACAAAAGATCTTGCAGCCTACAATAAAATTGATTTGGCTGCCGGTCAGGTTCAGCTGAATGCTGCTGCTGGCAGACCACTGACGAGTCAGCAACTGCTTACCCAAAGGGGACTGAATCCTAACCAGTGGTGGACAACAAGCTTGGGTGATGTTCGCTGGAAAGACATAGACAAGAATGATACCATCGACTTCAGGGACAGGGTTTTCTTGGGACGAACAATCCCACGCTGGACCGGTGGCTTTAACCTTTCCGTTGGTTGGAAAGGATTGCAATTGTTTGCCCGTATGGATTATGCATTGGGATTTGTACAAATGGATTTCCGCCAGTTGTGGGCTATGGGCAGCATGCAGGGTGAATTCAATGGTACAGATTTTGTAAAGGATTCATGGACACCAGAAAATCCCAATGCCAGGTTCCCAACGTATATGAACCAGGATCAACAATTGAAAAAGAATTACGATAGGAACAGCAACATGTTCTGGGTAAGTTCGAATTACCTTTGTTTTAGAGAGGTGACGCTGAGTTATGCAGTTCCGCGAAACCTGTTGAAAAGGGCTAAAATTGAAGGACTCTCATTGATGGTGACGGGTCAAAACCTTGGCTATATCAGCAACAAAATGCTCAAATTGCCGGAAAGAACAGGCGAACAGGATGGTGCATATACCATTCCTACCCAAATGGTTTTTTCTGCAAATCTTACATTCTAATATTTTAATCATACAAAATGATAAAGAATACATTTCAAGTCGTTCTGTTTTTCGCAATGTTGGCAATAGGAATGACATCGTGTAAAAAAACATTGCTGCTTACACCGCAAGATTCATTTGGCAGTGGAAATTTTTGGAAAAATGAAGCACAGATTTCTGGTTTTATGCAAGGATTACATACACAGTTTAGGGGAAATATGTTTCAGTTTTTACGTTTGGGCGAGATGCGTGGTGGTGGCTTCACCACAGCCGAAATTTTTCCAGTTTCTTTAAATGAAGTGCCTTTGATTCAGCAAAATCTGGAAGAGAATTCCTCTGGCGTTTCCAACTGGGCTGGTTTCTATGCACCAATTCTTCAACTCAACTTGTTTATCCAGGAAACTGAAGCAGCAACCATTTTGGCGGCTCCCAAAAAAGCTTATTTCCTAGGGCAGGCCTATGCCATGAGGGCATACTACTATTTCCATTTATTGAGAACCTATGGAGGTGTTCCGCTTCGCCTAGTTCCTGAAGTGCCCAATGGCATCACTGATCCTCTGGCTTTGCGCAAAGCAAGGGCTACTGAAGCTGAGGTACTGGCTGCTGTAAAAAGTGATGTTGATAAGGCCGTTGCCGCATTCGGAACAGCAGCTGTTGCCAATAAAGCCCAGTGGAATCCAATGGCAGCGTTGATGTTGAAAGGTGAGATTTACCTATGGTCTGCCAAAGTTTACAACAATGCAGCAGATTTGGGAACGGCAAAAACAGCATTGAATGCAGTTACCGGATTTACGTTGCGTCCTAATTTTGCAGATGTGTTTTCGTATGCCAACAAAAAGAACAGTGAAGTCATTTTTGCATTGAGTTATTCTTTTGCAGAAGCTGAAATGCCAAGTGTATCAACCTTCACATACGATTTACCTGGATTGGCTGGTGGTTTTTATGCAGATTCTTTGGCATCAGGCGCTTTCATTTCCACCAATCCTGATCCATTGAATATTGGACAAACCAATGCACAACAAATCATTCAACGTTACAGGTATAGTTTTGAATTGTTCCAGAGCTATGACAATGCGGATAAACGCAAACTCGCAACATTCTATGATTTTTACAAGGTTACTAAAACTGGTGCGCCTCCGTACAAAGTGGTTTCGCGAAATACTGTATTAAGAAAATTCCTAGGAACCATCGACCAAAACAAGCGTTATTTTTCTGATGACTGGCCGGTTTACAGGGAAGCAGACAGGTTGTTGATGCTTGCTGAAATTGTAAACGCTGAAGGCGGAGATCCAACTGTTTTCATCAAGCAAATCCGGGATCGTGCATTTGCTGGAGCAGTCAATGATAAAGTTCCATTTGTAAATGGCAGCAAAGATGCCAATGAACTCTTCATTTTTGCAGAACGCAGCAAAGAATTTGTATTTGAAGGGAAGCGCTGGTACGATGCAAGAAGAATGAAATTCGGAGCAGAACCCCTTGTATACATCAGTACAAGTCATCCTTACGGAGTATTGAACAAGGCCACACAAGCTTACAGGCTATTGTGGCCAATTGAACCTGCTATATGGACAAACGATCCATTGGTAAATCAAACACCCGGATACGTAACATCAAAGCCAAAATAAAACCCGCAAATAGGGATTAGCACGACATACATCATAGGGTCTGGGGATATTTACCCAGACCCTTTTCTCGCCTAGCAATGGGCGTACAAAATGATTAATTAAATTAAAATGAAGATTCAAGGTTTTATTTCTGCAGCTTTTACGCCATTCAATGAAGACGGATCACTGAACCTTGGTTTGGTGCCAGCATTGGTAGAAAAGCTTTTGCAAGATGGTTTGAAGGGTATATTTGTTTGTGGAAGCAACGGAGAAGGCCCTAACATGACTACTGAAGAAAGAATGATGGTGGCTGAGGCGTTTGTAAAAGCAGCCAACAAGAGATTGCTGATTATCGTGCATGTAGGACACAGCAGCATCGCTGAATCAAAACGGCTTGCCATTCATGCGCAGGCAATAGGCGCTGATGCTTTTTCTTCTGTTGCAGCATTCTATTTCAAACCCACTTCAGTAGAAACATTGGCGCATTGTATGGCCGAAATTGCATCGGCAGCCCCCGGGCTCCCTTTTTATTATTACCATATTCCTATCCTTACTGGCGTGGGAATGGACATGCTTGATTTTTTGAAATACGCTGGGGATATTATTCCAAACCTTGCTGGTCTAAAGTATACCTCCTCAACCATTCAAGAATTACAGAGCTGCCTTGAATTTGAAAATGGAAAATTCGAAGTGCTATTTGGTTTCGATGAGTTGTTGTTGCCTGCACTGTCCGTCGGTGCAAAAGGTGCCATAGGAAGTACCTATACTTTTGCCGCTCCACATCATCTGAAAACAGTAGCTTTATACCAGGAGTGTGAAAACGAGGCTGCAAGGAAAAACCATTCATTCATGGTTGAAGTGATCCGAATCTTTGCCCGCTACCCATCTGTGCCAGCTCAAAAAGCCATCATGAAAATGCTGGGTTTCGATATGGGTCCATGCAGGCTACCTTTGGTAACGCTGAACAAAGCAAATTACGATAAGCTTTACTCAGAACTTTCTGCAGTTTCTTTTTTTGATAAGGTTCCTTCCATTCCTATGGGTTGAAAAAAATATAACTTTTAAAATTTTTCACAAATGAAGCTGAATAGATTTTTTACCATGGTTATTTCCTTGCTTGTGTTCATTGCCACTGCAACTGCACAATCCGCGCCTGATGTAAGCGTATTGCAAGAGCAATACCAGGTGCCCTTGTTAAAGGGTAAAACAAACAATCCATTTATTAGGTTAAAATTGGTGGTGTCTGGAAACAAGGCAATTGCGGTAAGTGGTTTTCAATTCAGCTTGAAAGGAACTACATCTTTGCAGGATATAGATGAACTTACTTTGGTTTATTTTAAAAATGATTCCACTTCAAGTGCATCATTGGATTTTTCCAAGGCTCAGCTGTTCGGCAGTGTTTCATCCATCAACAATAAAGTGACCATCAATGGTACGCAACTGCTTAATCAAGGTATACATTATTTCTGGCTGAGTTGCACCCTTACTCCGAATGCAAATCCTTTGAATGAAGCAGATGCAAGTTGTACCCAAATTAGCATTGGCGATGAGCGTCTTGTACCTTCTCCCGAAGGAAAAAATATCCATCAAAAGTTTGCTGTTGCATTGAGGAAACCCAATGATGACAATGTACATACATACCGCATCCCGGGCATCACCACTTCTAAAAATGGAACCTTATTAGCCGTTTATGACATGCGTCGTGAAAGCAGCAGAGACCTCCAAGGGCACATGGATATTGGATTGAGTAGAAGCCTTGATGGTGGAAATACATGGTTGCCCATGCAGGTTGCCATGGATATGAAAGAATGGGGTGGTTTGCCACAGAAATTCAATGGAGTTTCTGATGCATGTATTTTGAGTGATGACAAAACCGGTGCTATATATATTGCTGGGCTTTGGATGCATGGTGTCTTGGATAAAAACGGGAAATGGATTGAAGGCCTGACAGACAGCAGCAAAGCCTGGAATCACCAATGGCGCGAAAAAGGATCACAGCCTGGTTTTGATGTCAAACAAAGCAGCCAGTTTTTGATAGTAAAGAGTATTGATGAAGGAAAAACATGGAGTGATCCCATCAACCTTACAAAAATGTGCAAAAAAGAAGAGTGGTGGCTTTGGGCTCCCGGTCCCGGGCATGGCATCACCTTGAATGACGGCACTTTAGTTTTCCCAACACAAGGGCGAGACAAAAATGGCAGACCGTTTTCTAACATCACATACAGCAAAAATGGCGGTGTTAATTGGCAAACTTCAGTTGCTGCAGACACAGGCAGTACAACAGAAAGCATGGCCGTACAATTGAGCAATGGAGACATCATGCTCAACATGAGGGCCAATGAAAATGCAACCCGTAAAGGTGATAACAATGGCAGGGCCATTGCAGTTACCAGTGATTTGGGTAAGACATGGACCAGTCATGCCGCAAGCCGCAGTGTATTGAATGAACCCGTTTGCATGGCCAGTTCACACAAACACAATTACACAAAAAAGGGAAAACCAGCTTCAGTATTGTTGTTTTCTAACCCCAATACCAAAAGCGGTCGAAATCACATGACCATTAAAATGAGTTTTGATGATGGACTTACCTGGCCTAAAGAGCACTGGATACTTTTGGACGAATGGAACAGCTTTGGATATTCTTGCATAACTTCAGTTGATGAGAACACTATTGGGATTTTGTACGAAGGAAGTGGAGCCCACATGGTTTTTCAAAAGTTTTCTTTTAAAAAAATGCTGAAGTGATTTGCTGAAGAAGGGGAATTGAAAAATAATAATCGTTCAAATGAAACCATATATTTTTTTTCTATTGTTTCTCCTAATGTTAGGTGCGCAAGCACAACCAACAGGAGAAACTGGAAAATGGCATGCCCCCCAAAAGATACAAACCTTAAAAGCAGCACCTGTTGCGTTAATTCCTTTTCCACAACAAGTACAATGGTTGAAGGAAGGGTGGAGGCTGCCCACAAAACTGACAATTGTTGTTGATGCAAATCAATCATCGCTAACTGAAAGTGCAGTTCGTTCTTTGAAAGCGCTGCTGGCAGTAACTTCGATACAATTCAATTTGAAAATCTTGTCTGCTCATGATCAAGTACCGCTTCATGCTATACAGCTAAAGGTTGGAAACAATCAGACCTTTAAAGCAGAGGAATATCAATTGGATATTGCAAGCACTGGCATACTAATCCAGTCAAATGATGCTGCAGGTTTTTATTATGCTGTTCAAACCCTGCGCCAAATTATTGCTCAAAAAAACACATTGAAACAACTGCCCGGATGCCAAATTAAGGACTGGCCAGCGTTTGCTGTGCGTGGTTTTATGCATGACAATGGAAGAAATTTTCAAAGTATTGAAATGTTGAAGGCACAGCTGGATAAGCTGTCTTGGTATAAGTTCAACACATTTCACTGGCACCTTACCGATAACCCTGCCTGGCGTGCCCAAAGCAAGCTATATCCACAACTAAACAATGCAAAAAATAGAATGCCAGGTCGTGATCCTGACAGCAGCTACAGTTTTGATGATATACGGGAGTTAATCCGCTATGCCCGTGAAAGGAATATTTCGATCATACCTGAATTCGATATGCCTGGCCACAGCAAGTATTTTGAGCCAACATTCGGATTTAAAATGGAAAGCGAACAGGGAATGCAAGTACTTGAAAAACTGATTGATGAATTTTGTGCCGAAGTACCGTTTACTGATTGTCCCATCATCCATCTTGGCTCTGATGAAGTGCGCATTGCCAATCCGGCAGCATTCATCAAGCGAATGACCGCTAGGGTAAAAGCAAACGGAAGAAATGTTATGGTATGGAACCCTGGCCTGCCTGCTGAACCTGGCACCATTGAACAGGTTTGGTTGGAGGATGCAACGTTTGTTCACCGGAGGACAAGCAAAAATCCTTACGTAGATTCTTATGCTGGTTACCTCAATAATTATGATGCATACTCATTGATCCAGCGGTACTTCTTTCAGCAAATTTGCAGCAAGCCCTTGGGCGATTCATTGGCCATGGGTGGTATCGTTTGCTGTTGGCCCGATGTCAGGGTAGAGGACAAATCAATAATTTCATTGATCAACCCTGTATGGCCTGGTTCCATTGCTTATAGCGAATCAGTATGGTGTGGGCGACCGGATTTCAGGCCCGATTACATGAATGTATTGCCCGCAATAGGTACTCAAGCCAGCAATCATTTTATCGAATTCGAACAGCGTTTGAGAAAGCACAAGCAACTGTTTTTCTCCAATGACTATTTTCCCTACGTGCCTTTTGGTCATATCGAATGGAACATGGCAGGCCCTTTTTACCGCAGTGCCAATGATTCCATTGATAAGGAATTCATTGGAGTCAATACAGCGGGCGTTACTTCACTATCCCACCAAACAAAAATTGTAACTGGCGGCATCCTTCGCTTTGAAGAGCTTTTGGGTGGAGCAAAAAAATTGTCAAACCCTGCCAATGAAACAGTATACCTGACTGCGTATACCTTCAGTGCAAAAGTAAGGAAAATACATGCAGTCATTGGTTTTGAAGCGGCCGCACGAAGTAACAGGAGAAGTGCAGGTATTCCAAATAATGGCCAATGGGATGCCAACGGCGGAGCGATATTTATCAATGACAAAGAACTGCCCGGCCCTGTCTGGAACATGCCTGGAGGCCACAGATACTTACAGGCAACATGGGATAAGCCGGCCAATGAAATGCCTTATAGCAGCGAAGAGTTTTATTGGAGTCGCCCGCCTGCTGTTGTCGCATTGCAAAAAGGGTGGAACAAGATTTTTGTGCGGGTGCCAAGAACGTATATCGACCAAAAATGGATCTTTGCCTTTGTTCCCGTCATGCAGGATCCAAAAGGCAACTGGATTGATGATACATCAGTTAACATTAAGGCTTCTAATATTGTTTCTACTGCTGCCAATTATAGATGATGAGCCGATTAGGTTGTTTAATAAACTTGAAATTTTACTTCCTTCATGTCTTGCTTTGCAAAAATAAGTGCGATTAAACTGATGAATGCAGTAGCTAATAATTAATATCCAACATAACTAGCTCCGTAATCCTTAGGATATTTTAAATGCTATTTTGGAAATTGATAGTTTCTTTATTGATCCCCAAAGAATTTTCAACATATAAAAATGATCTTCGTCAACGAAGAGCCATTGAATGAAGTATTGAAATTATAGGTGAGGCATTAAGTAGAATGATTATAAAAGATGCTGCAATAAACATCTCGAACTCAAGAAAAATAGAAGATACAAGAAACAGAATCACTCATGGATGCGATTCAGTGTCTGATGGGATTAGCTGGAGAATAATTATAAATCACGTTCCAATACTACAATCTGAAGTAAAAGGTTTCTTAGGGGAATAATTTTACTTAAAGGACATCTTTTCATTTGTAAAAAGTTCAATATTTCTTGTTACATTCAATAACAGTTATTTTGAAATTTCTAAAAGAGTGTTTTATGAATAAAGGCTTACAATTTTTAGCAGCATTTTTTATTTTCATTCTAAGCTCATGTGCTGTTAAAGTCAATCAAAATAAAGGTTGGGTTAATTTGTTCGATGGTAAAACATTCAACGGTTGGAAAGTTGGAGAAAACCCTACTACATTCTCAATTGAAGATGGTGCCATAAAAGTTGCTGGTCCTCGATCACACCTGTATTATGACGGACCATTGATGAACCACGTCTTTAAAAATTTTGAATTCAAGGCCACGGTTATGACAAAGCCGGGATCAAATTCAGGAATCTATTTCCACACCATCTTTCAAGAAAAAGGATTCCCTTCCAAGGGGTTTGAAGTACAAGTTAATAATTCTCATACCGATTGGAAGCGCACAGGTGGTTTGTATAACATCAAGGATACAAGGGAAGTTTATGTGGCAGATGATGTTTGGTACACTGAGTACATTCGTGTAGAAGGCAACCACGTTACTGTGAAAATAAATGATGTTGTTGTAACAGATTGGATTCAGCCTGAGGGATTTACACCTCCTAAAAACCAACCTGGTCGCATCTTAGCTGCCGGTACCTTTGCTTTGCAAGGTCATGACCCAAAGAGTGTTGTGTATTACAAAGACGTGATGGTTAAGGCTTTGAAGTAAGTAGAAGGGATTGATCGTTTTTATGAATGTTTATAATATTTTCAATTGATATTCTTCAATTCATTTTTTAGATACATGAATTTCAGTAGTTTATATATTTAAAAAATCTGTATTGCGTATATTTTCTGCAGTGCCCATCATTTTCGTCTTCAATCTGCACCCAAATAAACTATCAACACATCCTCCAATTCCTTCACAATTTATTTTTCTTTTCAACACATTTTCTTAACCTGTTATCATTAATTTCATCCAAATTGAAAATTTTATTTAATTTGATTTTGAAAAGTAATGTCCTTTACAAATCATTTTTCAAATAAATATTTCAAACCCATTTCTAACGTAGCCATCATTTTAATCTGAAATTGGTGCAAAATTTTGGTAAGCAATAAACATGTGTATGAAAAAAAGTATCAGCATTCTCCTCTTAGCATTCATTTTTTGTGCTTCAAACAACATGCTTGTTGCACAATCTCTAGAGCAACTGAACCAAAAAAGATTGATGTTGCCAAATGGTTGGTCTTTAACACCTGTAGGTAAGCAAATAGACCTCGGAGATCTACCACTTAACCTCGTGGTAAGCAACAATAAAAAATTGATGGCTGTTACCAATAACGGTCAAAGTACCCATTCGATTGACCTAATTGATGTTGCCTCTGGTAAAAAAGTGGATAGTATTACCATCGCGAAAGCTTGGTATGGACTGGCTTTTGGCGAAAATGATCAATCGCTTTATGTTTCTGGTGGGCATGATAACCTGGTCAACAAATATTCTATTACCAACAATAAACTTCAACTTGTTGAAAAATTTGTTCTTGGGAAAGCTTGGCCTGCACTAATTGGTACAGCTGGATTGGATGTTGATGAGAAAATCAACAAAAAACTCTTTGTTGTTTCCAAAGAGGGTAAAAGCCTTTTTGTTTTTGATGTGAACTCCAAAATGTTGCTGAATAAAATTGACCTCGGCGCTGAAGCATATGCTTGCAAATTATCTCCTGATAAGAATACCCTATATATCAGTTTGTGGGGAGATCAAAAAGTATTGGTCTATGATGTTGTTTCAGAAAAAATTGCAAATTCAATTGCAGTAGGCGATCACCCAAATGAGTTGTTGCTTACCAAAAATGGCGGTTTGCTTTATGTGGCTAATTCGCAAGATAATACCGTTTCTGTGATCAATGTTAAGACTGGTAAAGTGGTTGAAACGTTGAACGTGGCTTTGTTTCCCTCTTCCCCAAGTGGTTCTACCACCAACGGGATTGCTTTAACTGAAGATGAAAAAACCTTGTACATTGCCAATGCCGATAACAATTGTCTCGCTGTTTTTGATGTTTCAGTCGTTTCCAAAAGCAAATCAAAAGGGTTTATTCCTGTTGGATGGTATCCTACCAACGTTAAAGTAGTGGGTAAAAAAGTGTATGTTACAAATGGCAAGGGACTTTCATCTTCCGCCAATCCCTTTGGTCCAAATCCTATTAACAAAGCACAAGTTGTGTTGAGTCATTTGGGTGATAGCACCAAGCCTGCCGCTGTTCAATATATTGGTTCTTTGTTTAAAGGTACATTGAGCATTATCGATGTTCCATCTGCTGAGCAGTTGTCTATTTTTACAAAAGCGGTTTACAAAAACACACCTTATACCAAGTCAAAGGAATTGCTTGCCGAAGGTGCCG
>Ga0164294_10001415_pt1 | contig 22327 bp, 19 predicted proteins | sample GEODES005metaG_FD_111479 | JGI IMG/M metagenome (GOLD analysis project Ga0164294, IMG submission 111479) | Oligotrophic lake water microbial communities from Sparkling Lake, Wisconsin, USA - GEODES005 metaG | ecosystem: Environmental > Aquatic > Freshwater > Lake | place: USA: Sparkling Lake...
ACGGTTAATTGCGTCAAAGGAAGAATGACTTGAAACATGTGCCAGTTCGTCTCGGTAAAGTTTTCAACTGGTAATTCCAAGCCTAAAGTATCTAGACCAGATGAATGGAGTTCGCTGCGTATCACATCAAAGTATTGACGCGCTAGAGCAGCACGACGTGTTTGATAGGCGGGCAGTTGTTTGAGTTGCTCTAAGCCAATAACTGCGTTGACGTCGGTGAGATTATCTTTGCCTCCCAATACATCGACATCCATAGCATCGATGCCTTGGCGGGTAAGCCCTTGCAAGCGTAGTTTTTCTGCAAGCTGAGCTTCTTCTACATTATTTAATACCAAGCAACCACCTTCGATGGTCGTGAGATTTTTATTTGCTTGAAAACTAAAACTGACTAGATCGCCAAAACTACCAATCTTCTTCCCATTCCACTGTGATCCGAATGCCTGGGCAGCATCTTCAATCACGCGCAGCTTGTGCTGTTTAGCCAAGGCATAGAGTTGATCCATATTGACTGGAAGACCCGCGAGATAGACTGGCATGATGGCGCGAGTTTTAGTAGTAATTGCAGCGGATACTTTATTTAAATCGATATTGCGTGTAACGGGATCAACATCTACAAAAACAGGCTTTGCGCCAACTCCTAAGATGACATTTGAGGTCGCCACCCACGAGATTGGAGTAGTAATCACTTCATCACCCTCACCAATACCGGCAACTTGTAAGGCAATCTTCATTGTTGCAGTGCCGTTGGCAAAACAGCGTACTGGCCTGCCACCAAAGTAATCTGAGAGCACTGTCTCGAACTCAGCCAACTTTGGGCCGGAGGTCACCCATCCAGAGCGCAGTACTTCTGCAACCGCATCAATCGTTTCTTGATTAAAACTGGGGCGAGTAAAGGGAATAAATGCTGGCGTAGAAGCTGACATGATGAGCCTTTATTGTTGAGGCGAACTAGCAGTGTCCGGGTGTTTCACAATCACTCTGCGGGAGTCTCGATCGACCTCAAGCATTGGAAAGTTGATCTTCTGCAACGCAGTGTATTGCTCAGGAACCATTAAAGCATAAGCGGTCCGATCTTCTTTCCAGCGCTCCATAAAAGCATCTAGGCTAGGCATCCACAATGAAGGCTCTTGTTTAACCCCAAACTCTAATTCATCAGGAGATTCCACCATGATCATGGCTCTTTCCAAATAGAAAGGCATTGTGTGGTCTAAAAGCCGGACTGAATAAATATTGGCATTGGGCGGAATAAGCGCTTTGACTCGAGTAGCAAGATCAATTCCTGAGACCGCTCTTCCAAGAGTTTCGTGGCCTGTGCCTGCAATGATGGCGCATAGAAAAAAACCACTAGCAAAACTGAAGATGCTACGAAGACCATGAAGTTTGCTTTGCCATGTAGCTAGAGCGCTAAAGGCAATCAATGCGATGAGGGCTGCAATCACCCAGTATTGATACTGTGCATAGGCTTCGATTTCATCGGGTCTAGCTTGTACGCTAACTTCAGAAATGAACAAGAATCCAACGCATCCCAAGATTGCAAATCCTAAGGTTTGTAATTTCCAAAATAAACCCAGTCCATTGTTACTGCGCAGTAGGTAATCTAATCGGCTTGCAATGAGGAGGGCTAGTGCAGGGAAGATGGGAATAATGTAGCCAGGCAACTTGGATTGAGAGAGGCTGAAGAAGACAAAAATCACCACACACCAACATGCTAGCAACCAACTGCTTGAAAATTCTCGCTTACGTGCAGCAAAAGCTTGAGCAAATGCACCTGGGATTTGTAAAACCCAAGGAGATATACCGATAATTAACAGTGGAACAAAATAATAGATGGGGCCAGTTCTGCTATGAGCGTTATTTGTAAAGCGCTGCAGATGCTCATGAATAAAAAAGAATTCTAAAAACTCTGGGTTACGTAGGGATATCAACACAAACCAAGGTGCTGTGATGACTAAAAACAAAATGGTTCCACTCATTAAATGCAGTCGTGACCAAATTTTCCAATCCCATGCGCTAATGGAATAGGCAATAAATACCATTGCAGGTATAGCCGCACCAATCACACCCTTTGAGAGGGTTGCAAAAGCCATCATGCTCCAACAAACCCACATCCAATTGCGACAACTATTTTTATTGCCTGCTGTTTGTGCCAACAAGAGACTGCACAAGGCGCTCACTAAGAAAGCAGAAAGTCCCATGTCCAAGGAGTTAAAGTGACCACTAATAACCCACATTGGACTAGAGGCAAGCACTAGAGCGCTGAGCCATCCAGCTCGAGCATTAAAAATTCGCGCCCCGGTAAAGCCAATCAATAGGATCGTTAAAAATCCTGTTAGGGCAGACCACAGACGAGCTTGCCACTCCCCTAAACCAAAGGCTTGAAATACGATTGCGGTTGCCCAAACTTGCAGCGGTGGCTTTTCAAAATATTTATATCCGTTGTAGCGAGGGGTAATCCAGTCCCCAGTGACCAGCATTTCACGTGCCATTTCTGCATAACGTCCCTCATCAGAGGGAATGAGATGGCGGTAATTAAGGGTGCCAAACCAAATCAGTCCATAAATGAGAGCAATCAGCAAAATTTTCCCTGGATGTAGCAGAGAAGATTGGTGGACATTTCCCAACTGCATCAGACAGACTCCACGATGAGTGCTAGTAGAACTTGGCGTCCCTCACCTACAAGGATGTTGTAGGTGCGACAGGCAGCTTTAGAATCCATGATTTCAAAGCCAATCTTGGCAGAAATGAGGTTTTTGAGTAGTTCTGGAGCAGGAAAGCGTTGGCGGCTTCCAGTTCCAATCAGGATTAACTCTGGTTTTAAGCCTACCATTTGGGTGAAGTGGTCTACTTTTAAGTCTTCAAATGAATCAACTGGCCATGCCGTGATGGCGCCATCCGAGCTGAGCAGTACTGCATGACTATAGGGAGTTTGATTAATTTCAACATAGCCAGGCCCGTAGCCCGTGATCGTATTGGCTCCAGAATGGGGATCAGAATGAAGCTTCAAGTGGACTCTCTGTCATAATTATGTAGATTATAGCTAGCTGTTTTTTTCTCAGATTTCAAGAACTTACTCCTTAATTTATTGTGAAACCTATCCTAAAGTCCCAAAAACTCAATGACGTCTGTTACGACATCCGTGGGCCGGTGCTTGAGCTCGCTCAGCGCATGGAGGAGGAGGGTCACAAAATCATCAAATTAAACATTGGAAATGTAGGGGTATTTGGCTTCGATCCACCTGAAGAGATTCAGCTCGACATGATTCGTAATTTAAGTAACGCATCTGCTTATTCCGACTCTAAGGGGATCTTTGCTGCACGTAAAGCGATCATGCAGTATTGCCAAGAAAAAGGAATTCAAGGCGTTGCTTTGGATGATGTCTATACCGGCAATGGTGTATCAGAGCTCATTGTTATTTCAATGAATGCTTTACTCAATGATGGCGATGAAGTACTAGTGCCATCACCCGATTATCCACTTTGGACTGCTGCAGTGAGTTTGTCTGGCGGTACACCAGTGCACTATCTTTGTGATGAAGAGAAAGATTGGGCGCCTGACTTAGCTGATTTGCGCAAAAAGATTACACCTCGTACCAAAGCAATTGTGATGATTAATCCCAATAATCCAACAGGGGCTATTTATTCAAAAGAAGTCTTGCTAGAGCTCACTCAAATTGCTCGCGAGAATGGACTCATTTTGTTTGCAGATGAAATCTATGACAAGATGTTATATGACGCAGAGAAGCATACTTCTCTAGCTTCTTTATCGACTGATGTTGTTGTAATTACCTTCAATGGTTTATCAAAAAACTATCGTTCATGCGGTTACAGGGCTGGCTGGATGGTAGTTTCAGGTGATAAAGAGATGGTGCGTGACTATATTGAAGGTCTTAATATGTTGGCATCGATGCGCCTATGTGCAAATGTGCCAGGCCAGTATGCAATTCAAACTGCTCTTGGTGGTTATCAAAGTATTAATGATCTAGTGAGTGAAGGTGGGCGTTTAGCTAGGCAACGTGATCTTGCCTGGAAGCTCATTACAGACATTCCTGGAGTGACTTGTGTAAAGCCAAAATCTGCTTTGTATTTATTTCCTAAATTGGATTCTGAAATGTATCCGATTGAAGATGATCAGCAATTTATTGCTGATCTCTTGAAGGAGGAGAAAGTATTACTAGTACAGGGCTCGGGTTTTAATTGGGGCAAGCCAGATCACTTCCGTGTAGTGTTCTTACCTCACGAGGATGTTCTTAAAGAGGCGATTGGTCGCCTTGCACGTTTTCTTGAGCGTTATCGTAATAAGCATGGCCGCAAGGCTTCTTTAACCGCAGCAAAGGCATCATGAAACCGATTCAAGTAGGTCTATTAGGTATTGGCACTGTTGGTGGTGGTGTATTCACTGTTCTCGAACGTAATCAAGATGAAATTCAACGTCGTGCTGGGCGGGGTATTCACATTAATACCGTTGCAGACCTTAATGTCGAGCGTGCCAAAGAAATTGTTAAGGACCGCGCACAGATTGTGAATGATGCTCGTGCAGTGATCAATAATCCTGAGATTGACATCGTGGTTGAGTTGATTGGTGGTTATGGCATTGCTAAAGATTTAGTACTTGAGGCAATTGCAGCTGGCAAGCATGTGGTTACTGCCAATAAAGCCTTAATAGCCGTGCATGGTAATGAGATATTTAAAGCAGCACACGCTAAGGGTGTGATGGTTGCTTTTGAAGCAGCTGTGGCTGGCGGTATCCCAATCATTAAGGCTTTACGTGAGGGCCTTACTGCAAACCGAATTGAATGGATTGCCGGGATTATCAATGGCACAACTAATTTCATTCTGACTGAGATGCGTGATAAAGGATTGGACTTCGAGACCGCACTCAAAGAAGCGCAACGCTTGGGTTACGCTGAAGCAGACCCTACTTTTGATATTGAAGGTGTAGACGCTGCCCATAAGGCAACCATCATGAGTGCAATTGCCTTTGGTATTCCGATGCAGTTTGATAAAGCTTATGTAGAGGGCATCACTAAGCTTGCTGCAATTGATATTCGTTACGCTGAGCAATTGGGTTATCGCATCAAGCTACTCGGTATTGCTAAAAAAACGGCAATCGGAGTGGAGTTACGAGTTCACCCAACCTTAATACCTATAAAGCGTTTGATCGCTAATGTGGAAGGCGCCATGAATGCAGTGCAAGTTTTTGGTGATGCAGTTGGTACGACTTTGTATTATGGCAAGGGCGCTGGCTCTGAGCCAACAGCTTCTGCTGTGATTGCGGATTTGGTAGATATCACGCGCTTACTCAGCGCGGATGTAATGCATCGTGTGCCATATCTGGCGTTTCAGCCTGGTGCAGTTCACGACACTCCAGTATTGCCGATTGGGGAGATTACGACAAGCTACTACTTGCGTTTGCGTGTTGCTGATCAAACTGGCGTTCTGGCAGATATCACAAAGATTTTAGCTGCCCATAGCGTGTCAATTGATGCGCTTTTACAAAAAGAGGCTGATGAAGGTGAAAGTCAAACAGATTTGGTTGCCCTTACACATGAGACCAAAGAGAAAAACATGATCGCTGCCATTAAAGAAATTCAGAATCTTAAGACTGTTACAGGCGAAGTAGTGAAGATCCGCTTAGAAAATCTGTCTTAATTAAAATAGATGCGTTACCAATCAACTCGTGGCAATAGTCCACAACAATCTTTTTTAGAAATTCTTTTAGGTGGATTAGCGCCAGATGGCGGGCTGTATTTACCAACTCAATACCCTCAAGTTTCTGCAGCTCAATTAGATTCATGGCGTGGCTTATCGTATGCTGACATAGCCTATGAAGTTTTGAGTTTGTATTGCGACGATATTCCAGAGAATGATTTGCGTACCTTATTGCGTGAGACTTATACCGCAGAAGTTTATTGCAACGGGCGTCCGCAAGATGATGCCAAAAACATTACTCCTTTGCATTGGTTGGGCGAAGAACAGGGCACTCGCATTGGGCTTTTAAGTCTATCGAATGGCCCAACTTTAGCCTTTAAAGATATGGCTATGCAATTGTTAGGCAATCTTTTTGAATACGTCCTCAAGAAAAAAGATCAGCAGCTTAATATCTTAGGAGCTACTTCTGGAGACACTGGCAGCGCCGCTGAATACGCGATGCGCGGTAAAGAGGGAGTAAAGGTCTTTATGCTTTCGCCACGTGGCAAGATGAGTTCCTTTCAATCTGCACAGATGTATTCCTTACAAGACCCTAATATTTTCAACTTGGCAGTAGCTGGCGTGTTTGATGATTGTCAAGATATTGTGAAGGCAGTTAGTAACGACCATGCTTTCAAAGCTAAGAATCAAATTGGTACAGTGAATTCGATTAACTGGGGGCGCGTGGTTGCACAGGTGGTGTATTACTTCCAAGGATATTTATTAGCGACTAAATCGAGCTCCGAAAAAGTATCCTTCACAGTGCCCTCTGGTAACTTTGGCAATGTTTGTGCGGGGCATATCGCTCGTATGATGGGTCTTCCTATTCAGCATTTAGTAGTGGCAACCAACGAAAATAACGTTCTTGATGAGTTCTTTCGTACGGGCGTTTATCGTGCCCGTAAGTCCTCTGAAACATTGCATACCTCTAGTCCCTCAATGGATATTTCGAAGGCCAGTAATTTTGAACGTTTTGTATTTGACCTGATGAGTCAAGACGGCAAGGCAACAGCAGGCATGTTTAAGCAGGTAGATGAGACTGGTGGCTTTGATATTTCTAAGGACATTACCTTTAAAGAAATTGGAAAGTATGGCTTTCAGTCGGGCCGAAGTACTCATATAAACCGTCTAGAGACGATTCGTGATATTGATAAGCGCTATGGTGTCATGATTGACACTCACACTGCTGATGGCGTCAAGGTAGCAAGAGAGCATCTTCAAGCAGGAATACCAATGCTAGTGCTCGAGACTGCCCTACCAATAAAGTTTGAAGAAACCATTCAAGAAGCTTTGGGTCGGCCAGCTGAATGTCCTGCTGCATTTAAGGACATCAAATCTAAGCCACAACGCGTAGAAAATATTGATGCTGATGTGAATCAGGTCAAAGCCTTCATCACTTCGCATCTCACCTAACTCAATCATGATGACTAAGCCTCCTATGTTGACCGCGCAGCAGGCATTAGAGCATTTACTCTCTCATGCTAAGCCAGTTATTGAGACTGAAAATGTTCCAATGCAGGCCACATTAGGCCGTGTTCTTGCTGAAAACGTGAATAGCCTAGTCGATGTACCGCCATTGGATAACACTTCTATGGATGGCTATGCAGTTCGTTGCGCTGATACTAGCACCCCAGGACAAACGCTGAAAATTGCACAACGCATTCCGGCGGGATCAGTTGGAACAGAGCTCCAAGCAGGAACCGCTGCCCGTATCTTCACTGGAGCCCCAGTCCCTCTAGGTGCTGATGCAGTGGTTATGCAAGAAGACTGTGCGATGAGCGAAGGATCAGCTGATTATGTGCAGGTAAATGTTGTTCCTCAAGCAGGCCAATGGATTCGTTGTAAGGGTGAAGATTTAAAGACTGGTAAGACAGCACTAACTGCGGGTACTTTCTTGCGCCCACAAGAGCTGGGTGTTGCTGCATCTGCTGGCTTAACGCATCTCAACGTTAAACGCAGAGTCAAAGTCGCTGCATTCTTCACAGGTGATGAACTATCGCTTCCTGGTGAGCCGCTGAAACCCGGTGGTATCTATAACTCGAACCGCGATACTTTATTAGCCTGTTTACGATCCCTAGGATGCGATGCAACAGATTTGGGTATCGTGCCTGATCGATTGGATGCTACGCGTGATGCTCTACGTAAAGCAAGTAAAGATCATGATCTTATTCTGACTTCGGGTGGCGTTTCTGTAGGTGAAGAGGACCATATCAAGCCTGCAGTGACTGCAGAGGGGCGACTTGATCTTTGGCAAATTGCGATTAAACCTGGAAAGCCTTTGGCATTTGGAGCGGTGCGTAAATCCGAGAGCCCAAAAGATGGAGAGGCTTGGTTTATTGGCCTACCTGGTAATCCTGTTTCAAGCTACGTTACTTTCTTATTATTTGTGCGCCCCTTTATTTTGAAGTTACAAGGCCGAGAAACGAAGTCGATTCCACCTTATATGATGCGGGCAGACTTTGATTGGCTAAAAGCAGATCGCCGTAATGAGTTTTTGCGGGTCAAAATCAATCAAGAGGGCGGATTAGACTTATTCCCCAATCAGAGCTCAGGTGTTCTGACCAGTGCATCTTGGGGGGATGGATTGGTAGATTGCCCACCAGGACAGCCTATCCATGCTGGCGACCTTGTGAAATATATGCCATTTGATGCTTTGTTAAGCTAATCGGTTTACGATTACACCATGAAACTTGAGCTGAAATTTTTCGCTTCCTTACGTGAGTCACTTAAAGTATCAGAAGAAAAAATCACTATTCCAGAATCCGTTAAAACGATTGCTGATTTACGAATCCATTTATTCGAAAGAGGCGGTGTCTGGGCAGAAGTTTTAGCGAATGGCAAATCACTTCGCTGTGCATTGAATCATCAAATGGTTGATCCTAGTACACCCTTGCAAGAAGGTGCTGAAGTGGCTTTCTTTCCTCCGGTGACGGGAGGTTAAAGTGCCTATTCGAATACAAGAAGGTGACTTTGATGTCAGCGCTGAAATTGCATCAATGCGCAAAGGCGATCCCAGAGTTGGCGCAGTAGTGACTTTCTTAGGTACTGTGCGTGATATGAATGACGGTAGCTCAGTTAAAGGGATGACCTTAGAGTATTACCCAGGTATGACCGAAAAAGCGCTACAAGAAATTTTGGATCAGGCTAAGTCACGCTGGGATCTTTATCAGACTCTTGTGATTCATCGAGTAGGTCTATTACTGCCAGAAGATCAAATTGTCATGGTCGCAGTCACTAGCGCTCATAGAGGTGAAGCTTTTGCTGCTTGTGAATTCATCATGGACTATCTCAAAACGGCAGCTCCATTCTGGAAAAAAGAAGATACTCCTGAGGGTGGTCGTTGGGTAGATGCTAGAGTGACTGACGAGACTGCCATGTCACGCTGGGAGAAGAAGTAAATTCTTCAAAGCTTAAAAAAAGCCAATTTTTCAGATCGAGGTAATTGCTTTAATTTAGCCTCTGCCTTAGACGCTTCAGATCTATCTGGGTGGGCTTGGGTAGCTAAAAGGATGACAGGTCTGCGCGACCTCGTATAACGCGCACCTTGCCCTGAGTTATGGGCTTCCAGGCGATGCTCAAGTCGGTTAGTGATACCCGCATAGAAGCTACCATCCGAACATTTGAGTAGGTAAACGAGCCAGGTCAAAATAGAAAAATGAGTGTTAAAAAGGCCTTAGAAAAGCTTGAAATTAGCAATATTGCCCTTATATTCTATAGATAGATATACATCGAGTAGATGGAGAATGCAAAAATGAGAATAGATAAATTAACTACCAAATTTCAAGAAGCTCTGAGCGAGGCCCAGAGCATCGCTTTAGCTAAAGATAATCAATATATTGAGCCAGCCCATCTGCTACTAGCGATGCTACGTGACTCGGATGGGGGTGCAAAGAGTTTACTCACTAGGGCGGGCGTTAATGTTCCCGGTCTTGAAAAGGATATAGAAAAAATAATCAGTCATTTGCCTGAGGTTCAAGGAACTAGTGGTGAAGTCCAGGTTGGCCGAGATTTAAGTAACTGGCTCAATCTCTGCGAAAAAGAGGCCAATAAACGCAATGATCAATTTATTGCCGGCGAACTATTTTTGTTGGTCGTAGCAGATGATAAGGGTGAGCTTGGAAAAGTAGCTCGGGAGAATGGCTTAAATCGTAAATCGTTAGAGGCGGCTATTGATTTAGTACGCGGAGGGGAATCAGTGAATAGTGCAGATGCTGAAGGTCAACGCGAGGCCTTAAAAAAATATACCATCGATTTGACAGAGCGTGCTCGCGCTGGGAAGTTAGATCCAGTGATTGGACGGGATGATGAGATTCGTCGCACTATTCAGATCTTGCAACGTCGTGGCAAGAATAATCCGGTGTTGATTGGTGAGCCTGGCGTAGGTAAGACCGCGATTGTTGAGGGTTTGGCTCAGCGTATCGTTAATGGTGAAGTTCCAGAGACATTGAAAGATAAACGGGTTCTGGTCTTGGATATGGCTTTGCTCTTAGCGGGCGCTAAATATCGCGGAGAGTTTGAAGAGCGATTAAAAGCAGTGCTCAGTGATGTAGCTAAGGACGAAGGTCAAACCATTATTTTTATTGATGAGATTCATACCATGGTAGGTGCTGGTAAGGGCGATGGCGCTATGGATGCAGGCAATATGCTCAAGCCAGCGTTAGCTCGCGGTGAATTACATTGTATTGGCGCAACTACCTTAGATGAGTATCGTAAGTACATTGAGAAAGACGCTGCTTTAGAGCGACGCTTCCAAAAAGTGATGGTTGAGGAACCTACTGTTGAAGCAACCATTGCGATCTTACGTGGTTTGCAAGAACGTTATGAGTTACATCATGGAATTGAGATCACTGATCCAGCTATTGTGGCTGCTGCTGAGTTATCGCATCGCTACATCACAGATCGTTTCTTACCGGATAAAGCGATTGATCTGATTGATGAGGCAGGCTCACGCATTCGGATGGAGATCGACTCCAAGCCAGAAGTGATGGATAAATTAGAGCGCCGCCTGATTCAGTTGAAGATCGAGCGTGAAGCAGTGAAAAAAGAGAAAGATGAAGCCTCCCAAAAACGTCTTGGATTGATTGAAGATGAGATCAAGCGCTTAGGGGCGGAGTATGCTGATTTAGAGGAGATCTGGAAGGCAGAAAAGGGTGCCGTATTGGGCGCTGCTCATCTTAAGGAAGAGATTGAGAAAGTTCGTGCTGATATCACTAAACTGCAACGTGAAGGCAAGTTAGAGCAAGTTGCTGAGCTACAGTACGGTAAATTACCAGAGTTAGAGGCTAAGCTAAAGTCTGCAGCAGCAGCTGAAGCCAAGGCCAATAAGGATGGAGTAGTTAAAAATAAACTTTTGCGTACACAGGTTGGCGCAGAAGAAATCGCAGAAGTCGTTTCTCGTGCGACAGGTATTCCTGTATCGAAGATGTTGCAAGGTGAGCGCGATAAACTTCTGAAGATGGAGGAGTTGCTGCATAAGCGCGTGGTTGGTCAAGAGGAAGCAATTCGTGCAGTATCTGATGCCATTCGTCGCTCGCGTGCTGGTTTGTCTGAAGAGAATCGTCCCTATGGATCCTTCTTATTTTTAGGTCCTACTGGTGTGGGTAAAACTGAACTCTGTAAAGCATTAGCAGGCTTCTTATTCGATAGCGAGGATCATCTTGTTCGAATTGATATGAGTGAGTTCATGGAAAAACATAGTGTGGCTCGTTTACTTGGCGCGCCTCCTGGTTATGTTGGCTACGAAGAAGGTGGATATCTCACTGAAAAAGTACGTCGTCATCCCTATAGTGTGATTTTATTTGATGAAATTGAGAAAGCCCATCCAGATGTATTTAATGTGTTGTTACAAGTATTGGATGACGGCCGCTTGACTGATGGTCAAGGGCGTACGGTTGACTTTAAAAATACTGTGATTGTGATGACTAGTAACATTGGCTCACACTTAATTCAGTCAATGACTGATAAGAAGCAATCAGAGATCAAAGAGGCTGTATTTGAAGAGTTGAAGGGTCATTTCCGTCCAGAGTTCTTAAACAGAATTGATGAGATTGTGGTGTTCCATGGTCTAGATAAGGCTAATATTGCCAATATCGCTAAGATCCTGCTCAAGAATCTATCTGATCGTTTAGCAAAAGTGGATATGCAACTTGAGGTCAGCGATGCAGCTTTGAATAAGATTGCAGAGGTTGGTTTTGATCCCATCTATGGAGCAAGACCGCTCAAGCGTGCAATTCAGCAGCATATTGAGAACCCCGTTTCTAAGATGATCTTAGAAGGTACATTCGGACCTAAGGATGTAGTCCCAGTGGATGTGGATAAAAAAGGTGACTTTAGTTTTACTCGCCAAGTTCACTAAGCTTTAGAAGCACTGCAGCAAATAAGCAGGATTTTTCCTGCGCCAGTAAACTCGGTTCATGACTGTTGCGCAAATCAGGCGCTACAGTGATGTCCGGGTGATTGCTCTTATTAGCCTGGCTCACGGTAGCTCCCACTTCTTTCATTTAATCCTTCCGCCTATGTTCCCATGGCTTAAGGACGCATTCGCATTAAGTTATGCCGAACTAGGCTTACTGATGTCGGTGTTCTTTATAGTGTCTTGTGGAGTGCAGGCAAGCTCAGGCTTTCTGGTTGACCGGATTGGGGCTAGACCAGTTCTATTTATTGGTGTTGGTCTGCTTGCACTGGCAGCACTTACTTACTCTCAAAGTAATGGCTATTGGATGCTCATATTAGGCGCCGTGATTGCTGGTTGTGGAAATGGAATATTTCATCCTGTGGATTACACCTTAATTAATCACAAAATTTCCCCACCTAATTTACCCTACGCCTATTCAATGCATGGCGTGACAGGTTATCTTGGATGGGCAGCTGCCCCAGCATTTATGGTAGGTGTCGCACAACTTTCCGATTGGCGCATTGCTTTTTTAGCTGCTGCTTTATTGGAAGTCATTGTTCTGTTAATTCTGTATTGGAATCGAGACAAGCTGATCGATGATGTTCAGGGGCGTCGTGCAGAAAGCCATGCGAGTGCTCAGGCTGCAAACCCAGGCGGCATGCCTGCCAGCCCATTTGCATTCTTAAGGCTACCAGCCGTTTGGTTTTGTTGGCTTTTCTTTTTCTTTAGTATGGCCGCAACTTCGAGTTTGCAGTCTTTTGCACCAAGTGCATTAAACGCAATTTATGACATTGCAATCAGTGTTAGTAGTTACTTTATTACTTTGTTAGCTTTGGGTAGTGCTGTAGGAGTTTTACTGGGTGGATATTTGGCTGCAAAGTTACAGTCACCCGAACGCATCGTCACTTCCTGCTTATCAGTCAGCGTTCTGATGAGTTTACTGATTGCAACGGGTTGGATTTCTTCCAGCGTGATCCCCGTTTTATTTATTGTCATTGGACTGAGCTATGGGCTTGTTGGACCATCTCGCGATCTTTTAATTAAGTCAGCAACTCCTCAGGGTGTTTCGGGTAGGGTATATGGAGTTGTGTATTCCGGGATCGATCTTGGGGCAGCATTAGGACCATTTATCTTTGGTTTCTTGATGGATGCAGGCTTACCGAGGGTTTTGTTTTTAGGCATTGCTTTTTTCCAATGCATGATCATTCTGACTACTTTTAAGGTTTCCTCTACTATTCGTCCAAAAACAGCTTGATCTAGCTGATATAGATTTCATAATATGAAAAGCCATTTCCCTGCATAAAATGCAGTGCACCATTCATCCAGTCATCCCGTTTCAAGCAGTGATTTGATATTCCACATTACAAAAAATGTATTGTAAGTGTTTGAATATAAATGACTAAATATTTTTAAATAATTCTGATTTGCTACTTGCATCCATTTTCTAAGCTTCTAAACTCTTATATAAGACATAAGACTTCAATTGGTCTTCAGCGTCTCAATATTGGAAGTACTTGTTTAACTTAGGGAGAAAGAAATGGCAGATCGCAAAGCTGAAATCGCAGCGCTACAAAAAGATTGGGATACCAATCCACGTTGGAAAGGCATTAAGCGTGGCTATACCGCAGAGGACGTAGTACGTTTACGCGGTTCATTGAAAATTGAACATACTTTAGCTAAGCACGGTGCTGAAAGATTATGGGAGTTAGTAAATAACGAAGCTTACATAAACTGTTTAGGTGCATTGACTGGTGGTCAGGCAATGCAACAGGTTAAAGCTGGTATTCAGGCGATTTATTTATCTGGTTGGCAAGTTGCTGCTGATGGTAATTCATCTGCAGCAATGTATCCTGATCAATCACTCTACCCAGTAGATTCAGTACCAAAAATGGTTGAGCGTATTAACAATTCATTCCAACGCGCTGATGAGATTCAAACTGCTAAAGGTGTTCATAAGGGCGATCCTACTTATATCGAGTACTTTGCTCCCATCGTAGCTGATGCTGAAGCAGGTTTTGGTGGCGTACTCAATGCATTTGAATTAAGTAAAGCATTGATCAAGCAGGGCGCTGCCGGCGTTCACTTTGAAGACCAATTATCTTCTGTGAAGAAGTGTGGTCACTTAGGGGGCAAGGTTTTGTTACCTACTACAGAATCGGTGCAAAAGTTGATCTCAGCTCGTTTAGCCGCTGATGTGATGGGTGTACCAACCATTATCTTAGCTCGCACCGATGCCGAGGCGGCTGATTTAATAACCTCTGACTACGATGAGAATGACAAGCCATTCTTAACTGGTGAGCGCACACCAGAAGGTTTCTACAAAACTCGTAAAGGCCTGGGTCAAGCTATCTCTCGTGGTCTAGCTTACGCTGCCTACGCTGATATGGTGTGGTGTGAAACGGGTACCCCTGATCTTGATTTTGCTCGTCAGTTTGCTGAAGCAATTCGTGCGAAGTTTCCTGGCAAGATGCTTGCTTACAATTGCTCACCCTCTTTCAATTGGAAGAAAAACTTAGACGATGCAACGATTGCAAAGTTCCAGCGTGAACTGGGTGCGATGGGCTATAAGTATCAATTTATTACTCTCGCAGGCATTCATTCGATGTGGTACAACATGTTCGACTTGGCACAGGACTACACTAAGCGTGGAATGACTGCCTATGTTGAGAAAGTTCAAGAGCCAGAATTTGCTGCTCGTGATCGTGGATATACCTTCGTTTCGCATCAACAGGAAGTAGGTACTGGCTACTTTGATGATGTAACGACAGTGATTCAAGGTGGCAAATCTTCGGTAACAGCATTGACTGGTTCGACTGAGGAAGAGCAGTTCCACTAATGAGAATCCCTAAGTAGTCAGCAATAGTAGTAGCTCCAATACTACCGCGGCATCTAATTGACCTCATAAGGGTGACTTAGGTGCCGTTTTCGTTTACATTCATAGCATGAAGAATTGTGTATTTTGCGCTGAGCTAAAACCAGAAGAGGGTCAATTAATTTGGCGTGGTGATGACTGCAGGATCATCACTGTTAATGATGCCGATTTACCTGGCTTTTGCCGAGTCATATGGAATCATCATGCATCTGAGATGACTGATCTCACTTATAGTGAGCGAGAACATTTGATGAATTTGGTTTTTGTGGTTGAGGATGCCATCCGCCAAGTGATGAAACCCACTAAAGTAAATCTTGCCTCGCTAGGGAATATGGTTCCCCACATTCATTGGCATGTCATTCCGCGCTTTACGGATGATGTTTTCTTTCCAGGCTCAGTTTGGTCCTCAAGGATTCGGGAAACCCCTATATCCATGCTAGCCGATCGACAGAAAACTGCAGAAGAGCTTCCCAATGCGATAAGAAGCCTGATTTCTAAGTTATATTAGTATTAATAGTATTAAGCACTAAAAGTTTCAGATATTTTTCACCAATACTCGCTAGGAGATAGAAATGAGTGATTGTTTATTTGGAAAATCGAGGCATTGGATTATCGCCTCGATGGCCATGTTCGCTATTAACGCGAATGCACAAACGAAATGGGATCTGGCAAGCGCTTACCCAGTTAGTAACTTCCATACAGAAAACTTACAGCAGTTAGCTGCAGATGTGGATAAAGCTACAGATGGCAAACTCAAGATCGTTGTTCATCCGAATGGCTCTTTGTTTCCTGCCAATGGCATTAAACGCGCAGTTCAAACAGGTCAAGCGCAAATGGGTGAGGTGTTGATCTCTGTGCTGGCTAACGAGAACCCTATTTTTGGAGTGGATTCCATTCCATTCTTAGCTACTAGCTATAAAGAATCTGCAAAACTTTGGAAACTATCCAAAAATGCTACTGATGCGGCTCTGCAAAAGCAGGGGATAAAAGTGGTCTATGCAGTTCCTTGGCCACCACAAGGTTTGTATTCCAAGAACCCCATTAATTCTGGTGCTGATATGAAGGGTTTGAAGTGGAGAGCCTATAACCCAGCCACTTCTAAAATTGCAGAATTAGTAGGTGCGCAGCCAGTCACTGTTCAGGTAGCTGACTTGGCACAAGCAATGGCAACCGGTACGATTAACTCCATGATGACCTCCGGAGCTACTGGAGTGGATATCAAAGCTTGGGAAAGTTTGAAGTATTACTACGAAGTAGACGCTTGGTTGCCTAAGAATATATTGATGATTAATCAAAAAGCATTTGAGTCTCTTGATAAGCCAACACAAACTGCTTTGCTAAAGGCTTGTGCCGAAGCAGAAAAGCGCGGCACCAGAATATCTGAAGAGAAAACAAAGGGCTTTAACGAGACCCTGGCAAAGAATGGCATGACTGTTCAAAAGCCTTCCCCACAGTTGAAAAATGATTTAGATAGGGTAGGTCGTATTATGGTTGCTGAGTGGATTCGTTCTGCTGGTGATGAGGGTCAAAAAATCATCGAAGAATTTAAGAAATAAAATTGATGCAAGCATCACGAAGTTTTTATGGCCGTCTTTTAGATGGCTTGATGCAAGGGGCCGCCGCATTGGCGGCCTTATGTATTCTTAGCGTTTGTGTTTTGATGGTGTCGATGTCTTTATCGCGTGAATTCGGAATTAATTTACGCGGCGCTGATGATCTGATAGCTTGGCTATGTGCTGCATCTGCTTTCTTGATTCTAGGCCAGACCTTTCAGCATGGCGGTATTGTGCGGGTTGAAATCTTTTTGGGAGCGTTAGGTCCTGAGTGGAGAAAGCGCCTAGAAATCATTGGTTTGGTGGTGATGTCTGGCTTTTGTTTATTTGCGCTCACAGCCTTCACTCTATTTGTATACCAAAGCTGGGACTTCAATGATGTTTCGCAAGGGCAAATCATTGTGCCCTTATGGATCCCACAAATTTTTACTGCAATAGGCTGCCTAATATTTTTCTTAGCTGTAGTCGATGAACTGATGAGGGTAATTAAAGGCGGTAAACCTCGTTATCAACAAATGGCTGAGGATCGCTTATCAGCGGGTGATTTTGGAGAGACCCTGTGAGTATTATCTTTATCGCTCTCATTTTGATTCTGCTGATGTTCTTTTTGCTTCTAATTGGCATTTGGATTCCAGCTGGAGTGGCAATTACTGCTTGGTTTGGGCTCGTGTTTTTCTCTGATAAAGACACCTTGATGAACCTGGCTAATGTTTGGTGGAATTCTAGCTCCTCCTATACCTTAGCTGCACTACCTTTGTTTGTGTGGATGGGTGAGATTCTATTTAGGACCAAGTTATCAGAGCAAATGTTTACAGGTCTGTCACCATGGTTAAATTGGTTACCGGGCAGATTAATGCACGTGAATATTTTGGGTTGCGGTATTTTTGGTTCTGTTTCTGGTTCATCTGCTGCTACCTGTGCAACGATTGCAAAGTCTGCATTACCAGAATTAACCAAGCGTGGTTACGATGAAAAGATCACCCTTGGATCTTTATCTTGCGCAGGTACTTTAGGGATTTTGATCCCACCTTCAATAACGATGGTGGTTTATGCGGTAGCAGCGGATCAATCCATTATCCGCATCTTCTTGGCTGGATTTATTCCTGCTGCAATATTGATGGGTCTATTTTCAGGCTACATCATTGTGTGGGCCTTACTCAATCCCGATAAAACTCCTCCTGCAGAAAAATATACTCTGCAGCAACGCCTATATTCAATTGGTCAATTAATGCCATGCACCGCATTAATTATTTTTATTGCTTGGTTGATGTTAGCTGGCTACTCTACGGCTACTGAGGCTGCTGCATATGGAGTGGTGGGCTCTTTAGTGCTTGCTGCAGCTGGCCGTAATCTTTCTTGGACCAATTTTTGGCAAAGCCTATTATCTGCGACGCGCCTTACTGCAATGATCATGTTTGTACTGGGGGCTACTTCATTCCTATCCATTGTGATGAGCTATACCGGAATTCCGAGGGGTTTAGCAGAGTGGGTGCAGAGTTTGCAATTATCACCATGGGTACTCATTCTTGTGTTGACTATTATCTATATCCTGCTTGGTACTGCTTTAGATGGCATTTCAATGATTGCTTTAACTACAGTGACTGTATTACCGATGGTTCAAGCAGCTGGTTTTGATTTAGTATGGTTTGGTATTTTTGTGATTCTCTTAGTGGAAATTGCGGAGGTTACTCCTCCAGTTGGATTTAATTTATTTGTGCTTCAAAGTATGACTGGTAAGGATAGTAACTACATTGCGAAAGTTTCTTTACCGTTTTTTGCCATGATGGTGTTAGCAGTGGCATTAGTTACGATCTGGCCTGAGTTAGTGACTTGGTTACCAGATCAAGTAATGCAAAAAGAAATTAAGTAAGTTCGATGCAGTTAAAAAGATTGAAGAAGGTTGCTGGGAAAATTGACATCCTCAACCTGGGTGATGCTGCTCTCTTGCTCGATTTTAGAGAATCTGTAGACCCTTTAAGTGGTATTCATCAGCTTTGCGCTCTCTTATTCTCGGCTTCTCCTAGATGGCTTAAAGATACGATCCCTGGTATGGATAGTCTTTTAATTAGCCTTCATTTTGAAAATACAGACTATCAAGCAACTCGTGCTGCAGCACGTACACAGATTGAAGTTTTACTGGAGAGCTTGCATAAAGATAAAAAAGTCACTATTGAAAATGAGATTGTTCATCGTGTGCGGGTTTGTTATGACCCAGAATTAGCACCTGATTTATTAGCAAGCGCAGAAAAATGTAAGCTTCCATTACGAGAGTTTATTAACCGGCATAAAAATTCAGAGATTCGGGTTGATATTTTAGGGTTCATGCCTGGATTTCCATACTGTAGTGGCCTCGATCCTAGTTTGAGGTTGCCGCGTCTTGAATCACCAAGAACTGCCGTCCCCAAAGGTTCAGTGGCTATTGCAGAATTACAAACGGGTATTTATCCTAAGCCAACTCCAGGGGGCTGGAATGTGATTGGAAGAACACCAGATATTCTTTTTGATCCAAGAAATGAACGGCCAAGTCTATTAAATCCAGGAGATCGTCTGGAGTTTATTGAAATTGATTTGAATGAATTTAATAAAATTACTCTGGCACAAGAGGCAAAGGCTTCTCAACAGAAAGTTAGCAGTATTTCAAAAAATAGTGCTATTGAGGTCCTTAGCCCTGGTCTATTAACGACCATTCAAGGGCAACCACGTTATGGATTTGCACACTTAGCATTAAGCGCAGGCGGGCCCATGGATAAAGAAAGTGCGCGTCTCGCTAATGCCTTGTTAGGTAATTCAGAAGATCTTGCAGGATTAGAGATTACAGGTACTGGTCCTAAGCTTTTATTTCATCAGGACACCTGGGTTGCATGGTTGGGTGCGCAATGTTTGGGATTAATAGACGGACAATCTTTTCCAGGCAATCGACCAGTTTATATTCGCAAAGATCAAATACTCAGCTTTAGCTCTATGACGCAAGGCTATCGTATTTTCTTGGCGGTTAGTGGGGGCATCGAGAGTGAGTTTATTTTAGGTGGTCGCGGTTCTCATTTGAGTGCAGGTATAGGAGAAAAGGCAGTGCAAAAAGGAGACTTTTTGTATTTGCCTCAAGCTCATCTTGCTCAGGAAAAATCACTATTTAAAAATTTAAACCACTCAGGCTTGAATTATCCTAAATGGTCAATTGCATCACCAGCCTTACCAGGCAAATCAATCCAAATGATTAAAGCTATACCAAGCATACATTTCAACCTACTCAGTTCAACAGAACAAGCTTTACTTTGGAAGACGACATGGTCAGTCTCATCTCAAAGTAATCGAATGGGGATGCGTTTAGATAGCGATTTTAAAATCTCTAAACCAATGAGCGGAATTGCATCACAGGGAATTTGTTTTGGGACTATTCAATTACCCCCATCTGGACAGCCGATCTTAATGTTGGCTGAGCATGCCACAACTGGTGGATATCCCCGTTTACTCGAGACGATTAGCTCAGAGCGGTCAAGCTTAGCTCAATTGAGACCCGGTAGCAAAATCCAATTTGTACCCGTTACACTTGAAGAAGCTGATCAGATCAATACAATCTATTTCACTGAGCAGGAAAAAACATTGGATACTCTAGAAGCTATTCTTTTGGATAAATCATGAAAAGAACAATTGATCTTAATAGCGATATGGGTGAGGGTTTTGGTGTCTGGGAAATGGGTGATGATTTTGCGCTCCTAGACTACATTGACTCAACTAATATTGCTTGTGGTTGGCATGCAGGTGATCCTGAGCGAATGAAAAATCTTGTAGCAGCTGCTATAGAGAAAAATGTTTATATAGGCGCTCATCCCAGCCTGCCTGATTTACTTGGATTTGGTAGGCGAGAAATGGCGATTACGCCTAATGATGCTTATAACTATGTCCTTTATCAAGCCGGGGCATTACAAGCGTTCATTCATGCACAGGGTGGAAAGTTACATCATGTAAAGGCGCACGGTGCTCTTTATAACCAAGCAGCGAGAGATATCAATTTAGCCCGTGCAATTGCCCAAGCAACTAAAGATTTAGGTGATGGGATTATTTTGTATGGCTTGGCCTCAAGTTGTTTTGTAGAGGCAGTTCGGGAAGTTGGTGTGCCACTATGGCAAGAGGTTTTCGCAGATCGGCGCTATACCCCTGAAGGGTATTTGGTTCCGCGTAAGCAGGCTAATGCCTTGATTGAGACGGAAGATGAGGCCATCAAACAGGTATTAAGAATGGCTAATGAGAGCGAGGTAGTTGCGCTTGATGGAGCTATCGTCAAAGTCCAAGCAGATACCCTTTGTATTCATGGAGATGGTCCATCAGCCCTTGATTTTGTGAGAAAAATTAGACCTTTGCTCTAATTAGATTACATTAGAGGGTATGCAGCCATAGGCTGCTTGCAGCAAACGTAATAAAAATTTAAAGAGATGGAGACACGAATTGATTCAGAAAATTAGCTCCAGTGTGACTGAAGCTTTACGAGATATTACAGATGGCTCAACCATTTTAATTTCAGGATTTGGTGGCGCTGGCTTACCCATTTATTTATTGGATGCACTAGTAGAGCAGGGTGCAAAAGAGCTTACCTTGGTTAGTAATAATGCCGGTAATCAAGGCGTCGGTATTGCAAAATTGATTAATGCTGGCCGTGTAAAGAAAATGGTTTGCTCCTTTCCAAGACAGCCAGAATCAGGCGCATTTGATGATCTTTATCGTGCAGGCAAAATCGAGTTAGAGTTGGTTCCCCAGGGTACTCTTGCTGAGCGTATTCGTGCAGGTGGAGCAGGGATAGGTGGTTTTTATACGCCCACTGGATTTGGTACTGAATTGGCAGTAGGAAAAGATACTCGCGTAATTGATGGTGTAAATCATATTTTTGAAAAAGCCATTAAGGCAGACTATGCCTTAATCAAGGCAGACAAAGGAGACCGCTGGGGTAACCTTGTTTACCATGGTACCGGCAGAAATTTTGGGCCCATTATGGCAACTGCTGCGCGTTGCACGATTGCACAGGTGAATGAAATTGTTGAGCTGGGTAAATTAGATCCTGAAATTATTGTGACGCCTGGAATTTTTGTTAAGCGTGTTGTGTTAGTTGGAGGCAAGTCATGATTGATCTTTCTCAAGTAAAAAAACGTAGTACGGCTGACATCGCTAAGCGAATTGTGCAAGATATTCCAGATGGTGCTCACGTCAATCTGGGTATTGGTCAACCAATGACAATCTCTAACTATCTTCCCTCTGATCGTGAAATTATCTTGCATAGTGAAAATGGTCTACTGGGAATGGGCCCCTTGGCTCAGGGCGATGAAATTGATGAAGAGTTAGTCAATGCTGGTAAACAGCCCGTTACGATGTTGCCTGGCGCTTCCCTGTGCCACCATGCAGATTCATTTGTGATGATTCGGGGTGGCCATATTGATATTTGTGTACTTGGGGCTTTTCAAGTATCCGTCAAAGGGGATATTGCCAATTGGCGCACTGGTGATCCAAAAGCAATTCCCGCTGTAGGCGGCGCTATGGATTTAGCATTAGGCGCTAAGAAACTCTTCGTGATGATGGAACCCCTTACGAAGTCAGGGGAGTCCAAATTTGTAAATGAATGTACTTATCCACTTACAGCACTTGCAGCTGTTGACTGTGTTTATACCGATTTAGCTACGATTGCTGTCACCCCAGAGGGATTGGTTGCGGTTGATTGGGTAGAGGGATTAAGTTTTGAAGATCTACAAGAGTCGAGCGGTATCGAGTTACGCCAATATTGATTTTCATACTAAATATTTGACCTCAGAAGTCTTATGGAGATATACCTTAAATG
>Ga0164294_10001418_pt1 | contig 22308 bp, 27 predicted proteins | sample GEODES005metaG_FD_111479 | JGI IMG/M metagenome (GOLD analysis project Ga0164294, IMG submission 111479) | Oligotrophic lake water microbial communities from Sparkling Lake, Wisconsin, USA - GEODES005 metaG | ecosystem: Environmental > Aquatic > Freshwater > Lake | place: USA: Sparkling Lake...
GTCTCCGAACTAGAGATTTCTCGTAAAGACTTAGAGCAGGCTTATCAAGCTTTGCCCGCAGAACAAAAAAATGCCTTAGATACTGCAGCACAAAGAGTGCGCGCTTATCACGAGAGACAAAAGATTGAGGCGGGCTGCCACTCTTGGGAGTATGAAGAGTCTGATGGCACCCGACTTGGCCAAAAAGTAACAGCCTTAGATCGTGTTGGCATTTATGTTCCAGGCGGTAAGGCTGCATACCCATCATCAGTCTTGATGAATGCGATTCCAGCAAAAGTGGCAGGAGTTGGTGAAATCATCATGGTGGTGCCAACGCCAGATGGTGCACGCAACCTATTAGTACTGGCTGCCGCTTATTTAGCAGGCGTTGATCGAGTCTTTACGATTGGTGGGGCTCAAGCTGTTGCTGCTTTAGCCTATGGAACTCAGACTATTCCTTCAGTAGATAAGATTGTCGGCCCTGGAAATGCCTATGTAGCTGCAGCTAAACGCAGAGTATTTGGAGTTGTTGGTATCGATATGATTGCTGGCCCATCAGAAATTTTGGTTCTGTGTGACGGCTCTAGTAACCCAGATTGGGTTGCAATGGATCTGTTCTCCCAAGCAGAGCATGATGAGCAAGCTCAATCGATTTTGCTGTGTCCAGATGCCGCATTTATTGAAAAAGTGCAAGCTAGCATTGATAGGCTACTCCCTGAAATGCCAAGAGCTAAAGTCATAGAAGCTTCTTTATCGAATCGCGCTTTATTGATACAAGTTAAAGATATGGCTGAAGCTTGCGAAATCGCAAACGCCATAGCTGCAGAGCATTTAGAAATTTGCGCAACTGACCCACGTAAATGGGCAGATCTGATTCGTCATGCTGGTGCTATTTTTATGGGCAATTACACCAGTGAATCACTTGGCGATTATTGTGCTGGGCCCAATCACGTATTACCAACGGCTCGCACAGCACGATTCTCCTCACCCTTAGGCGTTTATGACTTCATTAAGCGCTCGAGCATGATTGAGGTGAGTGAAGCTGGTGCGCAAACTCTAGGTGCAGTTGCTAGCACCCTCGCTCATGGTGAGGGTTTGCAGGCTCATGCTCGTGCCGCTGAGATGCGACTCAAAAAATAAATAAATTTAAGAGCTCGTAAAAAACTTACGATAGAATTTCTTGTAAAGCGCTTACTAATTCAGCGCTTTGCTCATCAGTACCAATCGTAATGCGCAAAAATTCTTCGATACGTGGAGACTTAAAGTGGCGCACGATAATGCCATGATCGCGCAACGCTTGATATAGCTTAGCTCCAGCGTGCTGAGGATGGCGAGTAAATATAAAGTTCGCAGTAGATGGCAGCGTCTCAAAACCCAATGCACTCAATTGACGAAGCAGTTTTTCTCGCGTTTGGATGACTTTGGCAGACATCGCTTCTAAATGCGCTTGATCTTCAATTGCTGCTAGAGCTCCAGCTTGCGCTAAACGCCCTAAAGGGTAAGAGTTAAAACTATTTTTGATACGCTCTAAGCCTTCAATGAGGGCAGGGTGTCCTACTGCAAATCCAACCCGCAGTCCTGCAAGTGCTCGTGATTTAGATAGTGTGTGCACTACTAATAGATTTTCTGGGCAGTTGTCACCTTGCAATAGAGGAATGCAAGATTCGGTTCCATAGTCTACATAGGCCTCATCAACTACGAGGACAGAGTCAGAATTGCGAGCAAGTAGCTTTTGAATTTCTGCACGGACAATTGATCTACCTGTTGGTGCATTCGGATTCGGAAAAATAATTCCGCCGTTGGGGGTTTTGTAATGAGTGAGGTCGATTTCAAAATCAGGTCCTAATGCAATGGTTTGGTAATCAATACCAAAGAGTTTGCAGTAGACCGGATAAAAGCTATAAGTGATGTCTGGAAAATATACGGGGCTACTTTGCTTGAGAAGGCCAGCAAACACATGAGCCAATACTTCATCAGAGCCATTACCTAAAAATATTTGGTTTGGATTTAGGCCGTGTAACTTAGCAATCGCCTTTTTAAGTGCGACTGCTTCAGGATCTGGGTATAGACGCAAATCGTCATTGTTTTGGCTACTGATTGCTGCGAGAGCCTTGGGGGACGGTCCATAAGGGCTTTCATTCGTATTGAGCTTCACTAGCCGTTGCATTTGCGGCTGCTCCCCTGGAACATAAGGGGTTAAAGTTTGAACGATGGGGCTCCAAAAACGGCTCATGGGGGTACTCAGGTCAGTAATTAGAATGAAAGTAAGGTAATTTCTGTATTTATAAGTCTGCTAGAAATGATATTATGAGGCTTCAATCAACACTTCGCCTCGCGGCGCAATGAAGCATGCGGCAAGCCGACGTTACCCGAAATACTTCGGAAACCAAGATTCAGATTGCCATTAACTTGGATGGCACTGGTAAGGCTGAGTTGGCCTCCGGAGTTCCTTTTCTAGACCATATGCTTGATCAGATAGCCCGTCATGGCATGATTGACATTAAGGTTGTAGCTAAGGGCGATACCCATATTGATGACCACCACACAGTTGAGGATGTTGGCATTACCCTAGGCCAAGCTTTTGCGCAGGCGGTAGGTGATAAGGCCGGCATTACTCGCTATGGACATTCTTATGTTCCTTTGGATGAAACTCTATCTCGTGTGGTGATTGATTTTTCAGGCCGTCCTGGTTTGGAATTTAATGTACCTTTTACCCGCTCTCGCGTGGGTGATTTTGACGTAGACCTCAGCATTGAGTTCTTCCGTGGTTTCGTAAATCATGCAGGCGTGACTTTGCATATCGATAATTTGCGTGGTATTAACGCGCACCATCAGATTGAAACCGTATTCAAGGCATTTGGCCGCGCTTTGCGCATGGCCCTTGCTATTGACCCACGAGCATCTGGTGTTGTTCCATCAACAAAAGGCAGTCTCTAATCTAGATACTCCTTAGTTGCCCAGTAGACAACAGCAGACAATAGGCTAACTTTGGCGCAAACCATTGCGATCGTCGATTACGGAATGGGCAACCTACGTTCTGTTTACCAGGCCTTTCATCATGTAGCTCCTGATGACAATGTTCTGATAGCACATACGCCTGAAGAAATTCGATCAGCAACTCGCGTGGTCCTGCCTGGACAAGGCGCTATGCCCGATTGCATGAAACATCTCAAGGAGTCTGGCTTATTGGAGGCACTATTAGAGGCTTCTAAAAGTAAGCCATTGCTGGGAGTTTGCGTTGGCGAACAAATGCTTTTTGATAAAAGTGCTGAAGTACGCCCCAATCAAGGGCATTGGACTTCATGTTTGGGACTCATTCCGGGTGAGGTGAGACGCTTTGAGCTAGCGGGTCAAAAACAAGCCGATGGCTCAGCCTATAAGGTTCCTCATATGGGCTGGAACCAGGTTCGCCAGGATTGTCAGCACCCGCTTTGGGCCGGCATTCCAGACTTCAGCAGCTTTTACTTTGTCCATAGCTACTATGTTGTGCCGCAGCGCAAAGAAGATTCTGCCGGTTCTACAGAATATGGGAATTGGTTTACATCTGCAGTCGCACGCGATAATATTTTTGCTACACAATTTCATCCAGAAAAAAGTGCAGAATACGGATTAAAGCTTTATCAAAATTTTGTTTCTTGGCAACCTTAATTATTTTCTAACATCTCACTATGCTGCTCATCCCTGCAATTGATCTTAAAGACGGCCACTGCGTTCGACTAGAACAAGGTGATATGGACAAAGCTACGGTATTTTCTGAAGACCCTGCTGCTATGGCGGCACATTGGATTAGTAAAGGGGCGCGCCGTTTGCATCTAGTTGATCTCAATGGCGCCTTTGCAGGTAAGCTCAAAAATGAGTCTGCTATTAAATCAATATTAAGAGCAGTGGGTGATGAAATCCCTGTGCAACTTGGTGGCGGTATTCGCGATTTAGAAACGATTGAACGTTTATTAGATGATGGCATTAGCACCGTCATCATTGGCACGGCTGCAGTAAAAAATCCGGGTTTTGTTCAGGATGCCTGTACTGCATTCCCAGGCCATGTGATGGTTGGATTGGATGCTCGTGATGGTAAGGTCGCAACGGATGGCTGGAGCAAGATTACTGGACATGAAGTGATCGACCTAGCTAAAAAGTTTGAAGACTGGGGCGTGGAAGCCATTATTTACACCGACATTGGGCGAGATGGCATGCTCAAGGGCGTCAATATTGATGCCACACTGAAGTTGGCTCAAGCAATTCGTATTCCAGTGATTGCTAGCGGGGGACTCTCAAATAATCAAGACATCGAAGCGCTGTGCAAGGCGGAAGAAGAAGGTGTAATGGGCGTTATTGCAGGCCGCTCAATTTATTCTGGTGATCTAGATCTTGCTATTGCTCAAAAATATGCTGATGAGTTAACTCTCAAATACGCAAAGAAAATTCTCTAGTGCTAAGCAAAAGAATTATTCCTTGCCTTGATGTCACTGCAGGGCGCGTGGTTAAGGGCGTCAACTTTGTTGGGCTTCGAGATGCTGGCGACCCTGTTGAAATTGCCAAGCGTTATGACACACAAGGTGCAGACGAGCTCACCTTCCTTGATATCACAGCTACTTCTGATGGGCGAGATTTAATTTTGCACATCATTGAAGATGTGGCTTCTCAAGTATTTATCCCGCTGACTGTAGGCGGCGGTGTTCGCACAGTAGCTGATGTGCGTCGTTTGCTTAATGCAGGTGCAGATAAAGTGAGTATGAATTCTTCTGCAGTAGCAAGCCCCGATTTAGTGACAGATGCAGCAGCCTATTATGGATCGCAATGCATTGTGGTGGCGATTGATGCAAAACAAACTGATGCTGGTCATTGGGAGGTATTTACTCATGGTGGGCGCACTGCCACCGGTAGAGATGTCGTGGAGTGGGCTAAAGAGGTTGCTCAGCGTGGTGCTGGTGAGATTTTATTAACCAGCATGAATCGGGATGGCAGCAAAGATGGTTTTGATTTGGCTTTGACTGCGGCCGTAAGTGATGCTGTCAGTATTCCTGTAATTGCATCAGGCGGTGTTGGAAATTTACAGCATTTAGTCGATGGCATTACTAAAGGTCATGCCGATGCAGTTTTAGCAGCTAGCATCTTTCATTATGGTGAATACACAGTTCAAGAGGCAAAGGAATATATGGCTGCCCAAGGAATTCCAGTTCGCATTTAAGATTCGCTGTACAGTTGATCTATGAGCTCATTTACTCCCATTGAAACACTGCAGCCAGGACCATGGCTAGATGCCATTGCTTGGAATGAGCAGGGTCTGGTGCCTGCCATCGCTCAAGAAGTTGGAAGCAAAGATATTTTGATGATGGCTTGGATGAATCGCGATGCCTTGCTAGAAACGATACGTTTGGGTGAAGCTGTCTATTGGACTCGCTCAAGACAAAAACTGTGGCACAAGGGCGAAGAGTCTGGCCACACTCAAAAAGTCAAAGAAATTCTTTTAGATTGTGACGGCGATACGCTATTACTGATGGTGGAGCAGAAAGATGGCATTGCTTGTCATACTGGAGAACATAGCTGTTTCTTCATGCAGTGGGATAGCAAGCAAGCTAATTGGGTCAAAATATTGAAGGACTGACTTCACCCCAAGATTAATATGGTATATACTTTGATATATATCAAAAGGTGCTCATCATGGGTCAAACAGCAAAAATTTTCATGAATGGACGTAGTCAGGCAGTGCGCTTACCTGCCGAATTTCGCTTTGAGGGAAGGGAAGTATTTATTAGGCGTGACCCATCCACTGGCGATCTGATTCTTTCTCGTAAACCAGATAGTTGGGATGATTTTTTCCTTGCGCTTAAAGATACTGAGATTCCAAAAGACTTCTTAAGTCCTAAAGATCGTAAACAAGGAAATCAAACCCGCGATCCTTTGGACGGGGTTGATGAATGAGATACATGCTTGATACCAATACGGTAAGTCATTTTCTTAGGTGGCACCCTAGCGTTAGTAAAAGAATTACCAGTCTTCCAATGGATAGTCTATGCTTATCTGTGATTTCTGAGGCTGAGCTACGTTATGGCCTGGCCCGTAAGCCGGATGCCATCAATCTTCATAAAGTAGTCAATGAATTTTTAAGAAGAGTTGAGGTCTTAGCTTGGGGAAGCGATGTGGCTGATCATTATGGTAACTTGAGAGCAGAGCTAGAATCTAAGGGTGATAGCCTAGGGCCTCTTGATATGCAGATAGCTGCTCATGCATTTTCGATCGGCGCAACTTTAGTATCAAATGATCAAGCTTTTAAAAGGGTTAAGAAGCTGAAAGTTGTAGATTGGACCTAGCTATTTAAAAAAGTCATGACAGAAAAGATCAATAAACCTTCTAATTTAGATTCAGCATTTGCCCATTTGGCCGATGTGGTGGACCAGCGTCGAGATGCATTTAAGGCGGGCCAGTCGGATCCTAAAACTTCTTATACTGCTTTGCTCTTTTCGAAGGGTGATGACGGCATCTTGAAAAAGATCGGGGAAGAGGCTACTGAGGCTGTCATGGCAGCTAAAGATGTGCGTAGCTCTAACCTAGCGCCAGAGCAGAAAAAGCTCTTGGTAGGGGAGATGGCTGATCTTTGGTTTCACTGCCTGATTGCCTTGTCACAATTTAATTTACGTCCTGAGGACGTCATTGAAGAGTTAGACCGTCGTTTGGGCACCTCAGGTATTGAGGAAAAGGCAGCTAGAAAAGCCTCTAGTGAAGAATAAACCATGTCAAACGATCCAAATTGCCTATTTTGCAAGATTTCTCAAGGCTTGATCCCATCTCAAAAGGTGTATGAGAATGAGGAAATCTATGCTTTTAAGGACATTAACCCAGCAGCGCCAGTGCATTTTTTGATAATTCCTAAAAAACATATCCCTATGTTAGAGTCCGCAGAAAGCATAGATAGCCCTTTGCTAGGTAGAATGATGGAACTAGCACCCCGTCTTGCCAAAGAGCAAGGCTGCCGTTCCGGAAGAGATGGTGGCTTTAGATTGATGGTGAACAATGGTGCGGATGGTGGGCAGGAGGTTTATCACTTGCATTTACATGTGATGGGCGGACCCCGCCCCTGGAAAAAATAATCCAAGGAGATTAAAAATGGGTTCATTTAGTATTTGGCATTGGTTAATTGTGTTGGTCATCGTGATGTTGGTGTTTGGCACCAAAAAATTACGGAATATGGGCCAAGACTTGGGCGGCGCTGTGAAAGGCTTCAAAGATGGCATGAAGACATCTGAAGAGTCCAAAGAGCAAACTGGAGAGCAACTGCAGCAAACGGCTGCAACTGCGGACAAAACAGTTGATGTTCACGCTAAAGATGTAAATAAATAATCGCTACAGCGCAGATAGAAATTCATGCGGTTGATAAATGATTGATCTTGGAGTTTCAAAACTTGCGCTCATTGCAGTAGTAGCATTAGTAGTAATTGGTCCAGAGCGCTTGCCAAAAGTCGCTCGCATGGTCGGCAATCTATTTGGGCGTGCTCAGCGCTATATGGCCGATGTCAAATCGGAAGTCAATCGCCAGATGGAGATTGAAGAATTTAAAAAACTTCGAGAAGAAACTACATCTGCCTTCAAAGATGTTGAAGACAGCATCAACTCAACTGTTAAAGAGGCAAGCGCTAATTTAAGCGACCAAGCCGATATTTTTGAAACCAGTTTTGAAAAGCTCCCCCCGGATGAACAAGAAGTTTTGCGTAAAACGAAGCGTCAAGGCCGAAGTAGTTGGGGCGTTCGACGGGCGGCTAGACCAGTTTGGTTTAAGCGCTCAGCCGGAATTCGGACGCGTGTGCAATCTGGTGCCGCCAGAATGAAGCGCTTTCATCACAGCGCAGGCAAATAATTCATTCATGACACAAGATACTTCAAGCAAAGATTCTGGATTACAAGAATCCTTTCTTTCGCATTTATTCGAGCTACGCGATCGCGTCATTAAAGCGGCATTAGCGATTATTGTTGTCTTTGTCTGCTTGGTCTATTGGGCGCCAGATATTTTTCATTTATTTGCGCAGCCCCTACTAAAAGCACTACCAGCTGGTGGCAAGATGATTGTGACGGATGTGACGGGATCATTCTTTGTCCCCATGAAGGTCACAATGCTAGTTGCTTTTTTGATCGCTCTACCTGTGGTGATGTATCAGCTCTGGGCATTTATTGCGCCTGGACTGTATACGCATGAGCGAAAGCTGATTTTGCCTTTAGTAGTCAGTAGCTATTCCTTATTTATCATCGGCATGGCATTTGCTTATCTCTTGGTCTTCCCTACAGTCTTTAATTTTATGGCGAGCTATAACGCACCATTGGGTGCGGAGATGTCTACCGATATTGATAAGTACCTTAGTTTTGCAATGACGACTTTTTTAGCTTTTGGGATCACCTTTGAGGTGCCTGTAGTCGTCGTAGTTTTGGTCCACATGAAAATCGTGCCTTTAGCTAAGCTCAGGGAGATTCGGCCTTACGTCATCGTTGGTGCATTTGTGATCTCAGCAATTGTGACGCCACCAGATGTACTTTCTCAATTACTCTTAGCGATACCAATGACTTTGCTCTACGAGCTTGGATTATTGATTGCCCGGTTCTATGTGCCTAAACCATCGCCAGAGGATGAGGACTCAGAAAATCAAGCGAGCTCAGCGTCTGCTTGATGTCTCAAGGTTTTTGAGAGGGTACTTGTGAGCCATTGGGTGACGCGATCAAAGCGATAGCGTCTTTGGCGTAAATTACCTTCAATATCTAATTCAGATCCAGCAAATATTTTGCCTGCTGCCAGCAGGGCGCGCCGTTGTTGAATGGTTTCAATTTGAATCAGTCTAGGCAAAATCTTCGGCAACTCCCAACGAATATCTACTACAACACAGTGTTCATGTTGGAGTTGTCCAACATCACAAAGAAGTAACTCTGCTTTACTGAAATTAAATTGATTGGCAATGATCAGGCGATGACACATCAAGATCCAATCTAAATCAAGCTTATGTTCTACATGATGGCTCAAGGCCTGCTCAGCACAAAATGCTAATTCATTCCAATCATTTTGCTCTGGTGCTGGGCAACTCTCTAAAATTTTGGAGAGCAATTCTTTTGCCTCTGCTACGCCTTGCTGGTGTGCTTGCCACACCCAATAGGAGGCCTGAAGACCCCGAACTTTCTCATTTAATTTTTCACGCTTACGCCAAAGATTGGCTGCTTTACGAAATTGCGCTTGTGGGTGACCAAGGTCTGCAGCACGATCAAAACAGCGATCGCTCTCAGCAGCGTTATATCCTGAAAATTGTGGACGACGATAAATTTCTCCCAATGCATACCAAGCATTGAGATCACCATCTTTAGCGGCTAGCTCTAACCAGTAGGCTGCCTTTTTGAGAGATGCATTTGACTTAGATAGTTTTTCATCTCCCGCAGATGCACTGCGATCATCTAACTGCGCAAGACGTAAACCTAAACTGAGTCGCGCACTAGTAAGGCCTAGCTCAGCAGCTTGAGCAAGCGCCTCTTCATTGTGCGTTTCAATCCATGCAGACCAAAGAGAGGAGAGCGCTTTATTTTTTGGTTGTAACTTCATCAGAAGTTCTTTTGCAGCCGCGGTATAAATCGATTCACTTTCCGCTAGATCTTCTAAGTACTGCTTAGTCAACTTTTGGAAGCCGGCAAAATCTAAATGGGATAACTCCTCAAGAGAGGGGTGAGGATGTTTGTGAACCCAGTCACTCAACTGAGATTGCTTTTCAGAGTGCTCAGGATTCATGAGTAATGTTATTAGTTGCCACTTAGATGCTCGCTGTGCCTCAGAGGACCCCAACCCTTCTTGGCCTGTCGAAAGCCTCCAGAAAACATCCCAGCCAAAATGAAAAGCCGGTGAATGGACAGTCTCTACTAGAGGGATATTGGCAACTTGATTCCAAAACTCTAGAATTTGATCTTGATTTGAGGTTTTATCTTTAAGTTCTTGATTTTGATGAGAAACATAAGATTTTTCTAGCCAAATCAAGGCATTTGAGGGCTGAATGGGGGTTTTAAATTCGCCGGTGAGGTAGGCTGAGGCCAATTTTTGTTGCGCGGATACGTCACCCATTCGGGCCAAACTAAGGATTTTTAAGAATTCACGACTTGCCATATAACAATTCTTGCATTTAAAGCCTGAAAAAGACAGAAAACAGTGCCCTTGTTGCCGTGATACAACGAAGAAAACCAAAAAACTACCTTTTGACAAGCAAAAAGAGCTCCTAATTGCCCTGACCACCAGATTGGCTGGGCAAAACAAGCAAAATTCATGAGTCCCGGTTTTATTTGGGCATTACTTTCAATTTATGGAGATTTACAGAATGAAAAAATCGCTATTAGCAGTTGCAGCGTTGTCGGCTATTGCTGGCGCAGCGCAAGCACAATCGAGCGTAACCATCTACGGTGTAATGGATGTTGGTTACGTTAATCAAAAATCTGACGGTGCAGGAACACTTCCTCGTTCAAACGCATCAAACAGCTTCATCGGTTCTTCTGCTGAGCAGACTAGCCGTTTGGGTTTTAGAGGTACTGAAGATTTGGGCGGCGGTATGTCTGCAATCTTCGTTGTTGAGACAGGCTTACAGCCAGTAAGTAATACAGCGTCTGCTTTTAATAACCGTCAATCTTTTGTTGGTTTGAAACAGAACGGCACAGGTCAGTTCACACTTGGTACTCAGTACACCTCATTATTCCAAGCGATGTCAGCAACTGACGTAGGTCAGACGAACAATATGGTTGGTTCTGCTGTATACCCACAAGAAGTGCCTACTGGTAACGGTAACCCAGGCGTTGCTAGCTACCGTGGTTCTGATGGCTCTTCTGGTACATCTGCCGGTTTGACAGTTCGTACAACAAACATGATCCAGGCTCAGTCTGACAAGTTTGCTGGTTTCTCTTTGGGCGCTTCTTACACACTTAACGGCTCAACAACTAGCAACACCAACACATCAGCTGTTACCAACAACTGGAGTGGTTGGGGTCTTAAAGCTGACTACACATGGAACAAGTTGTATGTGGTTGCTGCAGCGAACCGTTTGAAGTCTCAGAACACTGGCCCAGTTGCTAACAACTTGCCAGCTGCTACTGTTGGTTGGACAGCTGCTGGTGGTGGTGTGCAATCTCAAGATAACCAGTTTTATGCCGGCGCTACTTATGACTTCGGTATCTTGAAGGCTTATTTACAGTACGTCAATAAGAAAGTGACAGCCGCTGCTAATGCCAACTTCTATGCACAACGTAATGGTCAACAGATCGGTGTTCGTTCTTACATTACGCCAACCATCGAAGGTTGGGCTAATATCGGTAACGGTAGCCATACAACTTATGGTGCAAACACTCCGAGAGCGAACTTTACAGCATTTCAAGCTGGTTTAAACTACTATTTATCTAAGCGTACTAACGTTTATGGTATCTACGGTTCAAATCAAATGAGCTCTGCTCAGCCAGTTAACCCATCTTTGAGTGCAAATGCATTCGCACTTGGTGTACGTCACACTTTCTAATTTAAGACTAGCCTCAGTTAATACAATGAGCTAGTACTGAATTAGAAACAGCTGTAAATGAACCCACCGTGGAAACGCGGTGGGTTTTTTAATTTATTGAAGCTTCTATGCGAGAATCGGGCATGAACAACTTAGGAGTCCCGTATGAGAAAGATTTTCATCACAGCATCATTGACTTTAATTGCAGTTACTTTAAGTGGCTGCCTTAGCACTTCACCCAAAGGTGTGAACTGTGTTCAAGGTACACCATTTGCAGATTTGCCAGTAGCTTGTGTTGGCGGACCCTAATTAAAGGCTAGAATGAGTTGGTCTTTAATATCAAGATGCTCAGGCGCTAATCCCGCCTGATTGCGTTGATAAGTTGCCGTATAAGCTGTCTCAATATTCTTAGTAAAAGCATAGTATTGAACAGGAGCGAAGAGAATCGCTTTTGAGCTAGCTGCTGTTTAATATGATCAAGCTCCTCTCGATGGCTGACAATCGATCCTAATATCGTTTATAGCCTATATTTGTTTTTTTGTGATTTTGAGCCCAGCGGGGGCTTGGTTTTCAGGCCATTAACCCCTGATAGAAATGACAATTGTCAATTATTGTAGATAATGCTAGATTGAGTCATGAATGGTCTTTGAGCCATTCAAAGTTGACGAGAATTAAGAGCTGTCATTTCACCACTTACATTATTGGAAGAGCATCTTATGAAAATGAAACAAATAAGCCAAATATTGGCAGTTACAGCCCTCCTTGCTAGCTCTGGTGCTGCCATTGCAGCTAGTGCCACGATGGACAAAATTAAATCATCGGGCGCAGTTACCATGGGCGTTCGTGAGTCCTCTATTCCGATGTCTTACACCACTGGTGACAGTCGTTTTGACGGTTATCACGTTGAAGCTTGCCGTATGATTTTGAATGATATTAAAGATAAGTTAGGCATGAGTACCTTGCGCATTAACTATCAACCAGTCACATCACAAAATCGCGTACCTTTAGTACAAAACGGCACAGTCGATATTGAGTGCGGTACAACAACCAATAATGCTAATCGTGCAAAAGATGTTGGATTTGCAAACACGCTCTATGTTGAAGAAGTGCGCATTGCAGTGAAAGCCAATTCAGGCATTAATTCGATTTCCCAGTTAGCCGGAAAAAAAGTAGCAACTACTACTGGTACTACCTCAGTTCAATTGTTGCGTAAGCATGAAAAAGCCAATAATGTGAACTTTGATGAAGTCTTTGGTAAAGATCACTCTGATAGTTTCTTGCTCTTGGAGTCTGGCCGTGCTGATGCTTTCGTGATGGACGGATCGATCTTGGCCGGTAACATTGCTAACGCTAAAAATCCAAAAGATTTTAAAATTGTTGGTGAGGTTTTGAGTACTGAGCCAATTGCAATTATGGTTCCTAAGAATGATCCAGAATTTAAGGCGGCAGTAAATTCAGCCATTGCCAAGATTGTTGCAAACGGTAGAATGCCTGCACTTTGGGACAAGTGGTTCTTAAAACCAATTCCACCTAAAAATGTTGTGGTTGGTCTCGAGTTATCACCTGCTACCAAGAATGCTTGGGCTAACTTGAATGACAAGCCAGTAGAAGATTACGCGCAGAAAAAATAATCTATGGCGTTAGATTTTGGTGTCTTTTGTAAAAGCACCTTAGATGGAGAAGCGGTTGACCACTGCTTCTCCTCATTGTTTGGGCTAGGCCAAAATGCTGATCCTAGTTACTTAGATTGGCTAATGAAGGCATGGGGCTGGACTCTAGCAGTTGCTGCTCTAGGCCTTGCCATCGCATTAATTGTGGGCGCTGTAATGGGTACCTTGCGAACTCTTCCCGATACTGGAAGAGGTAGTAGGACACTCGTTCGTTTTGCTACGGCTTGGGTGGAGTTATTTAGAAATATCCCGGTATTGGTCCAGGTATTTCTTTGGTACCACGTGATCCCTTCATTTATTTTGCCTTTAAAGCTTCTCCCATCATATTGGTTGGTCAGTATTGCCCTTGGTTTTTATACTTCAGCGCGAATTGCAGAGCAGGTCAGGGCGGGTATTCAGTCATTACCAAGCGGTCAGCGTGCTGCTGCTACCGCATTAGGGATGACTACAACTCAAACCTATCGCTACATCATCTTGCCGATGGCGCTACGCATTGTGATTCCGCCACTCACTTCTGAGAGCATGAACGCGATTAAAAATTCTTCCGTTGCGTTTGCAGTATCCGTTCCCGAGCTCACTTTATTTGCAATGCAGGCACAAGAAGAGACCTCGCGTGGAGTTGAAATCTATTTGGCAGTGACTGGGCTCTATGCACTTTCTGCCTTTGGTGCTAATCGGGTAATGGCACTGATTGAAAAGAGAAGTCGGATACCCGGATTTATCAGCCCATCTAATGATGCTAGTTTGGCTCATTAAGTGATCTTGATATGCTGAGCCTAGATCTAAATTTCTATAACTGGGAATTATTTACCAATTACATTGTTAAAGGGTTGATATTTAGTATTCAGCTCACAGTCATTGCTACGATTGGCGGCATTGTGGCAGGCACCTTTTTGGCGCTCATGCGCTTATCAGGCCGGCCTGCATTAGTTTATCCAGCCACTATTTATATCAATACCATGCGCTCCATTCCATTGGTCATGGTGATTTTGTGGTTCTTCTTATTGATCCCCATGTTAATTGGTAAGCCGATCGGCGCTGACCTATCGGCTACGATTACTTTTATTGCTTTTGAGGCGGCTTTCTTTGCTGAGATTGTGCGCGCTGGTATTCAGTCGGTGCCTAGAGGACAAACCTATGCTGGTGAAGCATTGGGGATGAATTATGGTCAGAATATGCGCTTGATTGTGTTGCCACAGGCATTTCGCAACATGGTTCCTGTATTTATGACTCAAACTATTATTTTGTTTCAAGATACCTCACTGGTTTACGCGATTGGCGCCTATGACTTGCTGAAGGGGTTTGAGATTGCAGGTAAGAACTATGGCAGGCCAATTGAGACTTATATATTGGCAGCAGCAACCTATTTTGTCATTTGCTTTTCACTTTCTAAAGTTGTACGTAAGATTCATGCCAAAGTTGCGATCGTTCGCTAATTTATTTTTATGCTTACTACTAATTACATAGACTCTCATGATTGAACTTCGAAACGTTTCTAAATGGTATGGCTCTTTTCAGGTTCTGACTGATTGCAGTACCTCAATCAATAAGGGTGAGGTCGTGGTTATTTGCGGCCCATCGGGATCAGGTAAATCTACGCTGATTAAAATAATTAATGCTTTAGAGCCTTTTCAGGCCGGCGAAGTGACAGTTGACGGTATCGATCTGCATGATCCCAAAACCAATCTGCCTAAGTTGCGCGCTCGCGTTGGTATGGTGTTTCAAAACTTTGAATTATTTCCTCACCTCAGCGTTACCGAAAACCTAACGCTTGCTCAAATTAAGGTGTTAGGGCGCTCTATTGATGAAGCTAAAACCCATGGCTTGAAGTATCTTGATAGGGTCGGCTTAATCGCACAGAAGGACAAATATCCTGGCCAGCTGTCTGGTGGTCAGCAACAGCGAGTGGCGATTGCACGCGCTTTGAGTATGGATCCCATCTTGATGCTGTTTGATGAGCCTACTTCCGCATTAGACCCAGAGATGGTTGGTGAAGTTTTAGATGTCATGGTCAAGCTCGCCAATGAGGGCATGACGATGTGCTGCGTCACGCATGAGATGGGATTTGCACGCAAAGTTGGTAATCGGGTGATTTTTATGGATCAAGGAAGAATTCTTGAGGATTGCAGCAAAGATGAATTTTTTGGTAATCCTGAAGCACGCTCTGCAAGAGCAAAAGATTTTTTATCTAAGATACTGTCGAACTAAATTTAAGAGCGGTTCTTTATTGGCCCTGTATTTTGGGTTTTGGGCGCTTACCAATTTTGACTGTGAGCTCTAGCACTTTGCCCTTACGCAAAACTTTAATGGTGGCCTCATTGCCGGGTCCTAGTTGCGCAATTTGATTCAGTAGCTGTCTAACATCTTTAGTTCCCTGGTTGTTTACTGCAATGAGTACGTCGCCAGGTTTAGCTCCGCCGCGATCAGCGGGCCCGCCTTCAAGCACGCCCGATAGCAACACCCCCTCAGTAGCGCCTGCAAGACCAAGCGATTCAGCTAACTCTTTAGAGAGATTCTGGGGCTCTACACCAATCCAGCCGCGAGTGACAGAGCCATTACTCACAATGGATTCCATTACCTGTTTAGCCAAGCTCACAGGAATCGCAAAACCAATTCCCATTGAGCCTCCGTTACTAGAAAAGATTGCGGTGTTAATGCCGATGAGGTTACCGCGCGTATCGATTAACGCCCCACCTGAATTACCAGGATTAATGGCCGCATCTGTTTGAATAAAGTTTTCAAATGTATTGATGCCGACATGATCTCGGCCCAGCGCTGAAACAATTCCAGAAGTAACCGTTTGACCAACACCAAACGGATTGCCAATGGCAAGCACTACATCTCCTACATGCACGGATTCTATTTTTCCAAGCGTGATCGGAGGTGGTAAATTTTTCGCATCAATCTTTAAAACAGCAATATCGGTTTCTGGGTCACTACCAATGACTTGCGCTTTTAATTTGCGCCCATCGGCCAGCGCTACATCAATCTCACTGGCATCACTAATCACATGGTGGTTAGTTAAAATAATTCCTTCGCGACTGACTAATACCCCCGAACCTAGGCTGGAGCTGGGCTCTTCATCTGGAGGTTGATCACCAAAAAAGAATTTAAATAAGGGATCAGCAGAATTATTACCTTTGCGAGACTTAGGTTTAGTTGAGGCTTTACTAGTGAAAATATTGACAACAGCAGGCATCGATTTTTTTACAGCCTCATGATACGAGCCGGGACTTAAACTACTGCCGTCGTAAAAGCCTTCCTTTAAGGTAATACTTTCTACTAGTGAACCATTTTGTATGCTATTCAACCAGCCTGGTTTCAGAATCATCGTAATGAACCAGGCTGCCAAAAAAATGGTGACAACTTGCGCAAAGAGTAGCCAAAGACGGTTTAACATTGAATGATGTGTTTCAGTTTTTATTTTTTGAGGCTATCACGAATTTCACGCAGCAACACAATATCTTCTGGTGCTGGTGGCACTGTTAGCCCATCGATGAAGCGAACCTTGTTAACGATTTTGATCATTTGAAAAATAACAAAAGCCAAAATAATAAAATTGATGGAAATTGTAATGAAATTACCATACGCAAAAACGGGTATCCCTGCCTTCTTGAGGGCATCGTATGTTCTAGGAATCCCTTCTGGAACATTGCCTAAAATAATGAACAGGTTAGTAAAGTCAATATGACCTCCAAAAAGAGTAGAAATAACTGGCATCACGATGTCATTTACCAAAGAATCAACGATTTTTCCGAATGCCCCGCCAATAATGACGCCCACTGCTAAATCAATGACATTGCCCCTAACTGCAAAGTCCCGAAATTCCTTTAAAACGGCCATAATTACCCTCCTATTTGCCTGAATACTGATTTACTCAAGATTAACCCCACAACTTTCTTACTCACCCCACTTTTTACTTTAAAATCCTATCTTTAAGCAATTTCTATTCAAAAATACCCTTTTAGGAATTTTGTAAATGAGTGACAAGCCCTCTATGGACAAGGATCGTCGTAAATGGTTGATCGCTACCTCAGCGGTCGGCGGTGTTGGTGCAGCAGCAGCCCTTTACCCTTTTGTAGATAGTTTTGAACCTTCCGAGCGCGCTAAGGCGGCTGGAGCTGCTGTTGAGATTGATATTGCTGGCATGAAGCCAGATGAAATGAGAATGGTTGAATGGCGCGGAAAGCCAGTTTGGGTCGTGCGTCGTACTCCTGAGCAAGTTACTGAGCTGTCTAAAATTGATGCAGAGCTTGCGGATCCTGATTCTTTAAGGGATCCAGCTCAATATACCCCGCCATATGCCCAAAATCAATGGCGCTCAATTAAGCCTGAGTATTTTGTAGTAGTGGGCATTTGCACTCACTTAGGCTGCTCTCCAACCCCTAAATTTGATGCGGGTGCACAACCTTCCTTGCCTAATACATGGCCAGGCGGCTACCTTTGCCCATGTCATGGATCGACTTTTGATATGGCAGGCCGTGTCTATAAAAATAAACCAGCTCCAGATAACCTTGAAGTGCCGCCGCATATGTATTTGAGCGACACCATGATTCTGGTTGGCGAAGACAAGAAAGCCTAGGGAGAGATAAATGGCATTTCATGAAAAAGAAGTCCCAGCTGACGCATCAGCTGCTCAGAAGGTGATGGCATGGGTTGATTCACGTTTGCCAGTGACTGCGGCCTTCAAGAAGCATATGAGTGAGTATTACGCTCCTAAAAACCTCAATTTCTTTTACATCTTTGGCGCATTAGCAATTGTTGTCTTGGCGATTCAGATCGTTACGGGCATTTTCTTAACAATGAACTACAAGCCTGATGCTGCAAAGGCATTTGAGTCTGTTGAATACATCATGCGTGAGGTTCCCTTCGGCTGGCTAATTCGCTATATGCATTCCACTGGAGCCTCTATGTTTTTCGTAGTGGTTTACATGCATATGTTCCGTGGTTTGATTTATGGCTCTTATCGAAAGCCACGTGAACTCATTTGGATTTTTGGTTGCGCCATTTTCTTGGCCTTAATGGGTGAAGCCTTCTTTGGTTACCTCCTCCCATGGGGTCAAATGTCTTACTGGGGCGCCCAGGTTATTGTGAATTTATTCTCGGCGATCCCATTGATTGGTCCAGACCTTTCCTTATGGTTGCGTGGGGACTATGTTGTTGGCGACGCAACGCTAAACCGTTTCTTTGCATTCCACGTAATTGCTATTCCACTGGTGTTAATTGGTCTGGTTGCAGCGCATATTCTTGCACTCCATGAGGTCGGTTCAAACAATCCAGATGGTGTAGAGATTAAAGATACCGTTGATGAAAAAGGTATTCCTTTAGACGGAATTCCGTTCCACCCGTTTTACAGCGTTCATGACGTCATGTATCTGGGCGGCTTCTTGATTATCTTTGCATCAATTGTTTTCTTTGCACCAGAGATGGGCGGTTATTTCTTAGAAGCGAATAACTTCATTCCAGCAAATCCATTTGTTACGCCAACGCATATTGCGCCGGTTTGGTATTTCACGCCGTTCTACTCTATGTTGCGCGCTACGACTACGAACTTCTTATTGCCTTTATGGATTTTCTTGGCAGTGATTCTTGGGATGTTTGCCCTTCAGTCGAAAGATATCAAGGTCAAAGGCGCTTGCGTAGCTATTGCAATAGTTTTGGCTGCTGGTTTTTATGTGCTTGATGCGAAGTTTTGGGGAGTTGTGATCATGGGTGGTTCCGTGGTGATCCTGTTCTTCTTACCTTGGTTAGATTATTCCCCAGTGAAGTCAATTCGCTATCGTCCACAATTCCATAAATATATTTATGGCACCTTTGTAGTGACCTTTGTGATTTTGGGTTACTTGGGTATTCAGCCACCATCACCCTTGTTTGAAAAGATTTCTCAGATTTGTACTATTTATTACCTGGGATTTTTCTTGGCAATGCCGTTCTGGAGCAAGCTTGGTACCTTCAAGCCAGTCCCAACGCGCGTTACTTTTGCAGCACATTAATAAACGCTCAGCACATTGGTAAAGAGAAATTAGGAACTAGTATGAAACGAATTCTGCAAACTTTGATGGGCATCTGCCAAGTAACGGTTGTGCTTGCTGCGATTGGCTTTGGTATGACTGCCAATGCCAGTGAAGGCGATTTTCCATTAGATGCTGCGCCTAACCGCGTCAACAACAATGCTTCATTACAAAATGGTGCAAAGATATTTGTAAACCATTGCTTGAACTGCCATTCAGCTACTAGCGTTCGCTATAACCGCTTGCGCGATATTGGCTTAACCGACCAGCAAATTAAAGATAACTTGATTTTGACAGATGCTAAGGTCGGCGATTTGATGACCATTGCCATGACACCAAAAGAAGGTAAAGCCTGGTTTGGTAAGACCCCACCAGATCTCTCTGTTGAAGCTCGAGCACGTAGTACTGATTGGCTCTATACCTACTTCCGTACTTTTTACAAAGACGATACAACCCAAACCGGTTGGAATAATTTAGTGTATCCAAATGTGGGTATGCCCCATGTGCTCTGGCAGTTGCAGGGTGAACGTGCTGCTAAGTTTGAGGAACGCAAGGATCCGCATGACCAAAGTAGAACTGAAAAAGTATTTGTAGGCTTTGAGCAACTCACTCCAGGTGTGATGAAACCACAAGAGTATGACGATAATATTGCTGACCTAGTTTCTTTCTTGTCTTGGATGGCTGAGCCAGTCCAACTTGAGCGTAAGCGCATTGGCGTTGTAGTGCTATTGTTCTTAGCGATTTTCACACTCTTGGCATGGCGTTTGAATAAAGCATATTGGAAAGATATTCACTGATAGCTTGTTTGGGCATCTTGATTGGTGTCCGTTAGTGAAAGATTTAGGCCGCTGTTGGTTGTGCGTTTGATGTATTGAAGTAGAAATTTAAGGAAATAAATTTATGATGGTGTTGTATTCGGGTACTAACTGCCCATTCTCGCAACGCTGCCGTTTGGTGCTTTTCGAAAAAGGCATGGATTTTGAGATTCGCGATGTCGACTTGTTTAACAAGCCAGAAGATATCTCGGTGATGAACCCTTATGGCCAAGTTCCTATTTTGGTTGAGCGTGATCTAATTTTGTATGAGTCAAACATTATCAATGAATATATTGATGAGCGTTTTCCGCATCCACAGTTAATGCCGCCTGATCCAGTTGCACGCGCACGCGCACGCCTCTTCCTCTTTAATTTTGAGAAAGAATTATTTGTGCACGTAGCGGCCCTGGAAAATGAAAAAGGCAAGGCTGCTGAAAAGACTCATGAAAAAGCGCGTTTAGCAATTCGTGATCGCTTAACACAGCTGGCACCTATTTTTGTTAAGAATAAGTACATGTTGGGCGATGAGTTTTCAATGTTAGACGTAGCGATTGCGCCATTGTTATGGCGTCTTGAGCACTACGGCATTGATCTATCTCGTAATGCTGCTGCACTATTGAAGTACGCTGAGCGTATTTTTAGTAGACCTGCATACATTGAAGCCTTGACTCCTTCTGAAAAGGTGATGCGCCGCTAAGCTGCACTTGCGGTTCATCACGAGTCAGAATGTCTGACATTCCAAGTAACAAGCCTTACCTAATCCGTGCTCTACATCAGTGGTGTACGGATTTTGGTTTTACCCCCTTTATTGCTGTTTTTGTGGATGCCAGGGTTGAAGTGCCTATGGAGTTTGTGAAGAACGATGAGATCGTTTTAAACCTCTCCCTAGAAGCTTGCCATCAATTGCAATTAGAGAATGACTGGATTAGCTTTCAAGCAAGATTTGGCGGGATTCCTAGAAAAATTATGGTGCCAGTCACTCATGTTCTTGCCATTTACGCGCGGGAAAATGGACAGGGTATGTCGTTTCCTTTTGATCCTGCAAAGGCGCGTGATTTGCACGTGGCAGATTCAAAGGATCAGACTCCTGAAAAGCCACCAACTAGCAAGCCATTCTTGAAGATTGTGAAATAGGCTAAAATATTGCCATTGCCCCTTTAGCTCATCTGGTAGAGCAACTGATTTGTAATCAGTAGGTGGTCTGTTCGAGTCGGACAAGGGGCACCAAATACAAAAGGCTTCTAGGTTAATTAACTGAGAAGCCTTTTTCTTTTTGTCACTAAAAAATGTATTAGTTACTCTTTTGCCAAGTTGAAAATAATTTATAAACTGTGCCCATGTAGTCTTCTTTATAGCTTGTTAATATCAGTATTTTTTCGGACTCTGGATCTATACCTACACGTTGGCCACCATAACCTAGCCACCAATAACTCTTTTTGCCACCAAAGTTCGCAATAAAAGTTTGATACCCATAACCATCAAACGCATTTCCTACCCTTCTGCTGGAGTTGGGTAGCTGCGAAGAGGTTGCGTCCCTCATGAAGCTCTGCATGCAGGTACTGCCCCGTTTGAGTTGTTCAAGAGAGTGCATAGCTAATCTAGCCCAGTCTTTGGCTGTAAAACTTGCTCCAGAAGCAGCTTGAGCATGATTGTCGCTATCAACCATCCAAAAGCCTTTATCTTGCGTGCGGCTATCTTTCCATATAGTTTTTTCAAAAGTACCCAAGAAGCCACCGGCGCTATCACCAACGTGTTCTAGTGCATAGGTATCAACAGCCTTATATCTAAATTCCACACCTCCGGGAAGGGGCTTGCCAAATAAGGTTGTATCCCTTTGACCATATTTTTTCAGAATACTGGAAGTTGTGACCCCTTTAAATGCGATGTCTTGCCATTCACCAATATAAGTTTGTCCGGATGTGATCCCATCCTTTGCGCCACTACTCATTGTGAGTAGATCTTTGATGCTTGATTCTCCAAAGACTGTTCCTTTGAGTTCTGGTGCATAAGATTCAGCCTTGTCATCTAGGGATTTAATTTTTCCTTTGCATAGGAGGGCGCCAATTGTGTAGGCGGTAAGACTCTTGCTCATCGACTGTGAAAATAACGGGCTTGTAGAAGTTGCCGGAGACTTATATTTCTCAAAGACTACTTTTCCTTTATCAATAAGTAGAAGGGCGGTAGTTGCATTCGAATCAATTATTTGATTTGCTAAGTTAGCAATTTCCTTATCGGACTGTGACAGTATTTTTGGTTCTAAGGGTATTGGGTTCGGGCTAGGTTGAAAAATTTTATTGTTTGGTAATTTAGCAAGCCCTCCCGAATGTCTTTCGGGGTTAACTGA
>Ga0164294_10001419_pt1 | contig 22300 bp, 26 predicted proteins | sample GEODES005metaG_FD_111479 | JGI IMG/M metagenome (GOLD analysis project Ga0164294, IMG submission 111479) | Oligotrophic lake water microbial communities from Sparkling Lake, Wisconsin, USA - GEODES005 metaG | ecosystem: Environmental > Aquatic > Freshwater > Lake | place: USA: Sparkling Lake...
AACTGAAGCTGAAAGGGCTCGAGACCTGATTTGAGGTCTTGAAATGCCTGGTCTACTTTTTCAGGGGGGCCTTTGACACCCAGCTCAATATGCCGGCCCCATTGCGGATGGTCCACGCTGGGCAGACTGAAGACTTTGATCAGAGGATGTTGCGCCTCAATGGCCTCCATAAGAGGGGTGAGTGTGGCCTCCATTGAGCCAAAAAGAATCACCGACTTTTCGATCCTCTTTTCTGTTTGAAACCACTGCGCATAGTGTGCATCCAATACCTGGGCCACCATAGGCCAGGCCATAACGGGAAAACCCGGCACAAAATGCACAGTGCCCCCGTCAGAAAGACTGCAGGTGAAACCAGGGATCTTGTTGTAGGGATTGGTGATGATGCCGGCTCCCAACGGGAAGACGCCCATGTTCAAACGGTGGATATTGTCTGGCCGGTCGGGCTCATAGACCGTGCCTTGCTCGCGTGCAGTGTCCTGCATGCGTTCACGTATCAAGATTTCAGCCTCGGGGTGCAACTTCAAATCCAAACCCAAGGCCTTGCCTGCGCACTGGCGGGTGTGGTCGTCAGGTGTTGCACCAATGCCGCCGAAAGAAAATACCACTTGAGGGGTCGCAAACGCTCTCTTGAGCGTGGCCGAAATGCGTTCCGGCGAATCCCCCACATAGTCAGCCCATGAAAGCGACAAGCCCCGTTCTGACAGGAGCTCAATGACTTTGGGCAGGTGTTTGTCTGCACGCTTGCCCGACAGTATTTCATCACCAATGATGATGGCACCAAATTCTGGCATTGTGTGATTTGCGTTAAGAGCGTTCATGTCAAAGAAGTGAGTCGGGAGGGTGGGTTGATGCTACTGCGGGAAGGGCCTTTGGTGGGGTTTCGAATGTCACCAAAGGGGCCCTGTTCAACTCCACAGAGGCAACATGCCTGCCCCGCAGCTCGGCCAATGCCGCCAAGGCAAAGTGCGCAAACCACAAGGAAGAAAATGCAAAAACAAGGGTGTACAACCAAACAGCGATGGGGACTAACACCACAAAGGCTGCGGCAAACAAAGCCCCCGAGGCCCATACCAAGCTGGGTGCAGCGCCCATTAAACCCGTCACGACGCCCATGCACATCAAGCTCAAACGGTGCTCCCGGGTGATGGCCAAGCGCTCGTCCCGGCTGGCGTGTACCGCCAAAACATCAAAGGTCAACACACGGTAAGTCAGCCAACCCCAAATCAAAGGGGGGATCAGCATCGCCAAAGGCGGCACCAGCCACAAAGGCAAGGTCAGCAACAAAGCGAACACGGCGATCAACACGGATAAAAATGTCCACCCCAAACTCGCCAGAAAACTGCCCCCATTTTTGCGCGCCAGATCAGGAAATCGACGATAAGCAACCCAACTGAGCAGTGCGGGGGTCATCATGAAAGAAACAAGCAACAAACTCGTCATAACCACAATCGGCGTTACTGTAAAAATGACCACCAAGGGGGCCACCACCGATTTCAGGTCACGCACGCCAAAAATGACAAACCATTGCCAGACCATGGCAAAAACCGAGGAGTTCTCTAACAGGCCACGCACCGAACCCACAGCCAAATCCCAGAGCCAGTAACTGGCCGCCCAAGCCAGACTGACCATGATCAACAAGGGCAACAGTGACAACAGCATCACGCGGGGATGAAGACAATAGGCCACGGCCCGCCACAAAGAATCCAAAAAAAATTTCATCCTGTACCCCCAGACGTTTGGCCCTTTCAGGCTCGGCCCATCAAACGCAGCATGCCCAAGCGCTGCTGCGCCCAGAAACCCGCCCCGTAATCTCGACCCTGCTCGACCTGATCGCGCACGCCTGTAGGATCAAAACGGTATTTGAAATTGGCGGTACCGCCCAGAATATCCCAAACCGGCAACAAGACCCCAAAATTGCAGCCTCCCAGCACCGTTTGATGGCCCAACACAGTCTCATGACCTAGCCCAATGCTGTGATGCAAACGATGAAATCGAGGACTCACCCAGAGTCGCTCGCCGATGCGTCCAAACCAGAACTTGACATTGGCATGCTGGAAACTTTCACTCAATTGGCCCAAAGCCACCAGGGCCACAAACTGGGCTGGCGCAACCCCCAGCAGGACGGCAACGATGGACAAAATAAGGCTTGTGATCACATCGTCCAACAGGTGATTGCGGTTATCGCTCCAGATCGTCATTTGCCTTTGCGAGTGATGCAAGGCATGCAAAGCCCACCAAGGCCCAAAAGCATGTTGCGCGCGGTGTATCAGGTAATGCACAAAGTCAAAGACAATCAAGTACAGCACGAAGCTGACCCCAGCAATGTCGGTCACGCCAGGCCAGATCTGGTCCAGGTGAAAAGTAGGTACACCTTGCACGCGCAACCAGCCCCACACATGGTCCAAGCCATTTTCCAAAGTGAAAAACATCAGCAGTTTGAAAACCCCCAAGCGATGAATCAAGGTATAAAAAACATCAACCCGAACCGCTTGTCGATCGCGCCAATGCTCGACAGGCCATATTTTTTCAAGTGGCACCATCACGACAAGCATGAAGACAATTTGCAAAAGTCCAACCAGCAGCCAGCCCGTTCCCTCATAGGCTTGTTCGAGTAAATTTCCAGCCCCCGCCCACACCGCAAAGGGTTGAACAAATACCTCGTACAAAGCTTGCTGTAAAAACTCAAAAACGTTGATCAAGGTTTCCATGCGGCTGACCTGTTGTGTTGCGCAATCCAGTTGCGGTATTCCGGGTGCTCCCGTAAAGTTGCAAAACAATGCCCTTTGGCCTTGAGGGCCACAATCAGGGGCTCCAACACAGCGGGAGCCCAAGGGTCCTTGCGGGACCATATGCCTAAATGCGCCATCAGCACATCACCAGCACGAATATTGTGCACCGCTTGATTCAATAAGTGTTGGTTGCTGTAACTTTCACTGGGCAGTTCATCACCCAAAAAACCCGCCGGCGCCCAACCTACATGGGCGTAGCCACAGACCTTGGCTGCGGCCAATAATCTTGCCGAAGTTTTACCCCCAGGGGCTCTGAACAAAGGCAAACTGGGTCTTCCCGTCAAGGCTTCGATACGGGACGTGGCTTGCTTGAGGTTATCGCAATACTCGGCGGCAGACCAAGTCATCCGCTGACCCGCGCGAGGTCCTGCTGAGGGGCGAACCTTAAAACGCGCCGGTGCATCCATGCTTGCCGGGGCCTCATCGGCTTGCCAATACACATGATCAAAGGAATGACTCGCAAACTCATGACCTTCTAAGGCGCGTTCTGACCACCAAGCGCTCCACGTGTCGCCCAGAGAACCGTCACCTTCGATGGTTTTTTCATTGGCCACAAAAAAAGTGACGGACAACTTTTGCCGTTGCAGCACTTGTGCAACCCAAGGCGCCACGCCCATGTGACCGGTATCAAAAGTCAAATACAAGGGCTTGGCGCAGGAGGGCATTTGTGCGCCCCCTGCCAACGCCCAGCTTAATCCAAGGCACACCAGAGCCGCTTTATTGGCGAGGCGCATGGTCGAGCGTCCAAACTCCATGGGGCGATTTACCCACGTTGACTTGACGTACCACCGACTTGCGGGCGATGTCAATCAAGGTGAGTTTTTTCGCCCATCGCGAAGTCACCATGATCAATTTGCCATCGGCACTGATGTCCATGCAATCAGGCCCTGAAGGGGCGGGGAATTTGGCCACCACTTCAAAGGTGGTGTAGTCGATTTGACTGATGGTGTTGGCCACACGGTTGCTGACCAAGACATGTTTTCTGTCACCCAAGGCACGAAAAGCATGTGCGCCTTTGCCTGTCTTGATTTTTTTCACAAATTTTGGCATGCCCGAACTGATGTCATACACCTCAACGCCATCACTCCCAGTCAAACCAATCAAAAGATGATTGCCATCAGGGGTACCAAAAACATCGGCAGGCATCGCGCCGACTCGGATGCGAGAGGTCAAGGTCTGACTGATCAGGTCAATGGCCACCAACTCGTTGCTGTCTTGCATGGTCGACCAAACGGTGGTGCTTTTGGCGTCAATCCACAAATGGCTGGGTGTTTTGCCCGTTGCAATGCGTTTGGCCAGGCTTGCATTCTGCCCATCCCACCGGTAAATATCAATGTGATCCAGACGATTGGCAGACGTGACAAACCATTTCATATCGGGAGAAAATCGCAAATGGTAGGGGTCCAAAATGTCCAACACCGTCCGCTGAACTTTGGCCGTGCGAGGGTCAATGAAAGTCAAGGAATCACTCAAGGCATTCGCCACAATGACCGACTTCTCATCGGGCGTTAAATACAAGTGATGCGGCTCTTTACCCGTTGGAATACGCTGCTTTTCAGTCCAGCTGACGGGATCAATGACGCTGACAGTGCCGTCCAAAGAATTAAGAACAAAGACAGGATTATGTTGTGTCTGAGCCCAACCCGTCAAAACAAAAAACGCCAAAAGCGCGCCGCAACTAACAAAACGAAAATAAATCACCAAATGCTTTCTGAAACCGCAACAGTGTACAAGGGCAGGCCTGTTGAATTCTGATTAACATAGAAACCATGTCTATTTTCAATGTTTCTGGCGTGCAATTAGAGGTGGCCTTCGTCGGGCCCACCCATCCATCGACTCCTTCACTTGTTTTTTTGCACGAAGGATTAGGCAGTGTCAGTTTGTGGCGAGACTGGCCTGCACAACTTTGCGGTCAACTTCAAATGTCCGGGATGGCCTATTCCAGACAGGGTTATGGTCAATCAGATGCAACCGCGGAGGCCAGAAGTAATTCACAAGTTCTCAATGGCGTGCGACAAGGCCGCTTGCAAGCCGACTACATGCATCACGAAGCATTGACTGTTCTGCCTAGACTTCTGCAGGGGCTGGGCATTGAAAATCCTATACTGATCGGTCACTCCGACGGCGCCACGATTGCGCTTATCCATGCCAGCCAACACCCTGTCGCTGCCTGTGTCGTGATGGCCCCCCATGTCATGGTGGAAGACATCTCGGTCCATGCCATTTCACAAGTGCGTGATGACTTCACAGAAGGTTCGTTAAGAGACAGACTTGCCAAATTTCATGCCGATGTCGATGGCGCCTTCTGGCAATGGAACGATGTATGGCTGAGTTCAGAGTTTCGCAGTTTTGACATCCGAAAAGAAATCGAAGGCATTACCGCCCCACTCCTGGCGATCCAGGGCGAAGAGGATGCCTACGGCACCATGGCACAAATTGACGACATCGCATCGCATGTGCCCCATGCAGAGCGGGTCAAACTGGCTTCTTGCGGACACGCGCCCCACCGCGATCAACCCGCACAGGTGCACAGGGCCATTGCGCAGTTTCTCTCCACGCACCTCGGCTGAGCGGTCAGGCTTTGGCTGCCCGGCCGGCCATCAAGGCCAGGTCGTCAGCAGTCAACCAGCGCCATTGCCCGGGTGCCAAATCATCTGGCAAGCTCAAACCGCCAATAGTCGAGCGGTGCAAGCCTTCAACCCGGTTGCCTATGGCCGCCACCATGCGCTTGACCTGGTGGTACTTGCCCTCGGTCAGCGTCAGGCGCAGGTGCAAAGGGGCCACCGCTTCGCAGGCAGCAGCCTTGACGGGTTTCGGATCGTCGTCCAACACCACACCGGCCAGCAAGCGATCAACCTGATCCGGCAAGACTTCATACTTGGTCGTGACCTCATAGACCTTGGGCACATGGTGCTTGGGCGAACTCATGCGGTGAATGAACTTGCCGTCGTCGGTGAGCAGCAGCAAACCCGTCGTGTCCTGGTCCAAGCGCCCTACGGCTTGCACGCCCTGCACTGCCGCTTTTTGGGGGCGGGTGCGCAGCGGTCCGGGCAGCAAGGTGTAAATGCTCGGCCAAGTGGAAGGTTTTTGCGAGCACTCGGTGCCGGTTGGTTTGTGCAGCATCAAGTAGGCACGCTCGGCAAACGGCCAGTCCACACCCTGCACGTTAAACACCAAGCCCTCGGGCTGAAAAAAAGTTCCTGGATCGTCACACACGCTGCCTGCCACCGACACAAAACCTTGCTGCACCAAACCCGCGCAGACGCGGCGGGTGCCAAAGCCTTGGCTGAACAAAATATCTTCTAAACGCATGGGTTTCATAAGGCATGATTGTCGCAGTGAAAGGATGCCTCATGCACACACCCTCGTCATTGTCCGCATTGCCCTCACACGGTGCGATCACCGATGTACCCGGCATCGAAGTCGGCCACTTCACCGATCCCCGTCGCCCCACCGGATGCAGCGTGGTGATCACTCGCCAAGGCGCGGTGGGCGGCGTGGCGGTGCGCGGGGCCGCGCCCGGCACGCGCGAGACCGACTTGCTCGAACCCGGCAATACCGTCAACCAGGTGCATGCAGTGCTGCTGTCGGGCGGAAGCGCTTGGGGATTGGACGCAGCAGGCGGCGTGATGCGCTGGCTGGACGAACAAGGCATAGGCCTGAACGTGGGCCCGGCCCGCGTACCCATCGTTCCAGCCGCTGTGCTGTTTGATTTGAACCTGGGCGACCCCACCATTCGACCCGATGCGCAAGCCGGTTACGCCGCTTGCCTGAACGCCAGCGCGCAAGCTCCGGCGCAAGGCAGTGTGGGCGCCGGCAGCGGCGCCAGCGTGGGCAAACTGTTTGGCATGCAGCGCGCCATGAAAGGCGGCATCGGCACCGCCTCAGTCCGTGTAGGCGGCGTGACCGTGGGCGCTCTGGTAGCCTGCAACGCCTTGGGCGATGTGATCGACCCCGACACCGGTGAACTGATTGCAGGCGCTCGTCATGAGGGCGGCCAAGGCAATAGCCAAGGCCTGTGCGACACCCGCCGCAGCTTGTTGGCGGGCGTGCCGCCTTTGCCGATTTTGGCCGGCACCAACACCACCATCGGCGTGATCGCCACCGACGCCAAGCTCAGCAAAAACCAAGCCCAACGCCTGGCTCAGATTGGCCATGACGGCCTGGCCCGCAGCATCAACCCCGTCCATACCCTGTCAGACGGCGACACCCTGTTTGCCTTGTCTACCGGCCTGTCCACCACATCCCCCGGCATGACGGTGCTCTGCGTGATGGCGGCCGAAGCCGTGGCGCTGGCGACGGTGCAAGCGGTCAAAGCCGCGCAAAGTTGGGGGGCAGGCGGTCTGCATTTGCCAGCAGCCCGTGATGGGTATGGACTCTAAAATGCAAGCCTTGTCTGTGATTGGTTTTTTTGAAAGATACCTGATGGCCTTGATGACCCGCTTGTTCTTTATTTTTGGCCCACGAAATATTCTTTCTTTGGCTTGCGCATTGGGTCTGACGGGGCTGGTGAGTTTGCTGCAGGGCTGTCAAACCCTGCCTGTCGAAACCTATGCGCCCAAACTCGGTCAAATCGGGAAAGACGTCATGTGGCTGCCCACACGAGATGAGTTGATCCAGAAACTCTTGGAAGCCGCCCAAGTAGGCCCTCAGGACGAAGTGGTTGACCTGGGTGCCGGCGATGGCAAGATCGCCATTGCAGCAGCGCGTCAATTTGGCGCCAGAGCCTGGGGCATTGAATACAACAAGGATCTGGCTGCTTTGGCACAGCGCAATGCGCAAAGAGCGGGCGTTGCAGATCGGGTGCGCATCGTGCAAGGGGACATTTTCAAAGAAGATTTTTCTCAAGCCACTGTGGTGACCTTGTATCTATTGGAGGAGCTTAACGCCCAAATACGCCCAACCCTTTTGGCCATGCGCCCGGGCACCCGCGTGTTGTCAAACACCTTTTCAATGGGGGACTGGGAGCCCGATCAGGTCATTCAAATCAAGGGGGGAACCGGTTATTTTTGGACTGTGCCGGCTTCTGCCGCAGGGGTTTGGACTGTGAAGGGGCTGGACAATCGGGGGCCTGCGCAGTTAAATCTCCATCAACGTTATCAACGCATAGGCGGCACTTTGTCGTGGGGATCGCAAGCCCAACAGGTGTTGGGGGCACGATTGGATGGCGCCCGTTTGCACTTCAGCTTCATCAATGCCGATGGGCAACTCAAAGCCGTTGAGGCCCACCTCCAAGGTGCATCTCTGACGGGCGAAGTCGCAGGACCCTACGGTATGGTCGACATGCAACCCGAGATTGCCAAAATCTCGGGTCAACTTCAGCGTCAGTAGGAAAGCCAACACAGAAGGTCCATTCGCCATGCAACTTGATATTCACCCTCTGCATCCTGTGTTTGCCGCCGAAGTGATCGGGCTCGATCTCACGCAAGGCTCAGACCCAGAACTGGCGAAAAAATTTCATGCTGCAATGGACCAATACAGCGTGTTGGTCATTAAAAATCAGCACCTCAACGACGACCAACAAATGGCTTTTGCCCAATCGCTGGGCACGCTCGAGTCCACCCCCGCCCAGGTCAGCATAGACAAGCAGCGCCTCAAGCACCGTGCAATGGTTGACATCTCTAACCTCGATGAAAACGGTGAACTGCTGGGCGCAAACGACCGCAGGCGACTGTTCAATCTGGGCAATATGCTGTGGCATACCGACTCAAGTTTCAAGCCGACGCCGGCGCTTTACTCCATGCTCCATGCGCGCGCCATTCCTCCAGAGGGCGGAAACACAGAGTTTGCCGACATGCGGGCTGCATGGGACACACTGGCCCCTGCTGTGCAACAGCGCATCGCACATTCGGTCTGCGACCACTCCTTGCTCTATTCCCGCGCCCTGCTTGGCTTTGAGGCCTTTACGCCGCAAGAGCAGCAAACGTTTGCGCCAGTGCCGCAACGTTTGGTGCGCAAGCACCCGGGCTCAGGAAGGCGCTCCTTGTTTTTGGCTTCTCACATCGGGGCCGTTCATGGCATGCCGCGCCCCGAAGCCTTGATGCTGATACGCGACTTGATGGAACACGCCACCCAAAAAGAACGCGTCTATGCCCACCAGTGGCAAGTGAACGACCTCGTCATCTGGGACAACCGCTGCACCATGCACCGCGGCAGAGCGTATGACGACCAACGTTACACACGTGATATGCGGCGCTTAACGCTGCAAGACAGCGCCCCTACTTTGCTTCAGCCCGCTTAGCGTCACGCCGAAAGCACGGCACCAAAAATCGATTACAGCCGGTACTTTTCAACTGGCCATCAGCCTCATGCCAGCATGCTTGGAAGCGCCCACATCAAATGTCATGGTTTCGGCGCAGCCTGCACCCGATGCTGCCCGCTCAATCAAACAGTCGGCAAAATCGGCTTTTCCTTGGCCAAACACGCGCAGCGCACGCATGACTTGATCAGAGCGTTCGACCCGCAACTGCTTGCTGCGCAGAATGACCTCCAGGGCCTGCGCTACCTGCGTGCCTGTCAGCTCATAGCTTGAAGTCAACACCCAGTACAACTCCACCACAGAAACCATTGTGATGAATCCAGGGTTGTCGATGTCCAACGACTCGATCAAACGGGTGGCTTTGGCCGATTGCTTGGGGTCGTCTTGCATGATGTAGCGCACCAAGACATTGGTATCCAAGCCGATCATCTTGCAGCCGCCCCTCGCTTTGCGATGGCTGCGTTCATCGCCTCAATGGAAACCGTTTTTTGGGCCGTACCAAACATGCCCTTGAGTTCAGTCACCTCGCTGGTCGCCGCGACAAACTCGTAGCGGCCTGGCGCAATCAGCACAAACTCGACCCGATCACCTGTGTCGACCTTGAGGTCCTTGCGAACCTCTAAGGGGATGGTGATCTGGCCTTTGGAAGTGAGGGTTGCGGTTGCCATATTGAGCTCCTATTTCCTTACTTTATAGTAAGGAAAAAATTACGTCAAGCCCATGTAAATACGCTACATCACAAGCCTCATTGGATGGCATGAGAACCAATATGCGTTACCCGCCGCTGAGATCGCGTTAAACAAATTGACCGTAACGCGGACGGCAAAACCTTCACATTCATCCGTGATCGCGAAAAAGTACGTGTACGCCTGGCGGGCTACGACGCGCCCGAGCGCACCCAGCCTTACAGCCGCGTGGCGACCAACCGCCTGCGCGACCTCACCGAAGGCGGCGCGAATTGCGATTGCTTCAAACAGAACCGGCACGGCCGAAGCATCTGCACCGTGCGCGCGTTGGATGCCCAGTGAAGATGGAATGAAGCGCTCTTTAATTCGGCTAAACCTGTGCCACGGCAAACGGTCAAACTCATTGCATGAGCGAATCCATGCAGACCCGTGTGGGGTCTACTGAATATTCAACTGCCAGCGAATCGTCAAAGAAATTTCCGTCTGTCGCAAGGCCGATACGGTACTGCGATGACTTGACATCAATTTGCGAGCACGCGTTTCTTCTCGCGCTGAAACTCGTCCTCAGTCAAGACGCCCTTTTCGCGCAGATCCTGTAATTTCAGAAGCTCTCCATGTGAATCTTGAGACTGTGCTTGTGTCGCTCCGCTGGCTGTCGTTTTCCCCGTCAAGCTCCGATACGCGCCAATGGTGGCGCCAATAGCAGCGCCAAACACCGGACCGATTACAGGGACAGGGATGGCGATGGCGGCCCCCACAACCGCACCTGTTGCGGCATCCTTAGCGAGGTTCGATCGCGCAGCTTCTTTGCCAAGTCTGGCAGCCTCGTTTCCAAGGGAGACCGCCTGCTTCTTGGCCCACTCCGCTGCAATGCGCGCGTCTTCTTCGTCCACTTTGCCATCGCCATTCAGATCGGTCAAAAGGACGGTGGTTTTTGTGACGGCATCTTTGGCCGCGTTGCCAGCTTGCCTGAGTTTTTCGAGCATCATTTTTCCTTTCGGGTTGATGTAACGAATATCGTAAAGATAATTATGCGCTCTGTTAATACTTTCGAATATAAATTGGACAGACACCCCAGGGCACCTGTGCATCACCTCAGCGGGCAAAAGTACGCAACCGTTACACCGGCAGCTGCAACACCGCTCAAAAGATATCAATGCAGCGCCACGCCAACAAGGGCCTCAACCTCGCTGCGACGCATTTTTAGATCTTCAGCGCTACCGGAGTAGACGACCTGACCGCGGTCAATAGCAACACACTTATCGGCCAGCGCGATGGCCACCTCCAAATTTTGCTCCACCAGCAACACAGCGGTACCGCGGCGCAAGATCTCCCTTATCGCGACCACAAGATTTTCTACGATCAGCGGTGACAAACCTTCAGTTGGCTCATCCAGCAAAAGCACGCGTGGGTTACCAACCAAAGCACGCGCTATTGAAAGCATTTGTTGCTCTCCACCAGACAAGACCGCACCCAGCGACCGCTTACGAACTGCCAGACCCGGGAAAATTTCAAAAATAGATGCAGCATCCCATGAGCCAGTGCGACACCCGATGACCAGGTGTTCGAGCACGGTGAGACTTTTGAACACTTCACGATTTTGCGGCACATAGCCCAACCCGGCACGCGCCTTGTGGTAAGTGTCGAGGCGTGTGAGGTCACGGCCATCGAGCAGGACCGAACCTGCGTGGGTGGTAGCTCGCCCCATGATGGCTTCAAAAAGCGTCGTCTTGCCAACACCATTACGCCCAATGACAGACAGGCACTCACCGGCACTGACAGAAACCGACACGCCTTGCACCACGACCGTTTTGCCCCAACCTGCATGCAAATTGCTAACCTCAAACATGCTCTTTAACCCCTTTGAAACGCTCGTAACCTGCGCGTCCAAGATACACGTCCCGCACGGTTTCCGAGTTCATGACATCTTCAGATTTACCCGAGGCCAAAACCTTGCCGGACACAAGCACAGTCACTTCAGCGCAAAATTCACGAACAAGTTTCATGTCGTGTTCGATCATCAATATGGCCGTCTCAGAGGGGAGTTTGTGCAATGCGGTTAACAAGAGGTCAGTTTCAGTGGATGGAATGCCTGCAGCAGGCTCGTCAAGCAGCAAAACACGAGGCTTTAAAGCCAATACGATGGCAATCTCGACAAGTCTTTGCTTTCCATAGGAAAGGTTTTCAACAGGGATATCTGACTGTTCCACGATTTGAAGCTCTGCAAGCACTTCAAGGCAGCGCTCACGCTGCTCGACCAGGTCTTTCATACCCAGCCATAACCGATCCGCAACGCCTGTGTTCTCGTTCACGGCCAGCTGCACGTTCTCTAAAACACTGAGTTTAGGGAAAAGACTGGTAATCTGAAACGATCGAACCAAACCCATCTTGACCCTGTCTTGAAGCGACAAACGGGTGAGATCACGGCCAAAGGACATGACCTGCCCCGAGTCGGGTTCAATCGCACCTGAGACCAGTCCGACGAGCGTTGACTTACCTGCACCGTTGGGGCCGATCAGGGCGTGTCGAGCACCTGAAGCAAGCCCCAAATGGACGTCATGGGTGACCTGCAAACCACCAAAAGTCTTGGAAAGCCCACGCAGTTCAAGTGCCAGCATAGAAGTCATTCCGTCCGACCCGTTTGGAAGATCCGGGTCAGCCATCCCGAGATTCCTCCTTTGAAAAAGAATGTCACACCCATCAGTAAAACGCCGATGACGAGCATCCAATAAAAGGGGTTCCACTGCTGCGTCACGTACTTCACGATCAAATAAACCGGTGCACCCAATAAGGCTCCGTAGATACTGAAGGTACCACCCAGCACAACCATGACCAATACATCAACGGAGGTTTCCAGGCTCAGCACCTGCAAGCCGACAAACGCCGTGATTTGGGTCAGAAGAGCGCCAGCGATGCCAGCAAAAGCAGCGCACAAAGAGTACATCACCACCAAACGCCGAAGCACGGGTGCCCCTAGCAAACTCATGCGCAGCGAATTCTCCCGGATCCCCGCCATTGAAAGACCGTAGGGTGAAGAGACCACACGACGGGCAATAAAAAACACCAGAGCCAGCCAGGCAAGGGCGTAAAGGTATTGCAAATTACCATCCAAATTCCAATTGAAAATGCCCAAGACAGGTTTGAAACTGATACCCACAAGACCATCGTCACCGCCGGTGATACCTGTAGCCTTGTTCGCTGCCTCAAACACGATGACAGAAAGAGCCATCGTCACCATCAACAAGGGCAAGCCATTCAGGCGCAGGATGACAAAACCAATGCCAATGGCCAGAACACCCGTCACAAAACCCGCTATGAGTACGCCGCTGATGGGCTCCTGCCACCCCGCCAACGCCAAGCGCCCAGCCACATAAGCGCCAACACCAAAGTACATGGCATGGCCCAGCGAAATGATGCCCGCGAAACCCAAGGCAAGTCCGAATGACAGCGCAAACAATGTCATCACCAGAACCGAGGCCCCAAACCCCCTGTAATCCGGAAAAATAAAGTAGGCAGCAAGCGCAGCTAACCACCAGATCATGCCGACCCGGTCGCTTAAAAAACCAGTCTTTTCCAGTTTCATCTTTGTTTCCTACTTCCAACCCGCAAGCAGGCCCTGTGGACGCCAGAGCACCAAGATAACGAGCAAGGTAAAAACAGTAAATGCACCCAGCTCTGGCACAAAATATCGCCCAGCTGTGTCCACCAAGCCAACCACCAGGGATACGACCAATGAGGCTTTGATGTTTCCGAATCCAGACAGGGCCACGATCGTCAGAAACAATGGCAGATGCTTGAATGGATAAAGCGGCTCTAAAGGCAACATACCTGCCCCGACAATTCCGCCGATAGCGGCCAAGCCGGCTCCAATGGCAAATGCAACTGAAAAATACCAATTCACATTGATACCTGTTGCCTTGGCCATGCTCTGGTTGTCCACGCATGCACGCAGGGTTGCACCAAAACTGGTGTGGTCAAACAGCAACCAAAGAGCCAACAGGATAACCAGTCCACAGGCCATCACAAAGACCCTGTAAAGCGGGAACTGGCGCCCTAACAAGCTGAAGTTGCCTGACATCCACTCAGGATACTTTGTTGCGAGCACGTTGGGGCCAAATGCAAACGTTAACAATGCGATGAAAGCAAAGCAAAAGCCAATCGTTGCCAGCACTTGCTCAAGCTCGGTCATGCCGAAAAGCCGTCGAAAGAAAACACGTTCTAGAACAAAGCTGACCAGAAGAACAAGCACCAATGAGATAAGCGCCGAAGCGAGAAAACTTATGCCCAACAAGGATGGCAGATTGAACGCCAGGTAACCGCCGAGGACCGCAAAAACACCGTGTGCCAAATTGACAACCCGCATCAGTCCGAGTGTCAAAACCAAACCGATGGAGATTACAAAAAGCACAATGCCATAGCTGACCCCGTATAAAAGAATAAATGTTGCGGCTGGAGTGATTTGGTCCATGTCAGTATGAGCAGGGGCAAATGCCCCTGCGTTACCTTGCTTAATTGGCGATCACTGGTGCTTTGACCGCTTTGAAGGAATCTACAATGACATTTTTCAGCTTGCCGTTTACTTTGTCAACGCGACGGATATAGATATCCTGCACAGGCTCACGTGTAGCGGCGTCGATAGTCAGCGCGCCTCGAGGACTGCGAATCGTCACACCCAGGGCAGCCTGCTGTGCTTCTTTGGCATCGAACGCTTTGCCTTTCTGTGACTCAATCATCTTATAAATCAAGCCCATGCCATCGTAGGCGGAAACAGCAGGAAAAGTGGGCGAACGATCAGCACCAAATTTCTTCTTGAGTGCGGCTGTGAAAGCTTTGTTTTCTGGATTTTCAAGTGCCTCAGCGTAGTACAACGCCTGATGGAAACCAATGATCGAATCATCAAAAAGATTCAGATCAGAATCCTCCGCCTCGCCCATGCCGATCACCAGCTTTTGCTTCATGACACCTTGTGCGGCTAATGCTTTGCTGAAGCTCACCGCTGCAGCACCAGGCGGAACGAACATATCCAACATGTCTATATCCGCGTTTTTAATCCGCTCAGCAATTGGGGCATAGTCGACCGTGTTCAGAGGCGCGCGCAATTCATCTACGATCTTTCCGCCGCCGGCTTCAAAAGCTGATCGAAAAAAGCGTTGCACATCGTGACCTGGCGCGTAGTCTGAAACTGCCACGTAGGCCTTGCGCTTACCACTTTTCAAGGCGAACTGCGCAGCGGCCACTGCTGACTGCCCAATATTCTGACCGACACGAATAAACATTGGAGACTGTGGCAGAAGCGTTGGCGATGCAGCCACAAAAAGCACCGTCGGTGTAGTCGTCTGGTTGATCACTGCTGCTGCAGGAGAAGCATCAGAGGTCAAATAAAAGCCGCCCAAAATAGACACCTTATCTCGAACAATGAGTTCCTCTGCCAACCGCCGTGCAGTTGCCGGGTTAGGTCCGCCCATATCACGGTAAATGATCTCGACCTTGCGGCCACCCACGGTGTCACCGTTCAATTCACGAAAAATATCTATACCCGCTCTGATTTCACGTCCGGGCGTCGCGAAAGGCCCTGTGTCATGGTTGATGATGCCAATGCGAATTGTCTCTTGCTGAGCAAGTGCCGTGAAAGGTGCAAGCGATGCGATCGCGGCAGAAACCAACAGGGTTTTAATCAAACGTCTTTTCATGAATTGTCTCCAAAGGTTAAGTTTTTTACTGATCAATCAAAGATCCAAAATCAGCAGGGGTGTTTTGGATCGGGAGCAACAAAGAATGATGCACTCTCCCTCACTGCGCTCTTGATTTGTCAACACTTCATCGCGGTGGTCAGGCGTACCTTGCAATACCGAAGCCCGGCAGGATCCGCATATGCCTGACATGCAAGAGAAAGCCACTTCAAAGCCTTCTAATAACAACTCATCCAGAATGTTACTTTGGGCTCCAATGGTCAGACTGCGGCCGCTTTTGGAGAGTCTGACCTCAAAAGCTTCATCTGGATCGAAATAGCTGGCTGTCATTTATACAGTTGTGACTTAAGCGGCAACCGCCACTCTGTTGCTCTTGACTTCCTCACGCCAGTCGTCATCGCTGTCGATAACGGTATCTACAAGTGCCTTGATATGGCAAAGGTCAGGTATCTGGTTGCCGATGGGTTCTTCACCTTTCTCAACCATCCGGACTGCCTCCAACAACCGCCTGCGCAAGCGCATAACCGCGCTGTCCGCTGGCACAAGGTGTTCTTTGGTACGGTTCACGATGGGGCCCATCGAAATGGCCAAGATGGCGTCCTCCTGCTCGATACCACTGTATCCAGTCCAGTTTTCCTTCATGGCGGCACGATTCTGGCCCAGTCGGTCGGCCCAGTTTGCATGGAACTGGCAGGTTACCGGATCCCAGAACCTCTCATCGTCCAAGCCCATGATCCTGAGGATGTCTGCACGAGAAACGGCTTTTGGCCCATGGCAAAGAAGATAGGTACTGGTCCACTCGTCATCCTGGGGGACCTCGAAAACGAAAAATTGAAATGCGGGTGCCGGAATGATGCGGCAAGTGGGCAAAATTACAGGGGTCACGCGGATGCTGAACGCTTTGCCGCCTTCAGGTTGCTGCGCAGCCTTTCGCTTTGCCACGTAGTGGTATCCGTAGTCGGTATCTTCGCATTCAAGTGCCGGGCAATTGTCTGGCACGCTCAAAGCACCCGGGTTGTAATCCTCTTCGGCCATGGACGTAAACGTATCGTGCATCCAGGTCGGATTGGCGAGATTGCTGTGCAGGATGCCCACATGAGAGCTGTCAACGCCACCCTCAAAAAGTTGCAAATAATTTGCGTGTGTATTGATGCGCAGTACAACGCGATTTTCATCAGCGCCTTCAAAGAACGGGAACTTCGGAAAAACGGGTTTCGCCTCTCGTGGCCCGATGTAAGTCCAAATCAAACCGCCTGCTTCATGCACAGGATAGGAGGGCGCCTTCATTTTCTCGGCGAAAAGCTTGCTTGCATGATTTGGCGTGTCCATGATCGTTCCATCGACAGCGAATTTCCAGCCGTGATAGATGCAACGAATTCCTCCGCCCTCGACGCGACCAATTGCCAGCGAAACCCCTCTGTGCATGCAATACTCATCCAAGACCCCGACTTTGCCTTGAGTGTCACGAAAAACGACAAAATTTTCACCCAGTAATTGGGAACGCAAGGGATCGCAGTCTGGATGAGGCAGTTGCTCAGAAGTGCAAATGGGGTGCCAATAACGACGCATGGTCTTGCCCATTGGCGTTGATGGACCAACCCTTGTAAGGGTCTCATTGTCAGCAGCACTGATCATTTTTTAACTCCGGCTCTTGTATAAACGTTTTCCACGTAAAACAATATACCAACAGGTTCGGACCGCGCACATTGGTAGAAACACCAAGCAAACAAGCCGGATCAATAGTTTCAAAGAGATAACATACAAGACTGGTATTTCATTTTAAAAACGTACAGATGAACGACATCCGCACAACATTCAAACAATGGGAAGTTCAACGCCCTGATCTCGACCTGTCCACTCTTTACTTCAAGATTACTGTTCTGAGTTTGGGCAAAATCATCGAAGACGAGTTTGACCGCAGTTGTCGTACACAACATGATCTGAGAGCCAACGATGTCCGGGTACTTTTCACCTTGCTTCGGGCTGGAAAGCCTTACATGCTTCGCCCAACGGACATTTTTCAATATCTGCTGATCACAGCTGGTGCTGTGACCAAGCAAGTTGACCGCCTTTCTAGCCGCGGGTTGGTCAAGCGAAAGCAAGACCCGGGGCATGCAGGTGGAACCCTGGTTCAACTGACTAAAAAAGGCATCAGCATCGCTGATGAAATTGCCACCACGGTGTCTTCCAGTGGCATGGTGCACGATGCGATGGCAAGCTTGTCGCGGTCTCAACAAGACAAGTCCCTGGATTACCTTTTGAGACTTATGGATCAGTTCAGCGAACTTCGCAAAGCAGCCTAGCAATGTCCCCATTTAACAAACTTGAACCGAGTCAGACCATGCATGTTCACCCCCACGCCGAACGTCCGATCGCTCACGGACTTTCCCGCAAGCAACTGGCAGCTGATTACGATGTTGAATCTACTGTCTCTGATCTTCCGGGCTATATGCGCCCCTTCGTTGAGCGAAGTGATCGAGTCCGCAAGACCTTCCAGCAAAGGTGCAAGCTGGACATTGCTTATGGCTCTTTGAATGCACAAAAACTGGATATTTATCTTCCAGAAGCTTCAAGTAATGCCCCTGTGCTGGTATTTTTTCATGGCGGGGCATGGAAGGGGTCAAACAAGGAATGTCGGGCTTTTCCGGCGGAGGTGTTCTGCGCGAGTGGTGCCATATGGATCTCCGTTGAATATCCTCTTGCGCCTGAACACGCCATCGAAATGCAGACTGAATCTGCTGAATTGGCGCTCAGTTGGATCTGCAAAAATGCCACCAGTTTCGGAGGGAATCCACATCGCATACTTGTCATGGGACACTCCGCTGGAGCCCATCTTGCTACTGCTGGACTTTTTCGCATTCTGAATGCACACCCAGAACTGTCTTCGAACTTCGAGTTATTGATGCTCAGTGGTGTATTCGACCTTGAGCCAATGATGTTCACCAAGGTCAATGATTGGCTCAAGCTCGATCCACAACGAGTCCTCCAACAAAGCCCTATCTGCAGCATTCCATCCAAGTCGCCGCCCCTCCATACCTTTGTAGGTGGAAATGAACCTGATGTGTTCATGCGCCAGTCACTTGATATGACGGGTGCTTATGCCAAGAAAGGCTTTGCCAGCCGCTTAACAACTTTGCCTGGTCGCCATCACTTCAGTGTTCTAGAGGAATTTGACATCCAATCAGGACCTTTGCAGAAAGCGATTTTAGAATTTATAAACCCCCAGGTCTTTTTTCAGCGATCCTAGGCAGTATTGAATGGAATTTTTAAAAAGCATGAAATTATTCAAAATCGACCCACACCTTCTTTTCTTACCGATGGCGGCAATAGTTGCAAACAATTTTTATGTGTGGGCAAACTTTATTAAAGAAAAATAAAAAGAGCTTGCCACCTTCAAAGAGTACACAGCAAATCACAAGATGGAACATGAAAGAGGCGTGGTTTGCTACAAATGCCGGTCTAACTTTATGCGCAACTGGGGAGCGCGCTCTGCATTTGACAACAACCGCCAAGTACGCTGCGGGCATTGCGACACGCTTTTATTTAAAACAACGCGTTAAAAACAGCTCTGTGAGGTGCGTTTGAAATGCTGCAATTGATAATCCAAGCATGACCGCCCTCCCCCCAGAGCTTCTGCAAGCCTACGCCGAGACCCACTACATCGTGCACCATGAGCCGCCGTTCACGATGCACATCGGCCAGGCATGCCCCGAACTCCAAGCGCTCATGGCCGAACACTTCGCCTTAAGCGCCACATTCATCACCGCCTGGAACCCGTTCAGTCAAAAGCTGCCCAACAAAGAAAACAAAGCGCGGCAAGACGAGTTAAAAGCAAACCTCAAAAACCGCCGACGCACTTACATTGACGGCATCGGCCAACACCCCAGCAACCAATGGCCCGGCGAACCCAGCGTATTGGTCTTGGGCTTGAGATTGGATTCGGCAAAGTCCCTGGGCCGACATTACGAACAACACGCGTTCGTCTGGGCTACAAGTGATGGCGTACCGGAGCTGGTGCGGCCATAAAAAAACGCACCCGAAGGTGCGCTTGAAATGCTGTAACAAGTGTCCGGGGCAATGGAACAGCCAACCATTCATAAAGCGTATTCGGCGACACGTCCAACAGTTTGGCGATGGCCACTTTGTTGATGCGCTTGGCGAGATAGGCGTCGATCTTTTCGGCGTGTTTGTCCAGCTTGAGATTCTTGGCCGCGCCCACTGGGCGCCCCAGCTTCATGCCGTCGGCCTTGCGCTTGGCCAGCGCCTCTTTCGTGCGACTGCTGATGAAGTCGCGCTTGATAAAACCCTTCAGGCTTTCAGTTGGGACACACCAACTCTCCCGTCGACTGGCGCTTAAAGCACAGGCCATTGGGCTTCTCGGGGGCTTGCTTTTCGGCTTCGCGATGCGCTTTTTTGTCTTGCTCTTGTTGCTTATTGAAGTCCTTGAGTATTTGCCGATGGCGTTGCTCGCAGTCAGCGCGCGCTTCTGGGGTGGGATATTTGACACAGGATCCTTCGGCCCTGCCAAAAAACCCATCCGTTCCACAGGCGCTCAGCAGTCCAACAACGGGCAGTGCAACAAGAAATGCCATCGCCTTCATAAGATCACTTTTAATTTCAACCAGGTTTTTTTAAAATACGGCAGATTCAAGTATGAAGCGCACCACGGGTACCCAAAATCAACGCAACTATTTGCGTTTCCTCAGTAGCCTTGGCAAAACCAAAACCGCGAGCACGACGCATAAGAGCGTCAGCGACATGGGGCGCTCTAAGAATATCGTCCACTTGCCTTCGCCAATCGACAGCGCGTTGCGCAATTGGGCTTCCGCCAGGGGGCCCAAAATCATGCCGACGACGACGGGTGCGGTAGGGAAGTCAAAGCGCCGCATCACCAGGCCTAACAAGCCAATGCCGTAAAGCAAAACCAGGTCAAACGCACTTTGGCGCATGCCGTAAGCGCCCACGGTGGCAAATATCAAAATTCCGGCGTAGAGCTGGGGCTTGGGCACTTTGAGTAGCTTGACCCACAAGCCAACCAAAGGCAAGTTAAGTACCAGCAGCATCACGTTGCCGATGTACAGCGAAGCAATCAAAGCCCAGACCAAACTCGCCGAGGTGCTGAAAAGCTGTGGCCCGGGCTGGATGCCATAGTTTTGAAAAGCGCCTAGCAAAATAGCCGTGGTGTTACTGACCGGGATACCCAAGGTCAGCAAAGGAATCAGGGCTGTCGTGACCGTCGCGTTATTGGCTGCCTCGGGCCCGGCAACGCCTTCAATCGCGCCCTGATTGCCAAATTCAGCCAGGTGTTCGCCTTTGGCCAACTTCTTTTCTACCGCGTAACTGAGGAAGGTGGGAATCTCTGTGCCACCGGCGGGGATACAGCCAAAAGGCGCACCGATGGCGGTACCCCGCAGCCACGCCGGAAAAGATCGGCGCCAGTCGCTGGTACTCATGGTCACCCGGCTGAGTTTGTTTTCAGACTCCTTGACTGCGCCTTCAAACAGCACCGCGTGCAAGGCTTCTGCGACAGCGAACAGGCCTACCGCAACCAAGACGATCTCCACGCCATCAAGCAGTTCTGGCACCCCGCCGGTATAGCGTGCTTGGCCGGTAATTTGGTCCATACCGATGAGACCGATCGCAAGCCCCACAAACAAAGCGGTCAGCCCACGCACCGTGCTTTGACCCAACACAGCACTCACCGTAGTCAAGGCCAACAGCATCAAGCAAAAATACTCGGGCGGTCCTAAGCGAACAGCGTGATCGGCTAGCACCGGCGCAAACAAGGTCACGATGATGGTGGCGATGGTTCCAGCAATAAAGGAGCCAATTGCTGCGCTTGCCAAGGCAGCGCCAGCGCGACCGCTTTTGGCCATCTTGTTGCCTTCCATCGCGGTGACCATGGTGGCGGTCTCGCCCGGCGTGTTGAGCAAAATCGAGGTGGTCGAACCGCCGTACATCGCCCCGTAGTAAATGCCAGCAAAGAAAATCATCGATGCGGTGGCGTCCACATGCGAGGTAATCGGAAGCAGCATCGCCACGGCGGTCGCGGGCCCGATCCCGGGCAAGACCCCCACCGCAGTGCCTAAAGCGCAACCGACAAAAGCCCAAAGCAAATTCACCGGCGTGCCTGCGGTTGCAAAACCCGCAAGCAATTGATTCAAAATATCCATTACAGCCAACCGCTTTGCGTCAATCCCGGCAAACTAATAGCCAAAAATTGGGTAAACATCCAAAACACCGGTGCTGAAATGGCCAAGCCCAAAAAGGCATCCAGCACCCAACTGCGGATGCCGAGTGACTGGGCTGCTTGGGCAGGGCCCGCATGCGCTTGACGCAAACCATGGGCTGCACAAACAAAACACAAAGCGCAGCTCAAAATAAAACCGATAGTGGTAATAAGGGCTGCGCTCAGTAACAAGCCTGCCGACATCCACGCCATCCCGCTCCAGCAGGGTTGGGCTTGCGTTGAATCACTGGGATCTGCATCAGGCAGATGGCTGAACCCGTTGCCCATGGCCTCCCAGAACAAGAAGCCACCGCACAAAAAAAGTCCCGCAGACACCAGCAGGGGCAAGAAATTGGGGCCGATGCCAGCGTACCCCGCCTCAGAGGAGATGCCATAAGCACCCAGCGCCAGCCCGAGGGCCAGCGAGATGATTCCCGTACTGAGGATGATTTCTTGGTTCTTTTTGCTGCTGATAAAACTCACAACATGCCTGACAAGTGCATGATGCCGCGCAAATTTGCAAATTCATTGTCTACAAAATCGTCAAATGCTTTGCCGGTCAGCAGCGCAGGCGTCCAGACGTTTTTCTCTAACGCCGCTTTCCATGCATCCGATTTGGTCGCTTTCACCACCATATCGGTCAAGGC
>Ga0164294_10001420_pt1 | contig 22300 bp, 12 predicted proteins | sample GEODES005metaG_FD_111479 | JGI IMG/M metagenome (GOLD analysis project Ga0164294, IMG submission 111479) | Oligotrophic lake water microbial communities from Sparkling Lake, Wisconsin, USA - GEODES005 metaG | ecosystem: Environmental > Aquatic > Freshwater > Lake | place: USA: Sparkling Lake...
CTGGCTGCCCCGGCTGCTGGAGGCGGCCCGCTTCGGCGGCGGCCGCGGCGAATTCACCAGTGCCCTGGCCCATCCGCTGGCCATCCTGATCTTTTTGGGCATCCAGTGGGTGGCGTTTGTGCGCCGTTTCCTGGGCCTGAAAACAAGCTGGCGCGGCCGACCCCTCCAGCCGCAGTAACGAGGGCCCTTATCAGGTGGCAGCGTAGCCACGGCGGGGCCCGCGGTGGGGACCGGAGCTTTTCTTCCGTGATCAGCGGTCGGGCCTGTTCAGGCGCAGTGTCGGAAAATGGCCGCAAAATCGCCGCACATCTCCGGGGCTAGGAAGGCATTCGACGGATGCATTCGCGCCGACAAGAGAATCGGCAAAGAGTTCCACCGGCCGCAGCCCGAAAATTCCTGGCAACACGGCGAATCAACCTAGAAATTGGCTCCCGTAAATCGGTCGTGACGATGCTCACCCCCATCTTCCAAGGGGCCTTCACCCCAGAAACCTGCTGATGGAGACCGGTGTCAAATATGAGCCTCGCCTCCGGAGGAAAGAAGAATTTTTCCCGCATGGAATCAACCAGAAAAGGCCCCCGATAGGCCTAAATTCGTTGCAACGTGTTCCTCCGGCAAATTGCCAATCCGGGGAGGATTTGGTAACCTTTGCAGCATTAGTCGGGTGGTCCATTCTCGGAATGGCGAGCGTTGCTATGAGCGTTAGAGATACGTTCGTAAAAGTCCAAGAAGCTGCGTCGATTCTTGGCGTTGCTCCGAATACCGTGCGAAAGTGGGGGGCGACGGGGAAAATTCCCGAGTATCGCCATCCCGCCAGCGACTACCGTTTGTACAAGCGGCAAGAGTTAGAGAAATTCCTGCGACAGATTGATTCCTCACGAAACATTGCCAACCCAAAGTGACAAGGTGGAAAGCTGATGAAGTCAATCTTCGATATCTGCGCCCCCCGCAACGAGGGTCTCCGTGGCGAACTTCAAGAGCAGCAGTTTACCACTTTGCCTACAAAAATGCTTCGTGGGAACGCGGACGCAGTTCACGGCGATACAGCCACGCTTATTGTGAAAACTTATGCGACCCGGGGGACTGAAATCCCTATTCGGGAGTGTGTTGGTTGCCTCATTGGCAACAATCCGGGAGTGGCGGCAGTGTTCCGCATAGAGACGAAGTTTATCTCGTCGATGGTCGGACTTGCCACAAGAATGCGAGGTGGCGATGGCTGGCCTATTGAGCAAACACGGACATAGCTGAGCGGTAGCTACCTGAGTAATAATCATCGAACTGGTAGAACCACGCGAGGCGCTTTTTATGGGATTTCGATTTTCGGGACATGAGACGTTTCCCTGCCGTTATGCCTGGCTGCCGAAGGCATTTGCCGCAATCGAAGCGGATCACGCCGCATTTTCGGATGATGAACGGGCGATGATTCGCCTTGGCGTAGGAAAGAACATGGTCAGGGCTATCCGTTTCTGGATGGTCGAGATGTCGGTGGCCGTCAAGCACGCGGGCGGCGGATATGAACCCTCCGACTTCGCGAAGGCCGTGTTCAACCGGAAAAAAGGAATCGACCCGTTCTTACAAGACATTAGGACACTGTGGCTTTTGCATTGGAAACTTTCGACGCATAGTGCTCAGGAACCACTTCTCGCCTGGGATTTTCTGATTAACCAATGGCAGTCTCCCGACATAAGCCGCTCTGCCGTTCTTCAGGCCTTTCGGCGCGCGGCGGATAAGGAAGCACGTCCACCATCCGATGTGACGCTTGAGCAGCACTTCGATACGTTCCTGCACACATACGTTCCGACTCGGAGCCGCAAGGGTGAGATTCAGGAGGACAATTTGGATTGTCCTCTTGTCGAACTTGAGTTCATTAACCCGGTCGGCGAACGACGGATCGATGGAACGGGCAAACGGGAGTCGATTTACGCGTTCCGTATAGAGGACAAGCCTGACATCACGCCGGAAATATTCGCCTACGCACTGGATGACTTCTGGAAGTCGCGTCGGAGTACGGAGCGGACCCTTACGTTTAAGGATGTCACTTTCGGGCATGGCAGTCCTGGCCAGGTTTTTAAACTGCCGGAGTGGGCCGTCCGCCAGCGGCTCGAAGTGATTTCGTCCGATGCATCCGGACCGTTCCGATACGTTGAATCGGCCACACAGCAGCAGATCTCGCGGCGCGATGGAGTGCCTAGTCCTTCCATCGTTGCGGCATACGGGGAGGTCGTGTCATGCTAAACACGAACCGGATCGCGAATCTCTTCGACATTCAGAAACGGTTCATCCGTTCGACGCACCTTGAGCGGGATTTCGCCGACCAGACGGCATTGCGTGGTTATGTCGTGACGCCGCCGGCACAGGAGGGATTCGAGCGACTCCTTCAAGGACTCTCTCCAAAATCCGGTCAGCGGGCCTGGCGAGTTACTGGTGATTACGGGACAGGGAAATCATCCTTTGCTCTCGCCCTGGCTCATCTCATGTTCGACGGCGGTGGGGGCTTGCCACAGGAAGTGCGTCGGTGCGTTGATTTCCGAAGTCTTGGAGTGAAGCGGCCAAATCTTTTGCCGGTGCTGGTTACGGGCACGCGGGCACCATTGGGCGAGACACTCCGGGCGGCACTTGCTAGGTCGCTGGAGGAACAATGCAAGCGAGGAAAGCCGCCGCAACTTATCTCCAGGCTCCGGTCCCCAGCCGGGAAAAAGTCAGACACACAGGATGGGTCGGAGGAGATCGCACTGCTGCTTGAAGCGGGAAGTTTCCTGCGTCAATCCGGCAAGGCGGATGGCCTGGTAATTATTCTCGACGAGCTGGGCAAGTTCCTGGAATTCGCTGCGCTTCACCCGGATAGGCAGGACATTTACTTGCTGCAAATGCTTGCGGAGGCAGCATCGCGCAGCGGCGATACACCGATCTTTGTGGTGGGCCTGTTGCACCAGGGATTCCACGCGTACTCCGAGCAATTAACCCTCTCCACACAGAAGGAGTGGGACAAGGTCGCCGGTCGATTTGAAGAAATCCTCTTCAACCAACCTCTGGAACAAACCACAACACTTGTGGCCAATGCCATCAACATCCGGCGTGACAAGCTGCCCAGGGGCACGACGGGACGGCTTGAAGAGGAAATGGCCGAGGCAGTCCGGCTTGGCTGGTATGGCGTGGATGCGGTCAAGCATCGTTTGACTGCCATCGCCCCGGAGATTTTCCCGCTGCATCCAACGGTGATCCCGGTGCTAGTGAAGCTCTTTAGCCGCTTCGGGCAGAATGAGCGTTCGCTCTACAGCTTCCTCCTGTCAAACGAACCCTTCGCGCTTCAGTCGTTCGCTGAGCAACCGGCGAAGGCGGATAGTTTTTACCGCCTGCATCATCTCTACGATTTCGCACGCGCTGCCTTCGGACACCGCTTGGCATTGCAGACGTTCCGCAGCCACTGGAACCAGATTGAGTCCGTGGTCGAAAGTTTCCCGCGCGATCAGGTGGCGGAGCTTCAGATACTGAAGACGGTGGCCATCCTGAACCTCATGGATTCGCCGCACCTGCTGGCATCCGAAGATGCCATTGCACTTGCGGTGGACTCCACGTCGGCAGAAGCTGGTGCGAAAGTCCGGAAGTCGCTGAAATCGCTTCAGCGCGGAAAGGCTGTTCTTTATTACCGTGGTGCCGCAGGCGGGTACTGCCTCTGGCCACATACCAGCGTCAATCTGGAGCGAGCCTACCACAATGCCCGCGACACCGTACCGCCTCCGAAGAACATCGGGCCGCTGATCCGCGAGAAACTGGAGACGCGGCCACTGGTCGCTCGCAGGCACTACATCGAGACTGGCAACCTTCGGCATTTCGATGTCCAGTTCGTACCCGCCGCAGAGTTGCAGGAGGCGCTCACTTGCTGCACGAACGCAGATGGCCAGGTCATCGTCGCCCTATGCGAAACCGAAGCCGAACGCAGGAAGGCCATTGAGTTCGCGTCATCTAAGATTATGGCAACCCGTAAAGCGGTGCTTACCGCCGTGCCGCAGCCATTACAAGGACTCGCGAGCCTGGTCACCGAAGTGCAACGGTGGGAATGGGTGCTCGGTAACGTACCGGAGCTGAATCACGACAACTACGCACTGGAGGAGGCCACAAGGCAATTGGTCGCTTCCCGGCAAGTGCTCACGAAGCGTCTCCAGAGTTACGTCGGGTTACGGCAGTTTACCGAAACGCTCGGCCTAGAGTGGTTCTACAAGAGCCAGTCTGTTTCTATCGGCACAGGGCGAGCCCTGCTCGAAAAACTGTCGAGTGTCTGTGACAAACTCTATCCGGATGCGCCAAAGATTCAGAACGAACTGGTCAACCGCCATGAACTCAGTTCCGCCGCCGCGGCAGCCCGCCTGCGATTGATCGAGCGGATGCTGCAACATTCGTCCGAGCCGTATCTTGGCATGGACCCTGCCACCAATCCTCCCGAGAAATCGATGTATCTCTCGGTATTACAGGAGGCCAGGCTGCACCAGGATGGGCCGGAAGGATGGGCGACATGCATTCCCGGCGAGGATGAAGACGCATGCAAGGTCCGGCCTGTGCTGCTGCGGATGCAGGAGGTGCTTGAAGCTGCAAAAGGTCGACGCGTGAAGATAACGGCGCTCTTTGCGGAGATGAAATCCCAGCCTTACGGTGTCCGGGATGGGCTGTGCCCGCTCTTGCTTGCTGCCTTTGCCGTTATCCATGAGCAGGACGTGGCGTTCTATGACCAGAACAGTTTCATGAAGCAGGTCACCGGGCAGGAGTTTCACCGGCTAATCAAAGCACCTGAAAATTTCGAAGTTCAGTATTGTCGGATTGCCGGTGTACGAACGGTGGTCTTTGAGCAGCTCTTCAAGGTGCTTCATCCAGAAAAAAAGCCCAAGTCCATTGATTTGCTCGATGTCGTCCGGCCGCTCTGCGTCTTTGCCGCACAGTTGCCTGACTTCGCGAAGAAAACCACGCGGGTCTCCCGCACGGCTTCGTCAGTACGGGATGCCCTGGTGCGGGCCGAAGAGCCGGCCACGCTGCTATTCCAGACGCTTCCCGAAGCCTGTGGCTGCGACCATTTTGAAGCCGATGCCCCACCGTCGCCGCCCAAGGTGAAAAAATTTGTCGAGCGACTGAGGGACAGCATCGAAGAGCTACGCGCGGCATTCCCGCATCTGCTTCAAACGATGAAGGATGAGTTCCAGGCCTGCTTCAACCGCCCCGGCAACCTGGAGTCGGCACGAACGGCCGTCGCGCACTCTGCGAATCGCGTCCTCTTATCGGTTAAAGAGCCGAGACTCAAGGCGTTCTGCCTTCGCCTTGCGGATCGGGGGCTGGACGGCGACCAGTGGATTGAGTCGATGGGAAGTTTTCTTTGCTCCAAGCCGCCGTCGAAGTGGATCGACAACGACCTGTCGCAGTTCGAGGACGAACTGCACCGCTGTGCCCGTCAGTTCTTCCGTGTTGAAAGCACATTATTCGATGAAAAAGCAGAGCCGTCAGGATCGCAAGCCATGCGTGTGTCGATTACCTGTCAGGACGGCAGCGAAGTGGACAAAGTCGTGCGCCTGAACGACGGAGAATTGAAGAAGGTGGCCACACTGGAGGAGAAGATTCGCCAGGTGCTGGGCGAGGATAGCCGATTGGGTTTGGTGGCAGCGACGAGAATCGTTCGCGACCAGCTTCTCAAGGAGACAAACTGATGTTCCGCGTCTCCGCGAGGACGGTTCTGCAATTGGGCGCGGAGTTGATCAGCTCCGACGCGGTTGCGTTTTACGAACTCATCAAGAACGCATTCGATGCCGGATCGAAGCGTGTTTCGGTACGGGTCGTCGAACGATTGCCTTTTGAGAAGATCGCCGAACTCAAGGAGCTAATTCATCCCGTCCTGAAAATGCCGGTACGGAGTAAGTTTACCCAGGAAGCTGTTCGCAAAGTTCGCGACGCAATTCGTGCATCTGTCGTAAAGACGGCCCCGGAGATTAGTGACTACCTGCAGCGGGTCGACGACGCACTTACCCCTGTTGCGTTGCTGGGGCTTCTGGATGAGGGCAGTTCCATCGAGTTCTCCGATACCGGCGAAGGTATGAGCTTGAAAGAACTAAACGATGTCTACCTGACCATCGGAACTAGCTCGCGTGTTAAGATGCGCGCTGCCAGGGCGGACAAGCAAGACAAGAGCAGACCCGTACTGGGCGAAAAAGGAATCGGCAGATTGTCGGCCATGCGACTTGGCATGAGGCTTGAGGTCAGAACAGCCAAAAAAGGCGAACCGAAATGGAACCTGCTTTCGATCGATTGGCGGGCATTCGCGGAAGACCTTGATGCGCTGATTGAGAGCGTTCACATTGAGCCCGTGCATGGGCCAGAAAAAAACCGGGATGAACAGGGAACCCGCATCCTCATTTCAGCGCTAAACAGCAACTGGTCTGAAGACAAACTCTGTCAGATCGCGGTGTCTGAACTCAGCAAGTTGATGGACCCGTTTACTGAGACGACCGTCTTTCCAATCGCGGTCTACTTCAACAAGGCAAAGGTGCAGATTCCGCCTTTCAATCGTCTGTTGTTTGACCATGCACACGCCACCGTCAATGCGACGTTTACCATTGAGCCGGGAGGTCGCCCGGTGCTTCGGGGACAGGTCAAATATCTGTTGGAGCGCAAGGAGAAAACGTTTGTTCTGGATGGAGCCAATCTCAAGAGTAGCGCCGGCGTCGATTCCATTGATACGCTGCGAAGGCTGGGTCCGTTTTCGATGGAAGCGTATTGGTACAACCGGAGGATACTCGAAGAAATTACGGGGATTGGCGACCGTGAGCAGGTAAAGGAGCTTATCGAAGCGTGGTCCGGCGGGCTGATGGTTTTTCGCGATGGATTTCGCGTCGCACCCTACGGCGGGCCAAACGATGACTGGCTGAAACTGGACCACCACGCACTCAAAGGGCAGGCATTCAAGGTCAACCGTTCTCAAATCATCGGCAAGGTCGATATTACATCCGATGACAATCCTTGCCTTATAGACCAAACCAATCGTGAGGGGCTTCGCGACAACGCCGAGAAAAGTGGTTTACAGACTTTGCTTCTTCACATTCTGCACGGGCAGTTACGCGACTTCCTCCAGAAAGTGGACACGGCAAACCGCAAACCCGTTACGTTCGGTGAGCTGGAAGGTCGCGTTGAATCCGAAGAGCAGAGTCTAAACCAGACGTTGGCAAGCCTGCGGTCCATTGCAAAGGAGTTTGGTGACCTGGATATTGCACCTATCGAGCGTGCGTTACGTGAGTCGATCAAGCAGATCGAGCGAACGATGACGGATGCCAAAGAGTTAGCGGAGCAATACGACCAGGATCGTTCGCAAGTAATTCATCTGGCCGGTTTGGGCATGATGGTGGAACATGTCGCACATGAACTGGTGCGAACGACCGAACATACGCTTCGAACCCTAAGCGACATGCTCGCCCGCAATCTGTCTGCGGATGCAAAAACGCATCTTAGCAACGTCGAATCACAGCTAGTGTCTCTGCGGAAGCGGCTTACACTTCTCGATCCGCATACCACTTCCGGCCGGCAGGTGAAAGAACAAGTACCGCTGGTGGCCACCATTGCAGATATCCTGCGCAGTCATGAGGCACAATTTGTTCGTCACGGCATCAAGGCCACAGTCGAGTCAGCGCCGCCTAAGACCGAATACACTATGAAGATTGTCCGAGGAATGTTTATCCAGGTCATCGAGAACCTCATCAGCAACTCGGTCTATTGGTTAAAACAGCAAAGCGACCTGGAATCAGATTTCTCCTCTGCCATCTCCATCACCGTACGAACGGCAGATAAGGAAATACTTTTCAGCGACAACGGTCCGGGTATCGACCCGGCAGACCGCGAAGATGTCTTCCGGCCATTTTTCACACGTAAGCCTCCGGGAAAGGGAAAAGGGCTTGGGCTCTATATTTCAAGGCAGATTGCGGAATACCACGGTGCATCACTTGATCTGACATCTACGAAGGATCGCCACACAGGGCATCATCACACGTTTATTCTCGATCTGTCGGGGGCTAAGAAATGACTCAGGCAATGCCTCATCCGCTCCGCGAGAGCATGAGCAAGCACAACATCACACGCGTCGCTGTCGTCGATGACGCATATGACCCGGTATCGCTCAGCTCCTTCCAGGAAGGTGAAGACAGGGAATTTATTGATGCCGTCAATGAAGATGACGTCTTGCTGCGAGAGTTTCACCGCGTCGCCACGGGTGCCGAGAGTAACCGGGTTCTGATCGCGGCTGACTTGACTGACGAAATCGCTGGGCGGCTTTGGCAAGATCGCGAGACTCTGAACGGTCTCAAAGCTGTCGCTGGTGCCACACTTTTCCGGGTACACGACACTAAGGTCTCGCAGGTCACCGCTCTGTTTAAGTTCCTAAAAGATGTGCTGGGGATTCCTTTGGTTAAGACTTACGGCACGCAATTGGAGATGCCGGAGGAGGAATTCGATCTGGCATTTGTCGACTATCGATTCGGCCCTTCCCGCGAAGATGCATCAGTTGAAAGAGCAGTACGTTGGGCAACACATCTTTATAAGAAAGGCCGCACCTTCATCATTCTTATGTCGGCGGAGCCCGAGGGAATGCTCAGGCAGGATGTCTTCCGGAACAAATCCGAACTGACCCGTGGGCTTTTCGAGTTTGTGGCAAAGGATGAAATCGAGGATAGCGGAAAGTTCTGTAATCGACTGAAGAGTTTTTGCGCAGGCCTGAGCACGCGCCACAAGATCCACGATTTCGCTGCGGCTGGTGAGGCAGCGGCAGACGAGTCGCTCAAAGCGTTGAAGGAGTCCATTCATTCACTTGGAATTGAGGATTACGCTTACCTTGAGCAGATTAGCCTTCGTGAGGACGGCCACCCATTGGGCGACTACATGCTGTGGCTGTTTGGAGGGTACTTTGCCCACAGGCTGGCGGTAAATCAGTCGTTGCAGAGTGCTCGGAGTAGTGTTAATGGGCTGAAGTATGAGAACTTCTTGCCTCTTCAGCGCCCGCCGTCCGTCATGCTGGCAACCATGTACAGTGCGGCCATAACCGAACCGATATTTGAAGGGTGGGGACCGCATCCACGCGATCTTCCTACAGAAGCCACTCCCGCTGTCGCGAGCCCAGAGACGCAGTCCGCACAGGAAGCCACTGGCAGCGCTGCGGTTGAGCCTCCCCAAGGACCTCAGCCAACAACCCCTGCTGCAACAGTAGCTGCAACGAATGCAGTGCAACCGTCTGGCATCGCTGATACGGCACCTGCGCCCGTTACTACACAGGAGGAGGTCATGCCGTTTTTTCAGCTTGGCGATCTCCTGGTTGCGTCCAAAGATAAGCCCGCCTATCTTGTTATTAATGCGGGCTGCGATCTTCAATTCTCTCCCGGCACCAAACGCAGTTGTGATATCGATCAGTCGATCCTACTCATTCCCGGTCAATTTGAATTACTGCATGAGCGGGGCGAAGAGATCAGTGCGAAACGAACCGAGCTTTACGAGCTTCAGGGAGAGAGATTCCGTGTTATCTGGCAACATACTCGCGTCAAGTCCTTTCCGCACAAATCGGTGCGGCAGGAGTTTGAGCCAAAAGGTTACAAGCGACAGTCGCGGCTGAAGCTTCCATATGCTCTGGAGGTGCAGCAGCACTTTGCAATGCAGCTAACGCGGGTAGGAGTTCCGACGCCGACGCCAGTTTTTCGTGAATACCCCATCGTCGTGTACGGGAAGGCGGCAGATGGCACTTTCCTGAATGTTGGCACTGTCTCGAATGGCGTTGTTGTCTTTCACCACAAGGAGAATGACCAGTTTGTCCTGACCGTGGACTGTATCAATGAAGTGCTGAACATTATCGATCACTTTGCTGCAAGAGTCGAAGAAGAGATTCAGGCTGACGGGGCGATTGGAGCTGTTAATGTGGCCGGTACTTCGCAGCCGCAGGCAGCAGCGTCGTCCGCACCGGGCACGCCGCCCAGGCGAGGGGGAGAAAATGTTGTGAGGGATGCAGGCCAAGAAGCTGCTACCAGGGCACGCCGCAGGAAAAAGTACCTGGATGAACTGCGGGCATCACGTGACGCACTTTCGCGCAACTGCCGATTCCAGGACTCCCTTTGCAAACTCCCGGCCATCGACGAATCTGAACAGCATATAGACACGATTTCGGACACGGAAAAACTCACTCGAATCGAGGTTCGCCATGCGACTTCACTGAGCGGGAAGTTCGTTGGAAACGCACCTATCATCTTGGCGTTCGCTTTGCCGAAGGCAACCAACCCTGCCCAACCGGAAGTGGGTGAAGTGTCGATGGCTGGGATCGTTCAACAGCAGGCAAACGGCACAGAAGGAGCGATCGCTACAGTATGACCATCCCAGTCAGACACATATTGAGCCTTTCAGGCGGCAAGGACAGCGCCGCCCTAGCCATCTATATGCGCGACCGCATCCCGCACATGGAGTACATCTTCCACGATACGGACAAGGAACTGCCGGAAACCTACGATTACCTGCATCGCCTTGAAGCCATCCTCGGTAAACGCATAACCAAGACGACGGCTGAGCATAACTTCGATCATTGGCTCACGGTATTCGGCGGCATGATCCCGTCGAACCACCGCAGGTGGTGCACGAAACTGCTCAAACTAAAGCCGTTTGAGACGTATGTGGGGGATTCTCCTGTCATCAACTACGTGGCGCTCCGCGCGGACGAAAAGCGCGAAGGATATATCAGCCATAAGCCGAACATAACAACCGTGTATCCATTCAAGGATGACGGCTTGGTGAAAGCAGACGTGCTTCGGATACTTGAGGAAAGCGGACTTGGGCTACCGCGTTACACCGAGTGGGGCCGGACTCGTTCAGGTTGCTTCTTTTGTTTTTACCAGCAGAAGATCGAGTGGGTTCGCCTCAAGGAAACCTACCCCGACAAGTTTGATGAAGCAAAAGCCTACGAATACGTTGCGAACAAAGGCGAGGGCGATCCGTTTTACTGGTGCGGCGATGAGCCGCTCGTCAAACTGGAGCAACCTGAGCGAATGGAGGAGATCAAGCGCAAGTGGATCGAAAGGCAAGAAAACTTGAAGAAAAACGGCAAAAAGAAGAAGCTCATTAACATTCTGGGAGACGGGGATGAGGACGAAGGGGATACCAACGGCTGCCTCATCTGCCAGCTTTGAGTCTGAACGAGAGACACATGATTTCACAATCGGCAACGCGATGGATCAGGTTCATACGGCAATACGGGCCGATCCCCCGCAACGACAACATGTACGACGAGCATATCCGGAAGTCGGCCAAGCGGGCCGGCATCCGGCCGCTTGCGTTCGTCCATCCGGTTGAGCAAGATGCGCTTGCTCAGTTTGCTTTGGCGAGGAAAGACCGCCGTTCCGTCATCCTCACCGGAACTGCCGGTGACGGAAAAAGTCACCTGTGCGGGAAAATCTGGGCACTTATGGGAGGCAGCGAAAATCAATGGACTTCCGACGACGTCTATCACACGCTGGACATAGCCAGCGGTGATAAATCTCTGAAGGTTCACGTCATTCGCGACCTTACTGCACTTCCCGCGCACGATGCAAAAGGCCGATACGCCGAAAAAGCCGAACTGCTAACGCGATTCTGCGATGGTCTATGCGAACCGGACGCAAAGGACCAGTTCTTAATTGCGGCCAACGACGGCCAGCTGGTGGAAACCCTCCAGAGGCTTCCCACCACGGACAACGTTGCCCGCGTTCGAACAATCGTAGAATCTCTTTTGGTGGAAGGACGCCGAGAGTCCCCTGAATTCAAGCTCACGCTTTTCAACCTAAGCGGCGTTCCTTGCGTTGTGCTTTTCGACCTTGCGCTGGACGCATTCTCAAGTCACGAAGGCTGGAGCGAGTGTTACGCAAGCAGCGTTTCCGATGGTTTCTTCGGAGAACGGTGCCCAATCCGGAACAACCACGAGCTTCTGAAGTCGCCATTGGTGCGTGAGCGGCTGCGATCCCTCTTTGAACTGTGTGATTGCAACGAACTTCATGTGCCGATTCGCAGAATCCTCTTGCTGTTCGCCAACGCGATACTGGGGCACGAAGACGCGAAGGACCGGCTGATGCAGGCCGCCGATGTATCGACGTTTCTGCAAAAGAAAACGACTGCCAAGGCAAGCCTTTTTAACAATCTCTTTGGCGGCAACTTGTCGGAAGTGCGCCGTGATTCCCTGGAGGTGTTTGATTACCTGAACCGATTCCGCGTCGGTCATGAGACATCGAACCGCGTGGACAACATCCTAATTTTCGGCGAGGCAGACGAGAACCTGAAACCTTACTTCGACAAGCTGCTGCGGGCTGACACCATGTACGGGGCTGACGACAGCTACTACGCCGCGCAGCGATCTTATGTCGAAGGTGACGACGCGGATCCGGCGAACGATCATTTCCTCCGGCTTCTGGTAAGTCAGCGTCGTGGCCTGTTCTTCAAGATTCCGCCTGACTGGGAAGAGGAACTGGCGCTTTGGGAACTGACCGTGTTCAAGTATGCCGGGGAGTATTTGGAAAAGGTTCTGAAACCGCTTCGCCAAGGTGGTCGCGTGGAACGCCCGTTCCTGGCCCGGCTGGTGAAGGGACTGAACCGGATTTTTGTCGGAATGCTTGTAAGTACGGACCGCGACCTTCTTCTTGCCACCAGCATTTCGTTTTCAAGCTCAAAAATTAGCCAGATTCTGGAGGACCGCATTCCGGTGACGCCTAGGCTGAACGAGCGAGTGGAACTCGTGCTGAAGCACGATAAGCCAACGCTAAATGTGCAGTTTTCGCCGACGATTTCTGCATCGCTGCCTTTGAATCTGACGCGGTACGAGTTCTTAAGCCGGGTGGCAGAGGGAGCGCTGCCGGGAAGCTTTTCGCGAGAATGCTGCGAGGACATGCTGGCGTTCAAGTCGCGCCTTCTGTCCTGCCTGATCGAACGCCGGCTCAGCGAGGGCGTGGCTGCCTCCAACACGGTGGCATTCCATCTGCTGACGCTCGATCCCGCCGGCAATCCGCTGGATGACGTTGTGGAGGTGACGCATGGCTAGTCTTGCAACCATGTTGCCACTGCCGCCTCGTGAGGACTACCGCGACAACAGCATGTGGGTCGATGAGCAGATTTGGGGGCACCGTCTGTGGGATTCTGAAAGCCCATGGCTTCTGTTCCTTGAGTTCTTGAACGTCGCAGAAGCGAGTAAACGAAACGGGCAGCTATTTGCCAACGGCGGACACCCGCTGCTCTTTAAGCCATACAAGCGGTTACACCTTCGGAACATCCTGTTCAACAACGAAGTGCTGACGCGGATCAGCGAGCGCTACCCAGAGAGCGGCTCGGCATGGAAGGCTTGGCTGGATTGGATGAGTGTAAACGCCAAAGGCGTCATTCCCCGCGATTTCGCTTACCTGAAGGGGCGGTTTCATTCGTTTCAGCAGTTTGTGTCGCTCGTGGGAATCCTGCGTGGCTCGGCGGTGGAAAGCGAAACCAACAAGCGCTGGAGTTCCCGCTTTGTCTTTCCCTTCGGCCCCAATGCGCTTTATGAAGACCTAAATATCACTGCCGCGGGCAAGGTCAGCCGCGAGTACATCTATTTCGGCCGCACCGGTGAGCTGTTGTACTTGATGCTCTGCCGGTCGAAAAAAAAAGACGAACTGGCGTCACGTTTTGCCGCGATGCTTTCGGGGAATAACCAGTGGAACAAGCTACTTGCGTTGTTTCAGCCGGATGAAGCCGAAGACTCCGAGACGCGGACGAACAGTTTCCTACCCTACATCGCTCATCCGGTGTTCGATCTGCTGACGGAAGACTGGCTGCATGTGCTGTCCCTGGAACTTCCGGGCTTCGATGTCATGCCGCACTTGGTAACGCTCGCCGCGTTCCATGTGATGCTGTATCAGTTGCGAGTCAGCAGTGAACTGCTCTCGAAGCCCTTACATTTTGTATGCGAAGTCGTTGCACCAAAGAAGACGCTGGTGCGCGAGCTTTCTGCATTCAATTACCAGGAGAACAGTCTCCTGTCGCAGAAAGCCGTAGAGGCGTATCTGGTCGGGATCACCTCATCGGAGCGGTGGCAGCTTGCCAGGTCGGAATCAAGCGCATTTGCTGCATGCAAAGCCATCCTTGAAGAGCAGTTCCGCTGGCCGAATGATCCTGAGGACTACGAGGGATGCTCGGAGCCAGATGCTCTTGCGGCTGAACTCCGGCGTGCTGCCATTTCCCGCCATAAACAGCATGTGGCAAGCGTTCATCGCCAGTACGGCCGCGATGTCGGGCTGGTGTCAAAACGGGGAACCAACCGCCTTCGCTACGCACCGACCGATGCGCTACTCAAAACTCTGGTACTGGCCAATGTGTCACGCCGAATAGAATACAAGGAATTCTTGTATTTGCTTTTTACGCGTTACGGTCTGGTTTTCGGCGAACGTGAAGCCGAACATGTGCTGCTCCACGAGGATTTTGAGAAGAAAGCGTTCCAGACCAACTCGCACCGGCTGGAGCAACGGCTTTCGAGTCTGGGTATGCTTCGGAGGCTCTCCGATGCATGCGCCTACGTCCAGAACCCGCTCGCACGGGGGCAGTCATGAACATCTCGGAACTGATCGGCAAGATTGTCACCCTGATGCTCAAGGAAGAGTTGGCCGGGGAGCGCGGAGCGCAGACAGAAGGGACCGCCCGGTTTACCATCGACCGCCTAAGTGCGGAACACACGGCGGCGGTGGCGCGGCAGATTCTTGCCGAACCGTCACTGGCAGCGCAAATCGACCTCAAATTACCCCAGGTTTTTCTGGCTGAACAGCAACTACCGGAATCGGTGCTCACGACACTTCCGGCCACCTACTTTCGCAACGCCACGACGGAAAAACCGGTGTTGCTGATTGCCAATACCGGTGACGACGAAGAACAATCGCTCAAGGAGTTCATCAGCATCGGGGGGCCGGAGTTGCAGGAACATCCGGAGCTATGGGTCACGGTTGCAAGTGACGGGTTATCGCTTTCTGAACAGCATGCGAAGTGGTGGGAAAAGGCACTCACGGGATTGCAGGATTTGCGTGTCGCACCGCTAGACCGGATCGCCGCTTACGTTTTGCAGACACGCTCTTCGATTCAGAATGATGGGCTTCCCATCCTCACAGCGCTGGGTGCCGCCCTTCCAGCGCTCCGGTTGCCGAAGGATTCCGTGTTCGCCAACCGCATCAAGGAGGGGGCACGGGGCCACGTTTCTGCATGGAAGAAAGAGTTTGGTGCCGCATGCCGTAGCCGTGGCTGTTATCTGCTCAAGCAGACGCCATCCCAAATTCTGATGGGCGAAGAGGAACTGGAGAACGCCTTTGCAAAGGTGAGCGACGCGATACCGATCGGGCTCCATCCGGCCATTGAAGCTTTTATTCATGCCCCCAGCGGTTGGAACACTGCCTCTGGTCAACTTGCCGAATGCGAATGGGAACAGATCAGGCCGTTGTTCGACGGTATGAAACGCGAGAAGTTCAATCTCGCCCGCGAAACCATCCATTTCTTTGATGAGCGTGAACCAGAACTGTTGGCCGATGAGGAGCGGCAGTTTCTCCAGAGCCTGATGACACGCTCCGGAAACGAGCCAACAGAAGACGACACCGAGTTCTATGAATCGCACCGCAATGAATTGAAAGAAGACAGAAAGCTAAAATCCGCCTGGGATCGGTTTGTCTTCGGCAAAGCACGCGAATCCGATGATTTCCTGCTGGGAATTGCCCTTTGCATGGAATCGCTGTTCAGCCAAGGCGAGGCGGGAGCCAAACGTAAACTCAGGATCAGGTGTGACCGCGCGACAAAGAAGGAACTGAAGGATTTGAATGTCGATGCCGGCCTGTATTTCGCACGCCGTTATACCGGCGTCAAAGCCCTCTTTGGCGATCGCGTGACGTGGAATACCGGCCAGCTTTTCGACTTCCCGAAGCTGGTTGCCGAGTGGCTCAACCAGAACAAAGGGGCGCTGAACCGCTCTGCGGCGAAGGCTGCGATCCAGCTCAAGTTCGTTTTGGAGCTTGAGGTGGATGTATCGACCGGAGGGACGCAATCGTATTCCACGCAATTACTCTGGAAGTACAGCCCGAACGCCGTGTCATCGCAATTCGTGGATGACTGGTCACGTTTGGCCGAGCATCCGCTGGTGCATTGCCGCGCTCACCAAGAGCCCGTCAGTACGAAGGGCACGCTGCAATCCGTTGACCTGTCCAACGTCAGGACTTTTGTGCCCGCCTACGACCGGGATCGCGGTTCCTTTGTGAGTGTTTACAAGAAGCAGAATGACATAGCCATACAGTTTCGGGACAATCTGCGAGAAGCAGTCAGCCAACACTTAGTTCCGAACGAAGTCGGGGCCCTGATCGAGCAACGTTTTTGCGAATTCGAAACGCAGTACGCGACCGCAATCGAAGGCTTGTCGGAGGCCGGTCTCCACGGGCAGTCGCTTCGAACGCAAGTCGCAACCTACACGGCGCTTCTGGATGCTATCGTCCGCCATGCCAAGGGCGATCGCAACCGGGAGCTGCTCTTGCGTCCGTTACTCTCTATTGGCGTTGCCCAGATCGAAGGCGGGACAGCGGCGACGGTGGTCACTCCCTGGCATCCGCTCCGAATCGCGGCCATGCAGGTCAAGGCCACGATGATTGCCGGGCTGGTGCGCCACCTGCTAACTGCGCCAGAAGTTTTTTTTGGTGATACACGGCTCTATTTCAAGGATCTGGCTCATGAACTGTCGCATTCTTTTTACCCGGAGATCGTATTGGGTTGGCGGGGTAACAAACCCGAACTGATGGTTTTGACTGATACGGCGCAGGACTACACTCTTCATGAGTCGCCCGTCATCAATGACAAGGAGCCGGATGACACCAACGAGAACCCAACGAGCGGGAGCAATTGCGTCCTGGAACTGGTCCAGCGCTACCTTACTTTGCACCCGCACGAACACGCAAACATGTCGGTGGTGCTGTACAACTGCGATTCCGCACGTCTTCCGCAGGCGGTGGTGGATCGCATGGGGCAGCTTTACGAGGATGAAGAGGACGTTCGCTGCCAAGTGTTGCTTCGTCACGGCGAATCCGGTCGCCTGCGTGATCTTTACCGGGCCATTGTCAGCCAGGGCGATGCGGACGTTGACTCGTTTAACGCGAGTGAAGCCACACAGGACTTCATGGCGAGATTACGCATTTGCATCATCGCCGATCAGGCCCCGCCGCCTGATCCAAAGGACGGTTGCCCGTATGACATCGTATTTTCGCAGGATGTGATTGCCCGCCACTCCCAGGTAGAGTGGTATCCGGAGACCGCCAAACCTGTCCCAATTGACTCGCTGGTTCCGACGAGGTGGTCAAGACGTCGCGCCGCTGCCATCGACGACATGAAATCCGTCGTCTATTTATGCTGCCCGGTCCAAAGCGCCGAAGGCTGGAGTTTCCTTTCGGCACTCACGACCTTCCTCAAAGGGGACTGGGACGAAATCGAAGACCGCAGACTACTTCCGGCGCGGCAACTGGATTTCCGCGACCAGCGTACAGCCAAGATTTTTGAAGAGACACATAATCTGGGCAACTGGGTTGTGAACTACGATGAGATGTTGGATCGGCGGCAACTTCTGAATCAGCATGTCCGTGTGATTCGCCACAAGCAGTCAACCACGCAAGGAAGAAATGTCGTCATTTCGTCGAAGGCTCCGCTTGGGCTACTTATCTCAATGGTGCTGCTGCGGATCAAGGCATTAAATCTCAGTTTGACCGACTCTCAGTGCCGCGAACTGGCAGAACGGTTCGTCTCTGACGCCAATGACGTTTCCGGAGACATCGTTCTGCGTGCAGCCAAGCGAGGGCGAAACGCGAGCGAGCTGATGGGAATTGTCCTAAGTCGTTTCCTTCTACGGAACGAACTGGGACAAAAGTGTTATCATGGCTGGTACTTCCTAGACGACTATGCCGACTGGCTGGGGCAACGCGAGGAGCAGATCGCAGACATTCTGTGCCTGTCTCCCGAGCTTACACCCGAAGGATCGCTGCGACTCACGGTGCTGGTCTCAGAAGCCAAGTACATTGAGTTAGCCGGGCTGTCGACCAAGCGTAAAGAATCGCAGAAGCAACTACGGGATACGGTCAAACGCATCAACGAAGCGGTCTTTGGTTCGCCAGAGCGGCTGGATCGTGACCTATGGCTGGCACGCCTGTCGGATTTGATCCTGGACGGAGTGCAGTTTCCGGCCAGTGCCCGAATCAACCTGGCTGACTGGCGAAGGGCCATCCGCGAAGGCGCGTGTGAGATTGCCATTCGCGGCTATTCTCATGTTTTCGTATGGGGACCGGATGACCCGTGCGTCTGTTCGTCTTTCGCACCTGTGGCCGAACTTGAAGGAGCCTATCAGGAAGTGTTCGGACGACCCGAACTTCGCGAACTTGTGCGCTGCTATTTCGAGAACCGAGATCCGCTTCCGCTGCGGAAAACCATTGCCCTAGAGGATGTGTGGGCTGAGATGGAATACCAGCGGCCGACGGATCGCACCAAGATCAAAGTCCCCCGCACGCGCACAACGGAAGAGGATGACGGATCGCCCCAGATAGATGGCGGAGGTGGCAGAAGCCCGGTTTCGCCGACGGCACCCGCCAAGCCTGGCGGGGCGGAAACGACACCTATTGGCGAAATTAAGAACCAAGTCCCAGAAAATACCGAAACGAAGTGGGCCTATCCGGGAATCGCCGGTGTCGTGTCGAGTGGACAGCGGCAGGCAGAATCTAACGATGACACCGAGTGGTTAACGTCTGTTGAAACGAAGGCAAAGCATGCACTACAGCAATTCCAGCTTCAGGCGAAAGTCGTCTCCAGTGTGCTCACACCGAACTGCGCCCTGATTAAGTTTGCAGGCAGCTCGAACCTCACGGTTGAGCAGGTGAGCCGAAAACGGTCGGAACTGCTCACCACCTACGGCCTGAACGTCGTGGCGATCCGTCCAGAGCCGGGACTTGTCAGTCTTTCTATTGAGCGGCCAAAGCGCCGCGTAATCCGGACGCCGGAGCTTTGGTCCAGATGGCAACCGCCCGCCGGCTGGGGCAACCGGACATTACTGATCGGTGTGCGTGAAAACGATGGAGAGCTGCTGTTCCTTTCTCCCGGCAAGGCTCACGCTCCCCATACGTTGATCGCCGGTTCGACCGGGAGCGGCAAGTCCGTCTTGATGCAGAACATCATCCTGTCCATCGCCGCGACGAATGTCCCGACGCAGGCTCGCATCGTGCTTATCGATCCGAAACAGGGCGTTGACTACTTCGCATTTGAGAATCTGCCACATCTCGATGGTGCGATAGTAGTCGATCCCGCAGAAGCAATCACCAAGCTGGAGCATCTGGTCGCCGAAATGGATGCTCGTTACGTGAGGTTTCGGGCTGCACGGTGTGCGAACCTCGATGAGTTCAATAATCGCTGCGCCGAACCGGAACGACTTCCCGTGATCTGGGTGATCCACGACGAATTCGCCGAGTGGATGATGGTTGAAGAATACAAGGAGGCGGTCACAAGCATTGTGGGTCGGCTCGGGGTCAAGGCACGAGCTGCTGGCATTCATCTGGTGTTTGCCGCACAGCGGCCTGATGCGAATGTGATGCCCATGCAACTAAGGGCAAATCTCGGTAATCGGCTCATTCTTAAAGTGGACTCAGCCGGAACTTCAGAAATTGCGCTGGGCGAACTCGGTGCTGAGTTCCTGCTGGGGAATGGCCATTTGCTGGCAAGGCTGGAAGGTGCGCCGGGCCTCTGCTTCGCGCAGGTGCCACTGGCGGAACCCGCTTTCGTCGATGACGTGGTGGGCGTAATGCCGCAGAAAACCACGTGATCCGGGGAGACTATCATGAGGAATCCGGACTGGGTGCGTGACGAGATCATCTTGGCGATGGATCTCTACGTGCGCGCGGGCCGGAAGCAACTTCCGCCTGGCCACGACGACGTATTGAGGCTCAGTCAGTTGCTAAACCGTCTTACGGTTCATCCGGTTTCGGCACGGGACAAAGCATTCCGAAATCCGAATGGAATCTCGATGATACTGGGCAATTTCCTCGGAATTGACCCACAACATAACCGACCAGGACTGTCGAGGAACAATCATTTGCAAACGACGGTTTGGAACAACTTCATTGACGATCCTGAACGGTTGCGGCGCACATCAGAAGCAATTGAGACCGTGACTTTCTATGGCGATCCCGAAAACCATCGGGAGCTCGTCGACGAAGAAGAAGTGTTTCCGGAAGGACATATCCTCACTAGGCAACACGTCCTGCGTGAACGAAATCGATCAGCAGTCTTGGCCAAGATTAACCGCGTGTTGCATATTGAATCCCAACTAGCATGCGAAGTGTGCGGATTTGATTTTTTCGAATTCTACGGTGAGCTGGGCAGAGGGTTCGCTGAATGCCATCACCTTGTTCCACTTGCAGAAGCTGCGTTCCGGCAGAACACACGACTTACCGATCTGGCTATTGTTTGCGCAAATTGCCACAGGATGCTGCACCGGGGACGGCCCGTACTGCCCCTTGCCGCCCTCATCGAACGGCTGAAACAACCGCAGAATGGAAAGTCCTCATGAGTAAGCTGATCTACCTTGACAACAACTCGACTACTCCCGTCGATCCGGTGGTGTTTGAAGCCATGCGGCCGTACTTCACCGAGTGGTACGGTAACCCCTCAAACCAGCATCATTCCGCCGGAAGCCGTGCAGCGCGTGCGGTGGAAAAATCACGCGCTCAGGTTGCCGCTGCCATTGGTGCGGAGCCTGAGTCGGTAATCTTCACGAGCGGGGCGACGGAGAGCAACAATCTTGCCATCCTCGGCGTCTGTTCTGCACGTCGGCTACCGCCGGGGCACATCGTAACTTCGGCCATTGAGCACAAAGCCGTAATCGAGCCGTGCCGCCATCTTGAGGCCGCCGGATGGAAAGTAACTTTGCTTCGCGCAGACAGCCATGGACTTGTTGACTGGCGTTCTGTGGAGGATGCTATCACGCCGGAGACGGCGTTAGTGAGCATTATGGCCGCCAATAATGAAGTAGGGACGATTCAGCCTATTACGCAAATCGGCGAAGTTTGCCAGCGCCGCGGTGTTCTTTTCCATTGCGATGCTGCCCAGGCTCTTGGCAGGATACCGATAGATGTCGGCCTTTGGAATGTAGACCTGCTGAGTTTGTCGGCTCACAAGGCCTATGGCCCCAAAGGGATCGGCGCACTTGCGGTGCAAGAGCGACGCACGTCGGAAGTGCTTACGCCCTTGTGCTTTGGCGGGGGCCAGGAATCCGGCATCCGCCCAGGTACAGCTGCGGTTCCGAACATCGTTGGTTTTGGGACTGCTGCTGAACTGGCTTCTGCTAACGTTTTCGAAGAGTCGGCCCGTCTCCGTTTACTTCGGCAGGATTTGCTTTCAATGACCAAAAGCCACTGTCCTGACCTAGTGATACATGGGCATCCCGCGAATTCACTCCCCGGATTACTTTCTGTAGGTTTTCCAGGCGTCAACGGCGATGAATTTCTGTTCGCGCTCCGGGATGTGGCGATTAGCCAGGGAGCAGCGTGTACGGCTGGTAGTCCTGAGCCAAGCCACGTCCTCACAGCCATGGGCATTGGCTATGACCTTGCCCGTTCCAGTTTTCGTTTCGGCATCGGACGGTTTACCACTCAAGAGGACATCAAGCAGGCAGCAACAGAGGTAGCACGCGTGCTTTCGTTTACTGCACAAAGAATTGGTCCTTCCGGGAGCTTTATCGGTAATGGTTCAAAACGCCGCAATAGTTGAGCGCCCACCACAACCACGATTGACCGCCCTGATAGCCTCGCAAGCTGGGACTTTTTAATCCGTTTTCAAGGAAGGTATTCATACCTCGACCGATAGCCCTCCGGAAGTTCGCGGCATGTGAGCGATGGTTGTAGCGGTTTACGGTATCAGGTGAGTCTGTACTTTACGTCTGCGATTACGAGGGCGTATCGATGGTCGCGTTCCAGCGCTGGCGACAAAGAATCGGACAAGAGCGGGCTGGTCGAATCGCGCCGCCTCGGCCAACCAGTCTTTCAGCCGGTGGATCTGGTGAGCCAGCGGGCTATTGTGATTCGGTTCGCGACAGGAAGCGGCATGGAGACTTCCGACGAACGGTCCGATCTGGTTTTGGTGGCAATCTCAGCCATGTCTGCGGGGCCGATGCTAGCAGGCTGTGGATAAAGTCGTCTTCACATCCCCAGATCTGGCGCTAAACTTTGGCCATCGGCCCTGAGCCGATGAGTATTGGTGGCCAAGGAGGGAAGCA
>Ga0164294_10001421_pt1 | contig 22286 bp, 19 predicted proteins | sample GEODES005metaG_FD_111479 | JGI IMG/M metagenome (GOLD analysis project Ga0164294, IMG submission 111479) | Oligotrophic lake water microbial communities from Sparkling Lake, Wisconsin, USA - GEODES005 metaG | ecosystem: Environmental > Aquatic > Freshwater > Lake | place: USA: Sparkling Lake...
CGACACCGACACCGACACCGACACCGACACCGACACCGACACCGACACCGACACCGACACCGACACCGACACCGACACCGACACCGACGACAGGCTTCGACTACGCCGACGTTCTCCAGCGGTCGCTGCTGTTCTACGACGCCCAGCGGTCGGGCGACCTGCCGGACACCTTCCGCGTGAACTGGCGGGGCGACTCGGCGGTCACCGACGGGGCCGATGTGGGACTCGATCTGAGCGGCGGGTTCTACGACGCCGGCGACCATGTCAAGTTTGGCCTGCCGATGACGGCCACGATGACGATGCTCGGCTGGGGGCTCGTGCAGTATCGCGAGGCCTACGCCACCAGCGGCCTGCTCGAGGAGATGCTCGACACGCTCAAGTGGGGCACCGACTGGATTCTCAAGGCCCACCCCGAGCCGAATGTCTTGTATGCGCAGGTGGGCAACGGGTCAGCCGACCATGCCTTCTGGGGTCCGGCCGAGGTGATGACGATGGCTCGGCCCGCTTACCGCCTCGATCCCACGAAGCCCGGCTCCGAGGTGGCGGCCGAAGCGGCCGCGGCACTCGCGGCGGCGAGTGTCGCCTTCCGCCCGACAAACGCCGCCTACGCCGACACGCTGCTCGTGCATGCGCGGCAGCTCTATTCCTTCGCCGATACCTACCGCGGCAGGTATTCCGAGAGCATTCCCGACGCGGCGGCGTTCTACAACTCGTTCAGCGGTTACCACGACGAGCTCTGCTGGGCCGCGCTCTGGCTGCACACGGCGACGGGAGAGCAGGCCTGGCTTGACAAGGCCGCGGCCGTCTACGACGCGCAGCTCGCAGGCCAGAAGCTCCAGTGGACGCAGGCCTGGGACGACAAGGTCTACGGGTCGGCGGTGCTGCTCGCGGCCAAGACTGGGCAGGCGAAGTACCGCCTGGAGGCCGAGCGCTGGCTCGACTGGTGGACGGTCGGCGGCGCCGACGGGAAGGTTCGGACCACGGCCGGCGGCCTCGCCTTCCTCGATACCTGGGGGTCGCTGCGATACGCGGCCAACACCTCGTTCATGGCACTCGTGTACGCCGACACCGTCCGCGACCACGACGGTCGCTACCACGACTTCGCCGTCCGCCAGATCCGCTACATGCTCGGCGACAATCCCGCCGGGCGAAGCTACGTGGTCGGTTATGGCACGAACCCGCCGAAGAACCCGCACCATCGCGGGGCGAGCGGCATCTACGACGGCAGCATTTCAGCACCCTTCGACAACCGTCACGTGCTCCACGGGGCCCTCGTGGGGGGGCCGCAGTCGGCCAGCGACACCGACTACGTCGATGCGCGGACCAACTACATCTGCAACGAGGTGGCCCTCGACTACAACGCCGGCTTCCAGGGGGCCGTGGCCCGCCTCTATATGGAGTTTGGCGGCCGCGCGGTCGCCCCCCCGCCTCCAATCGCTGAAACACCGGGCGACGAGTTCTTCGTGCAGACGGCCGTCAATACGGTGGGCAGTGGCTTCACCGAGGTGCGGGCGATCCTCAACAACCGCTCCGCCTGGCCGGCACGGGCCTCGTCGAGCCTCTCGTTCGTCTACTTCGTCGACATCTCAGAGGTCTACACGGCCGGCTTGACGGCGGCCGACGTGCAGGTGACGAGCAATTACGTTCAGGGGGGCCGCGTCGGCTCGCTCCAGGCCTGGGATGCCGCGAACAGGATCTATGCGGTGACGGTCGACTTCGCGGGCAACTCGATCGCGCCCGGCACCGGCACCTCCTATTGGCGGGAGGCGCAGTTCCGACTCGGCCTGCGGCCAGGGCTGCCGGCGGCGGCATGGTCGGCGTTGAACGACTGGTCGTACCAGGGAATCTCGAGCGACCGGAGCACACCGACGACGTCGGCGTTCGTGCCGGTCTACGAGGGGGCGACGCGGCTCTTCGGCCGCGTGCCCAACGGTGTCGTCGTGCCCCCGCCGGACGCGGGTGGTGGCGGCGACACCGGTGGTGGCACGCCTCCCGGCGGCGGGGGAGGCGGTGCGACGCCGGCCCCCGTGACGGGCATCGCCGTCACGGCGACGCTCACCAACAGCTGGCAGGGGGGCTCCACCGCCGACGTGAAGATCAGGAATGGCACGGCCGCCGCGATCGACGGCTGGACGCTGGAGTTCGACCTCGAGGCGGAGATCACGAACCTCTGGAACGGCCTGATCGTGAGCCATGTCGGTCGGCGCTACGTGGTCCGCAATGCCCCGTGGAATGCGACGATCGCCGCCGGTGCGGAGATCGCGTTTGGCTTCCAGGGATCGGCCGCGACAGCCAGCCTGCCATCAAACCTCGTGCTCAACGGGCAGGCTCTCTGACGCCCCCCGGCGGCTGCCAGGCCTCGCCGCGGGCTACTGCACCCGCACCCACTCGATCGTCTTCGACATGATGCCCGAGCCCGCCACCATCTCAAAGCCGGCCGGCGTGGTTCGGATGGTCATCGGGACGAACTGACCGCGTTTGAGCGCGAAGACTTCGCCCTTCCAGGTGGTCGTGTTGGGGTCGAACGTGATCCCCCGGAGCATCTCCTTGTTGACCAACTCCTGGTTGTCAGCCTTGACGATACCGCCGAGATACTGGCCGTTGGCCGGGAAGATCCGCACGGTGACGTTGATATCGGCGGGCCGCCAGTCGCCCACGATCGCGTCGCCTGGGTTTGGCTGCTGGCCGCTCGCGGTGGCCGCCCCCACGGCGATGCCGGCGACCAGGAGGGCGGTGAAGATCAACGCGCGGCGGGTAAGCGACGGAGCCATGGAGGAAGGTCTCTCGTGGATGTGATGGTGCGGTCGAGTGGGCGAGAGGCTAGCAGGACCATCGGCTGACGAGCCATGCCATTTCACCGGTCAGTCGGACCTTCCCGGTGGCTTGCCCAACTCCGGCTGCGGAACCCACGCTCGCCATCCTCACGCCGAAGGGCAGGCTGGTGTGCCCAACTCCGGCTTCGGGACGGCATGAGTTGTCTCGCTGGGGCTGAGGCAGCCCCACGCTCGCCATCCTCACGCCGATCCCTTCGCCTGCTCGTTCCCGGCGGCAGGCAGGCTGGTGTGCCCAACCTCGGCTTCGGGACGGCATGAGTTGTCTCGCTGGGGCTGCGGCAGCCCCACGCTCGCCATCCTCACGCCGATCCCTTCGCCTGCTCGTTCGCCTGCCCGTTCGCCTCTCGTTCACTCTTGGGCAGCTGGAAATCAGGAGAGGTCTAGCCCCGCTGAATCGCCGCCGTGAGGTCGAGCACGGCCTTTTTTCCGTCGGCGAAGTACATCAGCGTGTTATCGGCGGCGAACAGCGGGTTGGGGATGCCCGCGAAGCCCGGCGAGAGCGACCGCTTCACCACCACCACCGTCTTCGCCTTGTCGACGTCGAGGATCGGCATTCCCGCGATCGGGCTCTGCGGATCGGTGCGGGCCGCCGGGTTCACGACGTCGTTGGCGCCGATCACGATGGCCACGTCGGTCTCCGGGAACGTGGGGTTGATGTCGTCCATCTCCCGCAACTTCTCGTAGGGGATGTCGGCCTCGGCGAGGAGCACGTTCATGTGGCCGGGCATGCGGCCCGCCACGGGGTGGATCGCGTACTCGACGGTCGTGCCCCGTTTCTCGAGGGCGTTGGCCAGTTCGCGGACGGCATGCTGGGCCTGGGCGACCGCCAGGCCGTAGCCCGGCACGATCACCACGCGGCTGGCTCCCTCGAGCACCATTGCGATCTCCTCGGCGCTCGCGCTCTTCACCTTGCCGGCGTAGACGTCGTCGCCGGTCGCCACCGTCGTCGTGCCCAGGCCGCCGAAGAGCACGCCCACGAGCGACCGGTTCATCGCCTGGCACATGATCGCCGTGAGGATCAGGCCGCTGGCCCCGACGAGCGAGCCGGCGATCACGAGCACGGGGTTATCGATCACGAAGCCGGCGGCGGCCGCCGCCAGGCCGGAGTAGCTGTTGAGCAGGCAGATCACGACCGGCATGTCGGCCCCGCCGATCGGCATCGTCAGCGTGCAGCCGAGGATGCTGCCCACGATCACGAGCAGCCAGTAGAGGGCGACCGACTGCGGGTTCGCGCAGAGTCCCCAGATCAGCAGCAGCGTGACCAGGGCGAGGCCGAGGTTGATCCAGTGGCGATTGGGATCTGTCCAGGCCTTCTTGAACCGCGGCAGTTCCTCCAGTTTGGCGAAGGCCACGAAGCTGCCCCAGAAGGTGACGGCGCCAATCAGGCCGGTGAGGGCGGTGGCAATCACGAACTGCGTCCAGGGGGCGAGGTTCGCCGCGGCCGCGACCGCGATCGCCTCCTGGTCGCCCCCCGTCAGCATCGACTTCGACTGCGTATTCCAGAGCTCGGCCCCGGCCACCAACGTGGAGGCCGCACCGCCAAGCCCGTTGAGGAGCGCCACCATCTGCGGCATGCCCGTCATCGGATACCTCAGCGCCATCACCGCGCCGATGCCGCCGCCGATCAGTCCCGCGAGCCCGAGCATCACCAGCGGCCACGAGCCGTTTCGGGCAACGCTGCCCACCACGTCCTGCTCGAAGCCGGCGGCGATCAGGGCGATCGCCATGCCGGCGGCACCGAGGTAGTTGCCCTTCACGGCCGTCCGCGGGCCGGTCATCAGCTTGAAGGCCAGGATGAAGAGCATCGAGGTTGCGAGATACGCGAGATTGATCCAGGCCTGGCTCGACATGCGGCTACTTCTTCCTGGGTTGGAACATGGCGAGCATGCGGTGCGTGACGACGAAGCCCCCCACGACGTTGATCATGGCGAGCACCATCGCGAGAAAGCCGAGCACCGTGCCGACGCCCGACGTCAGGGCCCCGGCCACGACGATCGCCCCGACGGCCGTGATCCCCGAGATGGCGTTGGATCCGCTGGTGAGCGGCGTGTGCAGACGCTGCGGCACCTTCGTGATCACCTCGAAGCCGACCCACATCGCCAGCAGGAACACCGTGAGGAGGCGGATGAAGCGGGTGGCCGGATCCTCCGCGGCGATCGCGTCGGCCAGGAGCAGGGGGAGCACAAGGGTCGTCATCAAGGGTTCTCCGGCAACGGAGGCTGGGTCAGGCGGACGGGGATGAGGCGACCGCCGGAGGGTCGATTGGGGGCAGGCCGGCCCGCTCGCGAATCTGCGGATGGACGAGTTCGCCACCCGTGGCCACGAGCGTCTCGCGACAGATCTCGTCGTCTCGCGAGACGTTCGGGAGGCCGCTCTTCACGAGGTGCGTGAGGAACGTCACCATGTTCTTCGAGTAGAGCTGGCTGGTATGGAAGGCCACGTCGGCTGCGAGATTGGTGGGGCCGAGGATCGTCACGCCGCCCACGAGGACCGTTTCGTCGGGCCTGGAGCCCTCGCAGTTGCCCCCCCGCTCGGCCGCCATGTCGACGATCACGCTCCCCGGCCGCATGCGGGCGACCATCTCGGCCGTGACCAGCACCGGCGCCTTCTGGCCGGGGATCAGGGCGGTGCAGATCACCACGTCGGAGTCGGCCACGACCCGGCCGAGGAGTTCCCGCTGCTTCGCGTAGAACTCCTCTCCCATCGCCTTGGCATACCCGCCGGCGGCTTCGCTCGATCCCGTCTCCAGAGGCAGTTCCACGAACTTCGCTCCGAGGCTCTGCACCTGCTCCTTCACGGCTGGCCGCACGTCGTAGCCGCTGACCTGCGCACCGAGCCGCTTGGCCGTGGCGATCGCCTGCAGGCCCGCCACGCCGGCGCCGAGCACGAGCACCTTGGCGGGCGTGAGCGTGCCCGCGGCCGTGGTCATCATCGGCAGGATCCGCGGAACGGCATTGGCGGCGACGATCACCGCGCGATAGCCGGCGATGTTGGCCTGACTGGAGAGCACGTCCATGCTCTGGGCCCGGGTGATCCGCGGCACGAGTTCGAGCGCGAACACCGTCGCGCCCCGCTCGGCCGCTTCGCGGCAGCCGGCGGCTGCGGAGAGCGGATCGCACATGCCCACGATCACCACGCCCGGCCGCAGTCGGTCGCGATCGGAGGGCCAGCCCGCGCCGGTGGCCCCGCACGTGCGGACGGTCAGCAGGCAGTCGGCGGCGAACGCCTCGTCCCTGCTGACGATCGCGGCTCCCGCCGCGCGGTAGTCGTCATCGGAGAATCCGGCGGCCATGCCGGCCCCAGCCTCCACCACCACGTCGACGCCAGCTTTGCCAAGTGGGGCCACGCCAGCGGGCACCAGGGCCACCCGGCGCTCTCCGGGAAACGATTCCTTCAACACGGCGACTTTCATCCGGCAGCCCTGCGGACATGGGGTCTGGAGGCGGGCCGATTCTCACCTCGGGGACGGGTCCCGTCCACGCGGGCAGTTTCTCGCGGGATTCAGAGGATCCGCGGCCCCGGCTGCCGAATCCCGTTTTCTCCGTCCGCCGCGAGGGTCGCTTGCCCGCGTCGAGGGCCATTGTTAGTCTCCCAGATTCTCTCCGCTCCCGAAGTGGAGGCTTCCGAACACCCGAGCATGATCGAGCGACAGATGAAGACGTACATGGCCAAGCCTGGCGAAGTGGAGCAGCGGTGGTGGGTCGTCGACGCCAGTGGTCATCGTGTTGGTCGGCTCGCCAGCGAACTCGCCACGGTGCTCATGGGCAAGCATCGGCCCACCTACACCCCCCACGTCGACACCGGCGACCATGTCATCGTGATCAATGCCGACAAGGTTGAGTTCAGCGGTAAGAAGTGGCAGCAGAAGCTCTACCGCTGGTACACCGGATATCAGGGCTTGAAGACGGAGACCGCCGAGCACCGCCGCGATCGCCGTCCGGAACTCATCGTCGAGGAGGCCGTCCGGAGAATGCTGCCCAAGAGCAGACTCGGCAGGAAGATGCTCGATAAACTCAAGGTGTATGCCGGGACTGAGCACCCGCATCAACCGCAGCAGCCAAAACCGCTCGACGTCAAGGTCTGACGGCCTGATGTCAGCGATCGAACGACACCAATCACAGCCAGCGAAGACGAACACGAAAGAGGATCACGATGACGGTTGAGCAGGGCGTAAAATCGGCACGACGCGGCGACGAAATCATCGCGACAGGTCGGCGGAAGACTGCCGTGGCGCGGATTCGGATGCGTGCTGGCTCCGGTGAGATCACCATCAATGGCCGGGATCTCGATGCCTACTTCCCGTCCATCAAAGATCGGGCCCTGATCACTGGCGCCCTCGAGCAGGTCGGCAAGCGAAACGACGTGAAGATCCTGATCGCCGTCGACGGCGGTGGACTGACAGGCCAGGCCGGCGCCTGCCGCCTGGGCATCGCCCGGGCCTTGAAGGTGTTTGACGTGGAGCTGGCTGAGCCGCTGCGTCAGGGTGGGCTGCTCACCCGTGACGGCCGGATGAAGGAGCGGAAGAAGTACGGCCTGCGTGGCGCTCGCCGCGGGACGCAGTTCTCCAAGCGCTGATTCGCAGCACCGCTGCTGCCCGGCGCACCCATCACAGCCGTCAAAACCGGTATTTCCGGGCGATCTTCGGCGGTTTCTGCGCCGGCCAGCCGATTCAATAGTAGAGTCGAGAGGCTGGATGGGTCGGTGTGGCCCGTCCACGATCGCCCGAACCGTCGGGCTCCGGCCACTGCAATGAAAGGCTCGACCATGTCCCGGTTGTTATTCCCGGCAGCGGCGTTGGTGCTCGCGGCGTTGGCCGCTCCTGCCGTGGCCCGCGGCCCGCATGTCGCCTCGTCGTCCACGCTGGCAGACGCCCAAGACATCCTCGCGGCCGAGGCGGCGGGGCTGGTCAACGTGAAGTTCATTCCCAACGATTCGCGGACGGCGCAGATTGTGGTCACCAACCGCTCGGATCGTCCGCTGACGCTTCGGCTCCCCGCCGGATTCGCCGGCGTGCCGGTGCTGGCGCAGATGGGTGGTGGCATGCAGGGCGGCGGCTTCGGCGCCGGTGGCATTGGCGGTGGGGCACAGAACGTCGGTGGCGGTGGGATGATGGGTGGTGGCATGGGTGGTGGTGGCATGGGCGGCGGGATGGGGGGCGGCATGGGCGGTGGGATGGGCGGTGGCCCGTTCTCGTTGCCGCCCGAGCGGACGCGGACCCTCCGGGTGCCGACCGTCTGTCTCGACCATGGCAAACGCGAACCGACTCCACGGATTGCCTATCGCATGACCGCGTTGGAGAACTGCTCCACCGATCCGCGGCTTCAGGACGTGATGGCCTGCCTGTCGAGTGGAGCGATCTCGCAGAAGGTCGCCCAGGCCGCCGCGTGGCACATCTCCAGCGGCCGCACGTGGCAGCAACTGTCGGCCGAGATGATCGTGATGGCAGGCGGAACCCCTGACGTGCCGTTTTTCACGCCGGCCGAACTGGCAGCGGCCCGGCGGCTCGTCGAGGAGTCGACCAGCCGCCACCCACCCGCGGCGTCTGAGTCGAGCGACTCCTCGGCGGGCTGATTCCCGGGGCATCAGGCTTGGGGAATCGCTTCGTCGTCGTCACTCGTGATCAGCGGTCTCTCCGCCGGCTCGGGTGGACAGCGCCCGCCAGACGTCGGCATCGATGCCTGCGGATGCCTGCCGCACGCTGCCGTCCATCATGGCGTACACGACGAGCCCCTGATGATGGCTGCGGGCGGTGATTGCCGCTGTGGTCGGCGCCGTCAGCGACTTTGCTTCCTGCTGGTTGGTCCAGTCGACGTCGTACGTGCCTGACGGACGGACGCAGGGGATCCGGGTCTGCGGTGGGAACGTAGACGTGAATCCCGTCTGATGGCCGCGGCCGTCCACCCACTCGGTGTGCCCTGAACCAAGGGCGGGCAGGTCGTTTTTGAAGTCTCCCCCAAGGTTGCAGACCGTGTCGGAGGACGTTGGTCGGGCGGGGGCTGGGCTGGCCGCATTCCGGAAGTACGGGGTGTAGGTTTTTACTTCGGCCATGGCGATCGTCTTGGAGAGTCCGTCGGAGAAATGGGCGGGCGTGAGTCTGCTGTTGGGGAAGAAGGCACCGTCGCCACCGGTTTTCGTGGAAGGGGAGAACACGAGCCAGGTGCCGAGGTTGACCGCGTAGTTCAGCGGGGCATGCTCGGGAACCCCGTTGGCTGCGGTCCGGACCTGCGTGTTTGGTTCGGCGGGACAGAAGAGAGCAGGGATTCGCAGGGCCGCGATCAGCTGGCCACCCGGGATGACGGCCTGGGTGTAGGGCACCGCCAGTTGTCGGTGGACCTCGGCCCCGATGGAGCATTCCTCGAGATAGGGCAGCAGCCGCCCCTGCACCGACCAGACGGCATTGGATGACGCATCGGAGGTGCTGGTGCCCGACCAGATGCAGCTCGGCGGGTATTTTCGAACGGCGGTCTCAGCGTTGGCCAGGGCGAGGCTGAGTTGCCGGAGGTTGCTGGAGCACGCGGACCGGCGGGCCGACTCACGAGCCGTCTGCACCGCGGGCAGCAGCATTCCAACCAGCGTGGCCACGATGGCCACCACGACCAGAAGCTCGACCAGCGTGAACCCAGAGCAGGCACGGCGCGGGCGGGGGATCATCGGCAAAGCCCATTTCTCGCGGCAAAATACGGAAAATCTAGCCCAGCTACGAACATGAGACTCAGTATCGATAACGATGGATTGTAGGAGGCCGGGGCGGTTCGTCAACTCGAGTTCTCCGGGCACGGGAGGGCGGGTTGTCACCTGCCCCGCGGGATTTCCGGCGTGGCTCTCCACATCGCCCGAGGATGCGATACAACCGGGAAACCGTGCGAGCAACGGCTTCGGGGCCGGCGCGGAGAGGATCATCAGGGAGCAAGCCGTGAGCCAATCCGACACCGCGACGACCCGTCCGGCGGAGGTCGTCGTCGAGACCCGCAACCTCTCAAAGGTCTATCGCGATTTCTGGGGTCGCAGCAAGAAGACGGCGTTGAAGCCGCTCGACCTCGACGTTCGCCGCGGCGAGATCTTCGGGCTGCTCGGGCCCAACGGCGCCGGCAAGACCACCACCCTCAAACTGCTCCTCGGCCTGATCTTCCCGACCTCGGGCGAGGCCCTCGTCTTCGGGCGGCCCGCCACCGACGTCTCCAAGAACGAGCGCATCGGGTATCTGCCCGAGGAGTCGTATCTGTACAAGTTTCTCGACGCCGAGGAGACGCTCGACTTCTATGGCCGGTTGTTCGGCATGGATCCCGAGGAGCGGCGGCGGCGGGCGGCGGCCCTGATCGAGATGGTTGGGCTGTCGCGCGATCGGAAGCGGCAACTGCGCGAGTATTCCAAGGGCATGACGCGGCGGATCGGCGTGGCGCAGGCGCTGATCAACGATCCAGAACTCGTGATCCTCGACGAACCCACCAGCGGGCTCGACCCGATCGGCACCCGGGAGATGAAGGACCTGATCATCGACCTCAAGGCCCGTGGCAAGACCGTGATCATGTGCTCCCACCTCCTCGCGGACGTGGAGGACGTCTGCGATCGGATCGCCGTGCTGCATCAGGGCGAACTCAAGGAACTCGGCCGCGTCGAGGAACTGCTGCGGGTCACCGGCGTGACGCAGATCAGGGCGACCGGTCTGTCGCCCGCCGCGGCCGCGGACGTCAGGGCGGTGCTCGAACGACACGGCGCCGCCGACATCGACATCGGCAACCCTCGGACCACGCTGGAAGATCTCTTCCTGGAGGTGGTTCGGGATACCGAGGCGAGGCCGGGGCGGCGGGCCCGCCGCCCCGACGCCGCCTCCAGTCGGGTGGAGTAAACGGCGACGCATGGTGCTGGAAGAACAAATTCCGAGTTTCGCGGCCTGGATCGGTCCGGCGCTGCTGCGCTACCTCGCCTCCGCGGGCATCGCCACGCTGCTCGTGGCCCTGGTCGCCTGGCTGGTGCAAGCCGTGGGCAACGGTCCTCTGGCGGCCGGCGATCGCGTCTACCGCGGCCTGCTCGCGGGGCTGGCCGATGTGCTGGCAATCTCACCTCGCCGGGTGTGGGCGCTGGCCCGGTTGGCCATCCAGGAATCGCTCCGCCGCAACGTGCTGGTTGTCCTGGCGGTGTTCGCGCTGATCCTGCTGTTTGCCGGCTGGTTTCTTGACCCCGCAAGCGTCAACCCTGGCCGGCTCTACGTGGGCTTCATCCTGGCCGCGACCAATCTGCTCGTCTGCCTCGTCACGCTCGTGCTCGCCGTCTTCAGCCTGCCGGCCGACATCAAATCGCGGGCGATTCAGACCGTCACCACGAAGCCGGTGCGGACCGCGGAGATCGTCCTCGGCAGGATCCTCGGCTTCGCGGTGGTCGGCACCTGCCTGCTGGCGCTGATGGGAATCTCGGGCTGGGCGTTTGTGGTTCGCAGCGTGAGCCACGGACATACGCTGGAGGCCCGTGATCTCTTTTCGCTGCCCGATGTCGATGCCGGGCAGGCCGGCTCCGAGGGCCGCACGAGCCTCGACCGCGGCCACCGCCATCGGGTGGTGCTCGATGGCCGGGGTGATGGCATGGCTGAGACCGCCCAGGGGCATCGCCATCGCGTGACGGTCACGGGCACGAGCGAGTCTGGCGAGCGGTCCTTCGCGGTCGGTGAGCCCATCGGCCTGCTCGAAGCCCGCCGGCCGCTGCGTGGCACGCTCCGGTTCCTCGACCGCGAGGGCCGCGCCGCCACCAAGGGCATCAGCGTCGGCGCCGAGTGGGGCTATCGCCAGTTCATCGAAGGGGGCACGGCCGCGGCCGCGATCTGGACCTTCGAGGGCATCACGCCCGAGGAGTTTCCGGAGGGGCTGCCGCTCGAGATGATCGTGCGAGTGTTTCGCACCTACAAAGGGGACATCGAGGAGGGGATCCACGGCACCATTCAGGTCCGCAATCCGACGAGCAGCCTGAGGAGTGAATCGCTGCCGATCGTGGCGCGTGAGTTCACGATCGACTCGCTACTGATTCCGCGGCGGATCAACACGGTACTGGCCGAAGGCGGGCTCCAGGAGGTCGACCTGTTTCGCGATCTGGTCTCTGACGGCCGGATCGAGGTCTGGCTGCAGTGCCTCGAGCCAGCCCAGTACTACGGCGTGGCGCAGGCGGACTTTTACCTCCGGGCGGGCGACGGCTCGTTCGTGACCAACTACGCCAAGAGCTGCCTGGGGATCTGGTTTTCGATGCTGATCGGCACGGCCCTCGGCGTGATGTTCAGCACCTTCCTGTCCGGGCCCGTGGCGCTCGTCGCGGCCCTTGCCATGCTCCTCATCGGCCAGTTTCGGGAGTTCATCGCCCGCCTGTTTACCAGCCAGGTGACGGGTGACTCCTCGATCGTGCCCGGCGGCGGGCCGATCGAATCGCTCTACCGGATCGTCACTCAGACCAGCATCACGCTCGAACTCGATCCCACGCCGGCCGTCCAGGCCATGAAGGTGATCGACACCGTCTTGCTGGCTCCCATGCGGCTCGCTGCGGGTATCTTTCCGTCGCTGTCCTCGCTGGGCACGAGCGACTTCCTCGCCGGTGGGTTCGACATCCCCGGCGACCTCTTGGCGGCCCATGCCGCGGAGACCGCCGGCTACGTTCTCGCGTTCTTCATTGCCGGCGTGTTCTGTCTCAAGGCCAGGGAGATTGCGTCATGAGTGCGCCGCAGTCCGCGTCTCGCTCCGGCGGCGAATCGTCGTGGCTCGGCCTGCGTCCGGCCACGCTCCTGATGCTGGTGGCGATCGCGGTGCTGCTGGTACCGCTCTCCGCGCTCAGCCAGCCCGCCGACTCCGCCAGCGGTGGCGGACTGCTCGCCCGCCTGCGGGCCACGTTCGGGCTCTCGCAGGCCAACCTCGGTGAGGTTGACCCCACCAGCGAGACCATGCGATTTGCCACCCTGGGCCTGAAGAACATCGCCGTGACGCTGCTCTGGGACCGGGCCAACCACTACAAGAAAGTGGAGGACTGGGCCAACCTCTCGGCGACGCTCGAGCAGATGACGAAGCTCCAGCCCAACTTCTATTCCGTCTGGGACTTTCAAGCCCACAACCTCTCCTACAACATCTCCGTCGAGTTCGACGACTACCGTGACCGGTACGCGTGGGTGATGAAGGGGATTGAGTTTCTTCGGCAGGGCATCGCCTACAACACCAGGGAGCCGCGGCTGCTGGGCCGCATGGGCTGGTTCATCGGCCAGAAGATCGGCAAGTCAGATGAAAAACTGCAGTTCCGCAAGCTCTTCAAGGCCGACGACGACTTCCACGACCGCGACGATCCCGACCGCACGCTTCCGGAACGCGACAACTGGCTCGTCGCCCGGGAGAAGTTTCGCGCCGGGCAGGCGCTGGCCGACCGCGGGGCGCCGCTGAAGACGACGCCGCTGATCTTTCACAGCGAGCCCATGATGTCGGCGATCAACTACGCCCGGGGGCTGGAGGACGACGGCGAGTTTGGCCCGACGGCGAAGGACGGCTGGAAGCTCGCCAACGAAGAACTCGCCCGGTTCGCCGAACGGGACATCCCCACGAGCTGGGGCGTGCCGATCCAGCTGCGGCTGCGGGAATCGGAGGAGAAGCGGGCCGCCCTGCTCGCCGAGGAGCTCGAGAAGCTACTCCCCGGGCAGTTCAAAGCCCTCGTGGAAAGCCGCCGCGGGGCGTTGACCGCGGACCAGCGCCGGGCGGTCGAGATCTCGCCGATGGACCGCACCGAAGCCGAGCAGCAGGCGGCCTTCGCCGCCGAGAGCCAGCTGGCGGTCACCTGGAAGGCCGTGGCACGGCAGGCACCGGCCGACGTGCGGGCCAAGGCCGAGGAGCTCGCCCGCGAACACACCGAGGCCCAGGAGCGGGCGACGATGATCGACCGCTATCGAGACATCGTCAACTTCGATTTCTGGAAGGCCTCGTGCGAGGCCGAGGTCACCGAGCCCGCTCTTCGGGCCCGCGAGCGGACATGGGTGGCCGACAAGGAGTTTGGCGCTGCCCGGTTGCAGGCGGCCAAGGCAGCCTACGAAGAGTCGTTTGCCGCCTGGCGCGAGGTGCTCGATGCCTCGAAGCTGCTGCGGGAGGATCCGCTCACCGCCGACGACATCGCCGAGGTCGTCGGCCGGTATCGCAAGCTACTGGAGCAGCTCGACGAGCCGTTTCCGAAGTCGTTCGTGCTGCAGGACGTGGTCGACCGGGCAGCCCCGCAGCCCTGACACTCACGTCCGGTTGACGAGCAGCTTGTCGATGCGGCGGCCGTCCATGTCGACGACCTCGATGCGGAGCCCCCGCCACGAGACCACGTCGCCCGCGGCGGGAATCCGCTCGAGTTCGGCGAGGACCAGACCCGAGATGGTCGAGTAGTCCCGCGGCAGCGGCTCGACCTTGATGTCGAGCTCCTTCACGAGATCCTCGATGCCGGCGCTGCCTTCGACGAGCCAGCTCCCGTCGGCCCGCTTGACGAAGGCCTGCGCCTCGGCCTGACGGTGCTCGTCGTGGATCTCGCCGACGAGCTCTTCGAGCACGTCCTCGAGCGTCACCAGGCCCTCGGTGCCGCCGTACTCGTCGAGCACGATGGCGAGCTGGTTTCGCTCCTTCTGAAAGAGCTCGAGAAGCCGATTGAGAGGCATCGTCTCGGGCACGAAGATCGCCCGATGCAGGATCTTCCGCAGCTCGATCGGCCATCCCATCCAGGTGCTCCGCAGCACGTCCTTGATCGAGACGTAGCCGATGATGTGGTCGAGCGATCCTTCGTAGACCGGGAGCCTGGAGTAGCCCGCCATCGCGATCGCACCGAGGATTTCTCCCTGCGGAGTCTCGATGTCGAGCGCGTCGACGTCGATCCTGGGCCGCATGATGTCGCGGACCGTGCGGTCGCCGAGCCGGAGTGCCTCGCTGGCCACCGACTGCTCGACCGCCTCCAGCACCCCTTCCGCGCGGCCCGCCTGGAGGAGGTGCTCGATGTCGTCGACCGACACACTCGGCTCCGAATGCTTGCTCGTGCCGAGCAGAAACAGCACCGCCGAGGTGGCGGCACTCATGCCCCAGGCCAGCGGCCGGGCGATCCAGGCGAAGAGCTGCATCGCAGGGGCGGCAAGGCGGGCGAAGGCCTCGGCCTTCCGCAGGGCCAGCCGCTTCGGCACCAGTTCCCCCAGGAGCAGCGTGACGAACGAGAGGAGCATGACGAACACCGTCAGCGCGATCGGCCGGGCGACCGCGGCGACCGCGGGAGGCGCGTGGTCGGCAATCCACACGGTGAACTCGCTCACCAGCCGGTCGCCGCCGTAGGCCGCGGCGAGGGTGCCCACGAGCGTGATGCCGATCTGCACGGTCGGCAGGAACCTGTCGGGGTTGGACGCGAGATCGAGGGCCGCCTGGGCCTTGCGGTCGCCCTGCTCGGCCAACGCCCGGAGACGGCCACGACGGCTGGCGACGATGGCCATCTCCGCCCCGGAGAAGAATCCGTTGGCGAGGATCAGCGCGAGGACGATCAGGAGTTCCTGGAACATGGGCGATCGGGTGATTCGCTCCGGTCGATGACGGCGAGATTGTCGCGGTGCACGACCTCCTCGTAGGGAATAGCCCCGAGCACCTCGGCGATTCGTTCGGTTCGCAGCCCCGCGATCCGACGCAGATCGTCGGCAGGATAGTTGACGAGGCCGCGGGCGAATACGCGGCCGTCGGTGGCGGCGAGGGCCACCACGTCGCCGGCCGTGAAATCACCGTCGAGGGAGCGGATGCCGGCCGCCAGCAGGCTGCGGCCGCCCGACACCACGGCCTCATGCGCGCCGGCGTCCACCACCACCGTGCCCCGGGCGTCGGCCGACCAGCCGAGCCACCGCTTCCACGCCGGCATGGTCGCGGTGCGGCCGGTGAACAGCGTGCCGACGGGATCGCCGCGACAGACCCGCTCGAGCACGCCATCGTCACGCCCCGAGGCGACGATGCAACTGCCGCCAGCCTCCGTGACCATCCGTGCCGCCGAAATCTTGCTGGCCATGCCCCCCTTCGACAGCCCGCCGAGCCGGTCGTGGGCGAGCCCGGCGACGGCCGCGTCGATCCGCGGCACGTGGGGCACGATCGCGGCGCCGGGCTCCGAAGGATGCCGGTCGTAGAGGCCGTCGACGTCTGACAAGAGCACCAGCAGCGGCGCTCCCAGGAGCGTCGCCACCAGGGCCGCCAGGCGATCATTGTCGCCGAACGACGTCCGTAGTTCCTCGACACTCACCGTGTCGTTCTCGTTGATCACGGGCACCGCCCCGAGGTCGAGGAGCGTGAGGAGCGTGTTGCGGATGTTGAGGTAGCGGGCCCGGTCCTGCAGATCGTCGGCGACGAGCAGCACCTGCGCCACGTGGCGGCCGCGGCCGCGGAGCGCCCGCTCGTAGGCCTCGATCAGGCAGCTCTGGCCGATCGCCGCCACTGCCTGCAGTTGGGCGAGCTCGGAGGGCCGCCTCGTCAGGCCGATCCGACCCATCCCTGCGCCCACCGCTCCCGAACTCACGAGCACCACCCGCCGGCCACCAGACGAGACGGCGTCGATCTGCCTCCCCAGCGAGTCGATCCTGGCAGAATCGAGCAACCCGTCGGGGCCGGTGAGCACACGCGTGCCGACCTTGACCACGATCAGGTCGGCGGCGGTTGCGATCTGCTGGCGGATCGGATCGGTCATGGGCAACGCGGCAGGTGGGTGACCGCCACCGGCGGTGACGCTGAGCCTGCGTATCGTACCCTCGTGGCGGTACGCGAGGCCACCCGGCCGCAGTTGGCGGCTCATCGGGAATCCCGAGAGCCGTGCCCGACGGTTGAGGCGGCGACGTTGTGATCCCTATGATGGCCGCTCGGGCCGTCGTGCCCGTTCCACCGAGGCCATCTGCCGATGAGTGAGTTGCAGCACGAGTGCGGGCTGGCCGCGATCTATCACCTCGTTGGCGAGGAGGTCAGCCCGCTGTGCCCCGATCAGGGGCCTGACGAGGTGTCGCGGCTGATGCCCCGAATGCTCCTCGACATCCAGAACCGCGGCCAGCTCTCGGCCGGAATGACGGCCTGGAACCCTGGCCGCAGCCAGCTGCTGGCGACCTATAAGGAGGTCGGGAGCGTCAGCGAAGTGTTTCGGATGAACCATCGGGGAAAGTATGAGAGCGTGATGGAACTGCACGCCGGCCGGGCTGCGATCGGCCATGTCCGCTACGCCACCTGCGGTGCGGAAGACCGCGGCTACGCCCAGCCGCTCGAACGCCCCCACATCCAGAAGCGGAAGTGGTTCTCCTTCGGATTCAACGGCCAACTCGCCAACTATCCCGAACTGCGGGCCGAGATCCTCGCCACCGACGACAATCACCTGGCTCGCGACAACGATACCGAAGTGATCATGCACGCGATCGGCAAGGAGATTTCGGGTGACGCCGATCCCGATCCCATCGAGTTGTTGGCGGCGATCTCCGCCCGTTTCGACGGGGCGTGGAACCTCGCGATTCTCGACGCCTGCGGCCGGCTGATCGTCGCCCGGGATCCCCTGGGCATCCGCCCGATGGAGTATGCCCGCGTCGGGCCGCTGGTGGCGGCCGCGAGCGAGAGTGTGGCCCTCCTGAACCTCGGCTTTCCCACCGAGTCGATTCGATCGCTCGAGCCGGGGACGGCCCTGATCGTCGATGGCGCGAGTGTGCGGATCGAGCGATTCGCCGAATCACCGCGGAAGGCGCACTGCTTTTTCGAGTGGGTCTACTTTGCCAACGTCGCCAGCACCATGGACGAGCGGAGCGTCTACCTCTCGCGGAAGCGGCTGGGGGAGGAGTTGGCCCTGTTGGAGACGGTGCTGATCGATGACGACACCGTCGTCGTTCCCGTCCCCGATACGAGCAAGGCCGCCGCCGACGCGATGGCCTACCGGCTCTCGATTCCCTGCGTCGAAGGGCTGATCCGCAATCGCTACAGCGGCCGCACGTTCATCGACGGCGCCGCCAGCCGCCGGCAGAAGGTGGAGACGAAGTACACGCCGCTCCGCGAAGTTCTCGAGGGTCGTCGTGTGATCCTCGTCGAGGATTCGATCGTCCGCAGCACGACGATGAAGTCGCTGCTCGGACGCATGCGGTCGCTGGGGCTGGCCCGCGAGATCCACGTGCGGGTCGCCTGCCCGCCGATCATCGCCCCGTGTTTCTACGGGATCGACATGTCGACGATCGACGAACTGTTCGCCCCCGAGTTCATGCCCGACGGCGTGCTCACGGAGACGGCTCAGGCCGCGATGGCAGCCCGGCTGGGAGCCGATTCGCTTCGCTACCTGCCCGTCGAGGCGGTGGCACGTTCGATCGGCTTCGACGCCGGCGACCTCTGCCAGGCCTGCCTCAACGGCCGGTATCCGACACCCGCGGGGGAGCGGCTTCACCAGATCGCCCTCGCGGCCGCGACGTGCGGCAACGCCGGCCGGACGTACGAGGCGTCGCGGTAGCGGAGTCAGGGGCTCAGGGGCTCAGGGGGCACTAGGCGTTCGCAGTCGGCGGGCCGCTCGGTGCGGTCGAGCGCGGCCCGCCAGACGGGTTCGTTGGCGAGCCTCGTCCGCCGCTCGAAGTGGGTGCGGTAGTCGAGGTCATGCTCGGCGGCCGACACCTGCTCCTCGCGCGGATCGGCGAACAGCCCCGTGGCCTGGGCGAAGGCCATCGACTCGCGAAAATACTCTTCCACGTCGGTCCAGACGTGGAGCGTCGCGCCGGCGGGCAGCACGCGGCCGGCGTGCCGCAGAAACAACTCCGAGAGCACGCGGCGCTTGCGGTGGCGGGCCTTCCACCAGGGATCGGGGAAATAGACGTGCATGCCCCCCAGGCAGGCGTCGGGCAGCATGCTCCGCACCAGGAAGGTGGCGTCGCCGGCAATGATCCGGGCATTGGTCGTCTCGGCGGCGGCGAGTTTGGCCGCGCACATCCGGGCGTAGCCGGTCGCGATCTCCGCGCCGAGGAAGTTGCGGCCGGGTTCTCGAGCCGAGGCCGTGGCCAGAAACAGCCCCTTGCCGCTGCCCACCTCAAGTTCGATCGGAGCATCTCGAGCGAAGAGCGGCCGCGGATCGCAGGGCACGGGAAGTGAGCCGAGGGGAATCAGGTGCCGCGACAGATCGAGCGTCGGATTGGGTTTCCGCGGAGGACGACGGGGCATGCGAAGATCGCCACAGGGCAGGGACCGGGCCAGAGACCGGGAGCGAATGGTCAGGAGTGTCGGCAGGTCGCGATCGAGCCTCTGGCTCCCGTCACATCGCGGCTTTGTCGGCCGAAGCGAGCGCGTCGATTGGCAGCGGGACACCCTTGATGACACCGTCGACGACGATGCTCTCGCGGACGAGCCCCTGAAACCGGCAGACGATCATCGCCTTGGGGCGGACCCGCACCCGCTCGACGGCGATCACGAGCCGGTTGCCGGGCCGCACGGGCTCCCGAAACCGCACCTCCTCCAGTCCGCCGAAGCCGACCACCGCGGCGTCGAGGAGGTTGTATCGGGTCGAGAAGTAGCTCGAGAGCTGGGCCGCCGCCTCGCACATCAGCACGCCTGGCATGAGGGGCACGCCGGGAAAATGGCCGCGGATCCAGAACTCATCGGGCCCGAGATCCTTGTAGCCTACGCAGAGCCCCCGCGACAGGTCCTCGTGGACGATCGCGGTCAACTGCTCCATCTCGAACCGCTGCTTGTTCCAGCGGCGAATCTCGTGGATGTCGGCCACGACCCGCTCGAGGTCGTAGTCGCTCGGATGGATGATGAAGTCGCGAGGAGCCATGCGGCGAAATCCTCAGGCTGCTCTGGGCGGGCGTCGAGGTTCAGGTGCGGATGTGCTTGCGCTTCGCCTTGCGGGCTTTGCTGTTGGCGGGACGCGCCCCGTGGTTGGCCTTCTTCAGGCGGCGGTGGGGTTTGGTCATGGGAGACTCCTGGCCGGGGGGTGGGATCAACTCGTCGTGGTCGACGGTTGTACCACGGCCTGCCCCGGCATTCCACCGCGGATCGCGGTCAGTGGTCGGCCGCCGCCGAGGCCCGTTCGGCCGCGATGGCGTCGCGGAGGCTCACGCGGATGATCTCGACAAAGCTGGCCCCCAGGAAACCCAGCAGCCCGCCGATCACCGCCGACGAGACGCCGCCCAGCGTCGCGCCGGCAAGGCTGCTCGAGGTCAGGGTCGCAAGCGCCGTCGCCCCAATGCCACCACCGCAGACGGCGCCGATGCCGGCCGACACGGGCACGAGACGGCCCAAACTCTGCCGCTGCTCGAGTCTCGTGGGCCGGGGTCTAGGAACGACCTGCGGAGCCGACTCCTGACGGCGGAATCGCGACAGGTCGCGGTCGGCCGATTCCCGCAGTTGCGTGCCCAGCGCGTTGCCGGCAACGTGCATCGCCACACTCGCGACCACCACGGCGACCGCGATCCACCCCGCGATTCCCAGCCAGCCAATCGCAGCGCAGCACACGCCGATCACCACTGCCATCCAAGAATACGTGACCGGCCGCATGAGCAAGACTCCTCCCCTGGAGTATATGCCGCCGAAGAAACCGGCCTACCAGCCCCCCGCTACGGCGTCTGGACCATAGATCGGCAGCAGTCGGTAGTAGACCTCGAGGGTCAGCACCGCGAGGGCCGTGTGGGCCAGCCGGCCGCCGGGGGCGGTGTCGTGATCGGCGAGGAACCAGCTGCCCGCCTCGTGGCCGCGGAAGGCCTGGCGGGCGACGAGCTGGTCGCGGTTACGGACATTCCATTTCGACCACAGCGGATGATCCCGCTGCATCAATGCCTGCGACAGGTAAAAGTTGAGGTAGATCGCGTCGGGATCAGGGCCCCCCTTGGCGAGCGCCGTCAGCCCGCGATCGATCGTCACCTCCTCCGGCCAGCCGGTGTAGAGCCGGCAGAGCAGGCCGATCGCCGACGTGCAGGGGCGGGCCTGGGGCGACTGGTAGCCATAGGCCTCACCGCGGCGGGTCTGCACGCGGTCGAGAAACCGCGAGATGCCCTCCATCGTCGGCGACGGCACTGCGATCCCCGCCAGGCCGGCGCTCCGCAGGGCCGCCAGTTGCCAGGCCGTCACGGTGGTGTCGCCCGGCTGACCGGGAAGATATCGCCATCCGCCGCTGTGCGTGTCTTGCGCCCGCTCGATGAACCGCATCGCATCGCGGACTGGACGGGCGAGCACGTCGTCGCGGGTCATGCCCAGCGCCTCGGCAAGCGCGAGTGTGGCCACGCCATGTCCGTACATCGTGCCCTCGCTGAGGTCGCCGCCGCGGGGCGTGGCCTGCAGACGGCTCATCAGGTAGTACAGCCCGCGAGTCACCGTTTCGCGGTAGTCGCCGGCCACATGGGTGTGCCCGGCGCCGAGAAAGGGCAGCAGGGCGATGCCGGTGGAGGCCGTCGTGCTCGACACGGTGCCCGGGTCGCGGCAGCCGCCGTCGCAGCGGCAGCCCGATAGATCGAACCGCCACGAGCCGTCGATCGCCTGGTGCCGCGCGAGCCAGGCGAGCCCGCGTTCCACGGCCTCCTCGCTCGCCTTCGAGCCGCCGCGTTCCGCCACGCCCCGGCCCCGGGCCAAGCCTGTGCGGCCCTCGTACAGCGTGGGCCGTGCTGCCTGAGGGCCGTCGCGGTTCGCCGAGAGCGAGGCGTTGCGGGCGGGCACGGCTGGAGGTTCGGGAGGTGACGCAACGTTATCGGCCACGGCACCAAAGTCGTCGGGGGCCGCGACCATGATCGGCTCGACGAGTGGCACGACAGGTGGGTCGACCGTCACGATCGCCGGCGCTTCCTCCGCGGGTTCCTCGGCCAACAGCGCCACGATCTCGGTCCCGCCGCCCGCCGATCCGGGAAGGACGTCGTCCGCCGGCGCATCGGCCATGGCGATCACGATCGGCTGCGGCCGCACGGCCGCCCGCCCGGGAATCATCAGCAGGGCGAGGCCGATCAGGACGGCCACGTGCGTGACGAGGCTGGCGTAGGTCGACCGCACGGCAGGATGGCCGATCAGCCGTTCGATCCGACTCGGCCTCGTTTCGCCGTCATCCATCGCGACTGCTCCCCGGGGATCGCGCCGACCTTGCCGGTGGCGTCGACTGGGAGGGCGTTGCCGACCTGCTGTGGCGCGCACCGCGATCCCCTGAGGGAATCATCGGCAGTGCGGGCACGGCCGCTCAAGTCGCCTGGGGATTGGTGTTGGGGGCTGATTCCCGGCTCTCTGAGAGTGGATGGGTAGGCGAAGGGATCGGCGTGAGGATGGCGAGCGTGGGCCCCCGCAGCCCCAGCGCGACAACTCATGCCGTCCCGACGCCGAAGTTGGGCCCACCAGCCTGCCTAGAGCGCATCCAGTTTATGTGGAGCGTCGTCTACGTAGGCGAGGGCGGGTAGGCGAAGGGGGTCGGCGAACGCTCGCGGAGCCTTGGGCGTATCCTCGCCCGGCGACGCGACTTTTGCCGCCCCCGAGCCGGCGAACCACG
>Ga0164294_10001422_pt1 | contig 22285 bp, 14 predicted proteins | sample GEODES005metaG_FD_111479 | JGI IMG/M metagenome (GOLD analysis project Ga0164294, IMG submission 111479) | Oligotrophic lake water microbial communities from Sparkling Lake, Wisconsin, USA - GEODES005 metaG | ecosystem: Environmental > Aquatic > Freshwater > Lake | place: USA: Sparkling Lake...
GATCTTGAGGAAAAGGATGCCTGGATTCCGCTCGGGAAAACGAAGGCGTGGAATTGGCAGCAGGGGGCCATGCTGCAGTGGATTCCAGGCACTGAGTCCAAGGTGATCTGGAATGACCGAGAACAGGATCGTTTTGTGAGCCATATTCTGGATGTGAAAACGGGTGAAAAGCAGACCCTGCCAGCTCCCATTTACGCCTTGAGTCCAAATGGACAGGACGCTCTCTCTTGTGACTTTTCCCGAGTGGCGGATTGTCGTCCAGGTTACGGTTATGCAGGGGTCAAAGATCGCTTCTTTGATGACATGGCTCCAGCGGGTAGTGGTATCACCCATGTGAATTTGCAGACGGGGGCTGAAAAGCTGATCATCACGCATCAGCAACTCGCGACTATGGGTGAGGTGATGCAGAATCTTCCTGACTCCAAGCATCACGCTTATCATTTGTTGTGCAGTCCTGATGGGAAACGCTTCATCATGCTGCACCGATGGACTCAGCCGAAAGGGGCACACCTCACACGCCTGATCACCGCTGCCATGGATGGCACTGATTTTCGCATCGTTATCCCAAACGGCTATGCCTCTCACTTCATTTGGAGGGATGCCACCCACATCCTATCTCAAGCGAAGAACTGGCTGGGTAATCCTGAGTGGGGCGACTTTTTATATGAGGACAAAGACAGCGGCATAGTTGCAGAGATCGGTCATGGCGTGCTCGATAATGGCGGACATCTAACTTACTTGCATCACAACGAGTGGATTCTCAGCGACACCTATCCCAAGGGTGTCCGCCGCTTGCAGATACCGCACCTTTATCACATCGCTACCAATCGTCGGATTGACCTGGGGCAGTTCCCCCAGCCGCCTGAATACAAAGGCGAGTGGCGTGTGGACAATCATCCTCGATCCAGCCGAGACGAGCGCTGGGTCTGCATTGATTCAGCCCATGGCGGGAATGGTCGTCAGCTCTACCTCATCGACATCCAAGGGATGCTGGCCTGATCACCTTTCGCCAATAAAAACGTCCACTTGTTGGCCGACGTAAAGAGTGGTTCCAGCTGGGACTTTGAGGCGGTAGATCACTTGAAGAACGCGAGTGTCAACGCGTTCGGTGCTGGCACCGGTCAGGGATTGCTTGGGAATGACAAAGGGGTCGATGCGCACAAAGTCCAAATCATAGGCCGTTTTGCCATCGCCTTTCAGAAAGGCTTTGGCGGGCTGATCGGGGCGAACAGACAGGGCGTTTTGTTCATCGACATCAGCGCGCACTTGCAGCATGTCCACGTCCCCCAACGTGATGGCCGCCTGCTTGTTTTGAATGCTAGCGTATTCGCCTGCGCGGATGTTGACCTGCAAAATACTGCCTGTGCGTGGTGCGCGGACGGTCAGACGCTCAATCAAGAGTTTAGTCTGTTTCACCGCCGCATGGGCAGCGTTGAGCTGGGCCTGAGTTTGAGTGGCCTGAGCTTTGGCGACTAAAACATCGTTCGTGCGGTTTCTCAGATCATCTTGAGAGATCGCGCGCTGATCGGTGATGGATTTGAGTCGATCCAAGGTGTCCTGAGCCTTGGCGAGTTGAGCTTGAGAAATGCCTAGATTGGCCTGATTCACCTCGATGCTGGCTTCTTGGCCGATGAGCTGCGCCTGCAGTTCACGGTCGTCGAGCCGCATGAGTTCCTGGCCCTCTTTGACCTTATCCCAAACTTTCACCAGCACTTGGCTGACCAGTCCAGGCACAGGCGTGCCGATGCTGACATTTTCGGCAGCGGATTCTAAGATGCCGGTGGCTGCCAGCCCTTTGGCGAAGGGTTTTTCTGGCGGTGCCACGGGTGGCGGGGGCGTGGGGTTCTCCTGAGCTCGGATGACCTGCAAGACCTGCGTCATCTGCACCACACCGGCAATAGCCAGGGCGATACTGCCATAGCGGACGAGGAAGGGGATGGAGATCATGAGAGCGAGAGATCAGAGGATATCGCCTGGATGATACGCCGCTGCTTCAGGATGGGCTGCGGTGAGTTTACCGACACGCTCCACGAAGTAATCCACTTGTTCCGGGGCATCTCCCATGTTGGTGCGTCCTTGAGCGGTCAGTTTTTCGAAGGCATCAGTGCCGAGACCGAGGCGGTCATCGGCAGAAAGACGGGCAAAGAGATCATTGTTGGCCACCTTGCCAGTGCGCATGTCTTTGGCCACTTGCACGGCATGCTCCTTGATTGCTTCATGAGCGGCTTCGCGACCGGAACCGGTTTTGACGGCTTCCATCAGCACGGTGGTGGTAAGCAGGAAGGGCAGATAGCGCATGAGTTCTTGCTCAACGACGGCTTCAAAGACCTCCATTTGATTGAGCACCGTGAGTGTCGTTTCTAGCAGTCCGTCCATGGCTAGGAAGGCATCGGGTAACATGACGCGGCGGACCACGGAACAGGAGACATCGCCTTCATTCCACTGATCGCCTGCCAGACCTGCGGCCATGGCTAGGTATCCTTTGAGGATGACGTGAAAGCCATTGATGCGCTCACAGCTGCGGCTGTTCATCTTATGCGGCATGGCCGAGCTGCCGACCTGACCTTTGGCAAAGCCTTCACTGGCCAGTTCATGCCCAGCCATGAGGCGCAGGGTCTTGGCAAAACTGCCGGCACCACTGGCCACGTGCGTCAGGGTGGAGACAACTTGAAGGTCGAGGCTTCGAGGATAGACCTGCCCCACGGCATCCAAGGCAGCTTTGATGCCTAGATGATGGAGGACGCGTTCTTCCAGTGCGCGGGCTTTGCTGGTGTCTCCATTGAATAGGGTGATTTGATCCAGACGTGTGCCGACAGCGCCTTTCAGACCTCTGGCAGGGTAGGTGTTGATCAGCTCATTGAGAGCCTGCACACCGATGAGCATTTCTTCTCCAAACATGGCCATGCGCTTGCCGAAGGTCGTCGCCTGCGCGGCCACATTGTGAGTGCGGGCCGTGAACGGGATGTCGCGTGTCTGTGCGGCCCGTTGGGAAAAGGCAGCCAGCACGGCAATGCTTTTTTTCTGAACTTCCAGCAGAGCGCGGAAGACTTGCAGTTGCTCCACATTTTCTGTTAGGTCGCGACTGGTCATGCCTTTGTGAATGTGCTCGTGGCCAGCCAGATCGCAAAACTCCTCAATGCGGGCTTTGACGTCATGGCGAGTCACGCGCTCACGCTGCATGATGCTGGTCAGGAAGACTTGGTCTTTAACGGCTTCGTAAGCCTCGATCACGCCGTCTGGCACAGGAATGCCGAGATCTTTTTGTCCCTTCAGCACAGCAATCCAGTAATCCCGTTCCAGCTTCACTTTGCCTTCGCCAGACCAGAGGGCGCGCATGGCAGGAGTAGCATAACGTTCAGCGAGGACATTCGGGATGGCATTGGTATTCGACATAGGAACCTGTGGCCTAGCACTGGAAACCGCTCGGCTCAAATCCGATCACGCTGAAGTGCCACAAAGTTTGGCTAGTGCCCAGCTCAGGTTAGAATTCCTAGCGTCAAAAGCTCTCCTTGCTGATCTGTTGGAACTCCGCTTGGATGGCCTCTCTCATGTCACTCCTTGCCCGGCTGCAGCCTTTCCGCAAAGAGGTCTGCATTGTCTTGGCGATGCTGGCCACGCTGGTCGGGCCCTTTGTATTGAAGCCGAAGGAAAGTTCGGCTCCGGCAAGGTATGATCGGCGGCTCGTGATTGTGACGCCCCACCATGAGAGCATCCGCGAAGAATTCGGGAAGGGCTTCACCCGTTACTGGAAGGCTCGGACGGGGGAAGTTGTTTTTATGGATTGGCGGGTGCCTGGCGGCACGTCGGAGATCGCCATGATGTTGAAGTCAGAGTTCATCGCCGCGTTTCAGCAGCACTGGACTCAGATTCTGAAACGTTCCTGGACGGCTGAAGTGGCGCAGTCCTGCCTGAATCCGAAAGCAGCCGTCACGGAGCAGGCACGGGCCACGTTTTTGAACTCGCAGATTGGGATCGGGGTGGATGTGTTTTTTGGCGGCGGCGGGTTTGATTTTCAGATTCAAGCCGATGCGGGCACTCTGGTGGCAGAATCCAAGGCAGGCACGGGATTCAAGGAGATACGACGTCGCCACCCAGACTGGTTTTCAGAGGCGGTGATCCCTGAAAAGATGAGTGGTGAACCTTATCGAGATGCTCAGGACCGCTGGTGTGGGGCCTGTCTTTCTAGCTTTGGCATTGTTTACAATCGGGATGTGCTACGGCGATTAGGCATCGAGAAAGATCCCGCTCAATGGCAGGATCTGGCTGATCCAAGGCTGCAAGGCATGGTGGCTCTGGCGGATCCCGGTCGCAGCAGCTCGGCCACAAAGGCGTTCGAAATGCTCATCCAGCAGCAGATACAAGCCAAGATCGCCCAACTCACGGCAAGTCCTGGCCTGCTGAAGCCTGATCAGATTCAGGCGGCAGGTGTGGACCAAGGCTGGAACGAGGGCCTGAAGCTCATCCAATGCATCAGCGCCAACTCTCGTTACTTCAGTGATACTTCGACCAAGATCCCGTTGGATGTCATGCGCGGGGACGCCGCGGTTGGCATGTGCATTGATTTTTATGGTCGCTCCACAGAGGAGGCGCTGCGGCAGGCCGATGGCCGTTCGCGGGTTGGATTCGTGATGCCGGTGGGCGGCACCTCCATCAGTGTGGATCCCATTGCCATGTTGCGTGGGGCACCGGATCCGGAGTTGGCCACCGCCTTCATGGAGTATGTGCTCAGTGAAGAAGGGCAGGGTCTCTGGGGCTATGGGGTCGGTGTCACGGGAGGGCCTGAAAAGACGGCCCTGCGGCGCTTGCCTGTTCGGCGTGATTTTTACACCGCTGATAAGACTGCGCTGATGAGTGATGGCGCTGAGATGCCCTATCAAAAAGCGCAGGCCTTCACGTATCATCCTGAATGGACGGGGCCAGCCTTCAGCGCCATCCGGTTTCTAGTGCGGGTGCTCTGTGTGGATTCGCATGAGGAACAGCAGAAAGCCTGGGCAAGTCTGGTGCAGGTCGGTTTCACCCCTCATGCAACGGAGGTTTTCCACGATCTGAATCAGGTCAGTTATGAGGCCACCTTGGGTGAGATCAGCCGCGTCATCCGCTCCCGGGATAAGGTAGCAGAGACCCGACTCGCCCGACAACTCGGGGATGCTTTTCGTGGTCATTATATTTTAGCCTCACAGCTTGCGCGTCAGGGTAAATGACGAAATGTTCATGGAATACTCACTGCTTTATGCACTTTAGTAGGTAGCCTTTTTTCTCCCGCATGTTTCATCGTCTAGCCCTACTCTTTTTTGTCTTATTTAGTGTTTCTTGTCGCAGTACGCAGCGTTTGGTGAAGGCTTTTCCGGCAGATCCGACGGACTTTTTGCAGCACGGCAAAGAATTGAAAAAGACCAAGGCTGCCGACTCGCCCTTCCTGCTGGAGTGGACCAATCTTGATGCCAAAGTTTGGGAAAGGGCTGCAGAAAAGCAGACCATTCACATTTCTCCGGTTGCTTTGCAAAATCTGCGTCCAATGACACGCACTTTGTCTAAGGTGGAAGTCAGTGAGAAAGAGCGACAAACAAAGGTGAAAAAGCTGGCCTCTTACTTTGAGAGTGAATTAACCAAAGCCTTTGAAAAAGCTGCCGAACCTCGGCGTCAAGTCGTCAAGGTTCCCGACAAGACCAGCCTCGTTCTAGAATTGGCTATTGTGGAACTCAACCCCAACCCCATTTCAGGGGGCATGCTGAGGAAGGGGATTAATATCCTGCTTTGGCCTGGTGCCGAAGCCATGATGTCTCATAGGCTCAAGGGCAACATGGCGATTGAGGGGCGTCTGCGGGATGAGGGTAGCAAAAAGACCCTCTATGAGTTTGCCGATGCTGAGCAGAATCGCTCTGGCATTATCCTCTATTATCACGATTACACGAATTTTAGCTTCTTCCGCAAAGCCGTGCGTGAGTGGGCCGTCCAGATCGAGGCGGTCATTCGGTCTCAGGGCAAATCGCCTGTGAAGGACAGTCCCGCCGCCACTTTCTTGCTTTGGTAGTTTCATCGAGCGGCTGCGGCTTCATGCTTGAAGCTTAGAGGCCGTCTCTAAGGTGCGGTTTTGAAGACTGGAGCTAGCACTTGTAATAGCGTGCTGCGGGCGATGTAGAAGACATCAGGATCGCCTTGGACTTGGCCAAAATAAAGAGTGGTGTCTTGCCCCGTTTGTGTAGGAGCAAAGTTCAGGATGGTATCCCGTGTGGGACCTGTGTTCGTGCCCGGTTCTCCAAGAGTGAGTGCAATACGCAAGGCTGGATTTTGTAGGGCGGTGATGGCTGCGGTGGGATCGCCAGACCAATCTTGAACGCTGAATCGTGCCAAGGCATTCGCGAGTTTATCGGCTTTAACTCGGTCGATCTGCTGGGTGATGTCTTGGTTGGCGCGCTCGCCTTTCCACTGGGCTGTGGTGGGGTCGTATTTGAGGATCGTAGCAGGTGCAGTGCCTGCGGTGAGGCTGATTTGACGGAGAGAAAACTGAGTGAAGCGCAGAACGCCCAATCCTTTCCACTTAATGGCTTCTTGTGGAATGCTTGGCAGGATGGAGGCATCAATTCGAAAAACAGAGGGTTCGTGATCGTATTTGGCAAAGAAATCCGTGCTGGCTTTGTTTGTGCCAAAATGAAGCTTCATGGGCTTGTCTTTACCTTCACTCCAACTGGCCGTGAGAAAAGGTTTATCGAGTCCGTATTCGGTCAGGTTGGAGGCGCTATCTGAGGTGAATTCGTAGATTTCAAAAGTGTTTAAAGCTTCGAAAAAGTGTGAAATGCGGTCGCCATTGGCTGGAACTAAACGCTGATGGCGCTGGATAAACCAGGATTGATTTTTCTTTTCCAGATGAATGGGTAAGTGGAGTGTACTCGAGATGTCGACCGAGCTGACAGCTTCTATGTCGATGCGGGCTAGCATAAGATCTCGAAGGTCGTTTGGCTCTAACCACAGGTCGTTGATGGATTTGGAGAGAACTTTGAAGATGGGTTTGCGGTAGCTGGTTAGAACGCTGGTGTCAGGGGCGTCCTTAGCGGGGCGGGTTAGAGTCAGGTCAAAGGACTGGGTCTGACCTTTGACGAGGACGCTGACTTTGAGCTCTTGGCTGGCTATCGCGGTGGTGGCATCGCCTGAATGTGGAGTGGGTTTGCTGCTGGTGCTGGGTTCTGCCGCTTCTTTGAGTGTGAGATTGATGAGGGTGGAGAGGAGTTCTCCAACGCGCTCATTGCTGGCACGGGTGCTGAGTGGTTTAATCAGCATCCAAGGGGCTTTGGCATCTTTTCGGGCCAGTTCGATCTGGCCTCCTGATTGGACGAGTTTAACGTTAAGGATGGCATCTGTAGGCAGGCGAAGTAGTTTGCTGTCACGCCAGTCCTGCGGGGTGGTTTTGAGTAGGTCTGGTAGGGTGGTTTTGGCCACATAATGGGCTATGTCGTCGCCTTTTTTAGCCGTCTTCAGGCTTAGATAGTGGCTTCCTTCGATCGGTGAAACTGCGGCCAGACTGGCGACAAGGATGGTCTGGCTGCCAATGTTGAGCTTGACGGTATGGTGAGGTTTATCGAGCAGGGTTTTGGCCCAGCCTGCATCGTCGAATTCGGAGCGGTGGACGCGATTGATCCAGCCGATGGCGGTGAGTTCTGTGAGCAGTTTGGTGACTTTTTCTGGATCAGCTAGGTCGTTGAAGGGACTACGCACCCACCACTGCGCGCCGTCGGAGGCCAGGCTGACGCTGTCGCCTCCACTGGATTCGATCTCGATCTGCGTGATCTTGGTAGGCTCAAAGCGGATGGGCCCTTTTTTCATTTCGGCCAGTTCGCGAGTCGTGGGTAAGTAACGCTCAATGCCAAGAATGATGGCAGCGAGAGCCGCGACTAGGAGGAGGAGGAACAGGGTGGTGCGGGCGCGCATCGAGAGGAGAGGCGGTGAAAGTAAATGGGTCAGGCGGCTCTGCGGCTAGCCCAGACCATCATGCCAAAGCATAACACAATGGCGGGTAAAATGATCGTGGTGATCCAAAAGATGAGCTCTCCCTGACGTTGATTGAGCTGGATGCGATAGCTGTGCTTTAGCTTTGGGGTGATGCCGATGAGATTTTCACGATTGGCGATCCAATTGAGGCTGGCGGAGACGAAGTCACGGTTCACGGCGAGTGCCGATTTTTTGTCTAAAAGGGAGGAGTTTCCTACCACCACCATGCGGCAGCTTTCCAAGCGCTGCGTCTCGTCCTGAACGCTACCGCGTTCGACCGAGGCAGCCAAGTAGATGGGCTGCTTGGTATCTTCTTCATCGACGATGGGTAAGTCTTCCAGATAGTTTCGTTCACCCCAGTAACGCTCGGTGGCCCCGATGAGTGGCTGAGCGGTGATGTTTTGATTTTTCAGGTATTCGTCATCAAAGCGAACCTCGAGGGATTCCGACTGTCCCGGTAGAGTGGTGGTGCTGCCGAGAAGCGGACGGGTGATGATGGACTCATCGTCAAAGAGGCCTTGGACAGAAAATTCCTTCCGTGTGCCGCTGCCTGTGCTTTCTGCATAAAGGACACGATCACCGCGTGGAAGCACGCCTTGAAGGCCTAAAAAGGCATTGATTCGCGGTGTTTCACCTGTGGGGTCGAGTAAAAGGAGAATTCCAGCACGCTTGCTTTCCCAATAGCTTTTCAGCATGGCGATCTCTCTTTCGGATAAGTCGTAGCGCAGTCCGACGAGGATGAGGCCATCGGCATCTGCTGGGATTTGACTGACTTCAGCCAAGTTGATGGGAAGTAATTGGAAGTTCTGCTGGCGGCCCAGTTCTCCAATAGCGACCATGGAATCGACCAATGAAGATTCAGTGCGTGCACCTTTACCAACGACGATGTAAAACTTTCGTCCTTCTCCTTCGACGACGTTGTTGATGGCTGAAGTGATGGCATCTTCTCCACGGAATTCTTTGATGCGGCGCTGAGTTTCTGTGCCCGTTTCACGGATCACGAGTTCCTCCTCGGTGATAAAGCGGGTGCGTTTTCCGACTCTGACGACGACGCCACTTTGATCCAGAGGTAGTCCAGTTTCGGCCTTCAGGGTCTCCGCTCGTTCAATATCCCGAACAGGGTCGATGGAGCGGACTTTCACCCGCTCGCGGCCATTGATGCGGTACTCTTCGATCAGTGTTTGGACGTCGCCATAGATCTTGGAATCACGGGCAAAGACATTGGCGATGAAGACGTCTTTCGATAACTTGTCGAGCACATTGAGCGTCGCCGAACTCAGCGTGAAGTTTTGCTGTGGGCTAAGATCGAGTCGAGCGTGATAGCGGTAGCTCAGTCGATTCACACCAAAGAAAAGAGCCAGGGTGAGCAAGACCTGCAAAAACACATTCAGCCCGATGCCCCAGCGGCGTGGCATGGAGTTTGAGGTGGGGTCAGTCTTTGGCGGAGATTCAGACATCAGGAGTAAAGAAAATGTGTAGCAGTGAAGGAAATGAAGATGAGCGCATCACGGTCTCCAGCGTCTGAACTCAACGACTTGATGCGTCAGGGCGATGAAGAGAAGCGCAAAGCTGGTGTAATAGACGAGAGGGCGCGTATCGATCAGGCCACTGGTGAAGATGCGGATGTGCTCCATGCTGGCGAAATAATTGATGATATCGACAAAGGTCTCAGAAACCCTGCGGCCGACGACCATGATGAAAAGCCCTGCTAGGAAATGCAGCAGGCTGATGGTGAAGGAAATGACGGCAGCAATGATTTGGTTCGACGTCAGCGACGAGGCAAAGCAGCCGATGGCTAGGTTGAAAAGTCCCATGGCCAACAGAATCAGGTAGCTGCCCTTAAGAGCGCCTGCAGGCACCTCGACTTGGCCGACGGTGATCCAGTCCACGAATCGGAAGTTTAGGTAACTGGGAATCCATAAAACACAGTAGACAAAGACTGCTGCCAGGTATTTTGACCAAACAACCTGCCAAGCATGAACAGGAGCCGTAAAAAGCGTTTCCAGCGTACCCATCTTTTTTTCCTCGGCAAACAGGCGCATGGTTAGCAGCGGGAAGATGAAGAAGTAGGACAGCCAGAACCACATGGCGTGAAAGGTCCAAGTGACGATGGACCCTTCACTCGGCGCACTTTCCAGAACGGATAAAGCGGCGCGAAAGGAGAAGCCACTGAGCACCATGACCAGTGCCAACACGATGTAGGCGACTGGCGAGACGAAGAACGCCCGCAGTTCCTTTTTGAATAAGACCCAGAAAATTCGCATACAATGAATGAGTTAGGCTTTGGCGGATTCCGTGGTGGCTAGTTCAACAAACACGTCCTCTAGGCTGGGCAATTGCCAGTGCAATTCGCGGATTTTCCACTTTTCGCGCAAACAAAGGTCCATGATTGCCTCACGCGCATCGTGCCGCGCCTCGACTCGGAGAGAAAAGAGTATCCAGCCATCTTGTCCGCCTTCTTCGGTGGCTTTGCGCACGCCGGGCAGAGCTTCCAGCAGCGTGACGAAGTCGCCTTTGCCTTGTAACTCGAGCTGTACGATGGAGGCTGCTCGTAGCTTGCGTGTGAGGTTATCTGGTGTGTCCATGGCACGGATTTTTCCTTGATGGATCATGATGACACGATCACAGATGGCCTCCACTTCCTGTAGGATGTGGGTAGAAAGTAGGATCGTGTGCTTGGGCCCCAGGTTTTTTAGCAACTCCCGAACATGGCGTATCTGCACGGGGTCCAGGCCATTGGTCGGTTCATCCAGGATGAGGAGGGGTGGTTGATGAACCAGTGCGTCTGCCAAGGCTACGCGCTGACGGTAGCCTTTGGAAAGATTGCCAATCAGGCGGCGGCGAACGTCTGTGATAGCGCACTGATCCATGACATCCCCGACGCGCTGGCGCAGGGTTTTACCTGACAGGCCTTTGAGCTCCGCACGAAAGCGCAGGTATTCTTTGACTCTCATGTCGGTGTAAAGCGGAGCCATCTCCGGCATGTAGCCGACGGAACGGCGCACCTCCATGGACGCCTGGAAGACATCATGACCATTCACCGATGCACGACCGCTAGACGGCGGCATGTAGCCTGAAAGCATGCGCATCGTGGTGGATTTACCAGCGCCATTGGGACCTAAAAAACCGACGATTTCTCCTGGCTCGACTTTGAATGAAATGTGATCTACGGCAGTGCGTCCTGCATACTGCTTGGTGAGATCCTGAACTTCAATCATGGGGTCGTTGGTATTTAAAGTAAATAAAACAAAGGGGTCTTTAATAAAGCTCCCCACTCCCAAGAAGGCAACCCTGGAAATCAGTGGGTTGATTCGGATAGTCAAGAGTGAGATGCCTGAATATTAGACAGCATCTTTTGACAAGTTGAGATACTGAAGCTCTTTGGGCAGCTTACTCTCCCCCCGTGGATTCTACTCCTTTGACCAGTCGCGCTAAACTTGCGCTTCTTTTTTTCTTCACCGCTGTGCCGATGGGCATTTGGAATGTGCCCTTAGCGAATGTGTTTGCAGCTTACGGCAAGGGCCATTTAGTGCCTTGGATTCTGGCGACTTCTGCTGTCGCTGCCTTTATTTCTCCTTTATTCATCGGTGCGTTGGCGGATCAGCGAGTAGCACCGACCCGGTTGCTGCGCTGGCTGGCTGTGCTGACAGGATTCACCATGACGCTGACCTGTCTGTCACTGCATTGGCATTGGAGTGATTGGGCGACTATGGCCTGTGCTCAACTGCAGGCACTCGTCATGACGCCAGTCTGGAGCATTACTAGCAGCATTGTTTTTTCACAACTCCGAAATGCCAAGCTTCAATTTGGGCCGCTACGGGCCTTTGCAACCTTTGGCTGGATGGTCGGTTGCTGGGTGGTCAGTTTTGTCCTGAAGGCGGATAAATCGATCGTGGCAGGATTTACGGCCTCTGGGCTCTGGCTGGTGGTCGTCGGGCTAGCCTGGCTATTGCCGGAGATTCCGCCCGCTGATGTTCAGAAACAGCGCAGTTGGAAGCAAATTCTGGGTCTGGATGCGCTGGATCTTCTGAAGCATCGAGATCATCGAATTGTTTTCATCACGGCTGCTCTTTTTTGCATTCCCCTAGCCGCGTTTTATCCCTACACGGCCCTGCAACTCAAGGAGATTGGTGTGGAGAATATCTCTGCGATGATGTCTCTGGCGCAAACAACGGAGATCTTGACCATGCTGGTGCTGGCGGGTGTTCTGGCGCGGTTTCGTTTAAAGTGGGTTTTTATGTCGGGGATCGCTATCTGTGTGGTGCGTTATGGCATGAATGCCCTGAATACTAAAGCCTGGATCATGCTGGGAACGACCCTGCATGGTTTTGCCTTCACTCTTTATTTTATCACGACTCAAATTTATCTAGAGGAGCGGATCGATCCCAAGTGGCGTGTGCGGGCTCAGGCCCTTTTAGCACTCCTGATGGGTGGTGTGGGGAATTTATTGGGGTATCTAGGCGGAGGCTGGTGGCATGGCTTTTGCCAAGTGAATGGCGTGACGGATTGGCCCCGATTCTGGTGGGGAGAGACGGCGCTGACTGCTGTGGTCTGTCTCTTCTTTGCTTTGATGTATCGCGGGAGGCGTGTTTAGCGACTCGCGATTACTCCTGAGCGGCGTAATGTCACTGTTCAATTCCTTTCCTCATGCTTCGACTCGCTCTCAAGATGCTATTTGGTGACACTGGCAAGTTTCTCATGCTGGTAGCCGGTCTAATCTTTGCCACTTTTCTGATGGCGCAGCAGATCGCTGTCTTTTGCGGACTCATGAGTTGGACGGCTGCGACGTTGAAAAATGTGCCTGCTCCTATCTGGGTTGTGGAGGCCAAGGTGGATCAGGTAAATGAGACCAACCCACTTTTAGATACGGATGTGGCTCGTGTGCGCAGTGTCGATAGTGTCGCCTGGGCGGCTCCCTTGTATTCAGGCATTCAGCGCGTGCGGTTAACCAATGGTAGTTTTAAAATCATTCAGTTGATTGGCATTGATGCCACCACATTGGCAGGTGCTCCGGTGAAGATTAAAGAAGGTGATCTAGCGGATCTGCGGTTGCCTCACGCCGTGGTGATCGATGATCTTGCCGTGACTAGATTGGCCGAGATCAAAGGCGAGCCTGTGAAGTTGGGCGATGTGTTCGAGATTAACGATCAAGAGGCCAGAGTGGTGGCTATCGCGGATTCGATGAAAAGCTTCACGGGTGGGCCTTATGTGTGGACGACTTATGAGCGAGCCCTTCAATACTCCCCAGCTCAACGGAAAATGCTCAGTGCCGTTCTCGCTGCGCCACGTGCAGGTGTCTCTGAGGAACAATGTGTGGCCGATATTGAAAAAGAGACGGGATTGAAGGCTTTTCTCAATCGCGGTTATGCCAGTGGCGAGGGTGATTTTATTTATTCGACGGTTTGGTGGTACATCAAAAATACAGGCATTCCGTTTTCATTTGGTATCACGGTTGTAATCGGGTTCATCGTTGGTATGGCCATTTCCTGCCAGACCTTTTATAGTTTTGTCTTGGATCACATGAAGCACCTCGGTGCGCTTAAGGCCATGGGTGCTTCTACATGGACGCTTTGTCTGATGTTACTCACTCAGGCGTTTACGGTTGGCTTGATCGGTTTTGGCATTGGGATGTTTTTTACCGCCCAGTTCGCCTTTCCGGCTCTAGCTCATGAAGAACCGCCCTTTTACATGCCCGAAATAGTGCCCTTGATTGTTCTCAGCGTGATCCTTTTTATCTGCGGTTTTTCCGCCTTGCTTGGTATTTGGCGTGTTGCTCGCTTGGAACCAGCCATGGTTTTTAGAGGCTGACTTTAGGGTCAATAGTTCACAGCGCTGGCGGCATCTAAATCGAAGCCGGAGCTGGCGCGGCCGTTGAGCGCGCTGTTTTCTGAGGTGTGGCTAATGGGGATGCCGGTGCTATCGCGCAAAACGAGGTCGCCTGTGGCAATAATGCGGATGAAGCGGATCCAGGTGAGATCGGGGCGGCCAAGGTTTGCGAGGTCAAAACTGTCGCCGCCGCTGCGTGTTGGGTCGGTGGGATCGTCGCCCGTGGTGGCGTTGACGCCAGTGAAGCCGCTCGTGTAGTAGGTGGGTTGTTTCAGATCGATGCTGCCATCGGCTGCGATCTGAACTCGGCAGGGGAATCGGTGCCATTCGTCCTCATGCAGAGCCACTTCGACGATGGCTGGCTCCATGAATCGGCGCTTGGGGTCATTCGTTATAAAAAAGACGTTTTCAAAAAGGGTGAAGTCGAGACCGTTTCCTGATTCGATGATGTTATTGGTAAACTTTAACACGAGGCTGCCACCCCCGGCTTTGTTGGCGTGAAGAGAAACGACATGGCTGGGCGAATAGGCTGGGACAAAGGTGCTGATTCCATTGGGTGGCCCAAGCACATTTTGGGGCAGGCTGCCTGCGCCATAACCGCCACGAGTCAGAGGACTGAAGTTGAGAACCGTATCGGCATAGGGGTCGCCCAGACTGGCATTCTGGCTGCGTTGTTTGGTGAATGGCAGAATCGTGGTGACTGCTGCTGCATAAGGCAGGCTGCGTCCGCCTGTGACGAAGGCATTGAGTTGGTAGGTGGGGCTACTGCCTGTCACTAATCCGCGATCGACAAAGTTGCTGCCGCGTCCGCGATAAATCTCCACACCATCCCTAAGCAGGCTGACACCATTAATGTTTGCCTGCAGCGCCTGACGCATGTCTTTGAATCGCCAGGCGATCCCGGCTTTCCGATCAGATGGCACAACAAGCAGACCTCGGCTGATGGTGAGATCGAAAGTTTTATCAAAGGTTAGGCCTTCGCTGTCCGTGACGCGGATGGGGAGTTTGAGAAGTGCCTCAATGTCCGGTGTGCTGCCACTGAGTTTGCCTTCGGAAGTGAAGGTCCAGGTCTGTGGTAGTTCCGTGGTCATGAGACTCCAGGTGTAAGGAGGTATTCCGCCACTGGCTTCAAATTGGCCACTGTAGATGCCATCAGGCGCGGCTGGGGGAAGGGGGGATTCCGTCGTGATGTCTAAACCGTGGGTGACTTTCAGTTCAAAACGGCGCTGCACACTGGTGGCCTGATCTTGTAGAGTGATCAGCAGCTGATGATCTCCGGTTTGGAGTTGGGTGTTGGTAAGCGTGCCGGTCTTTGCATCGATTTGCCAGCTTGGGGAGTCGGTTGCTAGGCTCCAGCCATAGGGTTTGGCTCCACCGCTAGCACTCAGATTCGCGCTATAGCCACCTAGAGATTCTGTGGTGGGTAAATCGGTTGTCGTGATGGTTAGTGGTTCTTCTGTGGCGATGCTGAGCGTGCTTTGGCCTGAGGCCTGACTGCCTGTGGAATCGGTGACGTAAATAACCAACGGAAGAGTGAGTTCGATGTCCGATTGACCTGTAAAATCACCCGTGTTGGAATCGAGCTGGAAGCCGGACGCGGATGGATCAATCTCGATCCGCCAGGAGTAAGGAGGCACTCCCCCAACGGCTGTGAAGCGGTGATTAAAGGCTTTCTTGATCAACCCGGCCGTTGGATGGGGTGTGGCGATGGCTAGGGGAATCACATTCAGTCTAACAGCGCTCAAATTGCCGTCATTGAGCGTCTTCATGGCGGATAGATCAAAGACAGGATACCAACTGCCGTGTGCCCGTACTTGGCGTTGCAGGCCTTTACCACCGCTGCCGCTGATCTCCGAGAGACCTGTGGGCAGGATATGGTCCAGTGCGCTGCTTTCGCCCAGGCGGAAACGCTCTAGCAGGTCAGCGAGTGTATCTTTGCCTGAGGACGCTTCGTTGTCATTGTCGCCCATTTTTTTGTCGAGTGGATCAATGGTAGGTTCCAAAGAAGAAATCACATGTGTACTGCCGCCCCCGTCATAACCCAACCACGCACTGCCAAGCACCAGAGCGAGAAGACCCGCGCCAAGGATGAGGTTCAGCAGTTTACGTGACTGGGAGGTCGGCATGGGATTAGGGGCGCTCTAAAATCACAGCACCCGAACGTGAGACGTCTTTAGTGCCGGTTGGTAGAATAAAATAACCATAGCCTGTGCTGTCAAAGTCTGCCGGCGTGGCCGGATTTGGAATCAGCAGTCCCTGAAAAGTGAGAGTGCGTTTGGTGGCGCCAGTGCCATCGGTGTAAGTGCCAGTGAAGGCTCCGTTAGCATTGGTGATCGATAGCTTTTGAGGACTGGCGATGCTTAGTGTGGTTGGGCTTAGGAGTCTGAATGGAACAGTGATCGGATTCGCTGAGATGCCGCCGTCTTGAAGCACAATTCTAGCATTGTTCGTGGCCGAAGGTGTGGCATCCAGAGGCAGTGTCGCTCCCACGGCTGGTCGATACTTACCACCACTGGCTAGGAGCGGAATAGGTGTTGCCCAGCCGCTGCGGTAAACTGCGCCAGAGGTCTGTGGGGGTTTTGTCCATGTGAGATTGCCAGTAATCGTGTGACTGTTGTCTGATGCTAGATTCAGGCTTCCAAGAATTCTGCCAGGCGCTGTGTAGAGGGTCTGATAGATGAAGATTCTACCATCTGTGCCGAGTGGACTGCTGGCAGTGAAGACAGTTCCATCTGCTAGGCGCCCTGCGATCTTTGCGATGGCTAATGGGGAGAGTGTCATGCTTGCATAGCTGGCTCCTTGGGGTTCGAGTTCTGGTGGCGCTGTGCTGCGTGCTGCACGGAAATTATAGATTCCTGTGCGTGTGGTGCCGGTTTGGGCTCGGATACCCGTCAGACTTACGGAAGGATCCAAGCTTCCTGTTAGAATTCCGGTGGTGGAATGAATCGTGAAGCCAAGCGGCACATCTTGATTGTTGTGCCGAATGGTTTGGCCACTACTTGCAGTGTTGCCGGCAGGACTAAGGGCCAGATTGCCTGCTAAGTTGTAGGATTTGCTGCCAATGATTAACTTGCCCGTGTAGCTAGCTCGACTGGTTGTTGTGAGGGTTAGATAGGCTTCGAGTCCGCCATTGGTGCTCGTTCTTTCGAAGATGCCACTGAAGTTCCCAACGATCAAAGAGGTGACGCTTTCCACCCGCATGACAAAGCCGACCGAAGTGCTGCTGCCAATGCTATTGGAGGCGGTAATTAGCACCTGATCATACTCACCCGCAGCAGTCGGCGTGCCGCTGATGACGCCCGTGGTTGTATTGATGTCCAAGCCTGGAGGTAGATTGGCTTTTGTCCATCTAGTGGCAGCAGGACTGGGGTCTGCTAATTGCACTGTCTGAGAGAAAGCTGTGCCAACGCGCAACGTGGGAAACGTTTGATTCCGGGCAATGATTGGGGCTGCGTCATTATCACGAATGGTGATCGTGACGAACTCTGAATCGGGCGCGCCAAGACCAGCTTCAGCAACGGGAGTTGGAGTCACAATTTTAACGATCATGGTTTCATCCGCTTCTTTCAAGACGTTGTCATTGATCACATTCAGAGTGACTGTTCGAGTGGTGTTAGTTGCATCGAAAGTGAGCGGACTGCTGCTAACCGTGTAGTCTATTCCTGCTGCCGCAGATCCTGAGACCGTAAAAGGAACGATGACCGGTTCAGTCGGTGCTGGCGTTATAGTGACGGTGATTGCCACGGAGCCCGCATTTTCCAAGACTGTCTGTGCTGTTGAAGTGATCTGCACGGAGCGCAGGTTGAGCTCACTGTCTTTTTTATAGCCGATGGTAAGGCCTGAGCCGGCTGTGTAAAACTCATCATTGGCCAAGAAACTGACATAGGAATCGGGATTTTGCGTGAATGTCTTTGGCGCATAGGTTGGTGCTCCCAGAGCGTTGGCCAAAGGCGCATGATCTGGGTAGAAGCGACGTGTCACACCGCTGGCTGGATCATAGGCCTGGAGATAGTCGATCTGATAGCCGCCGAGCCAGATGCGGGACAGGCTATCGACAGCTAAGGAGCCAGAAGCTCTGCCCTGGTAGATGACCTCAGCCGTATTGAGGGCTAGTGGGGCAGGGGTCGTCGCTAGGCTGGCCACGGCGGCATCGATCTGAGCGGCGGTGAATTTGATCACCTGACCCTCTGACGGGCCAAAGGAAGAGCGCACGGCATAGATGTCACCATTCGCAGCTACCGCCAATCCGCCACTGTAGTCACTCAGCGTGCCAGTCACAGCACCCACGGTGAGCCCATCTGCCGAGACAAAGGTTAAATTGCTGCTGCCGCCCGATGCATTGGTGCCCACTACGAGCCAGCCTTCGCGAGTGGATGTGGGGTGCTTCCAATAGACAGCGCTGTAGTTTTGTAGCGTGGCAAGGGCTGATGTGTTGATGGTGGGCTGCAGAGCCGACGGATCAAACAAATAGAGTCCACTGGGCCCTGAGTAACCGCCGCCGCCGATGAGCGCTTGAGAGGCAGAGCGTGTGGCGATGAAGGACGGATCAAAACTTAGGCCGTTGGGGTTAGCCACAGTCGTTTGAGTTGCTGAACCGAAGCTGTCTTGAACATAGATCTGCCCAGCTGTCCCGAATAGAAAGCGTCCATCGTCGAGATGGTTATGGGTGAAGGAGTAGCTTGATAAGGTGCCGACCTGAAAACTGGTCCACTCCTGCTGGGAAAATGCTGCGCTGGTCGCGAGGGCAAAAGCCGACGCTCCCAAAAACGCAGCCTGTTTAATAAGGCTGAATTGCATAGGATGATGATGTCTCTAACGGATAAGTGCGAGAGACGTGTCACCATGCTTGTCTAGGGCTTAGGATCGGCGCTCTCACTCTTCATTTTGGCGATGAAGTGTGAACCCGCCGGTCTCCACATGGAGGGGCGGGGAGTGAGGATTCGAAGAGAGATATTCGGACTCCGGGTTTCTGTGAGCTTCCTCACGCCTTTCCTACTCGCCTTCACCCAGAGGTTGCCCTTCAGATTGACTTTGCCCGCCGACCATCGCTGATCGACGAGTTGTAAGATTGTGACCCGTTACCGCAGCGCGACTGTGGCCGATTTTCACGGCCTTCCCTACATCTGCGAATGACTGCCAGAGTCATCATGCATGACTCTGGACTGGATAAAGAAAACGCAACTGCCGTAGTAGTCGCGCCATATCTTTAGTTACAAGGCTTCACTGACTCAAGCAAGCGTATTGTCGTGGTGATGAAATTGGGAAAAAAGCCCAGTTCTCACGCGCCTCTTGCCAGTTTTCAAAGACAGCCTATTCTCGCCACCTCATGCATCTTTACCGCACACGCCACGGCATCTATCTTCATCAGCAGGATTGGTTTTTACTTTCAGATCAGGATTGGGATGCTCTCATCGCTCATGAGAACCTTCAGGCCTATTTAGCAACGGTTGCGGCCTCTGGGACTGCGGTGGCTGCGCCGGCTCAAGACAGTATTTTGGCTCCCATCGGCACTCAGGAGGTTTGGGCAGCCGGCGTGACCTATTTCCGCAGCCGCACGGCACGGATGGAAGAGAGTAAGGATGCCGGTGGTGGTAGCTTTTATGACCGTGTTTATGCGGCTGAGCGCCCTGAAATTTTCTTCAAAGCTACTCCGCAGCGCGTGGCGCACCCTGGTCAAGGGATGCATCTGCGTAGCGACTCAAAGTGGATGGTGCCTGAGCCTGAGCTGACGCTGGTGATCAATCCCCATGGTGAAGTGATCGGCTACACTGTGGGCAATGATTTGTCCTGCCGTGACATTGAAGGTGAAAATCCGCTGTATTTGCCTCAGGCTAAGTGTTTCAAACTCTGCGCTGCGGTTGGGCCTTGCTTGCTCATTACTCAAGAGTTGCTTTCGCCTGAAACAAAAATCCAGCTGACGATCACCCGCTCTGGGGCTGTGGCCTTTAGCGGTGAAACGACGGTTTCCCAGCTCAAACGCACGCCGGTGGAGTTGGCGGGATTCTTGTATCGGGACAATACTTTCCCGACCGGTGCGTTGCTGATGACGGGAACGGGCATCGTGCCTGGAGATGAGTTCACCCTGCAATCTGGCGATGAAATCGCGATTACGATTGAGGGTATCGGTACGCTGATCAATCCGATGGCCTGAAAGACTGGGCGCTGATCGCCAGTTTTCTATAGCCTGGTTTTTCTCCGCGTTCGTAATTCTTTTTCTTCACACCGATCTATCCAGTTACAGTCATTTATGTCACTCCCCCACCTCCCCACTCTCCGCAAAGGCCGCTCTTACGAATCCCTCGATAAAGTTCCCGTCAAAGATCACAAAACAGGCGAGGTCTGTGCTGAGGTCAGTCAGGTCAATGCCGGCATTGTTCGCAAAGATCTGGGGCGTATCAGTGAGGCTCGTGCGGCCTTGAAGAAATTCACGGTGGCTCAATTGATCGAGATCACTGCTAAGGCGGGTGATCTTTTTCTCAACGGCACACTGCCACTGGGTGACAGGGGCCACACGCAGAGCCCCGAGGAATACATTGCCACGCTTTCCCGCACCAGCGGTCTGCCGCACATCATGGTGAAGCGGAACATGGCCAAATTGCACTACGCGCTGACGCACATGGAGATGATCCTTAACGGTCTATCGCGTGGTCTGGACATGAGTGTCATCGATAAAGGTTTTGGCACACAAGCAGGCTGCCCCGTTTCCTATTTCCCGACCACCCATAGTTTGGGCTTGGTGATGCCGAGCAACTCTCCGGCTGTGAACTCTTTGTGGCTGCCAGCCATCGCTTTAAAAATCCCCGTGGTCATCAAACCAGGCCGTGAAGAGCCCTGGACACCTTTCCGTCTGATCCAGGCTTTCATCGCTGCAGGTGCTCCGCCTGAGGCTTTCGGCTTCTACCCAACCGACCATGAAGGCAGTGGCGAGGTGGTGAAGCTCAGCGGTCGTAATCTCGTCTTTGGTGACGTGGCCATGGCCAAAATGTATGAGGGCAATCCGAGCGTGCAGGTTCATGGTCCCGGCTGGAGTAAGATCATCATCGGCGAAGATAAAATCGATCAATGGGAGCAATACATCGACGTCATTGTCAAGTCCATCAGCGACAATGGCGGGCGCTCCTGCATCAATGCCAGCGCTGTGATTGTTCCAAAATATGGTAAAGAGATTGCTGATGCGATTGCTCAGCGTTTAGGTCCTATTGATCCACTGCCGAGCGATGATGAAAATGCGCGTCTCTCTGGCTTTGCGAATACAAAGATGGCTGACTACATCGACGCTACGATTGATGCTGACCTCGCCGCTGGCGGTGCCGAAGATGTGACGGCGAAGTATCGTCACGGTCCACGCAAGGTCGAATTCCAAGGTGGCACCTTCTTGCGCCCGACGATCATCCGCTGTGATTCTTGGTCGCATTCACTGGCCAATCGTGAGTTTCTTTGCCCTTATGCCAGCGTCGTTGAGGTGCCGCAAAAGGAAGTTTTATCGAAGATCGGCTACTCACTGATCGTGACCGCTATCACGGAAGATCCAGTCTTTACCGACGAGCTTCTCGAGTGCTCCAATATTGATCGCCTGAACTTGGGGCCTATTAGCACCATGAGCATCAGCTGGGATCAGCCGCATGAGGGTAACATGTTCGAGTTCCTCTACAAACGCCGCAGCATCGACCGCTCCGCTCTCTGAGATGTCGCTCATTCCGTTCGATCACCAGTCGCGCACGCGGATCATCTTCGGGTCCGGCAGCCTCGCCCGTCTGGGTGAGCTTGTGCAAGAGCTAGGAGGTCAGCGTGTACTCATTGTCAGTGATCCGGGTATTGTCAAAGCAGGTTACGTGGCTCGTGCTGAGGCTTTTTTGCAGGTCGCAGGTCTGGCCGTGAAAATTTACGGCGAGGTGCGTGAGAACCCCAGCACGGAAGACGTCGACGATTGCGTTGCTGTTGCGCGTGATTTTGAGGCTGATTTCATCATCGGTCTAGGTGGCGGCAGCAGCATGGATACCGCCAAAGGTTGTAATTTTATCCTCACCAATGGTGGACGGATGCAGGACTACTGGGGCACAGGGAAGGCCACTCAACCGATGCTCCCCATGATTGCCATTCCGACCACCGCAGGAACTGGCAGTGAATGCCAAAGTTATGCGCTCATTTCTGACGCTGTAACGCATGTGAAGATGGCCTGCGGAGATCTCAAAGCGGCAGCCAAGGTCGCTATTCTTGATCCTGAACTCACACTTTCCCAACCGCATCGAGTGACGGTTTGTACTGGAATGGATGCCATCTCACATGCCTTGGAGTCCGCCGTGACCAACAAGCGCACGAGCTTTTCCACGGTGTTTTCCCAGGAAGCCTTTGCCTTACTGATTGATGGCTTTTCGCGTGTTCTTCACGAGCCGAAAGACCTTGATGCGCGAGCGCAAATGCAGTTAGGATCCGCTTACGCAGGCATTGCCATTGAGGGCTCCATGCTCGGTGCTGC
>Ga0164294_10001424_pt1 | contig 22270 bp, 23 predicted proteins | sample GEODES005metaG_FD_111479 | JGI IMG/M metagenome (GOLD analysis project Ga0164294, IMG submission 111479) | Oligotrophic lake water microbial communities from Sparkling Lake, Wisconsin, USA - GEODES005 metaG | ecosystem: Environmental > Aquatic > Freshwater > Lake | place: USA: Sparkling Lake...
GTTACCCCGGGTCTCCTTTTGAGTTATTCCAGCCTTACCCCCCAGCCGGCGATCAACCGACGGCCATCACCCAATTGGTTGAGGGTTTGCGCGATGGAGAAATGTTCCAAACCCTTTTGGGTGTGACGGGTTCGGGCAAAACCTTCACCATGGCAAATGTGATTGCCCAGATGGGGCGTCCAGCCATCATTTATGCGCCGAACAAGACCTTGGCAGCCCAGCTTTACAGCGAGTTCCGCGAGTTTTTCCCGAAAAACGCGGTCGAATATTTCGTCAGTTATTACGACTACTACCAGCCGGAGGCCTACGTGCCGCAGCGTGATCTTTTCATCGAAAAGGACAGCGCGATCAATGAGCACATTGAGCAAATGCGCTTGTCATGCACCAAAAGCCTGTTGGAGCGGCGCGATGTGATCATCGTCGCAACGGTTTCGGCCATTTACGGTATTGGTGAACCCGAGAGTTATCACCAGATGGTGATGACGCTGCGGGTGGGGGACAAACCTGGTCAGCGTGACATCATTGCCCAATTGGTGCGCATGCAATACGACCGCAACGACATGGATTTCGCACGTGGCCGCTTTCGGGTGCGCGGTGACACCATCGACGTGTTCCCCGCCGAGCACAGCGAATTGGCCATACGAATTGAATTGTTCGACGACGAAATTGAAAGCTTGCAACTGCTGGACCCGCTGACCGGACGTGTGCGCCAAAAGATTCCGCGTTTCACCGTCTACCCCTCCAGTCATTACGTGACGCCGCGCGACAAGGTTTTGGCAGCTGTGGAAACCATCAAGCTGGAGCTGGGCGAGCGATTGAAAGAACTGGTGGGGATGAATAAATTAGTGGAGGCTCAGAGACTGGAGCAACGCACCCGGTTTGATTTGGAAATGCTGAGTGAGGTGGGGCATTGCAAAGGGATTGAAAACTACACACGGCATTTGTCGGCTGCGGCGCCTGGCGAGCCGCCAAGTACTTTGACCGATTACCTGCCCAAAGATGCCTTGATGTTTTTGGATGAAAGCCATGTGCTCATGGGTCAGTTTTCTGGCATGTACAACGGCGACAGGGCACGAAAAACAACGCTGGTTGAATACGGTTTTCGCTTACCAAGCGCTTTGGACAATCGTCCGCTGAAGTTGGACGAATTTGAAAAACGCATGCGCCAATTGGTGTTTGTATCGGCCACACCCTCTGATTATGAAAAGACCCATTCAGGGAATGTGGTTGAGCAGGTGGTGCGCCCCACGGGCTTGGTCGACCCCATGGTCGAAGTGCGACCCGCCACACACCAAGTGGATGATGTGCTTCAAGAAATTCGAATTCGGGTTGTAAAAAATGAGCGAATTTTGATCACCACACTCACCAAGCGGATGGCCGAACAGCTGACCGATTACCTTGGGGACAACGGCGTCAAGGTGCGGTATTTGCACAGCGACATCGACACTGTAGAGCGGGTGGAAATCTTGCGCGATTTGCGCCTGGGGGCATTTGATGTGCTGGTTGGCATCAACTTATTGCGCGAGGGTCTGGATTTGCCTGAGGTTTCCTTGGTGGCGATCTTGGATGCCGACAAGGAGGGTTTTTTGCGTTCCGAGCGCAGCTTGATTCAAACAATTGGTCGGGCTGCACGGAATTTGGAAGGTCGCGCCATTTTGTACGCGGACAGAATGACCGACTCAATGAAGCGGGCCATCGGGGAAACCGAGCGGCGTCGCGACAAACAAATCAGTTTCAATGCGGCCAATGGCATCATCCCGCGCGGGGTGGTCAAGGGCATCCGCGACCTGATAGATGGGGTCTACAGCGACAAGTCGGACAAAGAGTCGATGCGTTTGGAGTTGGAGCATGCGCGTGTCCAAGACATGAGTGAGCGCGATGTGGCCAAGGAGATCAAACGCCTCGAAAAGCAGATGATGGAACACGCTCGAAATTTGGAATTCGAGCAAGCTGCGGCCACCCGCGACCAGTTGGGACGGCTGCGTGCCATGACCTTCGGGGCTTCTGGCCGAGACAAGGTGTAATCCCGACTGATTTGTTTGGTCTTGTGCTATACTTGACTAATCCAGTCGACATAGACCCTATCAGGAGTTCCAAATGCGTCTTACTACCAAAGGTCGTTTTGCCGTGACCGCCATGATTGACTTGGCATTGCGCCAAAACAATGGTCCCGTGACCTTGGCTGCCATCAGCCAGCGCCAACAAATTTCCCTGTCATATCTCGAACAATTGTTTGGCAAATTGCGTCGCCAAAACCTGGTCGAATCCACCCGAGGCCCCGGTGGCGGTTACACCTTAGGCCGCAAAGCTGTCGATATTTCTGTGGCTGACATCATTTTGTCGGTTGACGAACCCATCGACGCAACCCACTGCGGCGGCAAAGAAAACTGTCTTGGTGAAACCGGCCGTTGCATGACGCATGAACTCTGGACTTCATTGAACCAACGCATGATTGACTTTTTAAGCTCGGTTCATTTGCAAAAATTGGTCGACGAGCAGCTCGCCAAAGGCCTGCAAGTGGAGGACAAGCCCATGCATAAACGCGCCATATCTTCAGCGCCTGTGGTCAAACCCATTCGCGTCAATGCCCCCAATTCGGTGTTCGCACTGGGTAATGTGTTTGTTAAAGGTTGATTTCGATGGACATGACCCCGCATTTCCCGATTTATCTCGATTACGGCGCAACCAACCCTTGTGATGAACGCGTGGTGGATGCCATGATTCCTTGGCTGCGTGAGCATTTTGGCAATCCTGCTTCTCGCAGCCATGCATGGGGCTGGGAAGCCGAAGAGGCGGTTGAAAAAGCGCGTGTTCAAGTAGCCGATCTGATTGGCGCAGATCCGCGTGAAATTGTCTGGACTTCAGGCGCCACCGAATCGAACAACCTGGCCATTAAAGGCGCTGCGCATTTTTACAAAAGCAAGGGCAAGCATCTCATCACCGTTAAAACCGAACACAAAGCGGTGTTGGACACCATGCGCGAGCTTGAGCGACAAGGTTTTGAAGTCACTTACCTTGACGTGCAAGAAGATGGCTTACTCGACTTGAATCTGTTGAAAGATTCGATCCGCCCAGACACCTCGCTCATCAGCGTGATGCATGTGAACAATGAAATTGGCGTTATTCAAGACATCGTGACAATTGGCAATATGTGCCGTGAGCGCGGCATCATCTTTCATGTGGACGCGGCTCAATCTACGGGCAAAGTGGAGATTGACATGGCCAAATTGCCAGTCGATTTGATGAGCTTGGCTTCACACAAAACTTACGGCCCCAAAGGGATTGGCGCGCTTTATGTGCGTCGCAAACCGCGCGTTCGGTTGGAAGCGCAGATGCACGGTGGCGGTCACGAGCGAGGCATGCGCAGTGGCACCTTGCCCACCCACCAATGTGTGGGTATGGGTGAGGCCTTCCGCTTGGCCAAGCTTGAAATGGTTCAAGATGTCGCCAAAGCCAAACATTTGTCACAACGCTTGCTCAATGGCTTAAAAGACATCGAGCAGGTGTTCATTAACGGCCACCTGACACAGCGTGTCCCACACAACCTGAACATCAGTTTCAACTACGTCGAGGGTGAGTCCTTGATCATGGGCATCAAAGGGCTGGCCGTGTCCTCGGGATCGGCTTGCACCTCGGCCAGTTTGGAGCCCAGCTATGTGTTGCGCGCCTTGGGTCGCAGCGATGAATTGGCCCACAGCAGTTTGCGCATGACGATTGGTCGTTTTTCTACGGAAGAGGAAATTGATTACGCGATCAGCACCATTCGAACCAACGTCAGCAAATTAAGGGACTTGAGCCCATTGTGGGACATGTACAAAGAAGGCATCGACCTCAGCACCATTCAATGGGCGGCGCACTAAGCAACGTCGCCAACAGCAGACTAAGCAGCAAAATTCAAATCAGGAAAAAACATGGCTTACTCAGAAAAAGTGATCGACCATTACGAAAACCCCCGCAACGTGGGCTCATTTGAAAAAGGTGACGACTCGGTTGGCACGGGCATGGTGGGTGCTCCTGCCTGTGGTGATGTGATGAAGTTACAAATCAAGGTCAACCCGCTAACCGGCGTGATCGAAGATGCCCGCTTTAAAACCTATGGCTGTGGTTCTGCCATTGCCTCATCCTCGTTGGTCACTGAATGGGTCAAGGGCAAAACTTTGGACGAAGCTGCTGCCCTGAAAAACAGCGAAATTGCTCAAGAATTGGCCCTGCCACCTGTGAAAATCCATTGCTCTATCTTGGCTGAAGACGCCATCAAAGCCGCTGTGGATGATTACAAAAAGAAACACGCCCACTGATATGTCTGTCTCCATGACCGAAGCCGCCGCGCGGCATGTCAATCGCTACTTGAGTAAACGTGGCAAGGGTGTGGGTGTGCGTTTGGGTGTCAAAACCACCGGTTGTTCAGGCTTGGCCTACAAATTGGAATACGTTGATGACTTGAACGAAGAAGACCTGGTTTTTGAAACTCAAGGCCTGAAAATTCTGATCGATCCCAAAAGCTTGGCTTACTTGGATGGCACTGAACTTGACTTCGTCCGAGAAGGGCTGAACGAAGGCTTTAAATTCAACAATCCCAAAGAGCGTGATCGTTGCGGTTGCGGTGAGTCGTTTCGAGTCTGATGCAAAGCGCTGGTTCGTTGAGGCCGCCGCTGTCGTTAGCGGCCACCGACTTTGAGTTATTTGATTTACCGATGCAATTTGCCTTGAATCGTTCCCAACTTGATGCGAAATGGAAAGCTTTGCAGCAACAAGTGCATCCTGATCAATTCGCCCTTCATGGAGCAGCTGAGCAACGATTGGCCATGCAATGGTCTGTGCGTGTCAACGAAGCTTATCAGCGGCTTAAAAATCCTTTGCGCCGCGCCGCTTATTTATGTGAACTCCACGGTGCCCCCTTGCAAGCCGAAGACAACACCCAGATGCCTGCTGATTTTTTGATGCAACAAATGCAATGGCGTGAAGAACTCGATGAAGCCAGCACAGAAAATGCTTTGATTGCTTTGCAATCTGATATTTTGAGCGCCAAGCAACTTGCATTTCAGCGTTGCGAGCAAGCCTTGGATAACGATCAATCTTGGTCGACTGCCGCCAAGGAAGTCAAAGCCCTCATGTTCATTGAGCGTTTTGAAGAAGACTTGACCAAGCGCCTTGACCGACTGGAAGAAGCCTGACGGCACAACATCACCATGGCTTTGCTGCAAATTTCTGAACCTGGTCAGGCGCCGGACCCCCACGCGAGACGCATTGCAATTGGCATCGACTTGGGCACCACCCATTCCTTGGTGGCGAGTGTGCGCAATGGTGTGGCCGAATGTTTGCCGGATGAAAACGGTCAAGTGATTCTGCCTTCCGCGGTGCGGTATTTGCATGGTGGCAAACGCATGATCGGATTGCAGGCTTTGACCTCACAGGCTGAAGACCCTGCCAACACCATCGTGTCGGTCAAACGCTTCATGGGACGCGGCTTGAAAGATCTGCCCAACCCTGAACATTTTCCATATGCGTTTGCTGATCAACCTGGCATGTTGGCTTTGAACACATTGCATGGCTTGAAGTCGCCGGTCGAGGTCAGTGCAGAAATATTGGCGGCGTTGCGCCAGCGCGCTGAAGATACGTTCAATGACGATATTCATGGCGCGGTCATCACGGTGCCGGCCTACTTTGACGATGCGCAACGACAAGCCACCAAGGATGCCGCGCAAATGGCCGGATTGAATGTGCTGCGCCTGATCAACGAGCCGACGGCCGCTGCCATTGCATATGGCTTGGACAACGCCAGCGAAGGTGTTTATGCCGTCTATGACTTGGGTGGTGGCACATTTGATATTTCGATTTTGCGCATGAGTCGAGGCGTGTTTGAGGTGTTGTCAACAGGCGGTGATGCTGCCTTGGGTGGCGACGATTACGACCGCTGTGTCTTTGACCTGGCACTTGCGCAAACCCATCTCATTGTTTCAAATGATGTTGACAAAAGTTTGTTACTGACTGCAGCCCGTTCTTGCAAAGAGCAGTTGTCTCAACAAGACCAAGCCTCTTTGCAAGTTCAGCTCAGTTCAGGCTTCTTGGATGCAGTGGTTCAGCGCGCTGATTTTGAAGAGCGCTCAAAGGCTTTGACTCAGAAAACATTGCAAGCCGTTAAAAAAGCTTTGCGAGACGCAGGCATGAAGGCCGAGGATATTCAAGGAGTGGTCATGGTGGGTGGTTCAACCCGCATGCCCCATGTACAAACTGCCGTTGCGGCATTGCTGGGTTGCATGCCTTTGAACAACCTGAACCCTGATGAAGTCGTGGCCATCGGCGCGGCAATCCAAGCCAATCAACTCAGTGGTAACAACCCGGAAGGTGAATTGCTTTTGTTGGATGTCATTCCACTGTCGTTGGGCATTGAGACCATGGGTGGTTTGGTAGAGCGCATCGTGCCGCGCAATCAAACCATTCCCACCGCGATGGCGCAAGACTTCACTACCTACCAAGATGGTCAAACGGCTTTGGCTTTGCATGTTTTGCAAGGCGAGCGCGATTTGGTAAAGGACTGCCGCAGCTTGGCGCGCTTCGAATTGAAAGGCATTCCTCCAATGGCTGCTGGTTCAGCGCGGATTCGTGTGACCTTCACGGTTGATGCGGATGGTTTGCTGAGTGTGTCGGCCCTGGAAACAAAGAGTGGCGTTCATGCGCAAATTGACGTCAAACCCAGCTATGGCTTGTCCGACGAACAAATTGCCGCGATGCTGCAGGATAGTTTTCACACGGCAGAGTTTGATATGAATGCGCGGGCCTTGGCTGAAGCGCGACTGGAAGCCGATCGGATGTGGTTGGCCACGCAAAGTGCCTTACAAGCCGATGCCCATCTGCTGAGTCCGTCTGAACAAGACCATATTCAACAACTGATGGCCGCTGTGCTGGCCATCAAATCATCCGAGGTGCCGGCGGAGATAGAGGCTGCCACCGAGGCCTTGGCCAAAGGTACGGAGGCATTTGCGGCTGTCCGCATGAATGACGGTATTCGCAAAGCCTTGGCAGGTAAACATATTGGGGCCATGTCATGACCATCATCAAAATTCTGCCGCATCAAGATCTTTGTCCCGAAGGCAAAGAGCTTCAAATCTTGCCGGGCACCACCATTTGCGAAGCATTGCTGGACAACGGCATCAACATCGAACATGCCTGCGACATGAGTTGTGCATGCACCACCTGCCATGTGGTGGTGCGCGAGGGTTTCTCCAGCTTGAACGAACCTGAAGAGTTGGAAGAAGACTTGCTCGACCGCGCTTGGGGTCTGGAGCCGAACTCTCGATTGAGTTGCCAGTCGATCGTTGCCCAACACAACTTGGTCATTGAAATTCCACGCTACACCATCAACCACGCCAAAGAAAACCACTGAAGCCATGCGACTCATTGTGTTGGATACCGAAACCACGGGCTTGTCTCCTGACAACGGCGACCGCATCTTGGAATTGGGTTGTGTTGAATTGATGCACCGCAAACTCACTGGACGCAACTTTCACTACTACATCAACCCCGAGCGTGAAAGCCACGAAGAAGCCTTGAATGTGCATGGCATCACCACTGAATTTTTGCAGGACAAGCCCAAGTTTGCGCAAATCGTCGAAGAATTTTTAGAATACGTGAAAGGCGCGGATGTCATCATCCACAACGCGCCCTTTGACCTGGGTTTCTTAAACAAAGAATTAGAGCTGACCGGTCAACCGCCTTTCAAGCAGCATGTGGGGCAGGTCATGGACACGTTGGCCATGGCCAAAGAAATTTATCCGGGCAAGCGCAACTCACTGGATGCTTTGTGTGAACGTCTCGGCGTGAGCAATGCTGCACGAACTTTGCACGGTGCTTTACTCGATGCTGAATTACTGGCGGATGTGTACATCAACCTCACACGTGGCCAAGAGGGTTTATTGATGGATCAAGAGGATGCGCGGGATGCTTCAGGCAAGCCAGCGATTCGCCGCGACTACAGCCAGTTGTCAAGTCCAGTGATTGCGCCTTCTGCCGAAGAGTTGTTGGCGCACGAAACCGTGCTCGATCAGATTGACAAAGCCAGTGGCGGCAAGACTTTATGGCGGCTGTCAGTTGCTTCTGTGTCTCCGGGATGAAACTATCGGGGTAGCAGCCGAAATTGCTGATTTTTATGCCAGAATATAGCCCTGCTTGAACAGCAGTTTGCGTGGTTAGCTCAGTGGTAGAGCATCGCCTTCACACGGCGGGGGTCGGGGGTTCAAAGCCCTCACCACGCACCATTTGCTTTTTTTATTTATAAATCAAATACTTAAGTGCTTTTCAGGATATACTTTTCTAGCAAATTTTATATGCTTCCCAAGGAAGCAAATTTTTAGACGACAAAAATATAATTACTAATAATCAATACAGAGTGTATATCCTAGTGGTATCTCAGTAAAAATTATCATATGCTCACGCAACGTGAGCAAAGCAGAAATCAAAAAAGTCAGCAAGAGTTAACTACTTATCCATAGATACAGTTTGAATGATGTTTATGAATTTGGTATAGACATCTGGTTGGTTTTGTTTAATGAATCGAGAGATTTCTTGGTTCTCTATAAGTTTCGAAAGATAGCCCTTTGCTAAAACTAAATTAAGTACGTCTTGTCCATAAGACTCTTCGACTAATTTGTATTGCTCATTGAGATTACCCATCTCCCGTTCCATCTTTAACAATTGCTCTGCACTTATGCCACGAAACTTTCTTGATCTTCCGTCTTCAATCAACATGTGACTTGGGGTTGCTGCAAGTAAGGCCTGAGCGTAGGGTATTTTTATATTGTTTGCCGAAATCATTAATTCAACACATTCAATTTGCCGCGTTGGCTTCATCTTCCTAAGTATGTCGCTTAATTGTGTTGAGAAGACTTGATCTTTTAGTAGCTTTGTTGCCTCTGGACAAATCCCGTCAAGAAGCTTTACCTTACGCATAATTTGGAAACCCTCACCACGCACCATTACTTCAGTGCCATCGCACACCCCTCATGCGCCTGATCGGCGCTTTTTTTATTTCAACAGGATGTTCTCATGATCGATATTTTCAGCGCCATTAACGGCCGCACTTCTGCCAATAACTTTGACCCAACGCATGTGATGACCCATGACGAGATCACCGAGTTGGCTCAACTGGCCAACCAAACACCAACCTCGTTCAACCAGCAAAACTGGCGCTTGGTGGCGGTGTGCACGCCAGCGGCCAAAGCCCGTTTGAAGGCGGCTGCATACAACCAGCCCAAAGTAGGCGATGCGGCCGTTACTTTCGTGGTGGTGGGCAAGGTCGGCGGTCACAAAGACCTGCCCGTGTTGATCAAGCCGATGTTGGATGGTGGTCACATTGATCAAGCGGCTTTTGATGGTTGGATTGGCATGGCCAACGGCATGTATGACGGCAAAGATGCATTCCAGCGCGATGAGGCAATTCGTTCGGCTTCCATGGCGGCCATGACCCTGATGTATGCCGCGCACGGCAAAGGCTTGGTGTCGGGTGCCATGATCGGCTTTGACCCTGCTGCTGTCAGTTCAGAGTGCAAATTGGCTGCAGATGAAATTCCAGTGATGTTAATTGCTGTTGGAAATGCAGCACCTGGTAACTGGCCCCGTAAGGTGCGCCGTGCGGTGAATGAGGTGGTTAGTTTCAGCGCTGAATAAACGACTGAACTTGTTGATGGAGTGACTTCAAAGTTTGCCAAATTTCGATTTGGCAGATGCCATGCAGGCCTCTTTGGCTGATGAAGTCAAGACTTGACGCATATCTTCCGCGACTTTCAGGAGAAAAGAAACTAAATCGGATGACGCATCCTGAAACAAAGAAAGTAGAGGGTTCAGATTGAAATCAAATCTGGCAGCAGTCGGTCGTATTCATCCTTCACGACTTTGTAGCATTCGCAACTTCTTTTTTCAATGCCGATTCGATCAAGTATTTCAATCTTTCCTCTGGCATAACTGATGAGACCGGCTTTTTGTAATTTACCCGCTGCCTCTGTCACCCCTTCACGCCGCACGCCCAGCATGTTGGCAATCAACTCTTGGGTCATGATCAATTGATTGGTTGGCAATCGATCAATGCTCAACAGCAACCACCGGCATAGTTGCTGGTCAAGTGAGTGGTGTCTATTGCAAACAGCCGTTTGGGTGGCTTGGGTCATCAGGGCCTGCATATACCGCAGTAACAAATGCATGACCGGCAGGGATACATTGAATTCTTTCACCAATTTTTCGGCATTGAGCCGTATACATAAGCCTGCACTTTGAACAACTGCACGACTCGGCGTGGTTTTTCCACCCATGAACAATGAAACACCAACAATACCTTCGTTGCCGACAACGGCAATTTCAGCAGAGGCCCCATTTTCTAAAACAAACAACAAGGAAATGATGGCGTCAATGGGGAAATAGGCGTATGACATTTTTCCGCCCGACTCATAAAGTACCTGTCCCAGTTTCAAGTCTATGGTTTCAAGGTGCGGTTTCCATCGGGCCCATTCAGCATCTGGCAATGCCGCCAATAACTGGTTACTGCTTTTATTGATTGGTCGCTTCATTAAGGCTTTCATGAAAAGACTGAATCTAACGCAAATTAGTTGTCTTGTATGTTCGATTCAGTACATAGCATTTACAAGCCGTCGACTCATATTCATTGAAGGGGGCGATTGGAATTACCCGTGATTTGAGCGAAATAGGCTTGGCCCTGCAATTTCAAATGGAATTGATGATTGCGGGCTAATGTCCTTTACACACACGCTTGTATTGTTCGACGACCCGGTTTAAATCGTCACCGCTTAATTGACCTGCCATCTGACAGTCGCCAATATTCTTGAGGCATTGGTTGTGCGCCTCTTTCACATCGCTTTGATGGGGCGCTTGCGATGTGCATTCTTGGAAGATCTTGGTGCAGATTTCATTCACGTTGCCTTTGCCGTTTATTCGTTGCGCCATCAATTCACATTCCTTGCTGTTTTGCGCGTGCAGTGTGGTGTGGATCAACACCAACAACCCACAGGCGATGAGCTGCCCCATCCAAATGCTTGCTCGGTCAATAGACTTCAATTCCAAACTCCTGAAAAATGTGTATCAAGCAGCTCATCAATTTGCATGGCGAGTTGAAAATCTTTGGCCGTCAATCCATGGGCATCATGCGTGTTGAGTTGAATGCGCATTTTCTTGTAGTTGGAAAAAAGAGCGGGATGGTGGTCGACGCGTTCGGCCAATTCCCCAACAGCTGCAAAAAAATTCATGGCGGTTCTGAAGCTGTTGAAAGTCCATTCTTTCTGTATGCAGAGCGGTTCATCATTCAATCTCCAGCCATGGAGTCTTTGCAAGCCTAGCGCTATTTCATGTTCTGAGAGCAACATATCACTGACTGACCTTATCGATGGGGATACCTGCATTGATCAAACTCATGATCAGCTTCATGGCGTCTTCACTGCTGGCTGCGTAGGGGTCGAATTCTGGGTGGCCCATCTTCACCATGGGATCTTCCTTGGACAGGTGAACCAAAGTCATGGACCAGCGCCCAAATTCGCGTTCTGTAATTTCTTCCATGGAAAGAAGTTCTATGTTTTCATGGCGTTTATCAGCCATGATTTTCGCAAAAAGATGATTCACTTTGGCGCGTGGGCCTTCCAAGATCTGCATGTACAGCCCGATGCCTTGGCACAACACACCGGTGATGTTTTCTTGTTTGTTGTATTGACTGGACAAGGCCAAAAGCGAGGAGGTGATGGCTGTGGTGATCGGCCCGACTGGCTGGCTGACATACAAGAGACGAACAAGCATGTGTGATTCCTATGTCAATCCATCAGTCAATCAAGCAGGCGCGAAACAGGTATCACGCAAGTTGCATGGTCAAGGCTTTAACTATGTCTGATTTTGGTGCTTGTTGGACAGTGTTTACCCTTTGACCGCTCTCATGGCTAGGCTTTGTGCCTCTTGACCATCAGCAATGCCCAGACGCTGATGCTGGCCATGCCCGAGAGGTAGTAACCCACATATTGCAAGCCATGGTTGGTGGCCAACCATGTGGCAATATAGGGCGCGAACGAGGCCCCCACAATGGCCGACAGGTTAAAGCTGAGGGACGCGCCGGTGTAGCGCACTTCGGTTGGGAACAACTCGGCCATGAGGAAGCCCAGGGGGCCAAAACACATACCCATAAGCGCCATGCCAATAGACAGGGCCAACACGGTGGTCAAACTACCGGCTTGCAGCATCGGCCCCAAGAACAAACCCAACAACACAATGCCTGCTGCGCCCCAGGTAAGCGCAGTGGTGCGATCGTATTTGTCGGAGATCTTGGCGGCGATTGGGATAAACAGTGCAAAGAAAACCACTGCGATGAGTTGCAACACCAAAAAATCTTGACGTTTGTAACCCAAAGAACTGGTGGCCCAACTGAGCGTGAACACCGTGATCAGGTAGAACAAAACAAATTGCCCCAAGCCTGACAACATGCCCAGCGTCATGCTGCGGGTATGTTTGGTCACCACAGTAACGATGGGCACCTTGACCCGTGTTTTCATGTCCATCACTTTTTGGAACTGGGGTGTTTCGGAAATGTTCAAACGCACATACAAACCCACGAGAACCAACAACGCACTTGCAACAAACGGAATTCGCCAACCCCACTCTAAGAAATCGGCTTCAGGCATTTGCGTGGTGAGCCCCAAAAATACACTTCCAGACAAAAAGAAACCAATAGGCCCACCCAGTTGCGGAACACTGCCATACAAAGCGCGTTTATTGGGCGGTGCATTTTCAGTGGCCAGCAAAATCGCGCCACCCCATTCGCCACCCAAGCCCAAACCTTGGCCAAAACGACACACGGCCAACAAAACGGGCGCGGCTATGCCGATAGCTGCATAAGTGGGGAGCAGACCGATGGCGACAGTGGACAGGCCCATGGTGAGTAGCGACGCCACCAAAGTGGCTTTGCGACCGATGCGATCACCAAAATGACCGAACAAAGCCGAGCCCACCGGACGCGCTACAAAAGCCAAACCAAAAGTGGCCAGCGATTGCAAGATGGCAATGCCGGGGTCTGAAGCTGCAAAAAACAAATGCGGAAACACCAATACTGCTGCCGTGCCAAAGATGTAGAAATCGAAATACTCAATGGTGGTGCCAATCAAACTCGCCATCAAAATTTTCGCTGGTGAATTCAGCACCACATCGGTGTTGTCGCTGGCAGTGGACATGGCTTGACTCCTGTTCTGGGCGGTCGCTTTGGAGACACGCCAAGGGCTGTGGGATTGAAAGTGTGGGGGATGATAAATCCACTCCCTAGAATGCCGCATCGCATTCGTGACACCATATTCAGTCCAAGGAAACAACACCATGAGCGTTCAGCCCAGCACCCCCGACAGCCCCAAGCGTCCAGCGATGACCATGCACAGCTTGATGAAGATGTACAGCGAGGGTGAAAAAATCACCATGCTCACCGCCTATGACGCCAGTTTCGCCGCCGTGGCCGATTTGGCCGGTGTAGAAATTGTGTTGGTAGGTGATTCTTTGGGCATGGTTTGTCAAGGGCACAACAGCACCTTACCCGTGACGCTGGAAGCGATGCGCTATCACACCGAGTGTGTAGCGCGTGGTTTGCAAAAACAAAATGGACGCCCCATTATTTTGGGTGACATGCCTTTTGCCAGTTATGCCTCGCCCGAGCAAGCCTTTGAAAGCGCGTCGGTCCTGATGAAGGCCGGTGCCCACATGGTGAAGTTGGAAGGTGGGGCTTGGTTGGCGCCCACGGTCGCGTATTTGGTCACCCGTGGCATTCCGGTGTGTGGCCATTTGGGCTTGACCCCGCAAAGTGTGAACACCTTGGGTGGCTACCGGGTGCAAGGTCGAACCGACAGCGGGGCCGAGCAACTGATGCAAGACGCATTGCAGTTGCAACATGCCGGTGCACAAGCGCTGGTGCTGGAGATGGTACCTGCGGCGCTGTCGGCCAAGATCACCAAGGCCTTGAGCAGCTGCGCCACCATCGGCATTGGCGCGGGCGTGGACACGGCTGGACAAATCTTGGTGTTGCACGACATGCTGGGTGTGACCCAAGGCAAGGTGCCCAAGTTCGCGCACAACTTCATGAACGAATCCGGCACCATCTTGGGTGCCATGAAAGCCTTTGTGAATGCAGTGAAAGAAAAACAGTTTCCTGTGAATGAATTACATGCTTGGTAAGCTTGTTCTCTTTGACTAGAAAAACACCCATGAATTCTTCTACGCCATACCAATTTGCCCTTGCCGTGGCTGTTTCTTTCACAGCCAATATGGCTTTAGCCCAAGATGAACCCGATGTTGGCGGCACCAGCCGTCCGCTGTGGGAAGCAGGTGTGGCTGGCTTTGCTTTGGAAAGCCCCGCCTATCCGGGTGCTGCACAAAGCGTGCAAAAGGGTTTGGTGTTGCCATATTTTGTTTACCGCGGGTCTATCTTGCGGGCGGGTGGCGGCACCTTTGGTGCGCGCATGGCGAAAACCGATGACTTTGAAGTGGACATGGGTTTTGCTGGTTCATTGAGCGCTTTGAGTGATGACATCACGGTTCGAACAGGCATGCCAGACTTGGGTTTCTTGTTGGAATTTGGCCCGCGCGTCAAATACACCTTGGCGCGGCCCAGCGCTAATAGCTTGGTGCGATTGGAAGTGCCTTTGCGTGGTGTGTTTGAGTTTCAAGATGGCGTCAATCTTCAGGGCTTGGCCTTTGAACCGCGCATCACCTATGACCATCGCAACCTCTTTGCAGGCACTGGTGTGTCAAGCAGCTTTGGCCTCATGTATGGTGACAAAAAATTCAATCAATATTTGTACGGCGTCCCAGCCTCCTACGCCACTGCGCAACGCAATGCATATGACGCCAAGGCAGGTTTGCTAGCGCCACGTTTTCAATTGACCCTGAACCATGCCATCAACAAAGATGTGCGTATTTTTGGCTTGACCCGTTTTGATGCCGCCCATTGGGGTGTCAACAGCAGCAGTCCTTTGCATGTCAAAAACAGCGGCGTCACGGTTGGCTTGGGCATGGTCTGGACCTTGGGTCGGTCCACCCGTCTTGAGAGTGAATAAACGTTTTTTTACACAAGAGATTTTTAAATCAGCAAACCCCAAACGTTCAAAGGCAACAAGCAACACTTGCCCAGCAAGCCTTGCAAAACCTGTGGCCGCGACATGACTTGGCGCAAGGCTTGGGCGAAAAACTGGGAACAGGTTTTGTATTGCTCTGACAAGTGCAGGGCGGGCAAGGCCAACCCATCAAGTCTGGGTTAGTGCAGCCCTGATTGCTTCAGTTGCCATTTCTTCCAGTTGACCAAAATCCAAGTGCTGGTGCGATTCACAGATGAACCAAGGTTCACGTGAGTCTGGTTCGAGCATGAAGCCCCGGTCAATCAACCCCCAAGCAAAGCGGTTGTAAAGCGCACTGTTGGTTTTGCGCCAGTCGCGGTAGTTGGTAGGCACCGAAGCACTGAAGTGGATGCCAAACATGGCTGGTGGTCCAGCAAATGCATGCGCCACCCCCGCTGCGGTGAAGACCCGGCCCAGCAAGGCTTGCAAGCGTTCACCAGTGGCGTTGATGGTTTGCAAGGCATCGGTGTGGCTCAAGATGTCCAAGGTTTTGTGGGCCGCGCTCAAACCCACCAAATTGCCGGTGTAGGTGCCACCATGCACCACAGAATCTGGTCCCGAGCCCACCACGTCCATCACCTCGGCACGGCCACCAAAAGCGGCCACCGGGTAGCCATTGCCCATCGCCTTCGCATAAGTACTCAAGTCGCCATAGATGCCGTACAGCGCTTGTGCACCGCCCTTGGCCACGCGAAAGCCTGACTTCACCTCGTCAATGATCAATAAACTGCCGTGCTCGGTGCACAGGTCGCGCAAGCGTTGCAACCAGGCTGGGCTGGCTGACACGCTGCCGGCGTTGCCAATGATGGGTTCCAACACCACGCAGGCCAATTGCTCACCTTGGGTGTTGAACAGGTTTTCCAGCGCGTCGAAATCGTTGTGGCTGATGATGCTGAGCAGCTCACGACTGCGCGCTGGCACACCAACGCCAAATGGAATGACCTGGGGTGGAGTGCTGCCCCTCGGGTCCCAATGCTCGATGTCTGACTTCCACATCATCTCGTCATAGAGGCCGTGGAACGAACCTTCGACGATGGCGATGCGGTCGCGCTTGGTGAAGCCGCGTGCAGTGCGCACCGCACCCATCACGGCTTCGGTGCCCGAGTTGGCGAAACGCATTTTGTCGATCTGCGGGCATAAGGCTTTGATTTGCTTGACCACGGTGGTGTCGAGTTCGGTGGCAAAGCCGGTGAGGGTGCCGCGTTGTGTGATTTGTTCAATCACGGCCTTGTCCACCCGGGCATCGCGGTAGCCCAAGATGATGGGTCCATAGCCCAAGCGGAAGTCGACAAAGTCGCGGCCATCTTCATCGGTCAGGGTGCAGCCTTGGGCATGGGCCACAAACACGGTGCGGTCTTCGCCCCAATAGCGGTAGTTCTCGGCCACGCCTTGCGGCATGTGCAGATGCGCTTCGGCCAGCAAACGCTTTTGTTGGCTCATGGGCGCAGCAGGTGGCCCACCCGCTCTTCCAGCAACTTCACCACATGCAACTCGGCAGCGTCAGGGCCGTAGGTCTGCATGGCCTCTTGAAACAAGGCTTGCGCTTTGCTGCCCATGGGCAACTCGTAGCCTTGGTTTTTCGCAATCTGGTTGATGAGCCCCAAGTCTTTGCAACACAAAGCCAAAGAAAAACTCGGGTCGTAATGACCGGCAAAAATACTGGGCACATCGTGCTCGGCCACCCAGCTGTTGCCCGCACTCGACTTGATGGCTTCCCAAACGGTGTGCAGTGGAATGCCCGCTTTCGCGCCCAACATCAAGCCTTCGCCGATGGCGGCAGCGCTGACAAACCACAGCAAATTCGTCAGCAGCTTGATGGTGGCCCCATTGCCTGGCGCACCGACATGGAATATTTTTTCGCCAATCACCTCGAACAAAGCTTTGTGTTGTTCAAACAGCGCTTGCGCACCGCCGACAAAAATGGACAAACGACCCAAGGCCGCCATGTCCACCGCGTTGGTCACAGGCGCTTCCAAAAAACCCAGACCCTTGCTTTGTGCCAAGGCCACCAGTTCTTGCACCAGTTCGACGGCACTGGTGGAGGTATCAATGATGGTGGCACCGGACTTGGCATGGGCCAAGACGCCGTGCTCGCCCAGCATCACCTCGCGCACTTGAGGTGGGCCGGGCAAAGAGGCCACGACCACATCGGCGTTGGCGCAACCGGCAGCGATGCTGTCGGCCCAGACCGCGCCCAGGCTGATGAGGTTTTGCGCTTTCTCGGGGCTGATGTCATGCACGGTGAGCGGGTAACCGGCTTTCAGTAAATTGGCCGCCATGGGGTTGCCCATGTTGCCGACACCAATGAAGAACAAACGGGGCAGTGCACTCATACGTCCACTTTTCTGAATTGCAAAAACATTTTGTGCGCGTCCGGCTCATTCACAAACTCGAAGCCAAAACTGCGCATCAAGGACTTGGCCTCGGCAAAGCTGTAGGTGCGGTAGTGCACGGTTTGGTCCATCACGGTTTGGGCGCCGTCTTTCAAGTAGTAGTGCTTGGTGAAGCCAATCGGTGTGGGGTCGATTTTTTGCGAATACGCCATGCCATTGGAGATGGTGGTTTCGTAGTCGTGGTGTGGTCCTTGAATGCCCAACAGCAAAGTTCCACCGGGTGCCATGTGCGCAGACAAACGCTCGAACCCCCTTCGGTTGGCTTCTTCATCCGCAATATGGCTCACCATGAACGGCTCTTTGTTGCCATCGATCACAAAATACCAAACGCCGCCATACGAAAACGCCAGCTCGTGCTGCACATCCAGCGTCAGCTCGCAAATGTTTTGTTGTGACAGGGAAATGGTGGAGAAGGGAGCCAAGCGTTTTTGCGCAATGGACAGCATCGGGCCGGTCAGGTCGATGCCGGTGATGGGCAGGCTGGGCTGGCGTTTGGCCAGTTCTTCCAAAATCAAACCGGTACCACAGCCGATTTCAAGGACATTGTGCTGGGGTCCGTGGGAGGTGAGGCTGTCCACAATCTTTTTGTAGTCGTAATAGCCCGAGGTCATGATGACGTCGTAGTAGCCCGACATGTTGGTGTAATCGCCCATGCTTTCCCTTGAAATTATCATTTTGGACGACTTTAGCAAATTAATTGCTTTGATCTTGCGTTGCTTGACGTGCATCAAGCTTGATTTCTGCAGCCCTTCCAGTCTGGGGATACACACACGAATCAAGGATTTCCAGTGAACAAATCTTCCGCAGTCTCTCGTTGGGCCCTGTTGGCGGTCATCGCCACAGCTGCAGTCACCAGTGTCAGTGTTCAAGCCCAGGACCCAGCGACGACGCAGGCGCAGGTCTATGGTTCGCAATTGATGACGGATGCTGAACGAACGGCCTACCAAACCAAGATGCGCACCCTGAAAACAACCGCAGAAAAAGACGCCTTCAGAACAGAGCACCATGAACTCATGAAAGTGCGTGCCGCTGAAAAAGGCGTGACCTTGCCCGATGCGCCCATGATGAACAAGGCCAACAAAGGCCAAGCAGCAACCGGCAAAGGCCAAGGTTCAACGGGCAGCGCCGGAACAGGTGCCGCGGGTGGTGCAGGTGCGGGTGCCGGAACCGGTGGTGGCGGCAAGGGCGCGGGTGGCCCTGGCGGCAAGTAACCCCCAAGCGTTCTGCGGTGTCAGTCCTTCATTCAGACACCGCGTTTTTCATTGGGTTTCAGTGAATGACTTCAGACGTCAAGGCTTGGATGGCCTGGTAGTTGGTTAAAAACACCCGGCCGTGCAGATGGTCCAAAAAGTGGGTGGTATTGAGCTTGTCCATCACCGGCCCTTTGATTTCGGAAAAGTGCAGGGCAATGCCCGAGTCTTTCAAACGGCTGGCAATCGCTTCTAAGCTTTCCAAGGCGCTGGCGTCGATGTCGTTGACTGCCGAGCATTGCAACAACACGTGTTCGAGTTCAGGGCGCGATGCCACCTCGGCGTTGATGCGGTCTTCCACTCCCCGTGCATTGGCAAAGAACAGGCTGGCATCGACCCGCAGACACACCAACTTGGGACTCACCAACACGTCATGACGCAGCACGTTGCGGAAATACTCGGTGCCGGGCACCAAGCCCACAGTGGCGATGTGCGGTCGGCTGGCTCTGAACAAGAACAGCGCCAAGGACACCACCACGCCCATGACCAAGCCGCTTTCCACACCTACCAGCAGCGTGGCCAACAAGGTTGTGGCCACGGCGATGAAGTCGAGTTTGGAGAAACGCCACGTGGATTTCAAAATGCTGAAGTCGACCAAAGACAACACCGCCACGATGATGGTGGCGGCCAAAGTGGCTTGCGGCAAATAAAACAGTGCGGGTGTCAAGAACAACGAGGCCAAGGTGATGCCCACCGCGGTATAAACCCCCGCTGCCGGCGTGACGGCACCGGCGTCAAAGTTGACCACCGAGCGTGCAAAACCGCCAGTCACGGGAAAGCCACCCGTGAAGGCCGCCGACAAATTGCTGGCCCCCAAGGCCACCAACTCTTGGTCGGGCTCGATACGTTGGCGGCGCTTGGCTGCCAATGTTTGACCCACCGACACCGACTCCACAAAACCCACGATGCTGATCAAGAGGGCAGGCACCAAAAGCGCTTGCCAGAGCGCCAAATCCCATAAAGGTGCGGTGAGGGGTGGCAGGCCCTGCGGCACGGTGCCCACCAGCTTCATGCCTTGGCCTTGCCAATCCAGACCCCAAGCCAACACGGTGGTCAAAGCAATGGCGACCACCGGGCCGGCTTTGGCCAGCACATCAGCCAGTTTGGGTTTTAAGCCTGTGGAAATCAGCAAAGGCTTCAAGCCTTTGCGCACCCAAAATAAAAACACCGTGGCTGCAATGCCAACCACCAAGGTGAGCAAGTGCAAGTTGGAAGCTTGGTGTATCAGCGCATTCAAGAGTTCCACAAAGTTGTGGCCCTCGGCTTTCACGCCCATGATGGTTTTGAGTTGGCTCAGCGCAATCAGCAAACCAGATGCTGAAATGAAACCGGAGATAACAGGGTGACTCAAAAAATTCGCGAGAAAACCCAGACGCAATAAACCCATGAGCATCAACATGCCACCGGATAAAAACGCCAAGGTGATGGCCACTTGCCAATAGGCGTGTGTACCTGCAGCAGCGTGTTCAGCCACTGCGGCGGCGGTCATGAGGGACACCACCGCCACGGGGCCAACTGCCAACACACGGCTGCTGCCCAGCACCGCATACAGCAGCAAAGGGGCGACGCTGGCATACAAACCCACCTCGGGCGGCAGTCCCGCCAACAAGGCATACGCCAGGCTTTGTGGAATCAGCATGATGGTGACGATCAGCGCCGCCACCGCGTCATTGGTGAAGGTTTCCCGGTTGTATTGGCGGCCCCAAACCAGCAGGGGCACCGAGGGCAGCCAGCGCGAAAGTGCAGACATCAGCCCACCATTTCAGGTTGCGCCATCCATTCGCGGCCTTTGAGCATGGCTTCCCAGTAGATGGGTGGCAGGATGCGTTCTTTCAGGTACCAAGCCAATGCGGAAGGTTTGGTGCCATCAATCAACCATGAGGGAAAGCTGGGTGACAGCTTGCCGCCATAGGTGAACTCGGCCAACACGATCTTGCCGCGTTCCACCGTGAGCGGGCAGGAACCGTAGCCGTCGTACTTGGCTTCGCCTTGAAGTTGACCCATGGCCACCAACAGGTTGTGCGCCACCACCGGCGCTTGCTTGCGGGCAGCGGCAGCGGTTTTGGCGTTGCTGGTGTTGGTCACGTCGCCCAATCCAAACACGTTGGCGTAGGTCTTGTGGCGCAGGGATGAGGGGTTCACATCCACCCAACCTGCGGCATCTGCCAAAGGGCTGACGCGCACAAAGTCGGGAGATTTTTGCGGGGGTACCACGTGGATCATGTCGAAGTCACGCACCACTTTTTCTTTGCTGCCATCGGCCAGGTTTTTCATGAACGTGGCTTGGTGCGCAGAGCCGTCCACGGCCACCAAGGTTTCGCCAAAATTCAGGCCAATGCGGTATTTCTTCACGTATTCCATGAGCGCTGGCACATAGTCGGCCACGCCAAACAGCACCGCACCTGCATTGCAAAACTGGATGTCGATGTTCTTGAGCACGCCCTGGCGTGTCCAGTGGTCAGCTGACAAGTACATGGCTTTTTGCGGTGCACCCGCGCACTTGATGGGCATGGGCGGCTGGGTGAAGAGCGCCTTGCCGCTCTTAAGGTTTTGCACCAACTCCCAGGTGTAGGGTGCGAGGTCGAAGCGGTAGTTGGAGGTGACACCGTTGCGACCCAATGTGTCGCTCAGGCCTTCAATGCCTTGCCAGTCCAGCTTCATGCCGGGGCACACCACCAACTGCTTGTACTTGACCACGCGGCAACCTTCCAAAATCACTTGGTTCTGCTCGGGCTCAAAAGCGGCCACCGCCGCCTTGATCCAACTCACATCGGTGGGGATGACCGAGGCCATGGTGCGGGCGGTGTCACCGGGTTTGAAGATGCCGCCACCGACCATGGTCCAACCTGGTTGGTAGAAGTGGGCGTCAGCGGGGTCGATGATGGCGATGTCCAACAGCGGGCTGCGTTGCAGCAAGCTTGCCGCCACCGAAATGCCTGCGGCACCGCCGCCGACGATCACCACATCGTGGCTGGCGTCGGCTTGGTTGCTGGGCGTTTTGCCGCCATTGGCGATGCGTTGCACCAAGGCTTTCATGTCAAAGCCCACTTTGGTTGACGCTTCCAAAATTTGCGGTAAGGGTGTGACACCGGCTTGTGACAAGGCCCACATGGTGGTCGAGCGCATGCCGCTTCGGCAATAGGCCAACACGGGGCCGGGCAGTGTGTGAAGCAACTGCCCAAATGTTTTGCCATCTGCATCACTCACCTTGCCGATTTCAGCCGGCAGGTAGGCGGCTTGCATGCCATGTGCGTGGGCCGCTTGTTCGATTTCCTTGAAGCCGGGTTGATCCGCGCCTTCGCCATCGGGGCGGTTGCAGATGATGGCTTTGAAACCTGCTTGTGCCACAGCCTGCATCTCGGCCACCAAAATTTGCGGGCTGATGGAAAGGTTGGGGGTGAGTGCTTTGATGTCCATGATGGTTCCAATCAATGAGGTTCAGGCCGCGTTCAATTTGGCTTTGCGGGGGGCGTGGACAAAACGGTCCATCAATTCA
>Ga0164294_10001425_pt1 | contig 22265 bp, 23 predicted proteins | sample GEODES005metaG_FD_111479 | JGI IMG/M metagenome (GOLD analysis project Ga0164294, IMG submission 111479) | Oligotrophic lake water microbial communities from Sparkling Lake, Wisconsin, USA - GEODES005 metaG | ecosystem: Environmental > Aquatic > Freshwater > Lake | place: USA: Sparkling Lake...
GCCAGGAGCCGGTCTGGGCCAGGTGACGCGCCGGTTAGGCACCCTGGGGCCCAGGGCATTCCCGGTGAGAGACCGCGGCTTGCACTCCTTTCGTTTGCGCCTGTTCACCCAACCGGAGCAACTTCAACTATCGGACCACCCCCTCACCCCGCGCCCTATCCGTTCACGCGCCCGGACACAGCCCTGTCAGCCCCTCGGAATTCCACCCTCCTCAACAACGGACGGCCACCCACCAGCCCGCCACCCGTCGCGGCGACTGCGCGCACCGCAGCGGCACGTCCGAAGGACGATAGCTCAAAAGCTCCACCCCGCGGCGCCCCGCATGGTCCCATCCCCGCGCCCCTGGCCCCCTCGCTATACTTCCGCATCTCCCGCCACCCAGGATCCCCATGCCCACCCACCCGCCGCTTCGCGCCCGCCCCCTCGCGGCCCTGGCGATCCTGCTCCTCGCCTGCGGCGACGACAAGGCCCCCGCCCCCGACAGCACCCCCGGCCCCACCTACGCCACCGAGTTCCGCGCCGTGCGGGTCGACGCCAGCATCACCGTGCCCGACCAGCTCGCGGTGCACGCCTGCGCCGGCCTCTACAACCGCCAGCTCGGGGGCTCGGTCTTTGTTCAGACCGACGCCGACGTGCCCCAGCCCAGCATCGATGGCGCGGTGCTGCGCGACGAGGAGTGGCTCACGGCGCTCAGCCTCTCCCCCGCCGAGACCGTCGCCGCCGCCGACTTCCTCAGCGCCTGCGTCGCCGAATTCGGCGGCTGCGCCCGCTACGACTACGACAGCCAGCAGGCCCTGCTGCCGTCCATCCTCACCGCCGCCGCCGCCCAGGGCCTGCCGCCCCTGTCGACCGCCTCGATCGCCGCCTGCCCGTCCCCCAAGTGGGACGCCACCGCCGTCTTCGCGCCCGACGCCAGCCCCGAGGAGGCCGCCGACCGCGTCCGCGCCGACTTCCTCTCGCGCACGACCGGGCTTGCGATGCTCAATCCCGGCTACGACCGCCAGCCCGAGGATCTGTCCAACCCCGCGATCATCGACGACATGCCCGTGGCACTGATCGATCTGGTCTTTGCGCGGCGGCTCTTCGTCACCTTCCTGATCAATGGCTGCATCGAAGGCCACGCCGAGAGAGCGCTGCTGAGCCAGATCGTCGCCGAGAGCGGCTGGGAGACGCCGATCGGCGTCTACGGCTACAATGACTCCTGGTTGGCCGGCGGCTATGTCTACGAGGCCCAGACCCGCTGCCTCGACGCCGCCAACATGGGCGCCATCCCCACCCGCACCACCAACCTCTCCTTCTTCGACACCCGCCGCCCCAAGCTCGAAGACCCCGCGGAGCTGGCCCGCACGCCGGCCCAAGCCCTCACCTACGACCCGACACAAACCTACGTCGCCTTCGTCATCGGCGACGGCGACAACGTGCGCTACATCTTCTCCACCCGTCGCGACTGGCTCGAAGAGCGCCTCGCCTACTGCGCCACCGAAACCTGTCCGCCGCTCACCTGGACGATCTCCCCTCACCTGCCCGACCTCGCCCCCGACGTGCTTCAGTGGTACTTCTCGGCCGCCAACACCACCGGCGCCGACTTCTTCATGCTGCCCCCCAGCGGCTACCAGTACGCCTACCCCAGCCGGATGCCTACGGCCGAACAGAAGACCTTCGCCAAGCGCACCGAGGCGGTGGCAGACCTCTACGGGACCCGCAGCGTGGTGCACTGGGAGTGGTTCGACGGCTGGACAGACGCCGTCAACACCTTCCTGCCGCGCTACGCCCACGACGGCAGCGCCATCCAGGGCATCTTTCCGGTCAACGTGCCCTATGTCATCGAGGCCTTCCCCGACTGGCCCGCCGAGCAGGAATTCCAGGTGCTGTACGGTGAAGACGGCGCCCAGATCGCCCTCTTCCGCTCCCACGCCTGGCGCGGCGTGGACGGTCGAGACGACTTCCACCCCACGCCCCAGGCCATGGCCGACCGCCTCGGCGCCCTGCCGCCCGGCACCGTCACCTGGGTGTACATGACCAGCGACGGCGGGCTCAGCCTGGAGAATTCCTACCAGGCCCTGCTCCCCCTGCTCCCTGCCCATGTCACGCTGGTGTCGGCCGACGCCGCCGCCGATCTCGCCCTTCAGTCCAACGAGTGACCCCCACCCATGTCCGGACACCGCATCTTCACCACCTCCTTCGCCTCGGTCTACCCCCTCTACGTCCAGAAGGCGGTCCGCAAGGGCCGCAGCGCCGAGGAGGTCGACCAGGTGATCTGCTGGCTCACCGGCCACAGCCCCCAGGGCCTCCGCGACACGATCGACCAGAAAGTAGACTTCAGCACCTTCTTCGCCCAGGCCCCCGCCCTGCACCCCAATCGCCACCGCATCACCGGGGTGGTCTGCGGCGTGCGGGTGGAGCAGGTCGAAGACCCCCTGATGCAGCAGATCCGCCAGCTCGACAAGCTGGTGGACGAGTTGGCCAAAGGCCGGGCGATGGAAAAGATCCTGCGCGACTGAGCCTCTGTTCAGGCAACAGGCTGGGCGAGGCGCTCCACCACCGCCCGCAGCAGGGCATAGAAGGCCCCAACGGAGGCGATGCTCACGCGCTCGTCGGGGGTGTGGGCGTCCCACATGTCTGGCCCGAAGGAGACCATCTCCATCTGTGGGTAGCGCTCGCCGATGAGCCCGCACTCCAGCCCCGCGTGAATGGCCATGATCTCCATCGGGCCGTGCCCGAGGCCACGCCAGACCTCGTCGATGGTGCGCAACAAGGCCCTGCCCGGCACCGGCCGCCACCCCGGGTAGCCCCCCTCCTCCCGCGTGGAGAAGCCCGCCAAGGCGCAGGCCATCGCCACCCGGCGCGCCAGCGCCCGCTTGCCTGCCTCCACAGCGCTTCGGGTGGCCGCCGTGACCTCAATCACCTCGTCGAGGGTGGCCACCACGCCAAGGTTGGTGGAGGTCAACACCAGACCCGGCACATCGGGGCTCATCGACTCCACCCCGTTCGGCAGGGTCAGCAGCAGCCCGATCAGGCCGCGCCGGTCCGCCTCTCCCATCACGCGCCGCGCCTCGGCGGGCCGCAGGCGGATGGACAGACCCGGCTCCACCGTGCCAAAGAGGATCCGCCAGTCGACCTCGGCCCGGGACACCCCCGCCCGAAGCGCGGAGAGGTCTGCGCCTTCGATCACCACGACGGCGCTGGCCTCGCGGGGGATGGCGTTGCGCTTGTTCCCACCGTTCAGGCTTGAGAGGTGCCAGTCCACCGGCAGGCCGTCGAGCACCTGGGCCAGGAGGCGGATGGCGTTGGCCCGACCGAGGTGAATGTCGACCCCAGAGTGCCCGCCCTTGGCCCCCGAGACCTTGATCCGCACGGCCACAGCCCCCTCGGGCGCCGGCTCCCAACGCGGGGTGCGGGTGGCCACCGTGTCGATGCCGCCCGCGCAGCCGATGGTCAGCTTACCCATCTCCTCCATGTCGAGGTTGAGCAGGTACTTCCCCCGCAGCCAGCCCGCCTGGAGCTGCTGAGCGCCCGTCATCCCGCTCTCTTCGTCCACCGTGACCAGAAGCTCGATCGGCCCGTGAACCAGCGTGCTGTCGGACAGGATCGCAAGACCGGCGGCCAGGCCGATGCCACAGTCTGCGCCCAGGGTGGTGCCGGTGGCGCGCACACAGTCACCGTCGACGTGCAGGCGAATCGGGTCGCGGGAGAAGTCGTGCACGGTCTCTTCATTTTTCTCACAGACCATGTCGACATGGGCCTGCATCGTCACCGGCGGCGCGCCCTCGTGGCCGGGGCTGGCAGGCCGCCGGATCAGCACGTTGCCAACCCGATCCCGCTCCACACCCAGGCCGAGGCGGCGCCCCACCGCGGCGACCCAGTCGGCGGCCTCGCCTTCGGCGCCCGAGGCCCGCGGGATGGCAGACAAGGCTGCGAAGTAGCGCCAGACGGGCTCAGGGTGCAGGGAGAGGATCGGGTCCATGAAGGCTCCAACAGAGACCCCGCGGTAACCTGCCGCCCCGCGCCCTCCGAGGCGCCGTCGGGCTCCGCCCTGACCCGCCGCAGGTCGCGCCCATCTCGCGTACGCCAAGGCGAGCGGCTGAAAACGCGCTACCTCTTCCCTCCCACCTGCCTGCACGGTGTCACCATGCCGAACGCTGCGCGCCCCTTTGTCGCCCCGGAACCCCACCGCCGCCAGCTCCTCGGCTGGGTCGGCGCGTCGATCGCCCTGACCGCCTGCGCAGGCCCCGGGGGGGCTGGCGGCCGCAAGTCCCCCGCCGACACGGTCACCCGCGACAGCGTCCCGCCCACCGACTCGGCCGGCGCCGAGGACACCGCTCCCGAAGCCTGCTCCGCCCTGCCCGCCGAGACCCCCGGGCCCTTTCCCGGCGACGGCACCAACGGCACCAACCTCCTCGCCCTCCCCGAGGCGGTGCGCAGCGACATCCGCACCAGCATCGGCGCCCAGTCTGGCACCGCCGAAGGGCTGCCGCTCACCCTGCAGCTCCGCCTCGTTCGGGTGAGCGCCGGCTGCGCCCCCCTCGCCGGCTACGCAATCTATGTCTGGCACGCCGATCGCGCAGGTCTGTATTCGATGTACACCCTGGAGACCGAAAACTATCTCCGCGGCGTGCAGATCACCGATGCAGACGGCCTCGTCACCTTCACCACCATCTTTCCGGGCTGCTACGACGGCCGCTGGCCGCACATCCACTTCGCCATCTACGAGAAGCTCGACCAGCCCCCGCTCCTCACCTCGCAGCTCGCCTTTTCACCCGAAGACTGCGCCGCCGCCTATGCCACCACCGGCTACGAGGTCAGCGCCGTCAACCTCACCCACAGCACGCTGGAGACCGACATGGTCTTCGCCGACGGCGCCACGTCGCAGGTGGCCACTGTCAACACGGATCCCACCACCGGCCTCACCGCGACCCTCACCCTCGGCCTCGCCTGATTCTGCACCGGTGCATTTCCCTGGGCGCGCCTTGGCGTCGCAGGCGACGTGGGCAACCTCTCCCCAACACCTCCTCCACAATCCACCCTCCCCCTCGGTGAGCCCATGACTGTGTCGCCCGCTTTCCCCACCCTCCGCACCCGCACCCGGGGCCGCACCCACGGCCCGGTCACCCGGCTGGTCAGCCCCGGTGACCTCGGCGCGGTCATGAAGCCCTTCGTCTTCCTCGACGCCTTCGACACCCCCGCCGCCAAGGCGCCGGCCTTCGGCATCCACCCGCACTCCGGACTGGCCACCCTCACCTACCTGATCGATGGCCGCTTCTCCTATGAAGACACCACCGGAAAATCAGGCCTGCTCTACGAAGGCGGACTGGAGTGGATGCGCGCCGGGGGCGGCGTCTGGCACACCGGCGCTCCGGCCACCGACGGTCGGATCCGCGGCTACCAGCTCTGGGTGGCCCTGCCGGCCGACTGGGAGCTGCGGCCGGCGATGAGCCAGTACCTGGCCCCCGAACAGGTCCCGACCGTCGGCAACGTCACCGTGCTGCTGGGCACCTACGAGGGCGCCCAGAGCCGCATCGAGACACCAGCGCCGATGACCTACCTGAGCGTCACCCTCGGCGCCGGCGAGGCCTGGCGCTACGCCCGGCCGGCTGACTTCACCGTCCTGTGGATCTCTGTCTTCGAGGGCAGTCTCCAACTCCCCGATGGCCAGGAGGTCTCGGCGGGGGAGCTGGCGATCTTCGAGGGTGAGGGCGAGCTGCCCCTTCAGTCCGCCCACGGCGCCCGCTTCATCCTGGGTGCGGCCCCCCTTCATCCGCACCCGCTTGTGCTGGGCTATTACTCTGTTCACACCAGCGAAGCGGCGCTGCAGACCGGCGAGTCCACCATCGCCCAGATCGGCCGCGAGCTGCGCGCCGCGGGCCGGCGGTAAGCGCCGATCCACGAGGGCCAGAGCCCGGCTGCCCCCAGGGGCCGCTCAATCGACAGAAGACTGACTGTCCTCGATACCGCGCGCATCGTCGCCATCGCCCAGGGTCAGGCAAAAGAAGCGGTTGAATTCGCTGGGCCCATAGGGCGGAAAGGGCGCGCAGGCCTCAAACCCCGCCGCAGCATAGAGGCCCAGCGCCGCCGCGAAGGCCGGCCCCGAGCCGGTCTCCAGGAACACGCGGCGGTAGCCACGGCGCTGCGCCTGATCGAGCAGGTAGGTCAGCATCGACCGACCGAAGCCCCGCCGCTGGTGGGCCCGCGCCGTACGCATGGACTTGATCTCCCCGGCCTCCGGCGCCATCTCGCGCAGGGCGCCGCAGGCCACCACCCGATCGCCCTCCCAGGCCGTCCACAACGTGATCTCCGGCCGGCGCAGCCCGGCCAGATCGAGGGCAAACACCGCCTCGGGCGGGGAGCTCGCCCGCATGTCGGCGAGGTGCTCCGAGAGCAGGTCGAGCACCCGCGGATCGGTCAGGTCAGCCGGAATCATCCTCACCATGGCCGTCGCTCCCACGCCTGCCCGCTGCGCGATGCGCGGGCCCAGACGCCGCCTGACTATCCGCCTCCCCCCGGGTCCTGCCATGGGATCAGGGCCACCCCGCCGCGAACGGTCGCCGGTGCAGGGTCGCCGCCTTCAGGTCAGAGCGACCGGGGCCTGATCGGCCGGCATCTGCGCCAGCTCGGCCTCGGTCAGTCGCGCATAGATCTCGATGCGGTTGCCATCGGGGTCGAAGAGCCACAGCTCGTGCAGGGGCGTCCCCCTCCAGGTGGTGCGCGCCGGCTTGTCGATCGGCACCCCCGCCTCCAGCGCCCGGGCCGCCGCGTCGATCACCGCGCCCCGATCCGGCAGCTCCACGCCCAGGTGGTAGAGCGTGTCCTGGTGCAAGGTGAGGCCATCGGCCACCACCAGCACGAGGTTGGTGCGCAGCCCCGGGTGAACAAAGGTCACATAGCGGTGGGTCCAGGCCTTGGGCGCAACCCCCAGCAACCACTGATAAAAGCGGGCGCTGCGCGGCAGATCGGCCACCCGAAGGCTCGCGTGAAACTCGATGGGCGACAGGCACGGCGCCGGATCGAGCAGCGCCGCCAGCACCTCCATCCGCCCGCGGATCTGGTCGCGGGCCTGCCGAAAGCGGGCCAGCATGGCGTCTTCATCGAGGGAGGGGTCGTCGCTCGCCGGATCGGGGATCGGCCAGTGCAGGCGAGCCGCGCCGCCCAGGTAGACCGGACAGACCTCCTCGGCGCAGAGGGTCACCACGGTGCCCACCGTCGCCGGATCAATCCCCTCCACCGCCTTGGAGGACTGACCGGCGAGGTCCACCCCCACCTCGGCCATCACCCAAATGGCGTAGGGGTTCACCCGCGACGGCCGCGACCCCGCGCTCCACACCGAGCGCCCGCCCAGCAGGCGCCGCGCCCAGCCCTCGGCCATCTGGCTGCGCGCCGAGTTGGCGACACAAAGAAAGAGAAATCCTGCAGCTTCTGCGCTCATGCGGCGAGCTCCTCGGAGAAGTAGCGGCGACGAATCCACAGCGACACCTGCACAAGCCCGATCAGCGCCGGCACCTCGACGAGCGGGCCGATCACCGCCGCAAAGGCCGCCCCACTGTGCAGGCCAAAGGTGGCCACCGCGACTGCGATCGCCAGCTCGAAATTGTTGGAGGCCGCCGTGAAAGACACGGTGGCGGCTTGCGCATAGCGAGCCCCAGCCCGCTTGCTGAGGAGGAAGGAGGCGACAAACATCAAGCCGAAGTAGAGCAGCAGCGGAATGGCGATGCGCACCACGTCGAGCGGCAAGGCCAGCAAGGTCTCACCCTTGAGCGAGAACATCACCACGATGGTAAACAGAAGCGCAACCAAGGTGATCGGCCCCACCCGCGCCACGAAGACCGACCGGTACCAGGCCTCACCCTTGAGGCTCACCAGCACCTTCTGGCTCAGCGCACCCGCTACAAATGGCACGCCCAGGTAGAGGCCGACGCTCTGGGCGATCTCCCCCATTGAAATGTTCACCACCGCGCCCGGTAGCCCCAGGAGCCCCGGCAAGTAGGTGGCGAAGAACCAGGCGTAGACGGGAAAGAGGAGAACCTGAAAGACCGCGTTTACCGCCACCAGGCCCGCGCAGGCCTCCGTGTCGCCCTCCGCCAGCTCATTCCAAACGATGACCATCGCGATGCAGCGCGCGAGGCCGATCAGGATGAGGCCGATCAGGTAATCGGGCTTGTCGGGAAGAAAAACCACGGCGAGGCCAAACATCAACAAGGGCCCCACCACCCAGTTCAACACCAGCGACAGGGCCATCACCTTGGGGTTGGCAAAGACCCGGCCCAACTGGTCAAAGCGCACCTTGGCGAAGGGCGGGTACATCATCAGCACCAGCCCCACTCCGATCGGCACGGAGGTTGAGCCCACCCGCATCGCGTCGAGGGCCTGGGGCACGGCCGGGGCCAGGGCGCCCAAAGCCACGCCGAGGGCCATCGCCAGAAGAATCCACAGGGTCAGGTAGCGATCGAGGAAGGAGAGCCGTTGAACCAGGCCGGGAGAGGCAACAGACATGGCAGATCCGCAGGGTCAGAGCGAGGCGACGAGGCGCTTGAGCAAGCCGAGGGTGGCCGGCTCGATGCAGTAGCAGATCCGCGGCCCGTCGACCTCACCGCGAATCAGGCCCGCCTCCTTGAGCACCTTGAGGTGCTGCGAGACGGTCGACTGCGCCAGGGGCAAGGCCTCGACGAGCTCTCCGCAGACGCAGGACTCGCGCTGAGCCAGGATGCGCAGGATCACCACCCGCGCCGGATGACCGAGGGCGCGGGCGAGGCGAGCGAGGGTGGCGTCGACCTCGGGCCCCTCCAGGGGGAGCGCGGCCGGATCCGCCGGCGCCGGGCAGCAGTCGGGTGGGCAGGTCATCGTAAAGACACGATAGCTGGCCCCGATCGTCCGAACAAGCCCCGATCCGCCCTTACTCGGGGAGGGCCCGCCCCCGGGTCTCAATCATCCAGGGCAGCAGCGCCAGGCCCAGCAGCGGCACCAGCGCGACCCAGGTGAGCAGATCGAGGGCAGCGGCGTAGGCGTCGGCCCCGCGAGAGGCGATCGATCCCACCACAAAGGGCCCCGCTGCGGCCAGCACCCGGCCGGCGTTGTAGCAAAAGCCGGCGCCCGTCCCGCGGAGGCGCGTGGGAAAGAGCTCTGGCAGGTAGTAGGTGAAGCTGCCAAAGACCCCAAAGACCGACAGCCCCACCGGAAAGTAGAGCCACAGGCGCAGATCGGCCGGCCACTGCACGCCAAAGGCCAGAAAGAGCGACACCGCCGACAGGCCGAAGTACAGTGCATACATCGGCCGTCGCCCCAGCCGCTTGGCGATCGGCACGGTGGTCAGGGTGCCGATCAGGCCGCCCAGGTTGAACAGATTGGTGGCGGTGGTCTTGGTGCCCTCGATCAGGCTCTGCCGCGCGCCGCCGCTGAGCCCCTGCTCCGTCGCCAGCGCGTCGCCGATGCCGCCGGCCACGAGCGGGATGAAGGCGTTGCAGCCCCACCAGGTCAACATCGCCACCGCCGCCACCGCCATGCCGCTCAGGGTCACCGCCCGCCAGGTCGGGCCGAAGAGCTCCGAGAAGCGGCCCCGCTCCGCCGCCGGCGCCGCCGAGGCGCTCCACCGCGCCGGCTCCGCGAGGCTGGCCCGCATGAAGAGGGCCGCCACCGCCGGCAAGGCGCCCACCGCAAAGACCCACCGCCAGGAGGTGGACGGATCGTCGGAGAGCCAAACCCCGGCGATGAGCCAGTTCACCGCCGTGGCCAGAAACAGACCCACCGGCGCCGACGCATAGAGCAAAGCCCCCGCCTCGACCCGGCGGTGCTCGGGGACCACCTCGGCCACCATCGCCGCGCCGGCCGCCCACTCCCCGCCGATGCCGAGGGCCGCGATGCCGCGGAAGAGCAGCAGCACGCCGAGGTTGGGCGCCAGGGCGCAGGCGCCGGTGCCCAGGGCGTAGAGGAGGATGGTGGCGATCATCGTGCGGCCTCTGCCCCAGCGGTCGGCCACCCGCCCGAAGAGCAGCCCCCCCGCCGCCGAGCCGAGCAGCAGCACCGCGCTGGCCACCCCGGTCCAAAAGAGCGCCGCCGACTTGCCCTCGGGCGAGCCCAACTCGAGACCCAACAGCGTGGTGACACAGTTGGCGGCGACATAGTTGAAGAGCAGCGCATCGAAGATGTCAAAGCCCCAGCCCACCCAGGCCGCCGCCATCACCTTCCATTGCGCTTTGTTCATGTCGAGGGCGATCGGGCGGTCCACGGGGCATCCTTCCTGCGAGGCGCCCGGACGGTAGCACGCCCGCGCGGCGCGCCCCACCCGGAGGGTCCCTTCAGGGCCCCGACCGGCGGAGGGTCTCCGGCATCCGCAGCGCGGCGAACAGACCCGAAGCCGCGGTGATCAGCGCGACGAAGCCGATGGCAGCCGGCAAGCCCAGGCGATCGGCCACCAGCCCGGAGATCAAGGCCCCTGCGGCATAGCCGAGGTCCCGCCACAGGCGGTAGACCCCCACCGCCGAGGCCCGCCAGGCGGGGGCCGCCACATCGCCGATCGCCGCCAGCAAGGTGGGGTAGACCATCGCCGTCCCCAGGCCCAGGAGGATCTGCCCCAGGGCGAAGCGCCCGAGCCCACCCCCCGGCGCCGCCACGAGGCCCAGGCCCACCGCCTGCACGCCCATGCCCGCGACGATCAAGCCCTTGCGCCCGAGACGGTCCGACAGGGCACCCGTGAACAGTTGCCCCGCGCCCCAGACCGCCGGATACAGCGCCACCAGCAGCCCAATGGTCGGTAGATCCAGCCCAGCCGCCGCAAAGAGCAGCGGGAAGAGCCCCCAGGCCATGCCATCGTTCAGATTGTTGACAAAGCCCGCCTGGGTGACCGAAGACAAGGCCGGGTCCCGCACCGTGGTGCGCCAGAACAGCGCCCGCGCCGAGAGGGCCGCCGGGGCGTCGGCCCGACCCACCTCCTGGCGCGCCAATTCCACCGTCTCCCGCACAAAGAAGACAGAGAGCAGCCCGCCGACCCCCACGCAGACCACCCCAAGATAGAAGGGGGCCGGCCGAAGCCCGTAGTCGGCAGCGATGGCCGCGGTCACCGCCGCCGAGAGGGCCACCGCGAGGTAGCCGGCGCATTCGTTCAGCCCCATCGCCAGCCCCCGCTGGGCCGGGCCGGCCAGGTCGATCTTCATCACCACCGCCGTCGACCAGCACAGCCCCTGGCTGGCGCCCAACAGGAGGTTGGCGAAGAGCACCCACCCCCAGGAGGGCGCCCACATCAACAGAAAGGGCACCGGCGCCGCGATCAGCCAGCCCGCCACCAGGACAGGCTTTCGGCCGATGCGATCGGAGAGGCGCCCGGCGACGTAGTTCAGCGCGGCCTTGCTGACCCCGAAGACCGCGATGAAGGAGAGCACCGCCGAGCTCGCCACGAGGCCGAACTCCGTCTCCGCCAGCGAGGGCAGGATGCTGCGCTCCATGCCCACCATCGCGCCAACAAAGGCGTTTACCACCACCAGGAGGACAAAAGGGCCAAGGTTCTGACGCAATCCAGTCGCAACATCTCGGTGAGCCGGCAGGGTCATCGTTCCTCGCGCGATGGCCTATCCCTGCGCGCGCCGCCGCGCCTCCGCCCAGCCCTCGGCCGGCGCCCCCTGTCCGGCCTCCGCGTCTGTGTCGGATCGCTCAAAGGCGGCAGTGGACAAAAAGGACCTCGCCCTCTTCCAGGCCCTCATGTCAGCCCCTCCGGATCGCCAAACCCCAAAGCGCCACCCCGCGGCCCGAGGATCCGCGCCGGGACGCCGCCCACGACCATGCCGGGCGGCACATCGCGGGTGACCACCGCCCCCATCGCCACCACCGCGCCGTCGCCGATCACCACCCCATCGGTGACGCCGGCGTTGGCGCCGATCCACACATCGCGGCCGATGACGATGCCGCGTGAGCGCACCGGCTGGCGGCGAATCGGCCGATCCGGCGCCATGCCGTGGTCAAAGGCAAAGATGGCGACCCCCGTAGCAATGCGGCTGCCCTCGCCGATCACCACGCCGCCCGCGCCGCCGTCCACGCTCACCCGCGGGTTCAGCGCCACCTCGGCCCCCAGCGTCACCGGACCGTGAACGAAACAGTCAGCCGCGATCGAGGCGCCGGGGCCGACCGTGATCGTCCGCCCCGGCTCGGCGAAGAGGCGGGCCGAGGGCGCGATGAAGCAGCCCGGATCGAGCGAAACGCGCTCCACCGCGGCGAGGGCCGCGTGGATCTCGGCCTGCCAGGCCGCCGCCCACGCCCGATCGGGCTCTTTGCGTTGAAAGTACAGATACGGCATCCAGGCCATGCGAAGCTGGTGCTGGGCGCGGCGCTCCAAGGGGCTCATGACCGCCTCCTGCGCCCACGCTATCCACGGCCGCGGCGGCGGCGCCTGTCAAAACTCGTCGTGGCCCCCCAATCTCGGCCGAAGCGCGGCTACAATGCCGCTGGAGGTTTGAATGCGTCTCCTTTTTGTATCTCTGTTGACGGCATGCAGTGAGTATCAGATCGACAAGACCCAAGCCTTTGAGGGCCCCCAAGGCGCCCTGGAGGCCGATCCGCCCCGCCTGAGCTTCGCGCCCCTGCCCTTTGGCGAGGAAGAAGCGCGGAGCTTTTCGGTCCACAACATCGGCGAAGCGGCCGTGCAGATCGACAGCTTCAGCGTCACGGGCTCCGGCTCCTTCAGCCTCACCCTGGACGATCCGAGCCCCCTGCTGGCGCCGGGCGACGAGGCCGAGGTCTGGGTGACCTTCTCCCCCAACGCCCTCGCCGAAGAGGCGGTGGCGGTGATCGAGAGCGAGGTGGGGTCGCTCACCGTGCCCCTCGATGGCGGGGCCCTGGCCGCGGCGATCTCGCTGACGCCGAGCCCGCTCTCGCTGGTCTCCCTCGGCGGCGAGGCCGTCACCGGCGAGGTCATCGCCACCAGCATCGGCACCGCGCCCTTGGAGCTGAGCGCCGCCCTCGTTCAGGGCGAGGGCTTCGCGCTCGGTGACTTCGCGCCGACCACCCTGGACCCCGGCGAGAGCCTCGCCCTGCCCATCCGCTTCACGCCGCCGGCCGAGGGCGAGTGGGAGGGTGATCTCTGGGTCAGCAGCAACGGCACAGGCTCCGGCAACGTGCCCCTTGAAGGCCTCTGGGAGCCCGCCTGCTGGGGTCTCGCCGAGGCCTGGGATCGGGGCGCCCTCGACATCCGCGCCAGCAGCTCCTTCCTGATTCTGTCCAACGAAGACGAAGACGCCGACATCTGCATGGAGCAGTGGTACCTCTTCCTCACCGAAGAAAGCCAAGACGCCGGCGCCGGCGACCCTGGCTACGATCCCGGCGCCAGCTACCCAGAGGGCACCCTGTCGATGAGCCCCGGCGAGTCCCTCAACTTCCAGTATGGCGACAACAGCGATCTGGCCTGGTGGTGCGTCGAGGAGACCCAGATCACGGCCAACACCACCTTCACCGAATTCATCGGCGCCCGGGTGCCGTCGATGCTGCTCCGCCCGATGCTGGATGGCGATCAGAACACCGTCTGGCAAACGATGACCGATCACCCGGTGATGGCGGTGGGCCATGGCACCCACTACGTCGAGATGGGGCCCGGCGAGGCCGCCAGCCTGCAGATCATCGCCCGCAACCTCGGCCGCAAGTCCGCCGAGGCGGCGATCAGCGAGACCATCCCGGCCGGCTTCACAGCGAGCGACTGGAGCCTCGACCCCGACCGCACCGTCCCCGGCTCGGGGGGAGAGACCACCTATACCTGGTTCCTCGACTTCAACGCCGCCATCGACACCCCCATCGACACCCAGACCGTCTACGATGAAGCGCTGATCCGCTACACCCTCACCCGCGAGGGAGACTGCGTCGGTCGACTCACGAGCACGCCGCCCACCGCGATGTGGTCGGACTCCGACGACGTCACCCAAACCAGCGATGGCGCGCCGCTGGTGATCTTCTGCGCGGGCGACTGAGTCAGAGGCTGCGCAGGTAGGCGATCAGGTCGGCCTCTTCGGCGGCGTCCAGCATGCTGGTGTCGCCCATCTGGCCGATCCGGGTGGTCATCAGCACCGCCTCGAGGTCCGGCGCCCGCCCATCGTGCAGGTAGGGCGCCGTGGCGTCGAGGCCGACCAGGGTCGGTGTGTTCACGCCGGGCAGATCGTACAGATCATGGGCGGCGTTGTCGGTGAAGCGCGGGCCGCGGTGGCAGAGGGCGCAGCCCACCTCGGGCCGCTCGAAGATCTCCTTGCCCCGCAGCACCTCGGGCGCGGTGGAGCCCTTCTCCGGGGTGTCGGCGTCGGGGATGGCGTCGATGTAGGCGGTCACCGCCGCGAGGTCCTCCTCGGTGATGCCGCGGCCACCGAGGCGGATCTGACTGGTGATCAGGATCTCATCGGCGATGGTGGCGATGTCATTGTTCCAGGTGAAGGGCGCGGTCGGGCTCACCGGGCCGGCGAAGCTCGGCACCTGGCGCGGGATGCCGTCGCGCTCCATCGTGTTGATGCCGCTGGTGCGCCCGCCGGTGTGGCAGGTCGAGCAGGACAAGCCCGAGGCCGGCGTGGACATCACCGGCGAGACGGCGGTGTGAAAGAGCAGGCGGCCGCGCTCCACCAGGGCAGAGCCCGAGGGCTCGGCGAGGCGCTCCACCTCACCGAGAAAGAGCGGCGCGCCGGTGTTGGCGGCCAGGGCGGCCTCGATGGGCCCCCGCGGCAGGGTGGTGAGGGAGCGGCCCAGCGAGGCCAGCGTCCAGACCTCCTCCTCCCCGACGACGAGGCCGATCAGGCCCTCCTGCCCCACGCCCACCAGGGTCATCGGCGCCGCGGCGAAGCCGGTCGGGCCGGCCCCGCGGGTCCAGGGGTCGAGGGCCACCACGGTGCGGCTCCCCTCCATCGCCGCGAAGAGGCGCTCCCCATCGGGGCTCCAGGCCACGGTCGACAGGGAACTGCGCAGAACGCGGGGGACCTCGTCGGCCTCGGTCTGCCCGTAGCCGACCGCGTAGATCGCCTCCCCCGGCCCGGAAGGCTGACCGCGCCCATCCACCGAAAAGACCACCACGCCCGGGTTGTTGGGGGTGAGCCCCAGACCAATCTCGGCGTACTTCTCGGCCGGATCGCGGGCCATCGCCTCTTCGTCGCTGTGGTTCGAGGGCCGCATCACGTCCTGCCAGAGCGCCGGCACCGCCAGGCTGCTGCCATCCGGCGACACCGCTGCAGGGCCCGTGACGCGGTTGGGAAAGTCAAAGACCTCCGGCAGCGGCACCGGGACGGCCACCGGCTCGTCCAGGGCCAAATCGAGGGCCGAGAGCCCGCCCACCACGGCGCTGACGTAGAGCGTCTCGCCCGAGGGGTGCAGGGCGAGCCCCTCGGGGTTGCCGCCCACCTCGAAGATGCGCAGCAGGCCAAGGTCGCCGTCGAGCTCCCAAACCTGTTGGGCCGTTGAGTGCGCGACGTAGACCCGCTCGCCGTCAGCCCGGACCGCCAGCCCCACCGGCTCGGCCCCCACCGGCGCCCGATCCACCTCGACGAGGTGCTCCCCATCAAAGCGCAGGCGGGCCAGGGCCCGGCCGGCCCGCAGGCTCACCAGCAGCTCCCCCTGGTGAATCGCCACCTGGCTCGGGGCGGCGCCGATCTGCAGCGACACCGGCGGCTCCAGGTCGCGCTGCACCACAACGAGGCCATCCTCGGCGAAAGCCGCGGCCCGCAGCCCGCCCAGGGCGTCTACCACAAGGGGGCCCGCCCCCTCCCCACACCAAATCAGGGGAGGGAGATCCTCCGCTTCCGGGGAGGTCTGGGGAGACTGACACCCAAACGCAAGGAGGCTCACGACAAGCCGCAGCGAGACGCGAAGAGACATGGGAGACACCGCCGCGCCCACCGTAGCGAGCAGGCCCCCTCCCCACCCCTGCCTCTCGACCTGTAAAGGCCCATTCCGTATCCACAGCCTCTCCCCGGCTGTGTCAAAGCTCGCCGATTGACGTCAAACGGAGTGGCGGTCGCCCTCCCCTTGTGATTTTCGCCGCCGGGCGCGCAGTCGACTGACCCCCTGCTGGAGCCCCACCAGGGCCACGGAGACGGCGGTTGCAGGCACGACATGGGTCTTCAGCCAGGCCAGGAGGGGGGCGGTGAAGCCCATCAGCGCCTCGCCGACGAGCAGGTAGACCGCCACCAGCCAGAGCTGGCCCAGGATCGCCGCCCACAGGAAGGTGCGGAAGGGAAAGCGCGCCGCCCCGGCCAGGGCAGCGAGGCTGTAGGTGGGCACCGCGAGGAGCAAGGCCGCACCCCCCTTGTCGAGGGCACGGGTGACCCACCGCACGACGCCGGCGAGGCGCGGCCAGCGGCCCTCCACCCAGCCGATCGCCGCCGGGCCGTAGGCCGCCGCCAGGGCATAGGTGCTGACCATGCTGAGGATGCGCCGCAGCGTGCCCACCGCCAGCAGCAGCCCAAAGTCGACCTGCCCGCCGGCCAGCACGAGGTGCCGCACATCCGCCGAGAGCCCCACCAACAGCAGGGGCTGCTCGACCAGCAGGTAGGGCGAGAAGGCCGTTCCGATCGCGTTCGCAGCGGAGGCCACCACTGCTACCACCACGGCCGCTCGGGCGAGGCGGGGCGGCAGGCTCTCGGGCGCAGGGGTGGGTACGGTCGACACGGGCTCCTCCAGGGCAGGCGCGGTTAACCGGTGCGGCCTGCCCAACCTGGGAGCCCCCATGTCTGAAACCAACGTGGTCCGCCACTTCACCGAGCGCGCCGCCCGCTACAACATCTCCAGCCGCTGGGTCGATGATCCCGCCCTGGGCGCCACCACCGTCGCGGCCCTCGATGTGGCGCCCCACCACCAGCTCCTCGACGTGGCCTGCGGCACCGGGCTTGTCTCCAAGCACTTCGCCGGGAAGGTGGCCCAGATCACCGGCGTCGACATCACCGCCGCCATGTTCGAGCAGGCGCGCCCCTACGTTGATGTTCGGGTGGTCGGCCCCGGCGAGGCCTTGCCCTTCCCCGACGCCAGCTTCGATCGGGTGGTCTGCCGCCAGGGCATCCAGTTCATGGACGACGCCAAGGCCGTCTCCGAAATGCTGCGCGTGCTGCGCCCCGGCGGGAAGGTCGCGCTGGTGCACCTCTGCGCCTATGGCGAGGAAGACAAGGCCGAGTACTTCGAGATCCTCCGCCTGCGCAACGACGCCCGCCGCAACTTCTACCTGCGCGACGACCTCCGCCGGCTGCTCTCCCAGGCCGGCGCCACAGCGGTGCAGGTCCACGACTACATCTCCGTCGAAGACGTCGACGTCTGGACCCACACCGGCGCCATCACCGAGGCCGACCGCGAGGCCATCCGCGCCATCTACCGCGCCGCCAGCCCCGCCTTCGCCGCCCTGCACGCCGTCAGCGTGGGCGATCGCATCCTCGATCACATGCTGTTCGGCATCGCCGTTGGAACGCGCCCCTGAGGGCGGCGGCCGCTCACCCTCCGCGCTGGCCTGTGGCAGGCCCGAGGTCAGGGCCCCGTTCAAGAGATCGTGCTGGACTGGACCTTCGAAGAGTAAGGCCGACCGCCATCAACACCGGCACAAAAAACATCGCGGCCCTGTAACGGCGCTCCGGGGGAGCCCTTGGGGAAGAGTGGACCCGATGCGGTCCACCCCCCAACACTCCGCAGGAGCCTGACCATGACCGCCATGTTCTACGATTCGATGCGCGCCCTCGGCCCCCTCACCCTCGACGAGGTCCCCGAGGCCGTCGCCGCCCAGATCGTCGCCACCGGCACCTTCGCCGGCGACCGCACCCAGGCGCGCGCCGCCATCTCGCTCTACAGCCAACTCGCCCGCCAGCTCAACCGCGAGGACTTCCAGACCGCCCTCATCAAGGGTGAGCTGCCCGGCGGCGTCGCGCTGGACCACGAGGCGATGTCGATGGCCGGCGCCACCAAGAGCTGCTGCGGCCACACCTGCGAGGGCACCTGCACGCCCTCCGGCAAGTAGACAGAGCCCCACGCCCCCTGTCGCTCGTACCGGCGACAGGGGGCTTTGTTCATCCGCTCGGGAGGCCCCATGCCCCAGGTCCGCGTTTTGTTGCCCGAACTTGCCTTTGTCATCGACGACCTGTCGCCTCCCGAAGCGACCCTGCGCGCCCACACCCTCTGCGCCAGCCTGCCCTTCACCCGGGTGCGCTACGGCTACCGCGCCGCCGCCGCCGAGCCCCTCTCCTTTGGTCATCAGTGGGTGCATGCCATCACCGAAGACGAGCGGCCCTTCTTTCCAATGGCCGCCATCGAGGCCACCGTTCAGCGACTGATGGGCCCCGCTCGCTTTGGCCGCGCCCACCTCAATTGTATTCTCCCGGCCGACCCGCGCTACCCCCACCTCGACAGCACCACCGACGATGTCATCGTCGCCGTCTGGTTTGTCAACGCCACCTGGCCCGAGGCCTGGGCCGGCGAGCTGATCTTCTGGGAGGGGGGCGAGGCCCGCCACGCCGTGGCCCCGCGGCCCGGCCGCCTCGTCGTCTTTCGCGGCGACCTCGTGCACCGCGGCGGCGTGCCCAACGCCGACTGCCCCGAGCCCCGCTACGCCCTCGCCGTCAAGTTCAAGCGGGAGGCGGCCCCATGAAGCCGCGCCTCGCCCTCACCTACCGCGAGGCCCTGCGCTGGCCGATCGAGCAGGCCGCCGCCCGCGGGCTCATCGACGCCATCGAGGTGGTGCCCAGCGGCTTTTTGCGCGAGGGTCAGGCCAGCCTGCTCCGGCGGCGACTGGCCACCCTCGGCCTGCCCTACTCCTTTCACTTCATCGATCAGTCGCTCGCCAGCGCCGACCTGCTCGATCAGCCCGACTGGAGCCGCCTCGCCGCCTTCCTGGCGGGCTTTGAGCCCCTCTGCTGGAGCGATCACCTCACCGCCTGCCGGGCTGGCCCCCTGGATCTGGAGGTCAACCTGCCCTTGGCCGCCACCCCCGAGGCCGCCGCCGTCTACGCCGAGAACATCTGCGCCTTTCGCGCCGCCCTGCCCACCGCCGCCCCCTTCCTGATCGAGCAGGTGCCCACCCACTGGACCCAGGCCGGCGACACCCTCTCCCCGATCGCCCTCTTCCGCGCTGTGCTCGATCAGTCGCCGGCCGGCGCGCTGCTCGATCTGCACAACCTCTACTGCGACGAGGTCAACCTGGGCCTCGACGCCGCCGCCGCCTTGTCGGCCTTGCCGCCCGAGTCGGTGGTGGAGCTGCACCTCGCCGGCGGCCATCGCCTGGAGACCGGCTTCTGGGTGGACGGTCATGACGGCGCGGTGCCGCCGCGGGTCTGGGCCCTGCTGGAGCTGGCGCTGCGCCGCTTCTCGCCCCGCTTGATCGTGCTGGAGCGCGAGCACAACTTCACCGATCTGCCCGGCATCTTCGCCGATCTGGAGCGCGCCCGTGACACCCTGCCGTGAGCGCCTGCGGGCCGATCAGGCCGCCCTCTTCGCCGCCCTCGCCGCCCCGCAGGGCACACCGCCGGCTTTTGTTCACGGCGCCGACCCCGTGTTCTGGGAGCGCCTGCTGCGGGTGCGTCACCCCGAGAACCTGCGCGACGGGCTCACCGCCTTCTTCCCGCGCTTCGCCGCCCTGGCCAGGCCCACCGACGCCGAGCTGCGCCGCGACTGGCCCGCCTTCTCCCACCAGGCGCCGGCCGCCCTTCGTCGACAGACCCTGCTGGAGGGGGCGCTCGGATGGGCCGCGGCGCGACCCAACCCCACCGCCTGGACGGAGCTGCTCTGGATTGAGGAGGCCCTTGGCCTCGCCCGCGCTGCCGCCCACCCCCTGCCCGACCAGATCGACGACCTGAACGGACCTCTCCCGGCCGACGCCGCGCTTCGGGTGCAGCTCCCCGGCGGCGCCCTGCTCTGGTGTCGCAGCCAGTCGCCCGAGCTGTGGAGCTGGAGCGACTACGATCCCGATCAGAGCTGGCTCTCCGCCGAGCGTCGCGTCTATGTGACCGTGCTACACGGCGAGCCGGCGCTGTTGCCGGCCGCCGACCTACGCGCCTTGCGCCTCTCCCTCGCCCTCTCCGCCGGTGCCCGATGATCACGCTCGATGCGCTGCTGGGACTGCCGCCCGGCGGCTTCGCCGCGACCTGTGACGACGGCGCGCCCCGCCTTCACCCGGGCGGCGCGCGCCTCTTCCCCTTCGACAACCACCACGCCCAGGCCCTCCTCGCCGAGGCCTTGCCGATGGGTCAGGTGGCCGTGCGCGGGCTGCTGGGCCCCGCCCCGCCCAGCCGCTACGCCGGCGAAGGGGGGCAGACAGACCCGGCCCGCCTGCGGCAGCTCGGGGTGGAGGAGCGCCAGGGCATCGTGGTGCACGGCGTCCACGCCCTCTCGCCGCGGGTCAGCGATCTGTGTCGCCAGCTTCGGCCCGATCCGTGCACGTTGCTGCGGTCGAACCTTTATCAGACCTGGCCCGGCACCTTCGCCTACCCCCTGCACTGGGACACCCACGGCCTGATCGCCCTGCAACTCGCCGGCGCCAAGCGATGGACCCTCTACCGGCCGGCCCTCCCCCTGCCCCTCCCTGGACAGACCCTGGAGCGCAGCGGCCTCGATCCGGCCACCCTGGAGGCCTGGGGCACCGTCACCCTGCAGGCCGGCGACGCCCTGTGGGTGCCGCGCGGCTGGGCCCACGCCGTGATGACGGTCGGCGCCGCCGACGCCCCCTCCGTTCACATCACCTTTGGCCTGCACCGGGCCAGTCGGCGCGACCTTTGGGCCTTGGCCTGCGAGGAGGTGCTGGACCAGCTCTCCGCCGACCCGGACTTTCGACAGACCGACGGCGAGAGCGGCCCCGCCGCCCCCACCCTCGCCGCCATCGAGGCGGCCGTGGAGCGGGCCCGCACCCTGCTCCACACCTTCGCCGCACCCCGCCCCTTTCACCTCCTGCGGCTGGGCGGGCAGATCGAGCTGCGGGCCGGCCACCCGGCCCAGGACCAGCGCCGCAGCCTGCGCCTCCCCCTGCGCGAGGAGCCTGCGCTGCGGGCCTTCGCCGCGGGCGCCATGCCCACGGCGGCGATTCGGCCCGCGCTGGAGACCTTAGGCCTGCTCGACTGATCGCGGCACTCGCTGTCCCCCAGGCGCAGGCGGAGGCGGGTCCATCGGAGGTCTCCCGCCGAGGTCTCTCATGCTCCTGTCTGTCCTGTTGCTCGCCTGTGGCGCTGGCGCCCTGTCCTCTGTCGCGTCGAAGGCCCCCAAGACCGGGGTCGACACCGCACCCGCCGACACGGCGGCCACGACCGAAGCCGCCGCCCGCGCAGCCTTGGCGCAGATCCTCACCGAGGCCTATGCCGATGCCCCCGCCGGCGTCGACGGCATCCGCCTGCTGGTCCATGACGACGATGGCATCGAGCTCCTCGACCTGGAAGTCGGCACCCTGCCCCGGGGAGAGGCGCTGGCGGTGGCCTCGGCCAGCAAGCTGGTGAGCGCGCTGGTGCTGCTGCGCCTCGTCGAGGAGGGCGCGCTGGCGCTCTCCGATCGGGTCGACGCGCGCGTACCCAGCCCCGGGGCCTATGGCGCGGTCACCCTGGATCAGCTCGGCGGCTTTGTGTCGGGTCTGCCGGCCCACGACAACTGCCTCCGCGAGGCCCGCAGCAGCGTCGCCGACTGCGCCGCCAGGCTGCTCTCCACCACCCCCAGCGCCGAGCCGGGCGCCCGCTTTGACTACGGTGGCGCGCATCTTCAGGTGGCCGGCTGGATGGCCGAACAGTCCACCGGCGAGGACTGGGCCGCGCTCTTCGAGCGCACCCTGCGCGAGCCCCTCGGGCTGAACCAAGAGCAGACCCGCTACCACACCTACCCCCAGCTCCAACGCGGCGATCACCCCCTGATCGCCGGCGGACTGGTGATCTCTCTCGACGACTACGACCGGCTCCTCGCCCTAACCCAAGGCCGCGGTGTGCTCGACGGGCGGCGCCTGATCGACGAGTCGCGGATGCGGCGGCTGGAGCAGAACCCCTACGCCACCGCGGAGGTCGGCAGCTCGCCGATGGCCGACTACGGCTTTGACTGGCGCTATGGCTTCGGCTCCTGGCTGCTCTGTGAAGGCGAGGCCGCGACCTGTCCCCGCTTTTCCTCGCCCGGCGCCTATGGCTTCACTCCCTGGGTCGACCACGAGGCCGGCTACCGCGCGATCCTGGCCATGGAGACCGCCGCCCCCGGCGGTGCGGCCTGGGCGGTGCCCCTCGCCGAGCGACTCCGGCCCTGGATCGCCGCGCTGTCCGCCTCCTGATGCCGTAACGAACGGACCGGATCCGCGCGACGCAAGAAGGAAGCCTGGGGCCACGCTCCACCGCCTCGGGCCC